>Ga0070699_100001481_pt1 | contig 21514 bp, 9 predicted proteins | sample KBSK1503metaG_FD_65473 | JGI IMG/M metagenome (GOLD analysis project Ga0070699, IMG submission 65473) | Corn, switchgrass and miscanthus rhizosphere microbial communities from Kellogg Biological Station, Michigan, USA - KBS K1-50-3 metaG | ecosystem: Host-associated > Plants > Roots >...
CTCATGAATTTGGCACAGCGCAAGAAAGGTATCGCCACGAATTTCCTCGCGACTATCTTTGTAACGATTTTTGCAATTCTGCTGGTCGCCTTTTGGCAGGGCATTGTTCTGCTTTGCATAGTCGTTATCTGTATCACCCCACTATTAGCCATTTACAACGGTATGCCAAAGCAATACCACATACTGTTGTATCTCATAATTGTCGCTGGAATTCTTGGCATACTCTCTGTGAACGCCACTCCACCGATTGACGACCGGTTACAGACTTCTACCAGTGCCGCGATTGCCAGCCTGGCATTCCTTGCCACAACAGGCTTGCTCCTCATTACAGTAACGACTGTTGCAAGAAGCAAAAACTATCGAAGCCTGCGCAATCAATTGCTGGTTTCATTCCTTATTATTGTAACTATTCCGACCCTGCTGGCAACAATCCTTTCGGCGGTGGGTGCGTACGTTAATAATGAATCCCAAGCCTTCAACACGCTTGAAACTGTTTCGAACTTAAAAGAAAATCAAATTAACGTTGTGATTGAGAATTTCAAAAGTGATGTTGGCCGAATTAATCAAGATACAGTGTTTGTTCGAAGTATTCACAATATTTTGGACTCGTCTGAAAACGATCCCGAAACATTGACTTTGTATAAATCTTCTGCACGAAACAGACTCCTGGAACGTAAAAATTCTCAGGAACAAATCTATGCAGAGATGATGGTTTTGGATACTCAGGGGCAAGTAATCGTCTCCACAGATATAAATCGGGAAGGCAAAAGCTTTCAATCGGAAATTTTCTATCGCAATGGCGTTAATGGAGATTTTGCCGGGTTCTCCAAAAATCCAACTTTTGGAGACGCCGCTTTGATATTTTCCACACCCCTCTATGGCGCTGATGGAACAACCATTCGAGGTGTTCTGGTTCTACGCTCCAACTCCAGCCTGATCAAAGACATTGTGGAAAACACGCCTGGCTTCGCGGAAATGGAAACGTATCTACTTGATAAAGATTTTTTCCCACTGACAAAGACTGGTGCCATTACAGAAACAGTCCGTACGGTAGCATCTGAAAGTATCTTGAGCGACAATATCGAAAACGGCAGAGGCACCTACACAAACTATTCAGGTGAGACCGTACTTGGTTACTATCAACGCTTTGATGCCCTGAATAGCGCTTTTATCGCCGAAGTGCCGCGTTCCTATATTCTGCAAAATTCGATCAATTCCCTGTTGGGGAGTGCCACCCTCGTAATCTTTGCCATCTTCATTGCCATTGCGGCCGTGGCAATCTCGGCCTCGTCCATTGCCGAGCCTATCAGTGCGCTTGCCAAAACTGCGGAGAACTTTGCTCAGGGTAAGTTAACTGCGCGGGTCGCCATTGACCGGCGTGACGAAATCGGCGCGCTGGGCAAGGCCTATGATCAAATGGCTGAACAGCTACAGGATATTATCGGCAAACTGGAACAACGCGTGACCGACCGTACAAGAGAGCTTCAAGACCAAACCCTCAGATTGCGCACCTCCGCCGAAATTGCTCGCGACGCGGCTTCATCCCACAATTTGAACGAACTATTGGATAAAGCGGCCTCCCTCATTCAGGAACGGTTTGAACTTTATCATACAGGCATCTTTCTACTCGACAACAACAATGAATACGCGATTTTGACTGCCTCACCCACGCCCGCCGGGAAGCAAATGATTGCCAACAACCACAAATTGCGCGTGGGAGAAATTGGCATCGTGGGCCGAGTCGCTGCCACAGGCGAGTCAAGAATTACGCTGGATACAGGTTCTGACGCTGTTCATTTCAACAATCCTCTTCTGCCCGAAACCCACTCCGAAATGGCTCTACCTCTAAAAGTGGAAAACCGGATGATCGGCGTACTGGATGTACAAAGCAATCAACAACAAGCCTTCGATGAGAACGATGTAGCTATCATGCAGATCCTAGCAGACCAGTTGGCCACTGCAATTGAGCGTGCACGTCTGCTCCAGCAAGTGGAACAAAATCTCAGCGATCTGGAGCAGGCTTACGGACAGTTCACCCGTGAAGGCTGGAAGACTTTGGGAGAAGCAGGGCTTCTGTCGAAGGCTGGTTACCGATTCGATAACGTGCGCATACAACCAATTACAGAAATTCCAGCGTTGGGTGACGAAGCTCTAAAATCTGGAAATTTGATAACCATTAATCATCACAATGCCTCTGCCAAAAACCAGGTGGCTATTCCTATTAAATTGCGTGGGCAGACCATCGGAGTTGTGACCGCCGATCTCAAAGATGGTTATACCCAGAATACTATTTCCACCCTGGAACTGGCTGTCGAGCGTCTCGCGCTTTCTTTGGAAAGCACGCGTCTCTATGAGGAAGCCCGCTTGCGCGCTGATCGCGAACAGATGATTGCACAAGTCACCTCCAGCATCAGTTCCGCAACCGAATTCGATACGATTCTACGCACAACTGTTGAAGAGCTCGGCAAAACGCTGGGCAATTCAGAAGTTTCCATTCAAATCATCAGTGACACAGATCAGGCGCCTAAATAGAATGATGAGACTCAGAAACAATAATTCCCGGCCTGCGAGAAGTCTGACGACTACACTGGCCTTTGCCTTTCTAACCCTGAGTGTTGCAGCTCTGTTGGCAAGTGGCAGTATTACACTTTATGCTAACATTCAGCGGCAGCAAGAGAATATTAGAGTTCAACAACAATTTGTTGCTCAAGATGCCAGTCAGGAGGTAAGCGGGTTCTTTGAGGAAAAGTATCGAACCTTGGAAGCAACAACAAAAATTGTCCAACTCCCCAGAGGCTCTACGGAACAAAGAAGATTAATTCTTGAAAGCCTGCTCGCTACTCAGCCATCCTTCCGTCAACTAATCCTGCTCAACGCAGCAGGAGAGGAAGCAGCTCAAGTTTCGCGCGTTTCTCTGGAATTATCAGAGCAGTTTACTGTGCGAATTCAACAAGCACTGTCGAATCAAAACGAACAGAGCCAGAGGTATATCAGCCAACTCTATTTCGACAATATTACCAACGAGCCTCTCATCGTACTGGCAATCCCTGTAAATATTTGGGACTTCCAAGGCATTCTGGCCACAGAAGTGAATTTGCAGTTTATGTGGACTCTAGTGGATCAGCTCAAGGTAGGCGAGACGGGTTATGCCTATATCGTGGACAATGAAGGCAATTTGATTGCTTTCAAAGATACAGCTCGTGTTTTGGCTGGCGAGAATGTAAAACAGATCACTGAGGTAAATGAGTTTATTAATAATCAATCAGTGTCGGGTGATGTCGCGCCAGATATTAAAACTTATACCGGCTTGTTGGGAGAAAATGTAGTGGGAACCTACCTTTCACTAGGTTTGCCACAATGGGCCGTTATAACAGAATTACCATATCGCGAAGCTTATGCCCCAATCTTTCAAACTGTTATAACATCCCTTGCCGCCATCTTGGTAATTGCATTCCTGGCAGGTCTGGCAGGTGTTATCCTCGCACGCAGGCTTTCAATACCTCTGGTTGATCTGACAGGCACGGCCACTCGCATTGCAGATGGCGAAATCCAATTGCAGGCCACGGTAGGTGGAGCAAAAGAAATTGTCACTCTGGCCACCGCATTCAATACCATGACTTCTCAATTGCGCGGCTTAATAGGCAACCTTGAGCAGCGCGTTCAAGAACGTACCAATGCGCTGGAAAAACGCGCTTCCCAATTGGAGACAGTGTCCAACGTGGCGCGAGCAATTGCTTCGGTACAGGACGTTGATACGCTTCTGTCTTCCATCACCAAGCTGGTCAGTGAACGATTTGGCTTTTACCACACTGGAATTTTCCTCCTGGACGATAAGCAGGAATTTGCCATCCTCCGCGCTGCCAATAGCGAAGGTGGCGAAATGATGTTGAGACGCCAGCACAAATTAAGACTTGACACCAATAGCATCGTTGGATACGTCACTTCTCGTGGCGAACCTCGCCTCGCTCTCAATGTGGGAACTGACGCCGTTTTTTTCAACAATCCTGACCTGCCAGATACGCGGTCTGAATTGGCCCTTCCACTTCGTATCAGCGGAAGAACGATTGGTGCTCTGGATGTACAAAGCTTACAACCGAATGCTTTTACTGAGGAAGATATTGCCACGTTATCAATTCTTGCAGATCAAATTGCCATTGCCATTGAAAATGTCCACTTGTATAGTGAAGCTCGCGAAGCTCTCAGTGAATCAGAAAAAACATTTGAGAAATATGTTAGACAGGAATGGAGTGAGTTTGCGTTACGGGCAAAAAGTACTGGTTACATGTACGATGGAAATCGAACCATTCCATTTAACGTGCCTCCCAAGCAGGAGAAGGTCAAATCGCTGGCACAAACAGGGCGTCTTTCCCTTGACAAAGGCGCGGATGATGTGGCCATTCCAATCAAACTACGTGGAAGAATCATTGGTGTACTGGATGTGAAATCCAAAGTTGGCAATCGCCAATGGACAAAAGATGAGATCTCCCTGCTTGAGGCAGCAGCAGAACGTGCCGCTCTCGCACTTGAAAATGCTCGTTTGGTCGAAACGGCTCAACGACGCGCCTCCCGTGAACGCGCCATCGGAGAAATCTCATCCCGAATCGGTGCGGTAACCAATGTGGACTCAATCATGCAGACGGTGGTAGAGGAACTGGGCCGAAAAATCAGCGGCGCAATGGAAGTAACGATTGAACTTGGCGAAGAAGATCAGCATGCCAATTTATAAGGCACAGGCATATTTATCATGTTGAAACAAGTACTTGCATTCTTCAAATCACCAATCTTCCCTGAAGATGATGATAAGACCCGGAAGGCATTCTATGCGCATTGGATTTCACTGGCATTTGCCACTGTGATTCTTTTGAATGAATTTGCGTCTATCAGAAATCAAACTCAATTTTTCAGTCCGACTAATCTCGTTATCCTTGCGCTTGGGATCGTAAGTCTTGTAAACCTGTGGCTTATTCGCAGGGGAAATGTATCCTTGGTCTCGATTATGCTTGTGAGCCTGATCTGGATCGGCGCCAATGGTCTCGCAGCTTCCAGTTTCGGCATCCGTGATGCGTCCTTCATCTTTAATCTTGTGGTAATGCTGATCGCCGCGCTCTTGCTGGGCTGGCAGGCAGCCGTCCTCATCGCGATTGCGAGCATTCTGGTTGCATTCGGCCTGGCGAATCGCGAAGCCGCGGGATTGATCGTGACGCCCAACTATCCCGTTACGCGTTTTGCGGGGGATATAGCGGCAGTGTTCGTTCTCGGCGCGTTTTTTATTTCCATCCTGGTTGCCGGACTGGAAAGAGCAATCAAGCAATCGCGGAAAAGTTTATTCGAGCTTGAATCTGCGAATGCTGAACTCCATCATGCGCAATCAGATCTTCATGCTAGCAGCGCCGAGTTGATCACGACGAATGAAATTCTGCAAAAACGAACAGAACGTCTCCGTGCCGTTGCAGAAGTGGCGCGCACAGCAACGGCCGTGCAGAATTTCAATCAACTGCTCCCGCTGATCACCAACGTTGTCAGCAAACAACTCGGTTACTATCACGTCGGTATCTTTCTGTTGGATGAATTTAATGAGTATGCGATCCTACGTGCAGCGAACACTGAGGGTGGCTTACGAATGCTGGCGCATGAACACCGCTTGAAGGTAGGCGAGCAGGGCGTTGTGGGATTTGTTGCATTTCAAGGTAAGGCGCGCGTTGCCCTGGATGTTGACAAAGAGGCAGTTTTCTTCAACAATCCAGATTTACCAGACACGCATTCAGAAGTTGCCTTGCCACTAAAGTTTGGCCAGGAAGTTGTTGGCGTACTGGATATCCAATCTACAGAAACCAGCGCATTTTCACAAGAAGATGTAGAAATCCTCTCCGTTTTAGCAGATCAGGTCTCAGTAGCGATCCAAAATGCAAGATCATTTGAGCAGGCTCAGCGCGCTTTACGCGAAGCGGAAACAGCCTCCAGCCAGTTAACTAAGGAAGCATGGTCAGGTTTTTCCGAGAATCTCCCCTCAAGAGGCTATCGTTTCGACGGAATCAGATCGGAACCTATGAAAGAAGCACAAAAGTCTGCTTTGGAGAATGACACCTTGTTGGTGTCTGTTGAATTACGCGGTCAAACCATTGGAAGGTTGAGGTTAAAAGCATCAGACAAGGCCCACAAATGGACCGAGGATGAACGCGCCATTATCGAGTCTACCGCCGAACGTGTTGCCATTGCGTTGGAAAGTGCCCGCCTCTTGGAAGATGCCCAAAAGCGTGCCACCCGTGAAACCTTCCTTTCAGACGTCGGCACAAAACTTGGCTCATCGTTCCAGTTGGATTCCATCTTGCGTGACACAGTGGAAGAACTGGGCCAAAACTTGAAAGGCTCCACCGTCTCCTTCCAACTTGTAAATCCCTCCGCTCCACCAACTGCAAAAGAAAATGGTGGCAAGACAAATGCAAGAGATTCAAGGGAGGGCCAGCATGAAAGCTAACGAACTTAACTCCAGCTCTGATACAGGCCTGCGACCAACAGCGGACATGTCACGCGTCAGGCTTCTTAGAACTTTACTGGTCATTTCCATTATTGCGGATATCGCCGCTCTTGGCGCTTCGGCCATAGGAGGCTTTGGGTGGCAGTACCTCATCCCGATTGGTTCACTTCTACTCTTCGCAGTAGGAAGTTTGATCGCTTTGTTACGGGGTTTTCCTATACCCGCCCAAATTCTGCTCCCATCCTCCTTATTTGTCGTGGTCACTTATATCATCGCCGTCCCGCCCGGATATGGACTTCATGATATCAACCTCCTGGCGTATGCCGTTGTAATCAGTCTCGCTGGCCTTACCCTGGGACAACGGGGCGCTTTTATCTTCACATTTCTGATCATTCTGGCTGTCTTTGGAATTGGAATTGCGGAAATCCGTGGGGTAATCGTATCACCGACTAGTTCCCTTACATTATCGGTGTCTCCGGTTGCGATCTCAATCGTAATTCTGGCAATCACCTTCATACAACGAGCACTCATAAATCTGTTGAACGAAAGTGTGCGGCGCGCACAATTCAGCGAAAGCGAAGTAATAAAACGCAACGCGGAGCTGCAGGCCTTCAGCGCCGGACTTGAACAAACCGTTCAAGAGCGTACCTCGGCTTTGGAAAAACGCGCCAACCAACTGCAGGCAATTACCGAACTCTCAGAGTCGATTGGCAAGCTGCAGGATCTTGATGCATTATTCACGTCAGCAACCAGTTTGATCAGCGAGCGTTTTGGTTTTTATCATGTAGGCATCTTTTTAGTTGATAATGAACGTGATTCTGCTATCCTGCAAGCTGCCAACAGTGAAGGCGGAAAGCGCATGTTAGGACGCGGACATCGGCTTAAACTCGGAGTCGGCGTGGTGGGTTACGTTGCTCGAACCGAACAGTCCCGCATCGCTCTGGACGTTGGAGCTGATGCTGTTTTCTTTGACAATCCTGACCTCCCTAAAACGCGCTCTGAGGCAGCCTTGCCATTAAAAACACGCGGTGAAACGATTGGCGTATTGGATGTTCAAAGCACAGAAGCAGGTGCTTTTTCAAGCGAAGACCTACAGGTCTTAAACACACTTGCCAACCAGGTATCTATTGCTCTTGAAAATGCCCGCTTGTTGACAGAAACACGAACTGCTCTCAAGCAGGTGGAAGAAGTATATAACGAGTTCACACGGGCAGAGTGGAGCCGGGCCGTGACCAAGACGGAACAAGCTGGTTTCCGTTATCAAACTGGACGCGTAGAAACGATCGAGAATCCGCTCAATAACCACGAGTTGGTGTCAGCGGCGAAGACAGGCTTGGTGACAGAGAGTCAGGCTAATGGGTCTGAGGAGAAGCGCCATACTGTGGCAGTTCCAGTCAAATTACGTGGTGAAGTCATCGGTGTTTTACAAATCGAATCCAATGATCCATCCAAAACATGGCAGGAGGATGAAGTCAGTTTGGTGGAAGCTGTTGCAGAACGCGCAGCCTTTGCACTGGAAAATGCGCGGCTTTTTCAGGATGCCCGCCGACGTGCGGCGAAGGAACGTTTGATTTCAGAAGTAGCCACCCGAATCAGCGGAGCCTCCAATATAGAGAATATTTTACAAACCACGGCACAGGAACTGGAACGTGTGCTCGGAGGTTCCGAGGTCTTGATTCGATTCCAAAATAAGGAGCAATCGTGAGCTTGAGCCCATTTGTTCCTGTGATTTTATTAATCGTTCTGTTGATCTCTTTGAGCCTGGTCGCAAGGAATTTCAGCAAGTACACCCTGCGCGGCAAAATCATTGTTGGCATCCTTGTGGCAGTTGGGCTGACCGCCAGTATTCTGGCTTTCTTTGCGGTTGCGCGCAGTGGTCAAATTATCTCAACACTTTCAGGCAGATTGGAAACCAGCGTAAAGTTGTTGGCAGAAGAGCAACTTGTAAATACTGCATCTATCGAAGCCAACCAGGCCAATCAATTCTTTGATGAGATCGAGAAGGAAATTGCAAACCTGGCTGAGTATCGCACCTCACTTCAGAGTCAGCAAAGGGTACTGAGCCAGGGTGCCTATTGGGATGCAGCTTCAAAGCTTACCCAACTGGACGGTGGGCAGTATGGAAATTCTTCCAAAGATGTTTCATCTGTGTTTGTCCCTGTTAATGTCGAACTCGATGAAAGTGTACTCGCAGAGTTAAATACTTCTGCTTACATGGACTTCTCTGCACCACAGTTACTGGAGAATAACCAAGCCATTCTTGCGGTTTATTATATAGATCCTAGAGGCCTTACCCGTTATTATCCTAATATTGAACTGGCAACCCTGCTACCGCCTGACTTTGATGCCACTTCACGCCCATATTTTGAGATTGCCTCTCCCCTATTTAATCCGAAGCGACTCCCCGGTTGGACAATTCCTTATATAGATGCGGCCGGAGGCGGATTGGTCGTTACTGTAGTTTCGCCTGTTTACTTTGGTGATGATTTTAAAGGGGTGGTTGCCGCAGACATACAATTATCCAATATTACAGAAGAAGTATTGGATGTGAAGGTTGGCCAAACCGGATACGCTTTCATTATCGATAACGGCGGCCGAATCATTTCAATGCCAACTGCAGGCTATGAAATGTTTGAAATAGACCCCAAGGCATTGCCAGCCGATGAGTTTTTCAAGCAAGATGTGTTCGGGCATGGTCCTGAAGGGCTTCAGGCAATAACGCGCCGAATGGCTGGCGGCGGAAATGGCATTAACACAATCCAGGTAAATGGTGTGGATACTTATATTTCGTACTCGCCCATACCAGCCAATGGCTACAGCATCGCGCTGGTTGTTCCTGTCTCTGAAATGCAAGGCGCTATTGCTGTGGCTCGCAACGAAACTCAGGCTCAAGTGCAGTCTGCTGTACAGATAGCGGTGCTGGTCTTGTTCATTCTTCTTTTCGGGGCCGTGATTATCAGTCTTGCGGTGGGTCAGGTAATTGCTGCTCCGGTACTGCGGCTTACAGAAGTAGCCAGCCAAATCACTCAGGGTAATCTGACTGTACAGGCAACTTCCACCACCAAGGACGAGATTGGAACACTGGCAAGTGCTTTTAATACCATGACATCTCGTTTGCTAGGAACCTTGGATGGCCTTGAAAACACGATTACAGAAAGAACTGGCGAACTGGTATCGGCCAATGAACGAAATGAACGTCGGGCCAAACAATTCGAGGCTATCGCACAAGTAACACGTACGATCAGTTCCACACGTGACCTGGACACTATTCTGGAGCAGATTCCTGAAGTAATTCATCGTGATTTCGGTTTTTATCATATCGGTATCTTCCTGTTGGATACAGCCCGGGAATATGCGGTGTTAAGTGCTTCTAATAGTGAAGGTGGCAGAAGAATGCTTGTTAATGGTCATCGCCTGAAGATTGGTGAAACGGGTATAGTTGGTTTTGTTACTAGCACAGGCAGACCTCGGGTTGCACTGGATACAGGAGCAGATGCCATATTCTTTAATAACCCTGATTTACCTGAAACACGCTCTGAAATCGCCCTGCCCTTGCGCATTGGTGAGGAAATCATAGGAGCGTTGGATGTACAAAGCACTGAACCCAATGCCTTTGACCAGGAAGATGTACGGATCCTTGGCACACTGGCAGATCAAGTAAGCATCGCGATCCAGAATGCGCGCCAATATGAAAGAACGCGCACGGCCCTGGCTGAGTCTGAATCGCTTTCAAGACAGTTTATTCAAACGGGTTGGAGTCAGTTTACAAAATCACGGAAACTGGAAGGTATTCGACATACCGGTGCAAAGTCAACATTATTATATCGGAAACCCGGTAAAAATGAAGAAAAAAGCCGCTCGAATACGAGCCAACTCAGACCAAGAGGCAGAGGCGCAGTCTTATCCCTGCCTGTCAAGTTACGTGGTGAAGTCATTGGTACCGTGGATATACGTTCTCCGGAAAACCGTCAATGGGAGCAGGATGAACTGGATATCGTAACTGCCATCCTTGAGCGGGCTGCCATAGCCATGGAAAATGCCCGGTTGCTTTCCGAAAGCCAAAAACTTGCCGCAAAGGAAAGAACCATTGGTGAAATCTCGGCCAAAATCAGCGCGCAGAGTGATATAGAAGAACTTTTGAAAACAGCCGCCCAGGAACTAGGACGCACGCTGCCAGGCATGGAGATCGCCGTTCAGCTCAACACAGATCAGGAGACGGGCCATGCTTAAGCAATCTCTGAACTTTTTTAGAGACCCTGAAGATACAAACCCATCGTTTATTCGGTTGGTTCGAAATATCCTGTTATTCACCATGGTTACTGTCGCGGGAATTATGTTCCTTGTGACAGGCATCATTCCAGGGATGATTCAGAATATTCCAGCCGCAGTCACATTAGGCATCATTCTCCTATTAGTGATCATATCTTTTGTCATGGTACAACGCGGCCAAGTTGTCATGGCAAAGTTTCTGGTGCCCGTTGCACTTCTCACTGCCATTACATATATTGCCATCAGTGGTGGAGGTTTGCATGACGTTTCAGTATCTGCCTACCCTATCGTTATCATTATCTCCACTTTGTTACTGGGTACCAAGGCGCGTTATATCATAACTCCGTTAGCTATAGCTGCAATAGAAATTGTTGTTATTGCAGACCTCACTGGCATAAATAAATCGCCGTTTCGAACTTCAACCGGCCTAGAAGATGTTTTTATTGTAAGTCTTCTCCTGCTGGCAAATTCAGGTATTTTGCAATTGTTGATAAGCCGACTCAACGAAAACCTGGTACGTGCCCGCGAGAATGAACTGGCGCAAATCAGTGCCAATCGTGAGTTACGAGAACTCCAGGTCACTCTGGAAGATCGGGTTGCCAGCCGCACTTCAGAATTGGAAAGCGCGAATCAACGCAACGAAAAACGTGCCCGCCAATTTGAAGCAATTGCCCAAGTGGCGCGTGCCACCACTGCCAACCAAAATCTTGAGTCATTGCTACCCAATCTTGTAGGGCTTATCAGCAATTGGTTTGGTTTTTACCATGTAGGCATTTTCCTGGTAGATGAGAACCGTGAATTTGCAGAACTACGTGCAGCAAACAGCGAGGGTGGCAAGCGCATGCTCACACGTGGCCACAAGCTGGCCGTTGGGCAGAGTGGTATTGTAGGTTATGTTTCTGGCACGGGAAAGCCCCGCATCACATTGGATGTGGGTGACGATGCTGCATTCTTTAACAACCCTGATCTGCCAAGCACCCGCTCTGAAATGGCACTCCCTTTGCGTGTGGCTGATGAGGTCATCGGTGTACTGGATGTTCAAAGTATTACTTCGAACGCGTTTCAGGAAGAGGATGTAGAAGTTCTTTCCACTTTGGCAGATCAAGTAGCTCTTGCCATTCAAAACGCACTCTCTTATGAAACAACGCAGGAACTATTGAAGGAGGCCCAACAGACATCGGGCTCGTTAGTGCGTGAATCTTGGCGTGTTCTTCAAAACCAGGATGAAAACACCATGGGATATCGTGTAGTTGACAATAAGTTAAATCAACTAAGTCAACCCTTACCCTCCATCAAGACAGCCGTCTCCAGCAGGAAAATCGTTCAGGAGAACGGTGAAAAAGCGATGCTGGCTATTCCTATTAGCCTGCGTGATGAAATCATTGGCGTGGTAGATATCCGCGTACCATATGACCATGAATGGGATAGTGATGAGGTTGATATTGTACAAGCTGTGGCTGAACGTCTGTCGCTCGCACTCGAGTCATCGTTGCTACTCAAATCAACCCAACGACGTGCAGAAATTGAACGTATCACCACTGATATCTCTGGCAAAATCGGCTCATCTGCCCAGTTCGACACAATCCTGCGCACCGCCGCAGAGGAACTTAGCCGCGTACTGGGCGGTTCAGAAATTCTGATCCAACTTCAACAGCTTGAGCAAAACACCTCGACTGAATTATCTTAAAATATTCAAAGAGTAGATAGAAAAGGAGAAAAATTATGTCAGACCAAAACATTTCCCCACGCAAATCATATATTGTTTGGATATTACTCAATTTGACAATTGTTTTTAACTTGCTTTTAAGCAGTTGCAACACTGCTACGCCCAAAGTGTATCATGTGGGTGTGCTGGCTGGAATAAGTGCTTTTTCTCCAGCACTGGACGGCTTCAAAGCTAAAATGACCGAGCTTGGTTACACAGAAGGCAAAAATATTTTTTATGACGTCCAATCAACAGAAGTTGACATTGATGCCTACAAAAAGATATCCAAAAAATTTGTCACAGACAAGGTGGATCTGATCTTTTCGTTCCCCACTGAAGCAAGTATGGAGGCAAAGGCCGCTACCCAGAACACCAACATTCCAGTAGTATTCGCCCTGGCGTTCACTGATGTAGCAGGCATTGATTTGATCAAAAGCATTCGCGAACCGGGTGGGAACATCACCGGCATTCGTTTTCCCAGCGTCGATATTGCCACCAAACGCCTGCAAATCCTGCTTGAAATCGCGCCACACGCAAAACGGGTTTTTGTACCCTATCTCAAAGGCTACCCAAATGTGCCTGGTCAGCTGGATGCAATTCGTCCACAGGCTAAAAGCTTGGGCGTTGAATTAATAGAATTTCCCGCCTCCAGTCCAGACGAACTTCAAGCCGAATTGGACAAACGCAATGCTTCAGAAGATACTGGCATCGACGCCATCCTGATGATTGCCGAACCGTTAGCCATCATTCCACCCTTTTATAGCATCATCGGCAAATTTAGTTATGACCATAAGATTCCAATTGGAGGTGCGTTGATGACAACAGATGGATACGAGTCAATTTTTGGTTTACTTCCCGATCCCGCACTTGCCGGTGAAAACGCTGCAATCTTAGCGGATAAAATCTTCAGAGGTACCCCTGCTGGAACTATCCCAGTCGTCACTTCTGATAGTTACTTCCAAATCAATTACAAAGCCGCTCAGCAATTAGGAGTGACCATCCCGGAAGGTTTGCTAAAACAAGCGGATAAAATCATTCGCTAGGCTGCGACCACTTGACTAGCTTGAATACACCGCTATGAATTTTCAGATTGGATAACTCACGAAAACTATGAAGACTGAAACTGTGAAACTCAAAAATCCACGAAGCCTGACCACCACCCTGGCGATCAGTTTTTTTAGCTTGAGCACCTTGGTGCTTTTGGTTTCCAGCAGTCTGCAAGTAGTGTTAAGCATACAAGCTCAACAAACTGCGCTTGATAACAGACTATTACTAGTAGCTCAAGACGCCAGCAGAAGTGTGAGTAATTTTATCCAGGAAAAATTCAACTCCATGGAAGTAGCGGTCGAATTTTCCAATCCGGTAACGGCATCCTCTCAAATTCAGAGAACCGTTCTGGAGGGAATGTTGGGTCTCAACCCGGCTTTCACACAGTTTGCCCTGCTGGATCGTGAGGGCACGCAATTGAGCTTTACATCTCGGTCTTCGCAAACATTATCACAACAGTTTACAGCCCAACTTAATAACGATTTAATATCCCAGACATCAAGTGGTCAGCGCTATATCAGCCAAGTATATATAGATGATAAAACCAGTGAACCATTAATTGTACTTGCTATTCCTGTAAAAACGGTTTTGGGCGATTATCAGGGAACCTTGGTGACGGAAGTCAACCTGAAATTCATCTGGGACCTGGTTGATCAGATCAGAGTAGGCGAAACAGGTTATGTTTATGTGGTGGATGATCAAGGAAACCTGATTGCTTATAAAGATACCGCCCTGGTTCTGCAAGGAAAAAACGCCAGCCAAATCGGAGAAGTGAGTCAATTCGTTGAAAACCTTTCGGGTCCAGCGGATACAACGCCAGGTGCTCAAACATACACCAGCTTAAGCGGCACGAGGGTTGTTGGGACTTACGTTCCTTTAGACTCGCCTCAATGGGCTGTTGTAATCGAGTTGCCCCGAAGAGAAGCGTATCAGGATGTTATTTCCCTGGGATTACGTACTCTTATTCTCATAATTATCATTACGATACTAGCCAGTTACGCAGGTTATTTAGGCGCGCGTCGCACTTCTGCCCCATTGGTTAGTCTTTCAAATGTTGCAACTGAAATTACAAGAGGTAATCTGGGCGCACAGGCTGAAGAAACCGGCCCTGCCGAACTCGCGCAACTTGCAAGTTCATTTAATAACATGACCTCGCAATTGCGCAACTCTATTGGCAATCTCGAACAACGCGTTGCCGAGCGCACTGCTGATTTGGAATTATCCCGTCTTGTCAGCGAACACCGTGCTCAGGAACTCCAGGCAATTAGTGAAATTTCCCGAACCATTTCCACGGAGCAACGACTCGAAATCCTACTGCCTTTGGTAACCCGCCTGGTAAGTGAACGTTTTGATTTTTATCATGTAGGCATCTTTTTTATCGACCCCACGCATCAATTCGCCATACTTGAAGCCGCCAATAGCGAAGGCGGAAAAAGGATGTTGGAACGCGAACATCGCCTCGCAGTAGGGACTGGCATTGTGGGCACAGTTTCCGCAACCGGTAAATCCCGCATCGCTCTGGACGTTGGGTCTGATGCTGTTTTCTTTGACAACCCTGACCTCCCGAACACCCGTTCAGAAATGGCGCTCCCGCTAAACTTCCGTGGTGAAACGATTGGCGTGCTGGATGTGCAAAGTATAAAACCAGGTGCATTTACAGAAAGTGACACGAATACATTGAACATTCTCGCCGACCAGGTCGCCATTGCAATTGAGAATGCTCGTCTCTTTGGTCAAACTCAACAGGCCCGCGATGAGGCTGAGACCCTCTATAATCAATTCCTGCGCACCGAATGGAAAACTTTCCTTCGGCAGGACGTAAACATTGGGTACAAACAAACTCTCAACGGCGGAAAAGCTCTGCAAAAGCCCGTTCAATCCGATGAAATCCGAAGGGCCTTGCAGGAGGGCCGGGTGGTGGTTTTGGAACCCAACGGCAATAGGCTACAGCCGATTATTGCTATCCCTGTCAAATTACGCGATCAAACTATTGGCGTACTCAATATCACCGGCTCTAAAAATCGCAGATGGGGTCAGGATGAGATTACTCTGGCCCAGGCTATTTCAGACCGCCTGGCCCTGGCTTTGGACAATGCCCGTCTGCTGCAGGAATCTCAGCGCCGGGCCGCCAAGGAAGCTAAAATCGGTGAGGTCACAGCCAAAATTGGTGCATCCATTAATATGCGTAATGTACTTCAAACTGCCGTGGAAGAATTGGGACGCGCTTTGCCTGGTTCTGAAATCGTTATTCAGTTCCAAAACTCCCAGGAGAACTAGTTCATGACCACTGCAATTCAAACTCCTGTAGAAACCTCAAAACGTCGATCTTTTAGCCTGCGAGCTAAGCTAGTGATCGGCTTTACTCTGTTATCTGCATTTATTTCATTTATCACTGCACGCGGTATGTATACAAATCTGCAAAACCAGGCGCTTGAAGAATTTAAGGATCGCGCGCTGGGCATTGCGAAACTGGCTTCCATTCAGCAAAATGGGGACGAATTTGCGAATATTAATTCCAGTCAGGATGAAGGCTATGAGAAAATCCGCCTTCAGAATTTAAAAATCAGCTCCAGTGAAACTGATGTTAGGGACATTTTCACCCTGCGAAAGGATGCCCAAGGCATCTACTTTGTGGTGGACGTTGGTGATCCCGACAAAACCAACATAGCCAAGTTCGGTGAAAGATATGCAGACCCAACATCAACTCTAATCAATAATTTCGATAATATGAACGATGCGATCGTTGAACCTGAGATTCGTAGCGACGCCTATGGTTCATTTCTTTCTGCTTATGCACCGATTCTGGGCTCAGGCGGGCAACAGGTTGGCGTTATTGGTGTTGATATATTAGCCGACACCATTCTCCAAAGACAGAGACAAATTTTGTTTCAAACTTTCATTGTCTTTCTAATTGCGCTGGGTCTCGGTATGTTCTTTGGATATGTGGCTGGAAACGCATTAACAGAACCAGTCATTGAACTGACCAATGGCGCCCGCGCGTTTGCCTCAGGCAACCTGAATCAACACATTGAAATTAACACCCGGGATGAAATCGAAGATCTGGCAGTAACATTTAATAGCATGGCGGAAGAAATCCAGAGCCTGATTAGTGGGCTGGAATCACGGGTAGCCGAGCGTACAGGTGATCTGGAAAATCGCTCCAAGGAATTGGAAGTGGCCAACCTAAGAATCCGGCGTCGCGCGGCTCAATTCGAAGCACTTGCACAAGTGACCCAGAGCATCACGTCCATCCGTGATCTTCAGGCTCTTCTGCCACGTATCACCGCGGTGGTCAGCGAAAATTTTGGCTTCTATCATGTAGGTATCTTCCTGCTCGATGAGATTAGCGAATATGCTGTCCTAATTGCCGCCAACAGCGCAGGCGGAAAAAGAATGCTGGAGCGCAGTCATCGTCTGCGTGTGGGTGAAGAAGGCATTGTAGGTTATGCTGCCTCCACTGGGAAGCCACGCATTGCCCTGGACGTAGGCCAGGATGCTGTCTTTTTCAACAATCTAGACCTTCCAGAAACTCACTCTGAAATGGCGCTGCCCCTTATCAGTAAAAACATCATCGTAGGTGTTTTGGATGTGCAAAGTATAGAAGTTGCCGCATTCACCAATGAAGATATTCAAATGCTGAGCCTACTGGCGGATCAGGTAAGCTTGGCCATTGAAAATGCGCGGTTATTTGATGAAACTCGCAAGGCCCTCGCAGAAGCTGAGATGATGACCCGCCGAACAACCCGAGAGGCCTGGGCGCGTCTCCCGGAACAACAGAAACTGCTTGGTTTCCGTTATGATGTGGCAGGTGCTTCGCCTCTCAAGCAACTTGTCAAATTGGCAGGATCAGGCCAGGATGAAGGCAAAGGCAAAAAAGCTCCAACAAATCAAACGGTAGTCCCGATCGAACTACGCGGCGAAGTTATTGGCGATCTTGTTGTTCAATCGCCCGTCGGCAATTCGTGGTCAAAGGATGAAATCGACCTCATCAAAGCCGTTGCAGAGCGCGTAGCTCTTTCAGCTGAAAATGCGCGCCTCTTTGAAGAAACAACAGCACGTGCTGATCGTGAAAGACTGGTCTCTGAGATTACCAGCAAAATTCGAAGTAATAATGATCCCCAATCCATGATCCAAACAGCAATTCAGGAATTACGAAGTGCATTGGGTGCCAGCCGCGTTGAGGTAATTCCACAAGCCGGCAAAGATGGAGATAAAGATGGAAAGTCGAGCAAGGTGAAATCATGACATACATAATTGCAATGTCCAATGAAAAAGGCGGTGTCGCCAAAACCACATCAACGCTCTCGCTGGGCGCGGCACTGGCCGAGTTAAATTACCGAGTTCTGCTCGTAGATCTGGATCCACAGGCGAATCTTTCACTTGCCTTGGGTCTGGAAACAGGCGAATCAAATATTACCTCTGCTCACGTTCTCATTGAAAGTGCCAGCCTCCAATCAGCGATTCGTAAGACCGATATTCCCAACCTGGAACTTGTTCCATCCAGTTTCAGAATAGAGACAGCGGAACAATTTTTGCCCATGCGGACTCAATATCTTACGACGCTTCGCAGCGCCTTTGAAGCTGATCGGCTGCCCTATGACTATATCCTGCTCGATTGCCCTCCTGCACTGGGCGCAATCACACTCAACGCACTTTCCGCTGCAGACCTGCTCATTATCCCTACCCAGGCAGAATATTTCTCTGCATATGCACTAAGGAACATGATGGGAACGATTCGTCGCATTCGCCAGGAAGTGAACCCGCGCCTGGCCTATCGTATTCTAGTCACACTTTTAGACCGCCGAAATCGCACACATCGGAATATTTTTGAACAACTGCAAGCCACCTTCGGGCAGGGTGTATTTACTACTGTTATCGAAATTGACACAAAGTTACGTGAGAGTCCTATTGCAGGTGTGCCTATTACCCAGTATAGACCGAGCAGCCGTGGCTCACAACAATACCGTGTTCTTGCTCAGGAGTTGATTGAATATGCCAAAGAAGAAGCCAATCGACAAGCGGCTCAATAAGCTTTTTGACGATATAAAACAGGTAGAGCCAAACGCGGGCGCCACGCCGAGTGCCCCAAAAAGCTCACCTCCTGAGCAGGCCCAATCAACTCAAGAGGTGAAGCTAGCCGCGCCGCGCCCCACCTCGCGTTCTAAAGCGGTAAAACCGGCATCTACTTCACGAACTGACACTGCCATTCTACAACGGCTGGAAATGGGGCCAAATAACTGGGCAGTTCTGCACGTGGCCGATGAATTCCCTAATCGCACCTGGACTGAGGATGAAAAATTGCTTGTTGAACAGGTGGCAGATCAACTTTCTCTGGCACTTGAAAACGCCCGTCTCTTCCAGGAAACCCAGTCACGGGCTGAGGAACTCATCGTTCTCAACGAATTGGGTAATGAACTATCCACGCAGTTGGACATGATCGGTATTGCAAACATTGTCTATAAATATACATCGCGACTCATGGATACGAAGAACTTTTATGTGTCTCTTTACGATGAAAGGAACAATGAGAAATCCTATCCGATTGCATTTGAGGAAGGCAAACAAATTCAGCTAGGTAAAAGTAAAGTCAGAAATCGAGGCTTCACTGACCATATTATCCAAAATAAGAGAGCTATCTTTGCACCGAATGATGTATTAGGTCACATGCAGAGATTAGGAATCGAATTCGTTGCTCTCAGTGATGATGATACTCCTTCGCAAAGCTGGCTGGGTGTACCAATGATGATCGGCGATCGTGTATTAGGTGTGATTGCAGTTCAAAGTGTGGATATACCCAACTTGTACGATGAGCATGCCCGCGATCTTCTGACCACTATTGCCAGTCAAACAGCGATTGCACTGGAGAATGCTCGCCTATTCCAGGAAACGCAACGCCGCGCCCAGGAAATGACCGCTCTTGCAGAAGTGGGTCGTGAAATTTCAGCTACATTAAGTCTTGAAGCTGTGCTTGAACGAATTACGTCGTACGCCCATGATTTGTTAAACGCTCAATCGGTTGCTGCCTATCTCCCCAACGCCTCAGGAGAAAAATGGACTGCAATCTCTGCAATTGGCGTGGACGCAGTTGAGATCAAGAATGACCCAGTCAATCGTGGTGAGGGAATTCTCGGCAAAATCGTTTCACAGCAAAACGGCGCTATCATTAACGATGTCAACCAGATGCCAGATGCATTGAATATCGCCGGAACAGAGCGAGTGGATGATCATGAACATTTGATGGGTGTGCCCGTGCTTTCAGGCGATCAAATAACGGGTTTGCTTGCAGTCTGGCGTAATGGGGATGGAAATGAATTCACAAATATTGAATTAGACTTCATTACCAGTCTTTCACGCCAAACCGCTATTGCCATTCAAAATGCCCGCCTTTTCGAAAATACCCAATACAATGCAGCGATTGAAAATTTAATCGGCCAGATATCCTCCAGCTTTGTAAACGTTGGCGCAGATCAAGTGGATGATCAGATCAACCTTGCTCTCGGAAAAATTTCCGAATTTTCACACATTGACCGGGCCTATCTCTTCCAGTTTTCTGAGGATGGCAAAACAATGGATAACACCCATGAATGGGTGGAGGAAGGCATTGAGTCTTATATTAATGACTTTCGTAACGTACCAGTCGACGTACTGCCTTACATGCTCAAGCATATCCAACGGAGGCAGATATTTTATGCCCCCAGTATAAAAGATCTGCCTGATGAAGCAGCCATTGACCGCACTGAACTTTTGCGTGAGAGAATCCAATCGATCATTTGTGTACCAATCATCATACGCGGTAAAACCCAGGGATTTATTGGCTTTGATTCAGTAAACCAGCCGAAAAACTGGAACGATCAGGATATTAACATGCTCAGGCTTGTTGGCGAGATTCTAACAGGTGCTCTCCAAAGGCAAAAAGCCGAGCTTGAAAACCGTCAATTGTTTGAAGAAGTCGCTGAAAGCCAGAGTCAACTCTCTGAGGCTCTACAAATTGCCCGCATTGGTTATTTCGAAATCGATTGGAATTCGCAGATTATCACTTTTACTGACGAATTGTTCACACTACTTAACACCTCTGCTGCGAAGGAAGGTGGCACTCAATTTCCGCTGGAACAGGCCCTGCAAAAATTTGTTGTTACAGAAGACATCCCTCTGGCAGCAAAGGCAGTGCAGGATGCGATCGAAGGGAAAAATGAGCGTGGTGAGCAGACTTCTGAGGTTCGATACAGAACTACAGAGGGAAGGATCATCTGGGTAAGTTCCATTTACAAGGTTGAGCATGACCAATTGGGACAACCCATTAAAGTGGCTGGTTCATCACAAGATATTACCGAACGCAAGACTAATGAATTAACCCAGGCTGCCATTACACAAATTTCAGAAAGTGCGCTTACTGCGAAAACATTGGAAGATTTGCTTGGCTCCATCCATACAGCTGTAAAACCACTTCTCCCAGCTACAAACTTTTACATCGCACTTTATGACTCCAGCCTGCACCAAATCAGCTTCCCCTATTATGCCGATGAATTTGATACAGACTGGGCACCTAGAAAACTCGGCAGAGGCCTAACCAGTTACGTAATTCGTACTGGACGAGCTTTGCGCACAACTCCGGAAATTTTCTCCGATCTTGAGGCATCTGGAGAGATTGTAAACGATGGCGTCCGTAATGTGGATTGGCTGGGTGTTCCTATTCGCTCCAAGCAGGTAGTGACAGGCATTATTGCCATTCAAACCTATAACCCAACAATCCGAATCACAGAAAAACACAAGGACATACTTTCTGTCCTGGCCCCACAGGTGGCTTCGGCCATTGAGCGCTTCCTCGCAGAGCGCGAAATTCAAAAATTCAAACTGGGTATTGACCGTTCCGATAACGCAGTTTTTATCACTGATGTTGATGGTTTGATTCAATATGCCAATCCTGCATTCGAAAACGTGTACGGATTTACCCCTCAGGAAGCGATTGGTAAAACCCCGCGCATCCTCAAATCAGGACTGGCTCCTGAGGAGCAATATAA
>Ga0070699_100001484_pt1 | contig 21502 bp, 18 predicted proteins | sample KBSK1503metaG_FD_65473 | JGI IMG/M metagenome (GOLD analysis project Ga0070699, IMG submission 65473) | Corn, switchgrass and miscanthus rhizosphere microbial communities from Kellogg Biological Station, Michigan, USA - KBS K1-50-3 metaG | ecosystem: Host-associated > Plants > Roots >...
CCCGCCCGAGTAATTGAAGAACGTATTATTCACCAACACTACGTTCGAACGATTGAAGATATTGAAGGCTTCGCCAATAAGTCGCAAGCGCATCTTCTCGCCAAACCGAATCGAACGCGTCAACCGCACATCGAACTGGTAAACGGAAGGCGACGTGAACTGGTTTCGCACCGTACCAGGCAAGCGATCGTTGGACCGGTTGCCATCGTTGTTCGGATCACCGCTCACCAAAGCCGAATACGGCGAACCAGATTGGAACTGCATGATAGTTGAGAATGTGTAGTCACTGAAGAGCGCTTGTGCCACAGCATTATCGCTCCACTTGATCTTGCCCCATTCATAGACTGGACTAAAGACAAGACGGTGACGGAGGTCTGTATCCGACCGTCCAAAGTCGGCTCCCGGATTGATTTGATTCTCTACGATCTTTGAATCATCTGCGCCGACGACAACCGCAGTCTGATCGGGGCGATCGTCTTTCGCTTTGGAAAACGTATACGCGGCAATGAACTGTAAGCCGTGAGTCAATCGCTGCGTAGCCTGAATTGCCAGGCCGTTGTAGATGGAACGTGAGGCACTCTCAAAAATGTTAATGCGATTATACGAAAGGCCGGTTGCACGCGATATCGGACGGACTGTAGTACTCGCGAAACGCAGGAAGGTGTAAGTCTGGCCATCGGGGCCTACGCGCGCAAATGGCACGGGCGCAAACAGATTGATGTCCCGCGTTCTGGTCAGGTGTAACCCATGATAGTAAAGGTAAGTCGCCGATAAACTAAGACCTTTCGCAACCTCACGTTCGACGCCGATTCTTCCTTGCTCCGTATATGGCTGCACATAGTCGGGAGCGAACAGGAAAAGATTCGGATTAGCGGACGTGCCTGCTGGAGGTGCGGTAAGAATGTGAGGATAGACCAGTCCGGCCGCAACAATCTGTGCGGCATTTAGATTTATCCCGGTAACATTAATGCCATTCTGCGAATGAGCCGTTCCAGTCACGATTGCAGGCGTGCGGCCATAGAAAAGTCCGAAGCCTCCGCGGATCACCGTCTTTTCGTCAGGTGCATAGCTGAAGCCCGCGCGCGGTGCGATGTTGTTCTTGTCCCTCGGACAGTTGGCGGTGTTAATACCGTTCGACAAGAGTAGCGGGTCCGGGTTCTGGATGGGAGGACAGGCAAGTTTCTCGTAATCGTAACGCAGACCCAGGTTCAGCGTTAGTTTTGAAGTGGCGCGAAAATCATTCTGTCCGAAAAACCCATACTCCGAGAGATGGGGCTTCGTCGTGCCGCCGGTTGTACCTGCGCCGGGGAAGTTCTGTGCGTAGGCGGTCGGCGTATTCGTATTGAAGGTCGCATACGATGGAAACGTGTAGGTACCGCTGAACACACCGGGAAAGAAATTGAAGACACGATCGAAATTGAAGTCCAGTCCCAGCTTCCAGTTGCTGCGACCACGCAAATAAGAGACGTTGTCTATAAACTGCACTCGCTTGATCGTCGTTTCGCGCGGGCTAAAATTATTTCGTCCAATAGTGACGCTTGTGCCAGATCCTGTGCCAATCACTGCTTCGGGTTGGTCGCTGTTTGCCTCGCCCGGTTCTTTATCACGCGCCAGCTGAAAACGGAATTCATTGATTAGTCTGTGCGTCAGCGTCGAGGTCAGCGTGCCGGAAAAAGTATCGCTTTTTACCAGACTGTTGCCCGAATGTTCCTCGGCGCTCAACGGTCCATTATTCTCATTGTTCACACCGGTAAAACCCTGATGGTTGTAACGCATGCTCAACTGGTTGTTTGAAGTCAGACTGATATCGGCCTTGCCCAAAAAGACATCCTGCTTCCGGCCCACCGGATAAGTGTTGAGCTTTGGCAGCAGGATCGCGAGAGCTCCCGCCGGCGCTGTGCCCAGACCGGGCACATCAAGAACCTGCGGCACGTTAGAACGTTGCCCGTCGTAAGTAAAAAAGAAGAAAGCTTTGTTCTGTTTGATTGGACCACCAAGCCGACCACCGAACTGGTTGATCCGCAGTGCCGGACGCTTATTCGGCAACGGATTGGGGAGGTGACGAGCTTCGTTAGCTTTAATTACAGGATCATTTGAGTTCAACGACTCGTCGCGAAAATATTCAAACGCTCCGCCGTGGAACTCGTTAGTACCCGACTTCGTCACAACGTTAATGACTGCGCCACCGGCCCGGCCAAACTCTGCTGAAAAACCGTTCTGATTAACCTGAAACTCTTGCACCGATTCTTCTGAGAACTGATAAGGCGGTCGTACACCACCGCGGCCGAGTGCCTGCCCGAAGAACGTATTGTTATTGTCTACGCCGTCAACTTGCAGACTGTTGAAAGTGCCGCGCTGACCGCCGACTGATAAGTCGCCGCCACGCGGATCGCGAATTACGCCCGGCGAAAGAGTTGAGAAGTCCTGGAAGTTGCGACCGTTGATCGGCAAGTTCTCGATTGAAGTTTGGTTGATCGTTGTGGCAACCGAAGTGCGAGTTGTCTCAACCACGGAAGCATCATCTGTAATCAGCACGGTATCGACCTTGGCGCCGGCGACTACAAGAGGAATATCTACCGAAGACTTCCCGCCCACCGTGACAACAACAGGAAGTGATAGCGGGGCAAAGCCACTGGCGTTTGCTTTCAATGTGTACGATCCAGGAGGCAACAGAATGATTCGATAGTTGCCGTCACTGTCTGTCGTCGTGCTCTTTTCTAAACCGGTCGCCTCATTTTTAGCCGCAACGGCAGCGTTTGGCACGACTGCGCCGTTCGGGTCCAACACGCGACCTTCAATGTTTCCAGTTGTCGCCTGCGATTGTGCCAGGGCGCCAGTCCCCAGGGTCAAAAGACAAATGACAATCATGCAGACTCGTGGCAGAAGCATTGATGTTATTGACATATTCTCCTCATGGATTTCTAAGAATCTAGTTGATGAAGCGTCTGTTCAGACGCGAAACAGAAACCTTCAAGTGCAGATGTAACAGAGCCGGCTGAAAAGCTATTTCTGAATGCGGGGATATTAGTTTATGCCCAAGACCAAAGCAAGAACCTGGGGGAAAAAGTTTCCTGTTTTCAGATCCTAGTCCGCGGTTCGGCGGGCACGGCACGCCACAAAGCTCGAAAGCGTTTCCCGCTGGCTGTTTGCACCAGGCTCATTAGTCCCATATAGCCAAAGCCAAAAAAGAAAAGCAGCAAGAACGGAATGGTGCCCCACATATGTAGTCGCACTGAGTAGAGGATAGCAAGCATGAAGTAGACTGCGAACCCAAGCTCGAGTAATGGCAGCAGCCCACGCTTGCGTTTGTATTTCTTTCGCTTCCAGGTTGCGTCCGCGTCGTTTTCAACCCGGTACTTTGGCGTACGGATAAAGTCGCTCTTAACACCTAACAACGCTTCGAGCACGGCCCGAGCGTTCGAGAAGGCCAAACCAATACCAAGCGCCATCACCAGCGGCAGGTGCAACATACGGGGTGTCCGTTTTTTATCGAGATACCAGACAGCCGTGCCATAGAAAAGCACGACCGAGATCGATGAAAAGAACAACAGCGGCAGATCCAAAATCATCAGGTGATAGAACGGTTGATTGTAACGAACCAGCAGGAGCGGGAATTGCAAAAAACTTGCAATGATCATCAGCGGGTAACTGATGTTTCCCGTCAGACGAAAAAACATCTCGAGTTTTACGCGCATTGGAAGCGGCGCTAACCAGATGCGCGGGTAAAGCTTCAACCCGACCTGCATTACACCCTTTGCCCACCGGCGTTGTTGCGCCTTGAAGGCATTAATTTCCACGGGAATTTCCGCCGGCGATTCCTCATCGAGTAAGTAAACAAACTTCCAACCCATCAACTGAGCACGAAAACTCAAATCTGTGTCCTCTGTCAGCGTGTCATGCTGCCAACCTCCGCTCATCTCGATTGCGCGACGACGCCAGATACCCGCGGTACCATTAAAATTAAAAAACCCACCAGTACGATTCCGCGTGGTTTGTTCGACGACGAAATGACCATCCAGCATAATCGTTTGCAAACGTGTCAGTAGGTTGTAGTGTCCATTAATATGCGCCCAACGCATTTGCGCGCACCCCACCAACGGGTCGACAAAAAAGTCAACGAGCTTTCGGAGACAATCCGGCTTCGGAACAAAGTCAGCGTCGAAGATTGCTACTAACTCACCCTTCGCCGAATGCAAACCATTTTCGAGTGCTCCAGCCTTGAACCCTGTCCGATCGGAGCGATGAATGTAGCTGATATCAAAGCCTTTCGCTGCGTACCTCGCGACAATCGCTTCCGCCACCTTCACTGTCTCATCAGTTGAATCGTCCAACACCTGGATTTCAAATTTTTCGTGCGGATAGTCGATCGCGGTAACGGCCTTGAGGAGTCTATCGACAACATATAATTCGTTGAATAAAGGAAGCTGAACAGTAATATGTGGCAAATCGCTTTCATTGAACTGTCCCTTCGGCACGGGTACAAATTTGCGATAGCGCCAGAAATCGATGACCTGCTTGATGCGATAGGCGCCGTAGAGGGCGAGGACAGTCAGGATGGTGAAATAAAGAAGAAGGATTATCCAGTCAAAGGCGTCCAGTTGGTAAAGTGGACTGATGTTTCCCCAGGTCTTGTTTACCAGATCATGAAAATAGCGTTCGAAGAGCACCTGCGGCTTGGGACCTAAAGGAGTAGGCCAGGGAGTGGGCGCGGATCTGGGCGTGTCTTGAAAAATCATTGATGGGTACGGTCTTGCTCCAAGGGTAGTTCTTTCAAAGTCGAGACACCTAAAACGCCGTCAGACGAATGCCAGACGGCGCGCTTTGAAAAATTCTGATTGGCCCTCAAAACACTGATGACGGCTCTTTTTGCGGAGGCAATTCTAACCTATCGGGGCTGTTAATGCGAAGTGCAACGCCGAAGTGGAAATGCCTGAATTTGCTCATCAAGAACAGAATCGGTCAACTCCAGCAACCGATCAGGTCCCTGTGCCCGCCTCAACTCGGAAAGCTACTCACCATCAGACGTGGTGAGGGGCTTTCAAACCTTTAAGACGGGATTGCAAAAAAATGCGTCAGATCCGTCGTTGCGGGGAACTGTAGTCGGTGGGAGCGGATGCCGTGTTCTTGTTGCCCACAGAGGTAAAAGTATCGAGGGTTACTAACGGGACCGGTGGAGAATCTTGCCAAGGTCGCAAGCTCAATTCGGCGATGCCGGGCATTATGTAGAAAACCGAAGCGCCCCCCAAAAGCAGACCACTTAACAACCTGGAAGTGTGGGTGTTTTCCCAAATACCAAAAAAGCCGAGACTGAAGTCCACGGCCAGGGGAATCGCCGCAACAAATAGCCATTTGGGCGGTGGAAGGACTGCAGTCCTAATTGGGCGCATTAACGGATAGAGCAAAATCGCGAACGTGAACCCCACGTACAATCCCGTGCAGCGGGCGCAGACTGCAAACTGATGACCGGCGATAAAGAACGAACGCTCCGGAAGTTGATGGCAAAGATTACCGAAGGCCCGATAGATCGTGGCAGCAACCAGATTATGATCGCTCGCCACTGCCAACGGAGCGGAAACAATCAGCAGCGACATTAGCAGCGAGCCAGCGACAACAATCAACCAAGCAAAAAGTAGCCGCCTGTTGTTGGTGTGTTGTGAAACCATCAGAACCTAATCACAGTATCCGGCCCACCTTCTATGTGTAGCGTATCGACAAATCGTATATGGCGCGATTCAGTGGTCATTACAAGGGAGTGCGTGCGCTTTCCGGCGCCAAAGAAGCGGACTCCTTTTAGCAAAGCGCCGTCAGTCACCCCCGTCGCGGCAAAGATGATTTTCTTGCCAGGCGCGAGATCGTCTGTATCGTAAACCTTGTTGGGATCCCTTATTCCCATCGATTCCAAGCGCTCGAGCACCTTAACCTTCGAGGGCACCTTCTTCTTATCCACATCGAGACGATCGGGATCAAAAACAAGCCGGGCTTGTATCTCACCGTTCAGACATTTCATTGCGGCTGCGGTGATTACTCCCTCTGGTGCTCCGCCGATTCCTATCAAGGCATGTATGTTCGTACCCGCAACTGCCGCGGAGATGCCGGCTGAAAGATCGCCATCCGAGATCAGTCGGATGCGGGCGCCTGCTTCCCTTATGTCGGCGATCAGCTTCTTATGGCGTGAACGATCCAGAGCGATAACAGTCAGGTCCTCAATGTCGCGGCCTAATCGTCGCGCAATGTTTTTCAAGTTGTCCTTAACGGGCGCATCGATATCCACAACTCCGCGAGAGGATGGTCCGACTACAATTTTATCCATGTAGATGTCCGGCGCATTTAGCAGTCCGCCACGTTCCGCAGCGGCCAAGACGGCGATTGCGTTGTTGGCGCCGAGGGCGCACAGATTTGTTCCCTCGAGCGGGTCGACTGCGATATCAACCTCAGGACAGAAACCTGCCCCTTCTCCCCCACTAAATCCACCGCCAACCTCCTCACCGATATAAAGCATGGGCGCTTCATCGCGCTCTCCTTCTCCGATCACCACACGTCCGCGCATCGGCACAGTGTCCATGACCTCGCGCATTGCTTCGACCGCTACATGATCGGAATACTTGCGATCGCCCTGGCCCATTGTGCGAGCCGCGGCGATCGCTGCCGCTTCGCACACGCGCAAGAAATCCAGAGACAGCTCGCGCTCCGTCCTCAGCTCGTGACCCATTATTCAGCTCTCCTGAACTGCGGAATTTTTTACGGCCCTGACGCCGGGGGTTCGCCGGGGCTCATAGATGAAGAAATGCGTGCGTCATACTAACAGAGCCTCAATGGATTTTGTAGTTTTGGATACTTTTCTTGCTTGGCTTGGCTATAGCCTTCGCCAGAGGGAAACGTTAGAATGCGAAGTTGTTGCGGATTGCTACGCAGGTGAGTGATTAGCACGGGCGCTGGAGTCACGGTCACCTCAAACGGAATTTGGAAAGTGTCGCCGGGAGAAACTTTCGATGGCCACTCTATTAGTTGTCGATGATGACAACGACGTCCGTGAGACGCTGCAGACGCTTTTCCTCAATGTGCACGAATGTCACACGGCCGATCGCGCCGAACAAGCGCTGGCTTTTCTCGAATTCGAAAGCTATGACGCCGTGCTTACGGACCTCGCAATGCCTGGCCTCAGCGGTCGCGACCTTTTGCAGCGCATCCAGAGAGACCATCCCACTACACCCGTCATAGTGATCTCCGGAACCCTTGATGAAGCAGAGGCCAAGTCGCTAATGGGGATGGGTGCGTTTGCTTATTTCACAAAGCCCTTCAGACTGGAAGATGTTGAAGCTGCAGTCGATCGTGCAATTGCACGCCGTCAGGAGCTGACGAAAGCTCGGGAACCATCCGAACCCGGCGGGATTGAAGAGACCAGCGCACGCGATTCCATTCCCGAGTAGGTCCACTGGACCGACTAAATTCCTCCCTTCCACCTCTTGACTTGCTCAATCATGAAGCCTCCATCAGCCACGCACGCGAAGCTGCCAAAGCCGCAGGTGTTCGGGATCAAGTGAACTTCGAAGTGGTAATGCGCGGAACATTCCGAACAACGGGTATGACATGATCGCTTTCTTCGATTGTTTGCATGACATGGGCGATCCGGTCGGCGCCTGCAGGCGGGCGGCGGAAGTGCTGGCCGCTGAGGGAAGTGCGCTCATTGTCGAACCAATGGCGGGCAACACGGTTGAGGAAAATTTCAATCCTATCGGTCGCACTTTCGCCGGGACTTCGACACTCTGCTGCACGTCTAATTCCATGGCCTTGAACGGACCGGCACTCGGAGCCGTCGCGCCGGAATCAGCTGTTCGCGAAGCGGTGCTCGCTGGAGGTTTCACGCAATTCCGGCGCGCGACTGAGACGCCTTTCAATAGAATTTTTGAAGCAAGGCGCTGAAGGAAATCTCGACGTCTTTGCAGGTTCGGATTATCTATAGACAAATAAGTCGACAGCGAGTAATCTCACGGCGCTTCGAAGCCTTTCTCTCTTCGTCCCGGGTCCTCATCACTTATGGATCGAAGAATTGAAGTTGTCATTTCAAAAATGGAAGGTCAGATCTCTAAATCCTGGGAGATTGGAGAACTGGCTCGGCTGGTAAATCTCTCCGCCTCACGTCTGCGGCATCTATTCAAAAGAGAAACGGGCAAAACATTAGCGCAATATCTCAAGTATCACCGTCTGCAAAGAGCGGAACTGCTGCTAAGGACTACCTTCTTGACAGTCAAGGAAATCGCAAATCAAGTTGGTTTGACAACGGGTAGTCACTTTGTGCGGGAGTTCAAGAAAGTCTACGGCGCGGCGCCCACAACGTACCGCAGTACACCCCTTAGGACGACACCTTCGCGCCGGTACAGGTCCAAGTAGACCTTAGCCACTCTCGCCACAACTTAGCCAGTTTTGACAACACTCTATTGTTGACTGGCGAGAGGACCAGGAATAGCATTCACTCCAACGAAAAAGGGTCGGGTCAACTGATTCTGTTTAGGAACTGACGAGACCCTAGTAGCCTTGGAACTAGGAACTGTATCTAATCGCGAGCCTCACAGCTCACAAACTGGCGGAGTCACAAGATGAAGTGTTATTCCTCACCCGACTACTCTTACCAATCACCCTACTTGCAACTGAGAACGTCGTCCGAATTAGATCGACAGTCTGTAAATCAGTCTCAGGACGGGACCGGTATTTGTGGAGTGAAGGAAACAACTTGAACTGTAGAAGGCCTGAAAAGAATTGGAGGAGAAAATGAAAAGTTACACATTCAAGGTGCTTCTGTTTGGTCTGGCTCTCATTGGTCTGGGCACGGCCTCTTATCATCGTCCCGGACTGCAAGCGCCGAGCGTAATGAACAAGACCAAGTCAGTAGAGATTATCTCTCTGCTGCCGACCGATCGTGGATATGATCTGCTACTGCGAAATATTACCCCGAAAAACATCACCGGCTATTCAGTAGCGTTCAATAATGGCGCTTCCACCACGGTAGACCTGACTGTCGGTGAACGCGTAATCGCCCCGGGAGATCAGTTCACAATGCACTTGCCCGAAGGCGTTGAGATGCTGCAACCCAGTTTCCGTTACGTCATTTTTGACGATGACACGGGCGATGGCGATCCAAACGCCATTTTAGAGCTACAGGACCGGCGCGCGGGAAGGCGCGAACAGTTGAGGCGCATTGTATCCATGCTGAATACAGCCTCGGCTTCAGCCAATATAGAGCAGTTAAAAACTGACCTTCAATCATTGCCGGAAGACTCGGCAGCCGGTCGGTCAGTTTACTTCGCCCTCGGAATGCGAAATGCGAAGGAAGACGCTCTGCTTGAAGTGGGTAAGCTCGACAAGAGCAACGTGCGAGCGGAGCTAACGAAACTGGCTGAGAAGAACAACAAACGTATCATGCGGCTGCCAGCAAGGCAGTCCAACCCGTAACCTCACTCAATCGTACGGGCTTCCGACAGAAAAGGAGAGTTGACATGAAAACAGCATTAAGCTTAGCAGTCGTACTGTGTCTAATTTCGGCCGCCGCGCAGGCGACATGCAAATTAGACGTTGAAAGGGTGGGTAGTTCCAGTCATAGCGCTTGCTTCTTCCCCCTAAATCTTCTGCCCCAGACCACTACTAAGACCGAGTTTTGGAATGGCTACTTTTCAAATATTAGTGAGCCACAGGTGGCCTTCTTGAATTGGCCTATGACCGGCACTGGTCAATGCTGGGGAAGTACGACATGCTGGCCGGAATTTTTTGGTCCTACTGTTATCTATCCACCCCTTACCAACACAGCGATATTTGAGCAACGCATCAGAAGTTATGAGGTTAACAGCATCGGCGGTAGCTGCGAAGTTTCGGAAGATAACTTTGATTCGCTGGTTCAAACCTGTCCGATAGAAGCATCATCATCATGCAGCCTTGACTTTATCAGCAGGTGTCTCAGATTCGGCGGCGACATCGACATTGGGAGTTGTTCTTGCTTTGGCTGTGATGTGTGTGGAGGGTCGCCTGTGTTGATTGACATCAATGGAGACGGCTTTGCGATGACCGGTACGGCCGGAGGAGTTGATTTCGACCTTAACGGAAACGGTACCAGAGACAGGTTAGGTTGGACTGCTGCCAATTCGGACGATGCCTGGCTCGCACTTGACCGGAATGGCAATGGCCTCATCGACAATGGAGCTGAATTGTTTGGCGACTTCACGCCCCAACCTGCGGCCTCTAACAAGAACGGGTTTCTGTCCCTGGCGGAATTCGATAAACCGGAAAATGGCGGCAACGGTGATGGCGTTATCAACAGGCAGGACGGAATCTTTTCCAGTCTCCGGCTGTGGCAAGACACTAATCATAATGGAGTCTCCGAGACCAATGAACTCCACACTTGCGACTCCGCATGAGGACGCGATCATCTATCTGCCGTTGAAAATTGCGGCTTAAAGGGGTTTTAAATGGACATCGGAACACTCAGAGCAATCTTTGATGCTGATACTAGCAAGTATGAGGCTGGCGTAAAACGCGTCCAATCGGGCACTGAGTCTGCGGAAGGCGCGATGCATAAGTTTACGAGCTCGCTGAAAGAAATAGGTGCGGCATCGGTCGTACTTGAAGGCCCGTTCGGTGGCGTCTCTTCGCGTCTGCGGGGTTTAAGTACCTTAGCCAATGAGTTGGGTGGGAGTTTTGGGGTTGCCGGACTTGGCATTGCCGGATTAGGCGCGGGAATCCTCGGCGCGTCGGGGCTGATCTTTGAATTAACCAAACATACAGCCGAAGCCGGCGAGTCAATGTTTCATTTGCACGAGACAACGAACTTCGCCGTTGAGACGCTATCAGCTCTTAAGAATGCCGCTGAGTTATCAGGTGGAAGCATCGAAGGTCTCACAATGGGTCTCGGCGTCTTCGATAAGAACGTCGAGAAAGTTAATCAGGGGAACAAACAATTAGGGGCTGTCTTTCGGACGCTGAAGATTGATGTCAGTGACAACGAGAGTGCGCTTCGTTCAGCGTTCAGGGCACTCGATAATGTAAAGAACGGCTCGCAGCAAACAGCCTTAGCAATGGAAATCTTTGGGCGCAGCGGCAAAGAGGTTGTGGCCGTTTTGAAGAACATGAACGGCGACATTGATGGCGCGGTTGCGAAGTTCAAATCCGCGGGAACATTGATGTCCGGGGAATCTGCGGAGGCGGCTCATAAGTTTGCAGAAAAACTCAAAGAACTCGAACAGCAATTCGCGGCAGTCAGTAGAACGGTAGGCGAAAGATTTATGCCTATGGTCTCGGATGCTTTGGAGAAGGTCTCAGCCGCTTTGGATGCAAACAAAGCTCATGCGCGAAGTTGGGCAGACGATGTGGTATCGATATTCGGTTTCGCCGCTACGCAGATAGGATACATCTTGGATGGTCTATCAACCGTGATCACAGGTTTTGAAAAGACTTTCGGTAAGGGCGCGCTTTTCTCGCCTGGGAATTTAGGGCCACGATTTACAGCGGAAATTCCTGAGGCAAGACTGCGCGCGGCGGCAGGTCTTTCTCCTGCGGGGAATCTCAGCACACCAGGCCAACGATTCAACGAAGAAGGTGAATTCGCAGTCCCATTTGGCCGGCCTGCCCTTGAGAAAGCGGCCGGGAGACTCAACATTAGCGGAGTGGGCGGAGGTCGGCACAGTGGCGGTGATCTGGCAGCGGAATTCAAGAAGTTGGCCGAGCTAAATATGAAGGCCCTACTTGATACGCTGAAAAGTGAAGAAGAGGGCGTTGAGCGTAGTTATGAAAAGAGAAAGATAATTATCAGCACCTACCAGCGGGCCGCGATCAAGCTGGAAGACGTCCATCATCAGACCGTTCTTGATGGATTGAAGTCGGAAGAAGAAGCCGCGCTGCGAATTCCCAATGCTCGCAAACAGGAGATCGCCCTCAAGGAAGTTGAGGTCAAGAAGATCGAGGAAGCCAATCGTCATCGGAAAGTGGAATGGGAACTCGAAGACAAAATTCTGTCCAAGACAAGAGAACGAATAGCCTCAGTCGATACCCTGCTTCAATACACAACGCGACAACGAGTTGTGCTTGTCGACACATTGCAGATGTTGAATGCGGTTCGGGAAAGGGTTGTTGGCGGCGACATCCTGAAAGACCTCGGTGGCGGTTCTGTGTTGTTTCGGAGTGAAGCTGGGCGGGCACGCCTGGCCACGGTGGAGGCCACGGTAATGCATGAACGAATGGCGATGATCCGCGATCAGATGCAGCGACTTAGTGGAGATCTAACAAACCTCTGGGCCCAGAGTGTCGGCGACGGCTTCAATAAAGGCGTCAAGAGCGGCTTGCAAACTCTATCGACGGGACTGCTACAGGTTGTCGAGAATAGTTTCTTAAAGAGACTGGAAACAGGGCTCGCCGATTTACTCACAGGTTTTGCGAGTGGCAGTGGCTTCTGGGCCAAACTCTTTAACTCGATCTTTGGAGTTGTCGGTGGTGCGGCTCTCGGCGGCATTGGTGGCGGTGGTGGTTCAGCCGGGGCCATCGCTCACGTGGGCACGGCGACAGGTCACGCAGCAGGCGGCTACATTGAACCAGGTACATGGGGAGTCGTGGGAGAAAAAGGCTCGGAGATGGTTTACGCGGGACGAAGCGGTTTGTCAGTTACTCCGCACGGTGGCCCGACGATAATTCACCATCACCATACGACGATCCAGATGCCACCGAACACTAAAGGGAGCTACACGTCGCCGAAGTCGCAGCGGCAAATAGCAGAGCAAATCGCGAGCGCGATTCAATCGCGGCTTACTTAAAGTTTGGCCCATAGGGTAGCGGCGCGCGCTGCGAATCCTTCTTTTCCTTCTTAGGAACCCTGTGGGCCAATTCAATAAAACGGTACACGTGTACCACTTTGAAAACCGGCGAGCGCTCGCCGTTTCTAAGCTTCAGATCGAACAAACAGAAAGGTCAAGGCAAATGGCAAAAAACCAAAACAACCAAGTTCATCGGCGGGCGGCGCGTGCGGCATCAAAGGCTGATGGTCAACCTAGCGCGTTTGATAAGAAGACGCCCCCAAAAGTCAACGCAACGCGGCACCCGGCACCGGGCCTTGTCCTGCCAAAGAAAATTAAAGGAGAAAAATCATGAGCACGGCAGAAAAAGAATTAAGCCCCGAGGAAGTACAGGCCGAAATCAAAGCGGCGGAATTGAAGCTTCAAGCGGCGCGTATGAAGCGCGACGGCATTGAAACGATGTCGCGTAGCGAGTGGGACGCAATGACTCAAGCGCAAAGGAACGTCTTCGTCCCCAAAATCCGAAGTCGCAAATTGATTTTGGTGGATGAGGAAATCTAGACAGGAGAACGAAAATGGAAACTGAAAACAAACCGGCAGCTGCACTGCGAGCGGATCTTGAAAACGCCGTTGCCAAGCTGAAAGACGCGGAAGGGCAATACCACAAAGCCAGGCAGGGCAAGGAGCGCGCGATTCAGTTAGCATCGGCCCGAGGTCATCTAAACGCGACGGAAGAGCACAAGAGCGCGGCCAGTGGAATTCTCGAAGCGGCGGCTGAAGTCGAGGGCATACTACATGCTTATTTGGAAGCGGCCAACGTCGAGTACGCTGAAAGCCTGAAGGCGGCAACGGTCGAATCACGTGCGCTGTACGAACAGAGGCCCGAACTCGTCCAGGCACTCGCTGACATCGACAAGGCGATCGCGGCAGCGGAAGAAAAAGAGAAGAGTGATGTTAGCCTGGCCGTGGGCCGGCGAGGGTACTGGCAGGAATACGGGCAAGGCGTGAACGAATTTAAAACCGGCGCCGTCCGCTTAGTTTTGGAGGACCAGGCGCGGGGCGCCCAGGGCAATAATTGGCTGGTAGCATGAGCAGCAGTAAGCTAACCGGCAAACAACAAAAGTTTGTCGCGGAGTATCTCAACGGCGCAAACTTCAATGCGACGTTGGCAGCGTCGCGGGCTGGATACAAAGCGACCAGCAAGCACAGCTTTGAATCTATCGGCTCAGAGAATTTAACTAGGCCGGCAATCAAGGCGCGCATTGATGAGTTTTTTGCCGGGGCTAAGGTGTCAGCCGAAGAGACGTTAACCGAACTCGCGAAACTCGCACGCGGAAACAGCAAAGATAAGATCAGAGCGTTGGCGCTCTTGTCTCAGCATCATGGGTTATTGGATGGACGTTGGCAGACTGCCGCCATCGACAACAAGGTGGAAATCGTTGTCAAACATAGGATGACTGAACTTATTGGAGAAATTGAACAAGACGTCGCAGAGAGTGATCGGGAAAAGGATCAGCAGTGGAGAGAAATCATAGCAAAGTACCGTCATTCCCCGGAGACGATCGAAGCCTTGCAATTACTCCGAGATGTGATGGCCGGGAAAAAGAAAGTAGACGGGACCGAAGCCGAGCCCGCGAAGCAAGCCGAACCCGTGCCCGTCGAGGTAGAAATTATCCCACCACAAAGACGCTTGCAGTCCGCACCTATTGAAAGAATGATGGCTGAGGTTCCGGAACGCAGGCAGATTAGATGCCGCCACGGTAACATAGGTCAATGCTTTATTGTCGACCCCGGCAAACCCAAGTGCGAGAACTGGCATGATAACGGCGCATGGAAGTTCACCGCGCGCACTTTCTGATCAAATAAAAAGCGGCAAGCCCGAAAGCCTGCCGCCTTATATTTTGTTGGAGTGATCTTCTCTAAGTATTCAGCATCTTGGCCCATTGCTCGCGTGCGCGTGCAATTTGTTCGAGGGTCAGAGGTTTGGGTTTCTTAGTTGGCATTGCTCACCTCATCGTGCTTGTTGGACAGTTCAATTATTCGTTCAATCGTTTGCGGGTCCGATTGCCATGCTTCCAACAAACTAACGTCGCCGGGTGCGTCGAAAACCTTCAAACCAGTCCCATCCGTAAGGAAGTTTGCGACGTGGTTGTAGAGACGCACGGGCGTTTCTGGGTTCTTGTAAATCCCCAGAATGTGACGCGCCAGTTGCTCGCGTTCGGACATTTTCAAAGTGAAATCCTCATTGGACGTGAAGAGAAGCAGGTTCTTGAGATTGCGGCGCAGATCTTGAAAGTGAGGATTCGAGTTTTCGCTCACTACTACTTTTCCGTTTTTTAGTGTGGGCGCTAAATGGGAGTGACCCGAACGCCAGGCCGCTTCTGCTAAAGCCTCAACAATCGTTTCTCGCAGAAAGTTGTTGATCGGGCTACTCAGAAAAGCGAGTATTAAGTCTGCCTGCTTCTGGTCTTTTCTTTCTCCAGCGGCGAAGTCTATAGTGATGGTCTGAGAGCGATCACGCTTGTGGGCTACGCGTTTTGTCGCTCGTTTGGTATTTTGCTTTTGCATCTTTCAATCCTCCTTAGTAGGGTTGTGGGGTGAAGGGCTGGCCAGTGTACACGCACTTGTCAGCCCGCTTGTTTTGACTCCGTTCTTTTACGTCGCCCGCGAGTCTCGCGTCTTGCGGCCGGCTCTGTTCCTTCAGCCAGCATTGCCACCATTGGATCAGCATCCTTTCTCGTTTTTGCCGCTTGATGAATCTTCGCCCAAGTCATCGTCCACTGCAGATGGCATCTCTCACAACGCATCGTTACTGAGCGGTGATTGCGTCGGTAGATAACGCCCAGAGCGAGCAGATGGCGGCCGGCGGCAGAACACAGCGGACAAGTCCCAACGAGCATGCGGATTTGAAAACTCATTAACTGCGGCAATCGTTTCTTTATCATGATTATTCAGGATGCACCTGTAATGATACGCCATGTATCGGCGCAAGCATTCTAAGCGTCTATACGTGGCGTGTCAAGCTATGATAGAATGCCTCGCATGACAGGCGCTAAACTCCGCGAACGAAGACAAAGACTAGGACTCACTCAACAACGACTGTCAGAGCGTCTGCATGTGACGCGAAACACCGTCGCAAGATGGGAAAGAAACGAACAGCCGATCCCTGGATTGTTGGATCTGGCGCTCAAGACTATCGAACGAGAGAAGCCGCGGAAACGAGAGGCAAAGAAATGACAGTAAGAGATGGAGGCTCGGCAGTGGTTGTTAAGCATTGCGCCGTCTTTGGCCGGAGGGAAACGCCGGTACGAACGTTCAAGGTGGGCGAAGTTCAGCGACCCTATGCCCAATATGACGCGGGGGTGACCATGATATTCCAGTCACCCCGCGAGCGGAAACGATGGGGCTGGACGGCAGTGCAAGACAACCTGACGTATTTCACCATCGAGGTTGACGGCAATACGGTCTACGACAGTCGCCAAGACGTGCCGTGTGATATGAAGGAATGGGAAGCAACTAAACGAGAGATGGCAAGCCGCGACCGGGAAGACGAGACGGCTAGCTTGCCTTAACTACACCCCTGAGATTTGAGTTCGCATTCGGCAAACAGGGAGGCCGGAAGCACATTGAAAAAAAAAGTCGAATGGGATCAGATTGGTCCCGATGGGCAGGCGCAACATGTAGTCATACCCTTGCCGCTCCAACGGCAGCTTTTGGGGAAGAGTTTCACTGTCAAGAAGTCCAGATATGCGTTCTTGTGCAAATGTAAGAGCTACTATCAGCCGGGAATGCTTGAAGACAAACTCGCCGGCTTAGTCGGCTATGCGTCAGACAAGTCCTTCCTCAAAGCGTATCATCGTCACGGTATTAAGAATTGGGCAGAACTAAAGGCGCTGCTGGGAAACCCTCTCCCAGGCGTCGATTTCGGCCATATCGACTTCTCGCAAATGAAAGACATCACCGAAGAAGTCGACCGCCATCCAAAAGACTGTACCTGTCACCACCACCGAAGCAAGACTTGAGTTCGCTTGAGTCTCCCGAGGTATCTTTTTTGGCCCCGTTTTGGATACCTCTCCAAAACAGGCCAATTCTTAACAAGTGAAACCTAAATTAACCCTCTTTATAATGCTTGCGTTGCGGGCCTTAAAGAATTTGGTTTGAGCCGCCGCGTCATCCCTGTCCGGCAGCATCAACAACAGCCAGCCTCAGACACTTTCCAGAAGCCCGCAGCTTTCCTGAGTGTTTGGGGCTGTGCTGTTTAGTTGGGTTCGACGGAGTTCGACGTAAAAGCGGGTGTTTTACCGATGGCACGAAACGGGCACAGAGCCAACAGATTGTCTATTATCAGACGCAATTATGCCTGTAAGTCGTTGATTCTATTACGAGTTATTTCTATGTGCTGTTGCGTCGATGGGAATGCACTACCTGTAGTGGTTGAGCACTAACGTTAAGAGCCCAAACTTGAGGGTCCGGGCTCACAACGCATGCTTATTGAAACGAGGTTATTCAGTTGAATTGCTTATATCACGATTCCTGCCTCTTCTGCAACACCGAAGGCAATCATAAATCTATTCAAGTTTGTGCTGAGCACTTACTAGTGCTCGCGACGATTGTTAGCTCCTGGGGCTTAATCTCCGGGCGCTTACTAACCAGCCAGCCGAAGCCACGTCGACAAACAGAAGCTCCGGCCGGCCGCACACGCGCCACCGACACCGAAGAGGCGCAAGTAGCACGAGCGGCGGGGATTCTATCACTCCCGGCGCTCACTTCCAGAGAACTTGTCTCCCAAGCCCCTGTTATGGGAGTTGATACCGGATCAGGCGGAGTCCGATGATTGACATAGTCACCCAGTCGGATCAAAGGCAAAGTTCTCATCTATATCGCAGTCGGCGAGTAGGCTTAAAACTGGCAGCGGGGTTGCACAAACTTTTACCGGGGGCACTCGGTTGTCAGCATCACCTCGGGAACGACTCAGAGAAACGCGCTCTGACCTTCCTACCGGATGACCAGTGAACGCGGTTGTATTGTTGGGAAAGTGATTTTTCCTCTTAATTGAGGTTTTACCGGGCTCCGGAAGCGTGCTCGATCGCCTGCCGTGCAAATACGCCCCGGTTGTTCTTTTGGGGGTTCAAAACTCAATGAACCAAAAAATCGCGACATTAACCAACGTCTTAAGCCTTGAAATAACGGAACGGAAGTAGTCTCTTCGGCAATATGGCACACTGGATTCCTTCCCCAAAAAGGAACTTGCCCCCGGTCTATCCGAAGGAAGATAAAACAGGCAGAAACCTATGAGCGCAAAACTTAAATTGTTACAAGAAACGTCACCGCATGACGGTGTTCTCCTGGCAGCACGGGAGATTGCTTTGGAGCGGCGGGCATTTTTGCTTGAGGTAAAGGCCGCTTTGGATTGTGATGATTATGCAAAAGCAAAGTCGCTAATGGGAGAACTCGTTAATGACGAGACAAAAGGCTATCGAACTCGTGCGAGTCTCGACGGCATCGCAGGCGACGGAAGATAAAGCCTCGATTCCTGTGCAGCGAGCGATCAACCGTCAGACCGCGGCACGGTATGGTCTGGAGATCGTCGAGTCGATCGAATTGTCTGACGTCAGCGGCTCATCAGTGTTACTGGCACCTGAGATCCAGCGGATGATCACGCGCATGGCTGATCCGTCGATTCACGGTATTGTCTGCCGTGAATTCTCCCGATTGATGCGACCTGAATCCTTTGCGGACTATGCGCTCCTGGGCGTGTTTCAGGATACGAACACGATCCTTTTTCTGCCGGAAGGTCCGATTGATTTTGGAAGCGCAGACGGGCGTTTAATGGGCGGGCTCAAGGCTTTGATTGACGGCAATGAGCGCATCGAATTAGTAAAAAAGATGTGGAGCGCTAAGGAACATAGGCGACGCACTGGCGGTTTTGCGCAGAATCAGAATTGTTTGCCCTTTGGTGTTACTTTCAGTGATGGCAGATGGAGTTATACACCGGATGCAGAACGGATCCGAGAGGCATTCAGACTGTTTCTGAGTGGCGAGATCTCCTATGCCACCATCGCACGCAAGGTAGGCGTGCTCGCCAACTCATTGCCCTGGATGCTCAAGAATCCGATTTACACCGGCTGGAGGGTTATCGATAAGCGCTGCGATCCAACGCCTGGCGGCAAGATGACAAAGCCGGATGGTCGACAGGGCAAGCGAAGAAAGATCAAGCGGCTTCCCGAAGATGTGATTCGCGTCAAGGTGATCGCTGAAGGCTTGATAAGTGAAAGCGAGTTTGCGCGCGCTCAACAGATCATCGAGGTCAAAAAACTTGGTCACTGGAGATTAAAAAACATTCCCAGGCGGTTTACCTATCACGGCTTCATCAAATGTGAATGTGGGGCACGTGTCTACACAAGAGTCCGGGGCAATGACTATTACGTTTGCTCTCGTGGTTGCGGCGGTCATTACATGCGGAAGGATCGCTTAGAGCCACGCCTTGATCGTCTCTTTGCCGCGGAGCTGACTTCCCTCGAATTCCTCGAGGGAGTGTATGCGTCAACGAAGAAAAGCCAGCCACAGGTCAACGTCGCGGGGCTGAAAAAGCAATTAATGGCCCTGGAGGCCAAACGGCAACGAATTCTCGACGGTTTCTTTGAGGGCATAATCGACGTGAGTGAGCGCGATCTTCGTCTGGGTACCATTGTACGTGAGCAGCAAACCATCACACGCTTGCTCGCACAAAATCAAAACGGTGTGTACGGTTCATTTTCACCTATAGCACTGGCAGAGATGTTTTCGCCGTTCGTGGAATTCGATTTACTCAACCGCGATCGGAAGCGGCGACTACTCTGTACTCTCACGCCATCAATAATCTGCAAAAACTACGAGATCAGCGGTGTTACAATGCACGTGCGTATGGAGGAGCCCACACACTGGCTTCATTGAACGTGAAAGCTTTCGAACTGGACTTCAGACAGTCGCGGCGAGTGGATCAGTATGGCAATGAATTTCGTTATCGCGCCAAAGTAAAAGACACCTTGGATGGCTCGGTGGGACGATGGGCGTGGGACGTGTTTCTAGCGCACTAATTACGCCGAGCCCATTGAAGATCTCCTGAGTGGCACCGCGGAGTAGTTCGAATGCCGCCGAATAATTACCGGCGTCAGAATTCTCTACGGTGCTGTTTCTTGGTTAGCAAACCGATTCAGCTACCCCCTGGACTGCCACTCTTCCAAGGTGGCAGAGTTCTTCGCGCCGGCTTCTCCTTCTTCAGGCCTAGCGCCCAATCAGCTTGCATCAAAGTGTGAATGTCGCGCGTTCCTTCGTAAATGATCGCCGCCTTGCAGTTGCGCAGGTAACGCTCGACTGGGTAATCATTTGAATAACCATTTGCACCGTGCACCTCGATGGCCATGGAAGCCGCCTTTTCGCTGCGCGTAGTGGACTGCCACTTTGCCAAACTTGTCGCGCGCGCGTTTGCCTTCCCGTGATTCTTCAAATAACCCGCTTGCAGCCAAAGCAGACGGCTCATCTGATAGTCGGCCTCCATCTCGGCAATCTTCTGTTTGACCAGTTGGTGATTAGCGATCTTCGTGCCAAACGTCTCGCGCTCGTTTGCATAGGCAACTGACGCATCTCGCGAGGCGCGAATTACGCCCGTCGCTCCGGCCGCCACCGTGTAGCGACCCTGCTCGAGCGCAAACATCGCAATCTTAAATCCTTCTCCTTCTTCACCAACGATGTTGGTCTGCGGAACGCGCACATCCTGAAGCGAAAAATAACCGGTGTTGCCGGCCCGAATTCCCAGCTTGCCATGTATAGTGCCCGAAGAAAATCCTTTCATGCCTCGCTCGACGATGAAACACGACATGCCAGTGTGATCTCGTTTTCTCCTCTTCTCTTCATCAGTCCAGCAAAAGAATAAAAAATTGTCGGCCAAGTCAGCCAAACTGATCCACATCTTTTCACCATTCAAGACCCATTCGCTGCCCTCGCGTCGCGCCGTCGATCTCGACCCCACCACGTCCGAACCAGCTCCAGGCTCGGTTAGACCATAGGTTGCAAGCTTTTCACCCTTCGCCTGTGGCACCAGGTATTTTTGTTTCTGTTCTTCGGTACCCCATGTGTATAAAGTGAGCGAGTTGAGACCTGTATGTACAGACATCACAACGCGCAGGAAAGTATCGACCGCTTCGAGCTCTTCGCATACCAGCCCCAACGAGATGTAATCAAAACCCGCGCCGCTGTACGCTTCCGGGATGCACACGCCCAGCAGATTCAGCTCAGCCATCTTTTTCAATACTGACGGCTCAAAGTGCTGCTTCTCGTCCCACTCTTTGATGTAGGGCGCTACTTCTTTTTGCGCAAACTCACGCACCGTTTGCACCAGCGCATTGTGATCTTCAGTCAATTCAAAATCGATCATGATGATGGTTTCTCTTTGAAGATTTGGGGTTAGTAGTGACCGCACATCTTACTTAAGTCGACTGTCTAATGTCCAAAGTGAGACCACCTGGCACCGATGCAATCTGTCGCGGGGACGTAATCGTGGTCACTCGACTACAGAACCGACGAGCGGGTAGTGACCGGCTGCAAGTAGCGCGATCATTCAGCCGGAATTAATTGAGCTTTCCCCGTTCCTTGAGCGAGACGGCGCCAGACCCGGTCACTACCGAGGCTGTGTGAAAACTCAAACTGATGCCACGGGCTTGCCCCGTGGAGACTCACGCTCGCGGCTACAAAGAAAG
>Ga0070699_100001485_pt1 | contig 21479 bp, 17 predicted proteins | sample KBSK1503metaG_FD_65473 | JGI IMG/M metagenome (GOLD analysis project Ga0070699, IMG submission 65473) | Corn, switchgrass and miscanthus rhizosphere microbial communities from Kellogg Biological Station, Michigan, USA - KBS K1-50-3 metaG | ecosystem: Host-associated > Plants > Roots >...
GCCCGTCAACGTGATGTTACTGTCGGGATTGTGCGGCGACATTTCGCCAATGCCGCGCAACACCAGTGCGATGCTCTTGTCGTCGGCCAGCCGCAGCTTTTCCATGGAGTCGAGGTCAGGGACCTTTTTGAACAGTTCCGCCTCGGAGTCCGCAAGTGCGGTGCTGCCCGCCGAAGCCGTGATTTGCAGATGGAAGAAACGGTCCTTCCCGTTGATTCGTGCCTTGCCCTTTACGAACAAGGCCGATGCTGCGAGGGCCTTGGGCAAGCCGGGGTACGTTGCAATCGGAATACGCATGCCGAAGTTCGAGCGCAGGTGGCACATCAGATTCTGCCCAATCCGCTGGGCGGCACGACCGGCAAGCGACTGCTGAAACGTCGTTAACGCGATGCGCGCGCTTTCGATCGTCCCGGCCGCAAGAACCACGACGCCTTGACGTCCGTCCGCCTGCGGTGGCCTGAGCATGTACTCGACCGTCACGTCGCCTGGTCCGATGACACGCACACCAGTGACGCGCACCCAGTTATCACCTTGCGTCTCGGTGATCAGTTCCTGCACGTGGCAACTGTCGACGACCATGAACCGCTTGCGCGCATCCGGCTCCGGACCGGCGCCGGCCGCTTCGTTCTCAGCCAGGCGCGACGCTTTTGTAAGCAGTGGCATGGCGCTGAACTTGTTGCCTGGAAAATCTCCGGCCTGCGCATGAGCTTCAACCGCCAACGGGGCTTCCAGCTTCAGCAAATTGAGCAATTGCGCCCGCGGCGTGGTGTCGCTCGAGGGAAGGTCGAGCATAGTCCGTAGTTCTGCCTCGGTGGGATCGACACCATTTTGCACACGAAAGGCTCGCACCAGTGGGCTCTCCGGAAGGTCGCTTAGGGCCATCGCCGACGCCGGAGCGCCCGCGCCGGTAAGGCCCGCAAAGAGGCGAGCGCGCAGCGCCCGGTGCAATGGGCCAAAGATGAAGTCATTGGTGCTATTGACGCCGATCTGTCCACCGGATTGGTGGAAGTATGTGCCTTTGAGTTCCGCGGCAACGGTGCCCGGCCATCCGACCATCTCGTCACCTTTCGCCCCCTCGTGCAGAAGTTCCGGCGACCAGCCGCCCCACTTCAGCGAACGACCGCCGACCGCGTACAGCAGACCCGCACCCGCATAACCCAGGCCGGGGTGGGCCTCCCACGGCACGCGCATGGCGGGAGTGGGGTCGCCAAAGGTCATGTTCTGAAAGTGCTCGGGTATCACAAATGGCCCACCCTCCAATATAAGAATTCTTCGGCTATTCGTCGGATCAAGCGCCAAGAGCCGCTCCGCCAGCACGCTTCCGAACGTCCCTCCGCCGACAATAATGACGTCGAAGGGATGAGTATGACCGTGCAGCACTTCATTAACGCTGTCCGTCGCCTCCGGCAACGTGTTGCACAGGAAGCGGCCCATGGTATCCAACGTGAAGGGTGTGTTTTGCGGTCCAAGTAGAGCTGCCATTGTTCACCTCGAAATGCGCGATCACGCGTCTGCAAAATAAGCGAATTCGAGAGCCGCCAACGCCCGACGCAGATTGTAGCTATTAGGGTCAGTCTTGACCAGACCCTACACCGGTTTTCCGCCACGACGGGTTTGAGCCGAGCGCGATAGCCAGGTGGGTCTTGCCGTCGCCGGGCGGCCCCAGCAGGACGACGTTCTCAACAGTGAAGATTGCGGTTGACAGTGCTGTCCCCGGCCCGCCACTCTCCGCATGCGGGAGGTGATGGCGGGGAGATGCCCATGCTCGATCTGTTGAGCTTGCTCGTGAAAATCGGGTTTGAGTCGGTCCGTGCGAGCAGGTAACTTAAGCTCCCCGCTTGAGCAGAACTTCGGGGAGCACTCCACGAGCGTTTCACAGTCCTGGAGCATTTCATCGACGACGGACTTGGCCGTTTCGAACTCTCCGAGCGGCGTCAAGTTGTGACAGTCAAGAAACGCGTCATCGTTGGCGTTGTTGGCAACGGCGGGCGTGCTGAGAACGTTCTGTCAACTAGGCCTTTATGCAGCCTATGCTCTCGACCCGTCCGCGCGAATGCGGACGATGGCATGCGCATATGAGTGAATCAGCGCATGACAAGTGCCATACGTTCATCTGCTACCGGCAGCGGGATGGGCTGGCGGTGGCGGAGTGGCTGTTCCGGCAGCTGCACGGAAGCCTGATCGCGCTCGACCGGTCGGACCAGACGCTGGAGCTCGATGTCTACTTCGACCAGAACGCACCCGCCATCGACGACTGGATGGACTATTGGGGACCGAAGCTGGAAGTTTGTCGCGCGCTCCTGTTCGTCTGCACGCGGGATGCAGCAACGCGGCGTGACGGGACGGACTGGGTATACGCAGAGCTCGATTACTGGCTCGAGAAGAAGGCCGCGGCACCCATCGTGATCGATGCCGTCGGCGACGGCGGTCTGTACGTTCCGGAAGTGATCAGGGCGCGATGGCCCAATGCCCAGCGCATCGTCTGCACGCCACAAGTGTGGCCGGACGATGGCACGCGTGAACGCATGGAGAGGCGCGCGATCGAGCGCATCTTGCACGGGATCAAGGTTAGTGAGCAGGGCGTCTACTTCAAAGAGCTCGAGCATCTGCGCGACCTGAATCGCAACTTGCAGATCGAGACGGCCCGCGCAGAGCAGAACGAGGAGCGGGCAACTGACGCGAGGGTGAATCTTCAAGTCAACAACGGCGCCCGGGCGATAGATGACGGCGACCTGTGGGGAGCTGCGGTGTGGTTCTCCGAGGCGCTGAGAGTCGACGCTGAAAGAAAGGCCGCTGAAGATGAACATCGGTTGCGGCTGCGTGCTGTCGCTCGCCGCCTGCCGGCGCTGGAGCATGTCTGGTTCGTCGACTCAGCGCCGGCGGAGCTTCGATTCCTGCCCGGCAGCCCGCGCGTTCTCGCCATCGGGGAGACAATCGAGATTCTCGACCCACACCTTCCGGTACCGTTGGGGCTCGAGGACTCGCAGGCGTTTGTTGTCAACCTGCGCTTCGACCTGGACGGCGAAACACTGGTGGCGCTGTCGCAGCAATATCAGGGCCAGGAGACCGTTTACGAACTGGCGCGGTGGAATCTGACGACATTTGCGAAGACGACGCTGTTTGCGTCCACGGAGGAGGTTCTCGATTTTTCGACGGCCGGCACACTCGTGCTCGAGTCGGCGGAAGGCTTGCGGTCGCGGCGCCTCGATGGCGGCCAGGTATGGGACGAACCGTGGGCCGTGCCCGACGGGCCGTGGAAACTGGCGCAGCTCGATGCGGATGGTCGGTGGGTGATCGCAGCAACGCTGCGCGAGGTCTGGGTGCGACAGATGGCGATGGGTTCCACCGCCGTTCAACTCGGCCGCTTCGATCAGGTCGATCGCATCGCGGTGGACTCTGTCGCGGGCCGATGGGCGGCTGTCTGCGGACACACGGTCAACATATGGCATCAGGACGGCGGTCCTGCGAGCATCGGCAGCTTCGATGCCAGCTCAGCGATTGCCGCGATCGAGAAGATCGTCGACGTCGATTTTAATCCCGATGGCAGGCATTTCGCCGTGACGGCCAAACAGAAAGACGGCAATCTCACCTCGTTGATCGTGCTGTCCGTCAGGTCTGGCGCGGCGACGCTCGCCGGTCGCGTCGATCACGAGCAGGCGGTCGAACGATGGGAATTCAGGCCACCGCCACCTCCGGGGACGGCCGCGGTCGCGGCGACCGTAGCGGGCGTTTCGAGGTGGAACCCGTTCGAGAGGGCAGCGCGTTTCTCTCCGGACGGCCGCTGCCTCGCGGCGATCAGCCGCGTGGATCACCACGTTCGCGTGTGGGATTGGCGCGCCGGGCGACCGCTTACCCCGCCGCTTCAGAACTTCGGTTCGTTGGTCACCACCTTCGCCTTCAGCAACGACGGCACCGCCCTCTCCGTGTCCGCGTACGACGACACGGTCCGCTCCTGGTCGTTCGCACGGCCGACGGGTGACGCAATGGCCGCCGGTTCGCGGGACCGTGTCGATCACCTCGTGTTCAGTCCTGACGGAAGCCGGATCGGGATGGCGGGATATCAGCCGAGCCCCGAAATCTGGAAACCTCACGCCGACGGCCTGGAAGCGACGCTCACCGGCCACAACAGCGCGATCACCGCATTGGCGTTCTCGCCGGATGGCAGCCTCGTGGCGACCGGCAGCTACGACAAGATGGTTCGAGTGCACAGCGCTCAAGACGGGACGTCCGTGTGTAACCCGCTGCCGCACTCGCACGTGGTCCGTGGAGTGGCATTCCACTCCGCGTCGCGGCTGCTCACGTTCTGCAGCGAGTTCAATGGGCCGGGCGAAATTTGCGTTTGGGAGCTGCCGGCCGGCCGCAGGATTGGTAGCTTGCAGACCTCGTCTGCGACACGGATGGCGGCGTGGAGTCCCGATGGCACACGTGCGGCGGTTCTCCTTGAGCGACGCTCGACGTATGGTATCCCTCAAAGCGAGCTGCAAACGACGAGTCGACCGCTGGTGTGGGACTTCGAGCGAAGCAGCGCCATCGCGCTACCAGCAGCGGCGATGGAACCGGAATGGGTCGGCTTCGACGACGATGGCATCGGGCTGTGGGTGTACGGGGCCGGCCAGATCGACGAGTTCTCGGCGGTCGACGGAGCGGCGCTGCGCTCCTATGCAATCCGCAGCCCTTTCTCGCGGTTGTTAGCAGTGAGCCGCGACGGCAGCCGGATTGCCACCGGAAAGTGGGAACGGCAGGCGCAGGTCATCGATCGGCGCACCGGCAATCCGCTCACTCCTCAAATGGACCACCAGCTGCGCGGCAGCATCGATCGCGGGTGCTTTTCCTCGGACGGTAGCCGTCTGCTGACCATCAGCCGCGAGCAGGTCCGGGTCTGGTCGACGAGGACCGGCCACCTGCTGGCGCCGCCCTTCGTCCATGATGTCCGCGTCAACGACGCCCTGCTCGACGCGAGCGGCAGCCGCGTTGTGATCTCGACGTATCCGCGCCGCGATGGTCGGGCCGGATATCCAAGCACGATTCAGTTCTGGTCGCTCGAGCCGGACACGCGTGATGTCGAGACCTTGCAGCTCGAAGCGGAAGTCGCCAGCGCTCGCCATATCGACGATGCCGGCGGGCTCGTGCCCTTGAGTGGCGACCAGTACAGATTGCGATGCGAAACGTTGAGCGCCACTGGATCTACGGCGACACTCGACGCGGACATCGATCTCTGGCATCAGCAACAAGCCGCGAGCGGCGACGAGTTCGGCCGCCGCTTTCACGCGGCGCAACTCATGACTCGCCTTGGCCGCCGCATTGCGAAGGAGCCGGCCAACATCGAGCTGTACCGAGAACGGATCAAGTGGCTCAAGGAGGCCGGCCGGCTCGACCTGGTGGTCGACGACCAGTCGCGCATGGTGCAGCTCGAGCCGGGCTGCGCGGGTCACCACGTGAACCGGGCTGGCGTCCTCGTACAGCTTGGACAAATCGATGCTGCGCTGGCCGACTACACCACGGCTCTTGCACTCGCACCGGACGATCGGACCATTCGCGAGCGCCGCGGGCAGCTCTACGCCGAGCGTGGCGACCTTGCGCGGGCGCTCGCGGATCTCTCCGAAGCGTTCGCGGTTCATTCGACGGACAGACGCCATCCCGTGACGACGCGCGAAATTCGGGAAGTGTACGCGCTCGCGTACCTCGCGGCGCTTCTGCATGACGCAGTTACGTACCGGGATACGGTTCGGCGGACATTGCTGCTTCTCACAGCAGTGGATGACGCGACGCCTGCCCACGAGGCCTGGAACTCGCTGTTCTTCGCCGTCCGCGCCTGCACACTCGCTCCGGACGGCGGGCTGGACGAGGCGCAGTGGACCGAGCTTCAGGACTCGCTGAAGCGCAGGGGCGGAGCAGCAACGCCGGACGATGTGGCGATTCTGGCGGCCGCAATCGCATTGCGCCGTGGAGATCATGCGGCGGCGGAAGAGGCGCTGCGCGGTCGGGACGATGTGGTTCCATGGGCGCACCTCCTCATTGCGTTGTCGAGCGCGAGGCAGGGGAAGCGCGGCGAAGCGAGCGCGTTGCGGGAGCAGGTGCGCGAGGGAATCCGCGCTCTGGCCGATATGACACTGGCGCGTGGAAAGGCCGATTCGACGCCGTTCGCATACGGCTGGCCGACCGATCTACGGGTCGCTGAGCTGCTCGCCGCCGAACTCGACGCCTCGCTGCAGAATCCGTTCTGAAGCCTGGTGCCAAGTGCGCTGGTCGATTCGTCTCCCGCGGCGAATTGTGCGCCGGTCCGGCGTGGCCGGGCGCGGTTTTAGTTTCTTCGGACTTCACCCGGGAATTGATGCGAGGAATTGCAGCGAGTGAGCATCATCTGTAGTCCGCATGCGCTTTCGATTATCCGGTCGACGACGGTGGATCCATCCAACGGGGAATTGAATCCGGTTGACCGCGATCCCCCGTGGACAGTGGGAGGAGTCACTGTACCTGGGCGGAACGCGAGAAGAACGCGAGAATCGGCCGGGGGAGGCGGGCGTGCTGAGAACGGCGGTTCCGTCAACGGGGCCTTTATTCGGCCTATGCTCGTTGACTGAACCGAAAGGAGACAACGACACGAGACGCGACCCGTGAACGCAGCGGTCGAGTTCATAGTTAAGGATTGATCGAGCTGCGCCGCCCTCACCCGAACGTCACGCTGCCGGTCCCGCAATAAGGGCAGACCCAGGACACGCGGATGGGACCTGCGGCCAGTTGTGGCGCGATCCGGCCGTCCGCCCCGCAGAGACGGCAACCCGCCCCCGCCTGATGGGGCGCCGAGCGCACGGCGCCGCAGCCGGCGCAGAGCAGGTCGGTCTCGCTGGCGATCGTGATCGCCGCGGGGCAGGCGTCGCACCCGACGGTCCCGAGGCGCTCCTTCGGCCGCACGACTTTGGTCAGGACCGGCGGCGGGCCCTCGGTGGTGGCCCACCGGGTGAGGACCTCGGTGAGCGGCGCCAGGAAACCACTCTGCGGGAATCGCCTCGCCAGCTCCTGCAGCGTCTGGACGGCGGTCATTCCCTGATTCGCCTCGATGGCCGCCGCAACGTAGTTCACCAGCAGCGGCTCACGGCGGTCGCGTTCGAGCCCGTCTTCCAGGCATTTCATGGCGTCTGCGGGGCGGCCGGCTCGCCGGTACGCGGCGGCGGCCTCGCCGTGGACCTGCGGCGCGTGCGGCAGCCCCTTGCGCGCGACTTCGAGCTGGGCGATCGCCGGCTCCACCTGGTCGCGCGCGTTGAGCCCGCGCCCGAGCAGGAAGCGCGCGTTGTGGTTCCCTCGGTCGCGCTCGACCAGGAGGCGCGCGAACGCCATGCATGTCTCCCATTCCTGCAGATCCGCGGCGGCCGCCGAACCCAGCAGCAGCGCGCGTTCGCTGCCGGGCTCGATGGCCAAGACACGCCGCGCGGCCGTCAACGCCTCCGGAGGCCGGCGGCAAGCGTAGGCCGTCTCGGCTTCGCGCAGATGACCGTCGGGGATCTCCGGGATCAGCGCCGCGGCTTCGGCGGCGAGCGCGTTCGCTGCCGTCGCGTCGCCCCTTGCCTCGGCCTGCCGCGACTCATGCAACAGCGCCATCGCCCGGCGGCCACGCGCCGGCTCGGGAGCGATCCCATGCGGCGTGAAGAAGCGCTCCACGACGCGCGCGCGTTCGCCGGTTGCGCGCACGTCGAACGTGTTGCCGGGGACGCCCGGCTGGAATGGACGGAACCAGGTCGGCAGCGGTACGTCCTCGCGCAGGAGCGCCAGGATCTGAATCAGCCCCTCCTGCGCGAACGCGAGCGCGGTCTGGAACTCGTCCCACACCCATCCTTCCGGCGATTGGTTTCGGCTGCGCGGCGTGATGCGTTCGACGTACCCGGTGTCGAGCACCGCCAGGAAGATGTGACAGTCCGCGACGCGCGCGACCAGCTCGGGGACCCACACAGCCGCCTGGGGCCGCTGCTGGACGTCGCGATCGAACACGACGTCGTTCCCACGCGCCACCAGCTCCTCGTGGAGCCTCGCCACCCAGCGGTCACTCTCGGGCGTTCCCCAACGGTATGAGATGAAAATCCGCGGCGGCACGCTGAGCGGCCGCGGCGCCGCCTGCTTCTTCGCCAGCACCGCCGCCAGAGCCTCCGTCCACTCGGGCCGGTGATCGAACTGCGCGACCAACCGGCCGCGCGGCTGCCATACCGTCGGCGGGATGCGCATGATGTCGCCGAGCGCGAACGGCGCCGGCCCCCGTCGATCGGCCGCCGACTCGGCCAGGCGCACCGAGGTGGCGGCGGACGGGTTGTCGAAAGGTGCGACGGCGAAGGTTCCGTCCTCGAAGGTCTGCGTGATGAGCCGCGTCTTGCACGCCCTGCAAGTTGTCATGGCGCCGCGCTGCTCGAACCGCCCACCGGGCTCGGGAACCGGGACCGCCGCCTTTGTGCGCTTCCCACAGGCCGGACAGTCGATCTCGACGTCCTTCAGCATCCCATGCACTCTACCGGATTCGAATTCGAGCCGCGCGGCCGGTTGAACCTGCTGCGCGGCCCCAGACCAGCGCTGCCGGTCGGTCAGAGCTGTCTGCCGCCGTCCGGCACGCAGCCTTCCGGGAATCGTCCAACCAGGTCGTTTCTGCGGCTCCAGGACACGTGAGGCCGGCGTGCCTGTGTAGGAAGACGGGCCCGGGCCGGAATCATCGCGTAGAGCCCGGCTAGCGAGCCGATCTCACGCTAGGTCAGCGAGGTCCGTAGCCCACTGATAGACTCGTGTGATGCCCTACCTGTGGGCGACGCAGGAACCAGAGATACCCGACGAAGCCATGCAGGCCGAGGCGGCGCGCGTGCAAGCCGAGCTAGCGGCCATTGAGGCGGTCGGCGACGAGAAGGCGTGCCGGATCTGCGGAGGCCCCGACTTGACCGAGGAGCACACGCCCTCGAGGAAGGCGGGGAACCCCTCGAGGATCGTTCAAGGCTCGATCGACTACGACGAGAGCGTCCGGCGCGGCGCGTTGACGTGGGAGATGGAGTTGATCCAGGGCGGCGCGAAGAGCAGGGCGCTCTGCGAGACCTGTAACAACAGGACGGGCAGGTGGTACAACCCCGCGTACATCCGGTTGGTCAAGCACTGCGAGCCCTTCGCCACGCTGGCGAACGTGGGCACGATGTGCGACATCCAGGTGGCAATTCATCCGCAGCGCGTCGCGAAGCAGGCCCTCACGACGCTCCTCGCCACGTCCCAGCCGGGCGTGGCGGCGCGCTTCCCGCATATCAGACGGCTGTTGCTCGACGCCGAGGAGCGCGGATCGCTCGCGCCGCTGCGACTCGGGCTGTTCGTGCGCGCGAATGGTGGCGGGCGCCCGACCGCGATCACGCTGAAGTTAAACCTGGAGCGCCGGGCCGCGCGGCTCATCGCCGAGTTCTCGTTCTGGCCCCTGGGCTGGCTATTGACCTTTGACGATCAGCCGGTGGAAGGCACCCTGGACGTTTCGGGCTGGACCGAGTACGGCTACCACGAGAAGGTCGATCTGCAAGCCCAGGTCCCTTGCCAATGGGCATTCTGGGTCTACCCCGCTCAGTTCGGTCCGGCCCCGTCCATCCTTCAAGAGGAGTATGCCGCGGCGCGCCGGCGGGCCGGCGGTGCGTCTCTCTGGGCGAGGCTACCGGGTTAGGTAGCGATCCAAGAGACGGGGGCAGGGGCCGAATCTTCGCGTAGAGCCCGGCTAGCGTGCCGATCTCGCGGCAGATCAGGGAGGTCTGCGGGATTCGACGCGCAAGCTGCCCCCTATTGGTGGCTGTGCTACGCTCGTTGGCTAGGCCCTCGAACATCGGCCCGTATAGGGGGGATTGGATGGCTGAAGAAGCGAAGCCTGAGGCACCTAAGGAGCCCAAGGAGCGGAAACCTCGGCGCAAGGGGAAGCGGCGGCGGAGTGCCGCAAAGGCTGCAGACAGGAAGGGGCGAGGGCCCCAGAGTCCGTTCCCTCCCGTGCCGTTCGTGACCGTTTTGCCCCTCGCCGACGCCATCCAGCAACATGGGGCTGGCCAAGCGACCCGCCGGATCACGATTTTCGACAAGCTCGGAAAGTCTCCCGAGAGCAGCGCCAGCCGGATACTCATCACGAATTCCAGCCGCTACGGGGTGACGAAAGGCAGCTACCAGGCAGAAATCCTTGAGCTGACGCCGCTCGGCGCGGTGGCCACCTCGCCAGACAGTCCACCACGGGAGAAGGCCGCGGCCCGATTCAAGCTGGCCATCGAGTCGATCCCGGCTTTTAAGTTCTTGTACGACCGCAACGTCGGGAAGCGCGTCCCGTCGCCGGAGGTCCTTCAGGACTCGCTGAGCGAGATCGATATTCCCGAAGAATTCCGCAAGCCATGCGTCGACGTATTTCTGGAGAACCTGAAAGATCTCGGCCTGCTACGGACCGTCGCGGGCGCCGAGCGAATTGTCAGCATCGACCAGCTGCTCGAAGAGGTGCCGTCAGTCGGTGGCACCCCGACGACGTTCGCGGCCGCCGCGGAAGCGGGCATCCAGAAGGTCGACAAGTCGAAGAAGTCGTGGAAGACGACCTGCTTCGTCATCGCGCCGATCGACAAGGACGGGTCCGAAGAGCGCAAGCACTCCGATATGATTCTTGAGGCGCTGATCCGCCGGGGGCTCGATAAGGAATGGGACGTCATTCGGGCAGACCAGCTGACGTCGCCCGGCATGATTTCCGCTCAGGTGATCGAGCACCTGCTGAACAGCGGCTTGGTGATCGCGGACCTATCCTTCCACAACCCGAACGTGTTCTATGAGTTGGCGCTGCGCCATGCCGTCGGTTTGCCGACCGTGCACTTGATTCGCGGCGGTGACGCAATCCCCTTCGATGTGAAAGACTTTCGCACCATCACGATCGACACGACTGACAAGTACAACCTGGTCGCGAAGCTGGAAACGTACCGCTCCGAGATCGCCAACCATGTGCGTCAGGCCGTTGCGGAAGGCGCGGAGAGCAGCAATCCGATCCGAGCCTTCGGACGAGGATTCAAGATCGTGATGGAATAGCCCGCGAGGCCCGGATACAGGCGGCAGCGGGCGCCGGCCGTGACGCCCACGATCGGCGCGGAGCCGGTGCTCGGATCACGCCAGCACTCGGTCCAGCCCCTCAACCGCGGCCTCGTGGCGCTCCGGTTGGACGTGCCCGTAGGTATCCGCGGTTTGGCCAATGCTGGCGTGTCCGAGCTGTCGATGAACCCACCGGATGTCCGCGCCGCCTTCGAGCAACCAGGTCGCGAAAGTGTGCCGCGTCGAGTGATACGGCCGGTAGGGGAGCTTGGCCCGGCTGAGCAAGGGCTTCCAGACCTTCTCGAGGAAGAAGGGGTAGCGGACGAGGTTGCCGCTCGAGGTCGGGAAGACTATCTCACGTTGCTCGGGCGATCACTCTTCGACTGAGCCGTCCAGGTCGATCGCCTCGAGGTGACCGCGCAGCGCCTTCAGGAGTGCCGGGCTCGCTGATCGACGTTTCGGCGGCGCACGGGTTGGCCCAGTGGCTAGGATTCGGACGGATTCTCGAAAGGTGGACGCAGACTGAGCACAGCCATGGTGACGCGAGTGTTGCTCAGCTCCGGAGCGCAGTGGACGAATATCGCTTGAAGCGGAACAATCTCTGGCTGCGATACTTTCTCGCACTCTTCGCCGCCGCGCTCTTGAAGGTCGGTGCTCTCGACGAGGGGCTGACGATCGTTACAGGCGCGCTCGAGGAGGCAGACGAGGATGGAGGGCACTTCTGGGATGCCGAGTTTCATCGTTTGCGCGGGGAGCTGCTGCTCGCGCGCGATCCCAGTGACGCTTCGCGCGCGGAAGCCGCCTTCCAGCGGGCTCTAGTCATCGCCGCTGATCAGAAGGCGAAGTCATGGGAGCTGCGCACCACGGTGAGCCTCAGCCGCCAGTGGCGCCGCCACGGGAAGCGTGAGGAGGCCGGCAGGTTGCTGCGCGGCATCCACGACTGGTTCACCGAGAGCTTCGACACGCAGGACCTTCGAGACGCGAAGACGCTTCTCGACGAATTGGCCTGATGCATTCACCCAGACTTCACCCAGGAATTACCCAGGTTCGCCCGGCGTTCGTCGGCAATGGCACCTGGCCAATACCGGTTTGACTTGGCGATCTTGTAGGGGAGGCGGTAGTCGACGTCGAGTAGCCGCAGCAGCGCCGCATGCGGGTATACCTCGAGTAGCGCCGGCGTAGTGGCGGCTCTTGTGATCCGGGTCGCCAGCGAGAACCCATGGCGAGAGAAGCCACTGTGCAGGGCCGCGCCGATAGGGCCGGGCCGCGTACCTGATGGGCTGTGGACGGCACAGCCATTTCGCCCGAATGCTCGACTCGTCTCGTCGTCCGCGACGCGGCGGCCCGCAATCGGTGCCGTTGCCATCGGCATATCAACCGCAACGACAACGATGGCTGAGTTGCCGAGGACGTCTGCGGCGGCGGAGAGCAGCGCCGTGGGGTCACACGGTCCCGCCGATGGTCGCGCGCGCCAGTCGACGTCGCGTCCTGAACAGACGTCGACGAAGGCCTCGTAGGAGGGCGCCACTCTGATCTGCCGCCAGCCCGCGCCGTCGTCCACGATGAGTGCGACGCCACTTGGCTCGCCCTGGGTCCATGCTGCGTCGATCCCGAGGACCGCCTGCATGCGAGCGATCATAGCCGAGTCACGGCGTTCGTGAGCGAGCCAGGGGACCGAGGCCGGATGTTCCACCCGAATTCGGGTGGCAGTCCAAGGAGTGCCCGTTCAGGAGCAAGTGATGATTGTGGGGTGAACCGTGCTTGGGACGCTAGCGCCCAGCCAGGCATGCAGTCGGCTTGGATACACGGTCGACGACGAGGCCGGGGCTGAGGTACCGGTCGCAACGATGGGTGAGAAGTTGTTGGGTGACAGCCCCTCACTCGCCGTATGGTGACTAGAGAGAACTCTTCATGCGTGCGCGAATCCATCGCGGGGCTGCCGAGGTCGGGGGCATTTGCGTTGAGCTGGAGGCCGGCGGAAAGCGCCTTGTGCTGGATGTGGGCTGGCCGATAACGGCCGTGGACGGGGAGGATGTCGCGCTTCCTGGTGTCGCCGGGCTGGCCGACGGCCATGACCCGAGCCTGCTGGGCGTTGTCATCAGCCATCCACATCCGGATCACTACGGCCTGCTCTCGAAAGTCGGCGCGTCGGTGCCAGTCTATATCGGCGAATCAGCGTCGCGAATCCTCAGCGAGGCTGCGTTCTTCAGCCCGTTCGGCATCAGTCTGCAACCGTCAGGCTACCTACGGCACCGACAGGCATTCGCCATCGGCGGTTTCCGCGTCACCCCCTTCCTGAATGACCACAGCGCCTTCGACGCGTACTCCCTGCTGATCGAAGTCGACGACCAGCGGCTCTTCTACACGGGCGATATCCGGGCCCACGGACGGAAGGCAGGCATCTTCGAGCAGCTGTTGCGCAGGCCTCCAGAGCGCATCGACGTGCTGTTAATGGAAGGGACACACATTCGCGAGGAGTCGGATGGCTCCGAGCGCGGTCCGACTGAGCGTGATGTGGAAGACGGCTGCGTCGACACGTGCAAAGGGACCGCGGGCATGGTCCTGGCGGTGTTTTCGCCGCAGAACATCGACCGGCTCGTGACGATGTACCGGGCGTGCTTGCGGTCCGCGCGCGACCTGGTCATCGATCTCTACACGGCGGCGATCGTTGCAGCGACCGGGCGAGGGACGATTCCGAGGGCTGATTGGGATCGCGTTCGCGTGTATTTGCCACGATCACAGAGGGCGAGGATCATTCGCGAGCAGACGTTCGACAGAACCAAGGCTGTCAAAGCCCATCGTATCTATCCGGAGGAGCTGGTCGCCCGGCGCGACGAGCTCGTGATGCTGTTCCGTGCTTCGATGAGCCGCGAGCTGGAGGAGATAGCCTGCCTCGAAGGAGCCCAGTGTATCTGGTCGATGTGGCCGGGCTATCTGCACAATCAATCCGGCCAGCAGCTGCGCGCGTGGCTCGACGGGCTCGGGGTCCCGATGGTCATCCATCACGCGAGCGGGCACGCGTTCATCCCGGACCTCCAGCGGCTTGTCCAGGCGCTGGCGCCCCAGCGCGTTGTACCGATCCACTCGTTCGCGGGGGATCGCTTCGAGGAATTCTTCCCGCGGGTCGAGCGTCGGTTCGACGGGGAGTGGTGGGAGGTCTAACGGGCAATGAAGCTCCAGTACGACCATCGACGACACGCAGCCGCCATCACTCGTGTCGAGAATGCCATTTCCCACGCGCGGTGCGCCGCGGGCTAAGGCTGCACTGATGGAACAGCGGCAACGGGGAAGCCAGAAGCCCATCGATCCTGCTTGCGGCATGCACCTCATCAAACGAGTCTTCCAGAAGCGGTTCCTCGGATCGCAATGCCGGGATCTGGCGAACTGCCTGGAGGCTGCACTTGACGCGACTGAGGCCGTCGCACCTGTCCGCAAGAATCCCTACATCATTCAACGTAGCAACCGTCGCCGTGCTCTCGCCCACGACGAGGCTCGATGGGAGGAGACACTGTTCTGTGAGTTGAAAGATCCCCCACCGGATAGCGGTGCGCCCTGGAAAAGTCTGCTGAGTTATCAGGTCAACCTACCGAATAGGAAAGACGACAAGGATTGGGGCGAGATCGATCTGCTCGGCGTCTCGCGTCAGCAGCTCCCGTTGGTCGTCGAACTTAAGGGGCCGCGGTCCAAAGAGAGTCCCGCGCACATGCTGATCCAAGTCACCGCCTACGCAGTGGCGCTACGAAAGGCGTGGAGGAGCGCATTGCGGCACGAGTGGGCCAAAAAGGTGGCGAAGCAGGTTCCCGAGGAGCTCTCCGTCGTTGAGCTCGTGTGTGCCGCTCCGGTGGAATACTGGCGAAACTGGACGGGCGACACTCCCCGCGCCCGAACGGTGAACCCGGACGTCTGGGCGGCGATCGCTGCGCTGCGAGAAGACTTGAAGCTGCGAGGCTATCCCTCCGTTTTCGTCAGGCTCGATCACGATGGCTCGCCGGATGCTCCGAAGTCGATCAGGGTCGTCGAGGAGCAGTTGCCGGAGGGAGGTGCCTCGTTGGCGTGCTTGCGCAGACCGTAAGACGCGACCCGACGGCGCGGCAGGATGGACCTCTTTAGGGAACGTATTTCGGCGAGTTCGTTTAGCAGCACCGCGCGATGCGACGTCATCGATGCGGTCTACCGAGCTGAATCGCGCCGCGTCCTCGCCCCACTCATCCGTCTGCGCGGCGGCTCGAGCTCGCAGAGGGCGCTGCACGAAGCCTTCGCCGCGGCTGTCAAGCAGCGGCCGCGCGAGGGCATGCCAGCCAATACGCGGCCTGGCGGGGCGGCTTCCAGTCCAGGGCTTCGACGGCCGACTCGTGTCGCTCCGGCTGGACATGCCCATAGGTGTCGGCGGTCTGGCTAATGCTCGCGTGGCCGAGCTGCTGCTGCACGCCGGTGGCCAGGCGATCGGCGGTGGTCGTCTCCAGGATCGCGGACACGTCGTCGCTCATGCGGCAGCTCCTCTGTGCGGGCGAGGGCGCGAACTCGTGCGGACGCCGCCAATAGTGCGCCGCCGGCGGCAAGCCGCCCCGTCCTCAAGTGACTAGCGTAGGGCAGTCGGCTTCGCCGAGTGACCGCGTCGAATGTGGGTGGGACGCAGTGCGGGGACGCGGAATGTAGCGGTTTGACGCGATTTGCGCCTTCTCGGATACGCGACTCGACAACTCTTCGTTCTGGTGGTGCCTTGTGGCGTGAGATACAGCAGTTTGCTTAGTTTGCGCGTGGCGTGCACGAAAGGCTCTTGAATTGTTGACCGGTCAATTGCTCAACAGGTGCTCCAAGTCCCGCGTCGGCAGTATCGTGCTCCCATGGATCAGCTGTCGAGTGGCGCGGTCGCTCTGTGGCTCGGCGTATCCCGAGAGCGCATTGGACAGTTTGTCGTCGCACGACGACTCGTGGCGGTCAGATTGGAGCGCGAGGGAGCCTCAGACCACCGCCTCCTAGCGCAATCCCGGCGAGCGCTGATTTCGGGACCGGCGACCGACGGCGGCGTTGACAACGCGCAGGTGGTTTTCTCCTTCGAGCATCTGCGCTGATGAAGAAGGCCGCCTTGGTCCTTGACGACGAGCGCCTGCTGCGTGCGGCGGCGACCAAGTCGCTGCGCGAGTTTGTACGGCAAGCTTTCAACATCGTCGTTCCGGCTGAGCCGTTCATGGCCAGCTGGCATACCGATTCGATCTGCGATCACCTCGAGGCGCTTCGCCGGCGGGAGACGCGCAACTTACTCATCACGATGCCGCCGCGTCATCTCAAGAGCACGATTGTGTCCGTGCTGTTTCCGCCTTGGTGTTGGCTTCACGACCCGACCGAGCGATTCCTCACTGCGAGCTACGCGGCAGACCTGGCAACACGGGACGCCGTCGCGTCAAGGACTCTGATCGAGAGTGCATGGTTTCAGCGCTGGCCGGTCCGAATCGATCAGACGCAGAACCGGCAAGATCGCTTCTCGAACACGCAGCGCGGGTATCGCCTGGTGACTTCGGTGGGCGGGAGTACGACCGGTGAAGGTGGCGACATTCTCGTACTAGACGATCCACACAATATTCGGGAAGCTGAATCGGAAGCGACGCGCACAGAGGCTGTCCTGTGGCACAACCGCATTTGGTCGACCAGAGGCAACAATCCATCGACGGTTTGTCGGGTCGTGGTGTGTCAGCGCTCGCATCACCAAGACGTGGCCGGCGATATCCTCGCGAAAGGCGGATACGAGCACCTGAATCTGCCGATGGAGTACGAAGCCTCCCGCGTTGTGCTGCCGTCGAAGATCGGCTGGAAAGACCCGCGCCAGGAAGACGGCGAACTGCTTCACCCCGCCCGATTCTCAGCAGCGACCGTCGCCACGCTCAGGACGACCCTCGGGAGCTACGCGTACGCGGCCCAATTCCAACAGCGCCCGACCCCGCTCGAAGGCGGCATGTTCAAGCGGACCTGGTGGCGCTTCACCGATGCCTCGCCTGCGGATGTCATCGCCAAGGCCGAATTCGCGAAGTCGCAGGGCACCTACGTCAATGCCTGCTGGTCGTGGGACTGCACCTTCAAGGACGTGAAGACGAGCGACTACGTGGTTGGCATCTGCGTGGTCCAGATCGGTGCCCAGTACTACGTGATTGAGCTGGTGCGCGACCGCATGGACTTCCCCGCGTCGAAGCGCGCCGTCCAGCTGGCGCAGGGCCGGTGGATCATGCCCGCGATTCTGGTCGAAGACTCCGCCAACGGGACCGCGCTAGTCGCTGACCTGCGCGAATCGGTCCCCGGATTGATCTCGCGTCCGACCCGAGGTGAATCGAAGGAATCGCGAGCGTCGGCGGTGTCACCGAGAGTCGAAGCGGGCAACGTTATCCTCTGCACTGCGCCCTGGAATAGCGCGTTCGTCGAGGAGCTCGCGGCGTTCAACCTCGGCGCCCACGACGACCAGGTCGATGCCTTTTCGCAGGCGGTGAATTGGCTGATGGAAAAGGAGCGGAGACGTGGCGGCGCGGTCGACCGGGAGCTGGTGCTGGAGACGGCGCGATTGATGAACGAGCGGCGGCAGCAGCGCGTCAAACCGCAGTGGGTCACGCCGCAGTGGGTGGGCATCGAGGCCGTCCATCCGCATGAGCGAGTTGAACGGCCCATCCCCGACACGATGAGCGCCCGCAAGCGTCGAGCCTGGGGCGGCGACGCGTGGTTGGCGGGAGAGTAGGGACATGGACAAGCCGAAGCAAGCGATGTCGATACAACGCGGCCCTGGCCGCCCGTTCCAGAAGGGCCGGAAGAAGGTCGGCGGCCGAAAGAAGGGCACGCCGAACCGTTCCACGACCGAAGTCAAAATGTGGGCCGAGGCATGCTTTTCGAATCCCCGATGGCGTCGCGCGATCATGAAGTTGATGGTGGCAGGCAAGGCGCCGGCGACCGTGCAGTACATCCTGATGCTGCTGGGCGGCCGACCGAAGAACGTCGTCGAGGTCCAGAGTGATACGCAGCCGAGTGTCGGAGACCAGTTCGCCGAGCAGTTGCTCGAAGGGATGACGCCCGATGAGATCGCTTCAGTCGCTGACGATGCGCGCAAACGTCTCCTCGAGCGTGCGACCGGGGTCGCGGTGGCTGAGGACGACGGTCCGCCCGTTTGAAGTTGTCACACCAAGGTAGTGTCATCCCCCGGCGCTGACCTGCCCCGGTCCCAGCGCTTTTCAGCCGTCAATTCTTCGCGAGACGGGCTCCCTGAGCCGCGATTCGGCGGGCAGCCGGCCCGACCTGCAGGCCCTGGGAACGAGTGGCGTAAAAGCCGGCCTCGACGCCCAGGTGACTCGCCGCCCTAAAGCGCCTCAGATAGACGAGTGCCTTACCCTCCACCATTACTTTTCTCGAATAGTTAGCGCGCACTTTTTCAAACCCGGATCCCGGGGGAGCCTTTCGCAGCCGCTCTGCGGCTCCCTGACGCGTGAGGCCAGCGGACCTGTGTGGGAGACGGGCCAGGGTCGAGATCGCCGCGTCTCAGCCCGCTAGCGCAAACCAGGCCTAGGTCTGCGGCGCCGGGCAGGGGATTTGGGAGGTCGGCCGGACGGCCGCCTCTAGTCAGAATGACCTGAGGGATCGCCTGGACAAAGAAAGAGCGTCGGTGGCGGGAGGCTTCGAAGCCTCATACGACCTATATCCGTTGCGCGTTTCTTCGCTGAGTGTTAGACGGTCCCCATGTCATCTTCGAAGAATGGCCAAGGGCACCAAAATCGAGTGGGCCGACGACACGGTCAACGCAGAGATGGGCTGCGACGGGTGCGAGTTGTGGGACCCGAAGAACAACATCCGCATCTGCTACGCCGGACGGCAGACCGAAAAGATGCTTTCGAAGGGGCCGCTCAAAGGTTGGCCTCTAGCCTTTGACAAGCCAACGATCTTCCCCGGCCGGATCGCTGCTGCAGCGCGCTGGCGAAATCTCACGGGGACCGCTCGACCGGGCAAGCCCTGGCTCGACGGAATGCCGCGCGTCATCTTCCTCAACGACATGGGCGATACCTTCACGGCGTCGCTGCCCGAGGACTGGCTAGCGCCCGAGTTAGCGACGCTCGCCGCGAGCCCACATCTGTGGCTCCTGCTCACGAAGAGGCCCGACCGGCAGCGGGCGTTCTCCCTCCGTCACCAGTTACCAGGCAACGTGTGGGCCGGAACGAGCATCACGAGCCCCCAGGACCAGAGGCTTCGTCATCTCATGCGAACGCGGGCGGCGGTGAGGTGGGTCAGCTACGAGCCGATGCTCGGCCCCGTGAATTGGCGCCCCTACCTCGCGGAAGGGCTCAATTGGCTCGTCATCGGAGGCGCGAGTGGTCCGGGCTATCAGAATCAGATGATGGACCTGGCGTGGCTGGCCGACACTGTCGAGCAGTGCCGGGCGGCGGGTGTGCCCTTGTTCGTCAAGCAGGATAGCGCAATGCGGCCCGGCGATCGGGGACGCATCCCGGACGACCTCTGGATCAGGGAGTACCCCACGGCGAGACGAACGCCTGTCTTCCGATCTATCGATCTCCTGAGCGACGACGACCCCTACATCCGACCGCTTCCTCCCCTTCCTCCGGATCCCGCGTATGCGAAGTGGCGACCTGGATCTGGACGGGCTCGGCGACCTTGAAGAGACAGGTCGAGTCTTTACGACGGTAGCGGGCTTATCGACCGAAACTAGCCCCGCGCGACGACCACGCCCGATAGACTCTCCTTAGCTCCTCGAGCCAGAACACGGTCTCGTCTTCGAACCAGTAGTCCAGCGATTGCGCGAGTTCAAAGAAGCCGGGACCGGGCATCTGGTCTCCAGACCTATAGACCACGACTGCCGTGAGGAGGCCTCGACCTTGGTCGTACTCGCGGTAGAGATTTCGTTGAGGAACGCCCGCATTGCGTGGCTGCCGGGCTCGATGGCGATCGCCTCGAAACGGGTTACGAGGTCCGAGTACGGAATGGTTCCTTCACGGCGCGCAACATCGCCCAGCACCTCACGAGCCTGCTGTTTAGCACGCTCCCAGGCATCGTCGGCGAATCCGTAAGGCATTTCGCGCCGCAGTGTATCGAGTGCGGCTCTGGTGAGCGAGAGCCGCCGGCGTTTAACCTCGCCTAGGGTCTTCCGACGTGCCGGGCAGGCGATCGCGAGCGCTAGTAGTGACGCCGGCGGTCTTGTGCCTACCCTCGCATCGCGCCGACGAGTTCGCTGTGTATGACCAACCGCCACTTCCCGCGGTCGGCGGTCCCGGCGCTCCGGCGCCTACGCGAGGTAACGGTCTAACGCTTCGACTGCCGACTCGTGGCGGTCGGGCTGGACATGCCCGTAGGTGTCCGCGGTCTGGCTGATGCTCGCGTGGCCGAGCTGCTGTTGTACCCACCGCATGTCCGTGCCCGCCTCGAGTAGCGCGGTGGCGAAGGTATGCCGCGTGGAGTGGTACGGGCGGTACGGGAGCTTTGCCTGGCGGAGCAGGGGCTTCCAGACCTTCTCGAGGAAAAAGGGGTAGCGGACGAGATTGCCGCTCGAGGTCGGGAAGACCATCTGGCGTTGCTCAGGCGACCACTCCGCGACGGAGCCGTCGAGGTCGATTGCCTCAAGGTGACTACGTAGCGCTTTCAACAGCGCCGGGCTTGCCTTCACCCACCGATCCTTGCCGTTCTCTCTATGTCGAAGAGCTCACGAAGGTCTTGCTGGCGTCCCCGCTGCTGCAGAAGGAGATGGGCCAGTATGTGCTGACGGAGCCGCTGCGCACGGTGGCGATTCCCGACACCTTGCAGGGTGCGCTCATGGCCCGCCTGGATCAGCTCCTCCCGGCAGCCAAGGAGGTCGCGCAGCTCGCGGCGGTGGTGGGGCGGGAGTTTACCTATGACCTGGTCAAGGGTATTGCCCCGCAGGACGAAGAGACCTTGCAAGCCGGGCTGGGGCAGCTGGTGGCCGCCGAACTCCTCTATCAGCGAGGCCGTCCGCCGCGGGCGCGATATGTGTTCGAGCATGCGTTGATCCAGGATGCGGCCTACGCGTCGTTGCTCAAGAGCACCCGGCAACAGATCCACCAGCGGACTGCGCAGGTGATCGAAGCGCAGTTTCCTGAGATGGTGGCGACCCAGCCGGAACTGCTCGCGCGCCACCTCACGGAGGCCGGGCGCCCTGCGCAGGCTGTCGGGTACTGGCAACGGGCAGGCGAGAGGGCGATGGCGCGCTCCGCTCACCTGGAGGCGATCAGTCACCTGACGACGGGGCTCGCGGTGCTCCAGACGCTCCCGGAGACCGCCGAGCGCATCCAGCAAGAGCTCCTCCTACAGATCACGCTGGGTCCGGCGTTGATGATGACGAAGGGCTTTGCCGCTCCCGAGGTGGAACGCGTGTATGCGCGAGCGCGGGCGCTCTGTCAGCGCGTGGGCGAGACGCCCCAGCTCTTCTCCGTCCTGCGGGGACTCTGGCA
>Ga0070699_100001486_pt1 | contig 21472 bp, 12 predicted proteins | sample KBSK1503metaG_FD_65473 | JGI IMG/M metagenome (GOLD analysis project Ga0070699, IMG submission 65473) | Corn, switchgrass and miscanthus rhizosphere microbial communities from Kellogg Biological Station, Michigan, USA - KBS K1-50-3 metaG | ecosystem: Host-associated > Plants > Roots >...
CTTCGTCGGCCGCGCCTCGTCGGCGATTGTGTACGTCTTCCAGATCTGCCGGCCGCTCGCGCCATCGAGCGCCACGACGCTGCCGCGGAAGCGGCAGCATTCGTAATCGGATCTCGCGCCGGCGGTTTCTTCGCCGGACGCCACCGGTACATACAAGCGCCCCTCGTGAAAGACCGGCGAGCCGGTGACGCGGGCCACTGGATGATCGTCGACTCTCGTTTTCCACAGCAGCGTGCCTGTCGCCGCTTCGACGGCGTAGACGTTGCCGTTGCGATCGCCGATGAACGCCAGATTCTTCGATCCGGAATTCGTGTCGACACGCCCCACGGTGACGGCGGCGCGCACGCTTGCGGCGGCCGCGAAGTACCAATGGATACAGCCGGTGGCGGCATCGAGCGCATACACATTGCCGCTCTGGCTCCCGACGAAGACGCGCCCGCCGACAACCGTGGGCTGAGCGTCGGCCGCGACATCACCCGGAAAACCGAACGCCCATTTGAGCTTCAGGCGAGGCACTTGAGCGGCAGTGAATCCGGCTGCGGCGCCGTCCTGGTAACGCGAGTTGGTCTTGTTGACTCCCCAACCATTCCAGGCCGCTCCAGCCAGCCGATTGGCGAAGTCACCGGTCCTGGGCTCACACATCGATTGCGGCAACGGTTTGGTCGTGAAAGGCCGTCCGAAACGCTTTCCGGTGACGAATTCCGCGACCGCGCGGCGCTCCGTCGCCGTGCGTCCCGCGGCCATCGAGATCATGGCGCCATTCTCCAGCGCAGCGAGCACCCGCTCGGGCGTCATCGCGCGGAGCGCGTCACGGCCGGGCGCGCGATCGATTCCGGCGTCGTGGCATGCGGCGCAAATCTGTTTGTAGAGCGCTTCACCGTCCTCCGCAGACAGCATCCCGGCGGAAAGGAGCAGCAGCGCAACGGAACGGCCGAACAGGATCAGTGTCTTCATTGTTCGCGCCTCACTGCGGAAGAGCCTTCAACCATATCCCCGCGCGCAGAAACTCAGCAGCGGCTCATAGTGCTACGCTGACCACTCGGAGGTGCACATGGCCAAAGAGCTGCGCTGCGGCGATCTGATGCCGGGCTGCAACCGCGTGATCGAGGGCAAAGACGAAAAGGAGGTCATCGCCAAGGCGACCGAACACGCGCGCAGCGAGCACAACATCGGCAGCATGACGCCGGACTTCGAAAAGAAGATTCGCGGCGCGATTCACGAGAAGGCGTAGCCGTTCACTCCGGCCGCTCGGCGAGCTGATAGATCCGCCGCGCGGCCGCCGCATCGACGCCGACGCCGCGAATCTGCGGAAACTCTCCCGCGTACGCGGTCACGTCGACGCGCTTGGCGGCCTCTTCCGCCGACAGACCCTGTTTGCGCGAGGCGTTGACCTGATTGATGACGTCGCGCAGATATTTCTGAAATGCGTCGATCTTGCTCTTCCCCTTGAACACGACGCCGTGTCCCGGCATCACCGTGTCGAAGTCCAGCGCCTTCAACCGATCGAGCGTGGCGATCCACTCGTCGGGAAATGAGTCGCCCATGTACGAGATTTGCGACTCCATCAGATCGCCGGTGCAGACGATGCGCTCCTTCGGCAGCAGGACGACGACGTCCGTGTCGGTGTGCCCGCGGCCGAGATACAGGATCTGAATCTCGCGGCTGCCGCGGAACAGCGTCATCTTCCTGTCGATCGTCAGGTTCGGCGGCGTCACCTTGATCTCTTTCACCTGCTCGAGGTACGTGCGCGAGTTCGCCGCCTGCCGCTCGAGCGCCGCCTTCTGCTGCGGATCCTTTTCTTCCGCGATCCGCTGCTTGAGCGACTCGAGCCGCGCCGGGACCGGCTGCACGCTGTTCAAGTACGTGTACTGCTCCAGCACGTTCCCGAACTCTCCGACGAGACGCCTCCGCGTGTTGTCGTGGCCGATCACCGGAATCGCCGGCGCGAACACCTGATTGCCGAACGCGTGATCGTAGTGGTAGTGCGAGTCGACGATGTAGCCGACCGGCTTGTTCGTGACGGCCTTGAGGTCGGCCACGAGCGCGCGCGCGGCCGCAGGCGTGATCTCCGAATCGATCACCATCGCCTCATCGTCGTTGACGATGACCGGCGAGTTCGAGCCGACCGTCATCGTACCCGACGCGGTCGCGTAGTAGATGCCGTCGACGACTTTCTCGAACCGGTGCGCGCCGCTGACGACGGGTCCTCCGCTCTGTGCCCGCGCGTCGTGCCACATCCAGCTCGCAATGATGAGGACGAAGAGGCCGGCAATCGACGAACGCATGCAGGCTCCTTTCTGAATCGGGAACCAAAATGTTTTTTCGAATCAGCGACGACACCTCACTAGAACGTAATCCCGCCTCCGAAGCGTGCCACCCGCGCGGAGACGATGCCCGTGGCCAACCCGAACTGCGGACCGGTCAGCCGGTTGATCGCCGTGACGCCGCTCGCGTTGAGCGCGTTGAAGACCTGAAAGTTCAGCTCCAGGAATCGCCCCTGTCCGAGCCCGAACCGCTTGGCCGCCTTGATCGCGACGATCTGCACCGTCGGCGCCGTGTATTCGCCGTACTCGCCCATTCGCAGCGTGACGGAACCCTGCCGCAGCACCGACGAGGGCGCCGCGAACTGCTGCGTCCGCTGCTCTCGATCGCCCGACTGCGCCCGGTACGACGACGACAGCGAAATATCCATCGGGAAGTTGACCGTGCCGCTCGCCCGGGCTTCCCACGTCCACGTGTTGTCGACGGGGAATCGATCATCGTTCGGACTCTGCGGCGTGTTGCCGTTGCCGCCCGAGCTGCCGCCCGTGATCCACCGGTGGTTCTTCGTCGTCCAGAACGACGCGGCACCGGTCCATTTCCTCGAATAGCGCTTCGTGGCCGCGACTTCGATGCTGTGGTACGTGTCCGGCCGATCGCCCGGCGCGTTCGCCGCCTTCAGGACGTTGAAGGCCGCGCCGACTTCGGAGGCGGGATATGTGTAGATGGTCAGAGGACTGCCGGTGAGGCCGTCGGTGAACGTGCCAGAGGCAGGAATCCACGTGTCGTACGGCCGCAGGAACTGAATGTTGGTGTTGTAGTTGTTCAGAATGCGGTGATAGACGTAGCCGGCGCTGACGGCCACGTTCGGAATCAGCTCGCGCTCCATCCTCGTCGTGTATTCGTAGGTCGTGTTCTGTTTCAGATCCGGATTGATCACCGAGTTGATGCCGCCGGTGGCGTTGAGCGCCGTCAGGGACGGCAGGTTCGCGAGGAACTGCGGCGTGACGTCGCAGCTGGTGTTGTTGAAGGTATTGTTCCTGTGCTGCGTGACCAGACAGGGGCCGGTCCACGCGTAGGTTTGCGTCGCCTGGCCGTTCGGATTGAACGAGTTCGAGTACAGGTCGCCCATCGTATCGCCGAAGATGCCGAACGACGCTTTGGCGACGGTCTTGCCGTTGCCCATCACGTCCCACGCTGCGCCTACTCTCGGCACCGTGTCCATCCACGTGAGCACGTCCTGCTTCGGATACGTGCGGGCCGGAAAGATCTCGCTGAACTGCCCCGCCTCCTTCGTCTGCTCGGGATAGAAATTGTGATAGCGCTCCCACCGCACGCCGGCGTTGACCGTCACGCGGCGCCGCGTGTACGTGTCGGTCACGTAGACCGCCTGGCTGAGGAGCGTGTTCGTCGACGTGGCGAACGGGAAGTTGTAGACGACGATTTGCGACGGCACGCCGCGGTTGAAGCGGAGCTGATAGTTGCCGGACGCTTTGTCCTCGAGGACTCTCGTGCCGGCATTCTCCCAGTCGTCGGTCGTCCCGATTTTCAACTGGTGCGTCCCGCCGAGATGCGGCTCAGAAGGAATGTACGTGACCGTCGCTTTGAGCTCGTATCGGTTCTGCGGCCGGTCCTGCACCGATTCGTTCGGTCCGTACACGAGGTTGTTGCTCAACTCGATGCTGCTCGGATTCCCTTTCACGTCGGTGCCGTCCGGAAACCCGTACTGACTCACCTGTGAAGCGGGCTGCGCGATGTAATGCGTGTGATATCCGCCGTAGCCGTAGATCACGTCGAGGAGCAGGTTGTTCCGCGGCGCGCTCTGCATTTCTCCTTTCCACGTCTGATCGGGCTGGCGCTGGAACGTCGTCGACGGCAGCGGTCTCAGCTGGCCGGCGCCGCCCATGGTCGAGTGATGCTTGACTGCGCTGAACTGCGACGCGATCAGCTTCGTGGTGGGCCGCACCTGATAGTTCACCTTCCAGTTGAACTGCGGCAGCGACTGCGCCGTCGTGCCGGGCGTCGTGCCGCCGCAGCTGGCGAACCAGCAGCCGTCGGCGTTGGGCGCCGCGACGAACCCGATCTGCCCCTGCTTCACGGACTGCTGACTGGTTCCCCCGTAGAACCAGAGCTTGTCTCTCACGATGCGGCCGCCGAGATCGAAGTTGTAGTCGTAGAAGCCGGGATCGACGATCGGATTCGGATTGGTGATGCCCTGCGCGGCCAGCTCCGGGTTCACGTTGTTGCCCTGCCATGTCGGGTTCTCGTACGACGCGCGCGCGCTGCCGTGGAACGCGTTGCTGCCCGACTTCATCACCGCGACCTGCGCCACGCCGGGGAACGCGATCTCGGCGTTGTTGCCGCTGGTCTTGAACTGCGCTTCCTCGAGCGCGAACGAATTCAGGTAGACCGCCGTGTCGGCGTCGTGCGCGGTGACGGTGTTGATCCCCTCGATGTCGAGCGTCGCCTGGAGCACGACGCCGTAGGTGATGATCGCCGAGCGCGACGCGAGGTTGCTGTCGCCGACGTCCGGCTTGGTCTGCATGCTGAGGCCGGCGGCGAGCGGCAGCATCTCCTGCATCGTCCCGCCCATCGGAATGCTGCGGAGCTGCTCCTGCACCAGCGTCGTCTGGCCCGCGACGTTCACCGTGTCGACGACGGGACTCAGGCCCGTCACTTGAACCGTCTCCGAGAGCGCGCCGATCTTCATCGAGGCGTCGACGCGGCCGGCGGAGCCGGTCGTCAGATGGACGTCGGTGCGGACCGACGTCTGAAAGCCTGTGAGCTCGAACGTGACGGTGTATACGCCCGGCGGCAGCTCGAGGACGCGATAGTCACCCTCGGCGCCGGTGACCGCGTTCAGCTGCGATACCTGGAGGGCCGGACTCTTCAACGTGACCGTGACGCCGGGCATCGCGGCACCGGACTCGTCGACCACCCGGCCGACGAGGCTTGCGGATTGCGCCGATTGTCCTGCGGCGAGGCTGGGCGCGAAGCTGATGATCACGACGCCCAATCCCGCGATGATCGTCGCCGGGCGAACACGCGTCATATTTGCGTCCTCCTGACTCAGCAGGCTGCTGAAAAACGCTGCGGGCTTTTTTCAGCAACCTGTTAGCGACGTGCGGCTGCGGATGTCGTCGTCGTCGCGCCGAGTTTGATTGGCTGAACGAAGGCGCCGTTGCCCGCGCTGTCCCACACCGCGAACCGCACCCACTTCTTGCCCGCCGCGTTGAATGGAATCTGAAACCGGTGCGTGCCCAACGCCGGCAGGTCCGTCGTCGGGATGATCTGCCGATCCACTTTCTGACCGTCGCCCCAGACGACCTCGACGAACTCGAGGGGGAACGTCCATTCCACGTCGGCCGTCACCGTACGCTGGCTGCCGGCGCCCTCGAGGGAGTACGACGGAATGAGAACCTCGCCTGACGTCCAGAAATAGTCGCCGCGTTTGAGCGCGTTGACGATCGGACTCCAGTCGTCTCCGGTCGGCAGACGATCGAGCTTCACGTAGTTGACCGGATTGTTCGCGTAGATATCGTCGCCGGGGGCTTTCTGATACGTCTCCGAGATCGCCCACGCGTACTTGGGCGGCGTGGGACGATCGGCGACCCAGTTGTTCATGTCGTCGAGCAGCGCGAGGCACCGGTACTCACAGAGCCGCGCTTCCGATCCATCGACGCCCATCCCCCACCGGAATCCGATGCCGCGGTAGTTCTCGTGCGTGAAGTGCGCGGCGTCCTTGATCGCATCGGGATAACCGGTCGATCCTTTCGATCGCGGGTGCGGCATGAAGACGAGCATGCTCTCGCGCCTGGCCATCTCCAGCGCTTCGTCCCGCGTGCCGACGTGGTACACCTTGCCGTACGTCGGATGGTCCTCGATGAACGGCTGACCGGGTTCGCGCGTCGGTGTCCAGTACACGGGATGCGACAGCACGAAGTCGGTGTGTCCCCCGAGGTTGCCGGCCGTATTCTCCTCGTCGGGAAGGATCAGGAAATTCCTGTCGGAGTGCTTCCGCGAGGCTGCGTAGTAGTCGGCGAGGTTCTTCAATCGATCGCGCCCGCCGCCGCCGCCGTCGATCGGCGCGAAGATGTTGACGCCGGCGCCTTTCATCAGATCGAAGTCGGGAATCGTCTGGTCGAGGCCACCGAGTTGGTGGAGCCGTCGAACCATGCCGGTGTGGAAGTGCGTCGCCATCACCTGATACCCGGCGATTGGCTTGTAGCGATCGTCGCGCGTGTACGCGAGCGCTGACTGGATGGCCGCCGCGGCACGGTCGGCGCTGATGTAGAAGTACACCGCCATCCGCTGCCAGGTGCCCGGCCGCGCGCTGTACAGCGCAAAGTTCTGGCGCCGATCCTCGGGGCCGTGGCCCTGCCACGCGGGATCCTCCTCGCCCTCGGCCTGCCGGACGCCGAACGCGAACGCCGCGTCGCTGTCCTTGCGGTACCAGTTGTAGCCAAGGTTGAATTCGGTTTCGCGCGCCCAGAAGAAATTGTGCGGCGGCGGAAACGCGGCGATCGATCCGGCAGGCGTCTCGGCCGCGACGATCCGGTTCGCGCTCTTCAGCGCGACGAGCGTGTCGTTCACGGCGCCGCCGAACTGGTAGTCGACCCACTGGTTCGAAGTGTTGCTGCGCCACACCATCTGCGACTTCGGCTGAATGGCGAAGCCCTTCAGGCCGGCATCATATTTATAGGCGACGGCAGGTTCGTCCGTCTTCGCCACTACCGCCTGACGAATCAGGTTCGAGCCCTTGTAGACCGTGTACTCGAGCCGTCCATCGAAGACGCCGAGCCTCACGCCCGGAAACGACACCTCGATCCGCCCGCCGTTGGTCCTGACCTCGCAGCTTCGAACCTGATACGCAGCGACGGCTCGCGTGATCTCTTCTGGTTTGCGCGGCAGCCCGGGTTGGTTCGCGATGCCCGCGGCCGGCGGCGTGGCGCCGCCATGGGCCACGTCATCGCCGGGCACGTTGAGCGGCGCGTCCCAGAACGCCTCCCATCGGATCTGATCGAGAATCGCCGGCGTAATCGCGACGCCGAGATCCTTCAGCGGCCTGAGCTGCTGATCGGTGGCGCGGCGCAGGCCCGAGACGACGCGGTATTCGGCCGTCACGTTGCTCGCGAGCGTGAGCCATTGGCCGCCTTTGCTGCGAATCGCCAGCTCGCGGATCGTCGGCGTGCCGTCCTCGAGCGCGAAACGGATCCGCGCGTCGTGATTCCGCTCGCCGTCCCACGAAACGGTCAGCGTGTTGTCCGACACGACCGCGGTCAGGCCTGACTGCGATTTGTACCGGGTCAGATCGCACGTCAGCGGATCGGCCTGAGCGGTGGTGACGACGAACGTGAAAGCGGCGGCAGCAACGATCACCGGAGTCGTTCTCATACGTACTCCTCGTGGACACTCATGACTTGGCTTCGAGATCGAGCGCGACGACCGTGTCGATCGGATCGACGGCCTCCACCGGCAGCTTGACGACGACGCCGAAGTCGTGCTCCGAGAATTCTGCCGCGCGTCCGGCGCCGAGGAATCGCGCGGCACGAACTCGGGCACCGAGCGGCGGAATCAGCAACGCCTTCTCCGGCGCATCGAACACGTGCACGTACACGCGATTCGCCTTGCGCGTCGTGACGCCCCACGGTTGCGGCGGCAGCGGCCCGCCGCGCGTGCCGTAGATCGCGTCGCCGTTCTTCGCGAGCCACGCGCCGACCTCGCGAAGACGCGCGACGAATTCCGGCTGGATGCGGCCGTTCGGCATCGGCCCGACGTTCAGGAGGAAGTTCGCGTTCGCGCCCGCCGCCCGCACGAGATAACGGACCAGATCGCGAGTGGACTTATACCGCCGATCAGTAATGTTGAATCCCCACGCGCCGTTGATCGTCTCGCACGTCTCGAGCGGCAGATCGCCGACCTCGGAGTCCTTGTTGAAATCGGCGGTCTTGCCGCCCGGCAAATCCTTTTCGAACATCTGGAAGTCTTCGCCGGGAAACGGACGGCGATGGTGGTTCGCGCCGATGAGCGCCTGCGGCTGCAGCTGGTGAATCAGCGAATACGTGCCGTCGAGCCGCCAGTCCGCGTCGGGGCGATCCCACCAGCCGTCGAACCAGATGCCGCCGATTTCGCCGTAGTTCGTCAACAGCTCGCGCAGCTGACCGTTCATGTAGTCGATGTACCGCGGCCACTCGCCCTGCTCCGGACGCGCGGCGTCACGCCCGGTGCGTCCGCGGGGAAAGTAGTCGGGATGATGCCAGTCGAGCTGCGAGTAGTAGAAGAACAGTTTCAGACCCTGCCTGCGGCACTCGTCGGCGAGCGCCTTCAGAACGTCCTTCTTGTACGGCGTGCGCGCGACGATGTTGTAGTCGGAGACTTTGGAGTCGAACATCGCGAAGCCGTCGTGATGTTTGCTCGTGATGGTGATGTACTTCATGCCCGCGGCTTTCGCGAGCGCGACCCATTCCGCCGCGTCGAAGTCGATCGGATTGAACAGCGCGGGCAGCTTCTCGTAGTCGGCGGCCGGAATCCGGCGGTTGTTCATCACCCACTCGCCGTCGCCGAGCACGCTGTAGACGCCCCAGTGGACGAACAGGCCGAAGCGCGCGTTCTGGAACCAGTCGCGCGCCGCGAGGTTGACGACGCTCGGACGATAGGCGGGTTGGGCGCGGGTGGCGGCGACGATCGGCAGCACCACCGCGCACGTTCCGATCAGCAAACGGATGTGTTGGCCGACGCGCATGTCGCACCTCAATGACAGGGGCGCGCCAGACTATATAACGGAGTTGGGGGTCTGGAAGGCGGTGTGAGGTCGGCACCCGGCCCACGATACGCACGAAAGCACGAAAGCCACGAAAAACACCGAATTTTTTCGTGTGTTCCGTGGTTTCGTGCGTTTCGTGGCTATCGCCGGTGCTTGCTCCGATTCAACGACGGTTTTCCATTACGTGAACGACTTCGGGATCTCGAATCCCTTCCGGTACGACTCGCGCGTCAGCAGCCGATCGGCTTCCTTGTCGTCGACGAACCGCTCTTTGTTTCCGTCGAAGACGAGCGCCCGGCCGACGCGATACGAGATGTTCGCGAGGTGCGGCAGTGCCGACGAGAGATGCCCTTCCATGATGTCGCAGGCGAGCATCTTCGGATTGCCCGCGCGGATGGCATCGATGAAGTTCTGATAGTGCGGGTACTCGATCGTCGTGAGGCCGGTCGGCTCGTCGCCTTCACCGGCATGCGCGTCCGATCCGGGACCTTTCTCGTTCTTGGGTCCGAAGTAGGATTGCCACTTCTTTCCCGCTTCGTCGATCGACAGCCAGCCCTTCGTTCCGTAGAAGAGGTTGCCGATCCTCACGCCGGCCTCGTCGTTCGTGAAGCCGCCACGCGTCCCGAACTCCATCACTGTTCCATCGGCGTACTCGTACATCGTCGTCTGGTCGTTCGGCGTCTCCTGCGACGTCTCGCCGTCTAGGAACAACCCGCCGACGGATCGAATCTTGACCGGATGCTCCTGCTTCTGCAGCCCCCATCGCGCGATGTCGAACTGATGCGGTCCCTGGTTGCCGGTGTCGCCGTTGCCGTAGTCCCAGTGCCAGTGCCAGTTGTAGTGGAAGCGATTGCGGTTGAACGGCCGCTTCGGCGCCGGGCCGAGCCACAGGTCGTAGTCGACCTTCGACAAGTACTGCTCGTCGTAGGTCGGCTCGTACGAAGTCGACGTGACCGTGAGCGCGTACTTCTCGCCGGGCGCCATCGGGCCGTCTGGGTACTTGCCGATCGAGGGGCGCGGCTTGAAGCAGAGGCCGCGCGCCATGTAGACCTTGCCGAGCCCGCCGTCGTGGATCAGTTTGATCGCGTCCTTGACCGCCGGCCGGCTGCGATTCATCGTGCCGACCTGCACGATGCGGTCGTAGCGCGCCGCGGCCTCGACCATCCGGCGTCCTTCCCACACGGTGTGCGACGCCGGCTTCTCGACGTAGACGTGTTTGCCGGCCTGCAGCGCCCAGATGGTCGCCAGCGCGTGCCAGTGGTTCGGCGCGGCGATGACGACGGCGTCGATGTCCTTGTCGTCGAGCACGCGCCGCAAGTCCTGCGCGAATTGCGGCTTGAACGTCGGCACGTCCGCGAGCTTCGGATCGTGGATGCGCTCGGCCGCGAGGTTCGCGTCGATGTCGCAGAGCGTCTTGTGCTCCACGTTCTTGAGGCGCGCGAACCCGCGCTTCAGCGCGTTGCCCTGACCGCGGATGCCGATGCTCGCGAGCACGACGCGATCGTTGGCGCCGAGAATCCGCCGGCTGACGCCCGGCGCGGCGCGAAGGCCCGAGCCGAACACGTCGCCGCCGATCGCCACGCCCGCCGCCGCCGCACCGATCCGTGCCGCGAACTCACGGCGTGACAATCCGTCCCGATCGTTGTTGTCGCTCGCCACGGAAACCTCCTCTCGTTCCGACATAGTCAGAACGTCAATCGGACACCGATCTGTCCGGTACGCGCACTGTTCGCGCTCGTGATGCGGCCGAAATCCGGTGAAATGATATTCACGTTCGGGTTCGTCGGGTTGAAGCGGTTCAAGACGTTGAAGGCATCGGCGCGCACCTGCAGCTTCGTCGACCCGTTGATATTGAAATTCTTTGCCACCGTCATGTCGATGGTCCAGTTTGCGGGTCCCCGTACCTGATCCGCCTGCACCGTGCCGGGTCGAAGCGTCGCGGTCGTCACGGGACTGGTCGGCACGAGCGCAAAAGCGCTCCTGTTGAGATACAGCATAGTATCGCGCCAGTCAGTCAGGATCGGGTCGCCTCCTGCGAAGTCGGGCCGGCTGTTGGCGATGCCCGACGGCTGAGTGATCAGCAACGCCTGGCCCGATCTCGCAGACAGGATACCCGAAAGCTGCCACCCTGCGAGAATCGCCGGGGCGATCCCATGCCGATCCCTCAGCCACGGCATCTGGTAGATGACGTCGGCGGTCAACCGGTGGCGAACGTCTCCGTTGACGACGGTCCGGTCGGCCTCGGGGTTGAAGAAGTCCTGAACGTTGGCGACGTCGGTCGCGAGATAGTACGCCTGCAGATCGCCCCCCTGCGTGGCCGTCCCCTTGGCCCACGTGTAGTTCGTCTCGAACTGCACGTGGTTGGCCATCCGCCGTCGAACCGACGTCTGCAGGCCGTTGTAGGTCATCGTCTGCGAGCTGTCGACGTAGTAGCCGCCAGGCGAGCCCAGCGTCCAGCCGGCCGGACGCGCGCCGCTCTGCCGATCGATCACCATCGACAGCAGGCGCTGCAGCGGAAAGTTTCGTCCGTCCGTATGCACGTAGCTGACTTCCGCCATCAACGTCCGACCGAGCGCGCGCTGCAGGTTGACCATCGTCTGGATGGTGTGCGGGTTGGGCAGGTTCGTATCGAAGATCGAGAAGACGGCCGGCTTCCCCGCACCGTCCTTCAGCGCGAACTGACGTAAGTCGACCGTGTACATCGGCCAGATCAATCCGCGCGCCCCGGCATCGGTCTTGGCCCACGTCGTTCGGAACGGAACGAGCGGGTCGCCTGCGCTCTGTCGAACCGTCGCGGGCAGGTGCGGGCTGTAGAGGACGCCGCTGCCGCCGCGCAGCACCGTATCGCCGGCGCTGTCGAGCGTCCACGCAAATCCCGCTCGAGGGCCGAAGTTGACGAGGTCCGGATCGTACGGCTTCAACGGGTCGCGCTGCGCGCCGAAATTCATGCTCCGGAAATCGGTCGGCGGATCGAAATTCACGATCGCGACCGCCGCGCTCGTCGAAGGCTCGACGATGATCGTCCGGTACGCGTCGTAACGAAGACCGAGATCGACGACCAGCCGTGAAGTCGGACGCCACGTATCCTGGACGAAGGCGCTGAACTCGTCGAGGTGCGATTTGTGCGGCGGCGCGCCGAACGACGCGATGACCTGATTGGGGATGTTCGCGAGCAGGTCGGCTTTGTTCTGATAACGGAACGCAGGGTTCTGCGGGTTCTCCCGATCGCCTGCCTGCCGCACCCAGCGGCCGCCGGCCTTGACCAGATGTCGATCGAAGAGCCGCGTGATTTTCTGTTCGGCGCTGTAGGCGACGCCGGAGAGCTGATAGATCTCCGCGCTCGGTGTGCTGAACAGACCCGACGTGTTGATCAGCGGAACGCGCAGATCGTAGATCTGCCCCTCCGACCGGCTCGTGTTCGGATCCTTCACCGCAAAGAACGCGTCGAGCCGCGCCAGCTCGGTGCGGTTCCAGCCGAATCGGCTCTCCGAGACCCATTCTTTCCGCGTGAGCACGAACTGCGCGCCGACCCGATCCTGCTCGTTCGGATATTCGCGGTCGTTCGCGCCGTTGACCGTCGGCGTCGGCGTTCGAGTGAACGGCCGCATGCGCGTGAACGTCACCGACAGGTTGCCGCCGCTCGCGACCGACAGATCGCTCTTCGCGACGACGTGGTTCTCGTGGCGTCTGCGCGTGCCGACGCCGTTGAACCGCCCGATGTCGGCGTTGATCGGCTCGTTGGGCAGCGGCATCGCGTCCAACGCGATCCTGGTCTCGGGGAACGGCAGCGCCGCCAACACCTGATCGCGCAGCGCCTGCGTCGGCACGTTGCCATTGACCCGGATGCCCGCCGTCTCCCGGTATCCCTCGTAGGTCATGAAGAAGAAGGCGTGGTTCGGCGAGATCGGTCCGCCGGCCGATCCCCCGAACTGGTTGAAGGTCACCGACGGCTTCGAGAGATTCGCCGCGAGGAACGGGTCGCGCGCGTAGAACGCGTCTCCCTGATAGTTCTCGAAGAGCGATCCGCGCACGACGTTGGTGCCCGAACGGCTGATCATGTTCACCTGGCCGCCGGTCACGCCGCCGTACTCGGCCGGCAGGATGCCCTTGACGACCTGGACCTCCTGCACCGACTCGATGCTCATCACGTCGATCTGGTTCTGTCCGCCGTACTGCGCCATCGAGCGCCCTTCGGGATTGGAGTTCGCTTCGGTGCCGTCGACCGTGATGCCCGTGCCGCCGGCGGCGACGCCGTTCAGCCGCACCCCGCCGGCGTTGGTATCCGATCCCGTACCGAGCGAGAGGATGCCGGTGATGTTGCGGCGCTGCAGTGGCAGCTCGCTCACCTCCTGCGCGGTGTGCGCGATGACCTGCTTCGACGCGGCCGTCTCGATGAGCGGCACGGTGGCCTGCACGGTCACCGACTCCTTCACGTCGCCGACTTCGACCTGGAAGATCTGACGCAGCGTCTGGCCGGGACTCAGCAGCAGGCCGCGGCTGGTGTGCGTCCTGAAACCCTGGAGCTCGATGCTGATCGTGTATGCGCCGGCCGGAAGCGCGGGAACCGCGAACTCGCCGCGCTCGTCGGTAACGGTCGTTTGTGTAAGGCCGGTGCCTTCGTGACTGACCGTGACCGTCGCGCCCGGCAACACGGCGCCCGTGGGGTCACGGACGATGCCGTAGAGCGTTGCAGTCGTGACTTGGGCGTCGAGCGGAAGGACCGAGCCGAAAGCGAAGATCGCGAAGACGAGAACGCGTGTCGCCGCACGGTGCATACGCCCTCCGAACGTGCGCGCAGCCAGAGCGGCTGCGTATCACCGGACGAACTGCTGGTAATCGGATTCAATCTGTTCCGGCGTGGCTTTGCCGGACCTCATCACGATCCGGTACTGGAAACTCAGCGCGCGGCCCGCCTCGAGCGTGGTGTCCTTCCGCGCTTTGCTGCCGGTGAAGTCCGCCGATCCGAGCGGATTCGCTGCAAACAGGCCGTAGCCTCGCGCGTGCCAGTACGTCGGGTATCCGGGGTTGCCGGGATGATCGAGAATCGCGAGCGTCACCGGTTCACGGTCCACGATTCCCGATAACATCATCCAGCGCGCGCGCGTCCCCCAGACGTCGTCGCCGACTTTCCCCTCGCTGCTGCGGTACTTGCCGGTGATTCCTGTGTTGTCGAGTTTCGGCACCGTCGTCTTGTTTCCATTGCTGTCGGTGAATACTTCCGGCTCGTTGGACGGATGCTCGAGCGTGCGTGCGACGCGGATGCCGAAGGCGCCCTCCTTCGTGTCGCCGAACACGACCCGCTTGTCGCGGGCGATCCAGCGCGTGATCCGATCGATGGCGCGCCAGTCGCCACGCGCGTGAAAGACGAAGCGCGTCTCTTCTGCAAGAATCGTGGACCCGTCGGGCATCACCCAGTCGGCGGTCGTCTCCAGCTCTCCGCGGCCGGGACCGTCGACCGTGCGCGTGACCGCGCGGTGCACGATCGTGCCCTTGGTCGGTACTTCGTTGGCCGGCGTTTCATCCGAGTATCCCCAGAAGTCGATGCCGTTCACGTCGCCGTACGTGAACCAGGCGCCGACCTGATGAGGATGATCCGTCCGTTCGCGCGGACGCGGCTCGAGCGGAAAGCCGCGCGTGACGATCCTGCCGTCGGCGGTGCGCAGCGGATAGAGCACCGGTTTCTTGATCGCCGGCGGATAGATGTACGACGTGAAGGGTTTACCGCCGACGAGCACGTCGACGCGACGTGCAGCATCGTTGCGGACGATCGAGACATCGACCGCGCCTGGGCGCGCGCCGGCTTCGAGCGTTGCGGCGATGACGATGACGCCGAGGAGCGCTGTGCGGTTCATCATGGACTCACTCGACGTAGGAGCATGTCGACCGATGCCGTTGAAGGGAGTGAGTGACGCGAACGTCACGGCAGTTCCCGCACGGAGATATTCCGGAACTGCACGAGGCTGGGCGGCCCCGTCCAGACGCCGTCCTTCTTCGATCCATGATGCTGGAGCGCGATCGGTCCGCGCGCGTCGATGCCCGGCAGCTGCGCGTTGTTGATCACTTCCTCGCCGTTCAGCACCACCGTCAATCGATCGCCGCGCATCGTGATCTCGAACGTATTCCACTGGCCGATGTCGCGGTCGGCGTTGCGCTTCGGCGTCACGCCGGCGCGCACGGCTGCCGGCATCGACGTGTCCGTCCGATATCCGTACACCTCTCCCGATCCGATCGGCCAGCACCAGATGTTCACCTGCGACTTGCTCGAGCCGCGCAGATAGATTCCCGAGTCCGAATCGGGTACGGAGATGCGAATCTCGCGGCCCGATGCATCCTTCTTATGCGTGCCGTCGAAGCGGATGATTGGAACCGCGGGATTGATGTACGGCGTGCTCTTGATGCGCCAGTCGGTTTTGAGCGTGAAGTCGCCGAACGATCGCTCGGACCACAGGCTCTTGTCGCCTGCGGCCTCGCTCTCGGCGTCGTAGTCGATGACGCCGTCGACGACACGCCAGTGGCCGTTGTCGCCGGCCGGGATCTTCCACCCGGCGAGGTCGTGTCCGTTGAACAACGATACGAAATCGCCGGCGCCCGCGACAGGAGAAGACAGCGCGACGAGGACGACCGCGGAAACGCCCAACAGCGGAGTCACCGCCGATTTTGCCTTTCGCATCCGCGGTAGTTTAGGCTACCGCCCGCCGGAATGCCTACTGGATCTCGAATGCTCGGGGTCGCGATCTGCGGAGTCGGCTGGTGCGCCTCCCAGCACATCACTGCCTTTCGGCGCAACCCGCGGACGAAGATCGCCTTGCTGTGCGCACGCGACGTGGAACGCGCGCGCGCGAACCTCGAGAAGTACGGCGTCGCCGTACCCGGCGCGCGGATCACGACCAGCTACGACGAGGTCCTCGCATCCCCCGACGTCGACATCGTCTCGATCTCGACGCCGAATCATCTCCATGCCGATGAGGCCGTTGCGGCTGCACGAGCGGGCAAGCACATCCTGCTCGAGAAGCCGACCGGACTCGACGTCGACGAGCTGGCGCGGATCAACGCCGCCGTGCGCCGAGCCGGCGTGCGGACGATCGTCTCCTTCGAGCTCCGCTACAACCCGTTTCTGAGGTTCGCGCGCTGGCTGCGTTCGGAAGGGTGGCTCGGCCGGATCCGTTTCGCCCGCACGCAATACCTGTCGCGGGTGACCGACTGGTACGCCGGCTGGTCGTGGGTCCGCACGCGGGAAAGCGGGCGCAGTCACCTGCTCGCCGCCGGCTGCCATGCCGTCGATGCGCTACGCTTCTGCTCGGGCCTCGAGGCGACGGCGGTCAGCGCGTTTCACACGCGCTTCACCGACGGGTACGAATGGCCGACGTCGATCGTCGCCAACCTGACGCTGGAGCGGTCGGCGCTCGGCCACGTCACCAGCTCGACCGACTTCATGCTGCCGTACACATTTCTCGTGGAGATGATGGGCGATCGTGCGACGCTTCGCCAGGATGTACTGCAGTGGCTCGATGCGCCGCTCGACCTCGGGGCGCTCGCGGCGGCCAATCCGTTTCCCGACGTGCGGCTCGAACCGATGGCCGACGAGGGCGGCCGTCCGGCGATTCGCATCCGCTGCACGATGCCCGATTCGGCCGACGTGTCGCATCACCCGTTCCAGGAGGAAATCGACGAGCTCGTCGCCTGCGTGCTCGACGATCGCGAGACGTCGATCAGCGTCTTCGAAGCACAGAAAACCATGGAGGTCTGCCTCGCGGCGGACCTCTCAGCGGAACGCGGCGGAGAACCGGTTGCACTGCCTTTGCTAGCGGATTGACGATGGCCGATTGAGGGCTCGCCGGTCCCGGCAGGCTCATATGATCGGCGCGAGGAGGCGAACGATGGCACGCTATGTCGGCGCAGTTCTTCTCGTCATCCACCTGACGATCGCCGCCGCCGCCGCGCAGACCGTCAGCGCGACCACTGGAGCCATCGACGGACGCGTCACCGACAACACCAACGCCGTGCTGCCAGGGGTCACGGTGACCGTCAGCGGTCCCGCCATGATGGGCACCCGGACCGTCACGACGAACGACCAGGGCGTGTACCGCCTCGCCGCCGTGCCGCCCGGCGACTACACCGTCGTCTTCACGCTCGACGGGTTCGCGCCTCTGACGCGAAAGGAAATCCGCGTCGACCTTGGCTTCACGGCGACGCTCAACGTGCAGATGTCGGTCGGCGCCGTCGAAGAAAACGTCACGGTGACCGGCGCGTCGCCGGTCGTCGACACGGCGTCGACGAAGATCACGACGACGTTCGACGCGCCATTGCTGGCGAGCCTTCCGAGCGGCAGCCGCGATTACTGGGCGCTGCTCTCCGAAACGCCGGCTCTGAAGCTGACGCGAATCGACGTCGGCGGCAGCTCCGCCGGATCGCAGTCGAATTACTACGCCTACGGCACCACCGGCCAGAACCGCCCGATGATCGAGGGGATCAATTCGACGCAAGGGACCGAGCGGTTCGGCAATTACCCCGACATGGGGTCGTTCGAGCAGATCGCCGTGAACGCCGCGGCGCACACCGCCGAGATGGCCGTGCCGGGGATCCAGATGATCTTCATCAGCAAGTCGGGCGGCAACGCGTATCACGGATCCGCGACAGCGCACTACGAGAACGAGCGGTGGCAATCGTTCAACATCGACGACGACCAGATCGCGCGCGGCATCACCAGCGGCGGCGGCCTGGGGCCGCGCGACGTCAACCGGCTTCACCGCTTCCGCGACACGAGCGCGGATGTGGGCGGATACATCGTCAAGGATCGCTTGTGGTGGTACGGAGCGGTGCGCGATTTGGAGACCGAAGTCCGGTTGCCGAACTTCGCGATCAAGCCGTTCCTCACGCGGCTGACGACGTACACAGGGAAGGCGACCTATACGCTGTCCAAGAATACGAAGCTCGTCGGATACGTCGAGCGGAACACAAAACACCAGCCCAATCGACTGGATGCGTTCGCGTTGGGATTGACGGGCATCTTCACGTCGGAGGACGCGTCGTTCGATCAATGGTTGTACCCGCGTCTGTACAAAGGCGAAGTGAACACGGTCGTCGGCGACGCGCTGTTCTTCGAGGCTCGCGCCGGCCAGTACGGATTCGATTGGCCCGATTCCAACTACACGGCTGCGCCACGGTACGAAGACCTGGGAAACAATCTGGTCTCGGGCTCCTCGCGGTGGCGCGAGCTCGACATCCGCCGCAACCAGGTGCTCGGATCGGTGAGCTATTTCAGGAACGGCTGGCTCGGCGATCACAACTTCAAGATCGGCTGGGAGATTTTCCGCGATACGACCGACCAGACCGAGCGGACCGGATCTTTTGCGGACGTCGTCCAGATTCTTCGCAACGGCAGTCCGCTCCAGGTGTATCTGCTCGGCAACCCGACGCGGTCGGTCAACGGGCTGTGGACCTATGGCGCCTACGTGAGCGACGTGTGGCGGCCGACCAGGCGATTGAGTCTCAACGTCGGTCTGAGATTCGATCGCTATCGAAATTTCCTGCCGGCGCAGGTCCACGAGGCCGATCGATTCAATCCCGTCGCCGCGGTGTTCCAGGCCGTCGACGACTTGAATATCTGGAACACCTTCGCGCCGCGCATCGGCGCGACGTTCGACCTGCTGGGAAACGGCAAGACGATGCTCAAGGCGAACTACGGGCGCTACTGGTGGAATCCCGGCGCCGACTTCAGCGCGACCGCCAATCCCAATCCGCCGGTCTGGCAGCGCCTCCATACGTGGACCGACCTGAACAGCGACCGGGTGTGGCAGCCGGGCGAAGAAGGACGTCTGATCTCGTCGCTGGGTGGCGTCGCGAGCTCCGCGATCGATCCGAATCTCGAAGACACGCGAACCGAGGAAGTCGCGTCGTGGATCGAGCGCGAGGTGGCGGCAAACCTCGGCATCCGCGGCGGCTTCGTGTGGCGAACCGAGCGGCAGCTGTATCAGCTGCTGAACGCCAATCAGCCGTTCGCGGCGTTCAACGTCGCGAGAGCGGTCCCCGATCCGGGGCCGGACGGCATCGTCGGCACGGCCGACGACCGTCCCGCGATTGCGGCGTGGAACCTCGCGCCCGAGTACCTGGCGCTGCCGGTCAGGAACGTTTTGATGAACGTGCCGAACGCCAGGACGAATTACTACACGTGGGAGATCACCGCGACGAAGCGCTTGAGCCACGGCTGGTCCGCGATCGCGTCTCTCGCCCACACGACCAGCTACGCGCAGGCCAACACGTTCTTCGACACCAGCTTCCGCCAGAATCAGCTTCCGATCACGCCGAACGATCTGATCAACACCGAGCCCAACGGCCAGGAGAAATCGAGCGATGTCTCGGCCAAGCTGAATGCGTCGTGGCAGGGTCGATGGGGATTGAAGATCAGCCCGATCTATCGGTTCCAGAGCGGCCAGAATTTCGGGAGGACGATCGTCGCGTCGCTCAACTACGGCAACGTGCGCATCCCCGCCGAACCTTTGAATGCACGGCGACAGGACAACGTGTCGTTGGTCGACGTGCGAATCGAACGGGTGACGAACGTCCGCGGCGTGCGCCTCTCGCCGTTCATCGATGTTTACAACCTGACCAATGCGAACCCGATTCAGAACACCAGCTGGAGCTCCGGCACCTCGTTTCTGCGGCCGCTCGCCATCGTGCCACCGCGGGTCTGGCGTGTCGGTGCGAAACTCGATTGGTAGCAAGTGAAAAATGAGAGTCCCATGACTGACCGACATTCACGACGTGATTTCCTCAAGGCCGTCGCCGCCGGCACCTCGGTGGCACCGGCGATCCTGCGCGCGCAGGCGCCATCCGCTCCGCAGAACGTGTCGCCGAACGATCGGATTCGCCTTGCCGCCGTCGGCGTCGGCATCCGCGGGCTGCAGGACGTGCGCTCGGCGTTGAAGACGCCGGGCGTCGAGCTGGCTGCGGTTGCCGACGTCTACGACGGACGGCTCACGCTCGCAAAGGAGCTGTGGGGCGGTCATCTCTTGACGACGCGCGACCACAGAGAAGTGCTGGCGCGTCGGGACGTCGACGCGGTCCTCATCGCGACGCCGGATCACTGGCACGCGCAGATGGCGATCGACGCGATGAAGGCCGGCAAGGACGTGTACGTCGAGAAGCCGATGGTGCAGCAGTTCGACGAAGGAGCGCGCATCATCGACGCCGCGCGCCAGACCGGCCGCATCCTGCAGGTGGGCAGCCAGCACCCGAGCTCCATCGTGTACGCCAAGGCGCGAGAGCTGTTCCGCGCGGGCGCGATCGGCGAGCTGAATCTGGTCGAGGCGTGGATCAATCGCAACTCGCCGACCGGCGCGTGGCAGTACTCGATTCCACCCGATGCGTCGCCCCAGACGATCGACTGGGACCGCTTCCTCGGCCGCGCCCCGAAGCGGCCGTTCGATCCGATCCGCGTCTTCCGCTGGCGCAACTACCGCGACTACGGCACCGGCATCCCGGGCGATCTGTTCGTGCACCTGTTCACCGCCATTCACTTCGTGCTCGATGGCATCGGTCCGACGCGTGCGATCGCGAGCGGCGGTCTGCGGCACTGGCGCGACGGCCGCGACGTCCCCGACGTCATGCTCGCCATGTACGACTATCCGAAGACGTCGTCGCATCCGGCATTCACCGTGTCGCTGAAAGTGAACTTCGCCGAGGGCGCCGGCGACAACACGACGTTTCGTTTCGTCGGTCCCGACGGCGTCCTCACGATCGGCGACAACGCGGTGACGCTGTCGCGGCGGCCGCCGGCGAAGGAACCGGGCGAAACGAGCGAGACGTTCGCCAAGGCGACCGAGCAGGAGTTCATGAAGGAGTACCGCGCGAAGTACCCGGACGTGCCCGACCTCCGGCCGCGCAGCGACGAGATGTTCACCGCGCCACAGCGGTACAACAGCACCGACGACCATTTCCGAAGCTTCTTCGAGGCGATGCGCACGCGGCGCCCGGTCGTCGAGGATGCCGTCTTCGGCCTGCGCGCAGCCGGTCCCGCGCTGCTCGCCAACGAGAGCTATTTCGAGAACCGCGCGATTCGATGGGATCCGGACAAGATGGTCCGGCTGAAGGCGGATTCTACGGACGACCACCGGTAGGGGACGGTCTTAAGACCGTCCCCTACAAGACGTCCGGTCTTAAGACCGTCCCCTACAGGACGGCCTGTCTTAAGACCGTCCTCTACAAGACGGCCGGTCTCCTACAAGGACACGTTTTATGCGCACAACAACGATGATCGCCTTCAGCATCATGGTCGTCGCGGGCCTTGCCGCCGACGACAAGACGATGACGAACACGCTCAGCGCGAAAGAGAAAGCCGACGGCTGGCGCCTGCTGTTCGACGGCAAGACGACGACGGGCTGGCGCGGCTTCCGTCAGCAGGAGATGCCGGCCGGCTGGCGCGCCGTCGACGGTGCGCTGACGCGCGTCGCG
>Ga0070699_100001489_pt1 | contig 21469 bp, 21 predicted proteins | sample KBSK1503metaG_FD_65473 | JGI IMG/M metagenome (GOLD analysis project Ga0070699, IMG submission 65473) | Corn, switchgrass and miscanthus rhizosphere microbial communities from Kellogg Biological Station, Michigan, USA - KBS K1-50-3 metaG | ecosystem: Host-associated > Plants > Roots >...
CCGCTGCCGGCCGGCAAGCCGCAGCCGGTGACCGACGCGAGCTTCGCCCGGGACGTCGAAGGCTCCCCGGTGCCGGTGCTGGTGGATGCGTGGGCTCCGTGGTGCGGCCCCTGCCACATGATCGCGCCGGTCATCGACCAGCTCGCGACCGAGCTGGCCGGGCGGATGCGGGTGGTGAAGCTCAACGTGGACGACAATCCTCAAACCGCGGCGCGCTTCGACCTGCGCTCGATCCCGACCCTGCTGGTGCTGAAGGCCGGCCGCGAGGTCGACCGACTGGTCGGCGTCCAGCCCAAGCAGGAGATCGTGCGGCGCCTGGAGAGGGCCCTCGGGTGAAGGCCCCGGCTGAGCACCCGGCACCTACGGAGGACGGAGCGACATGGGACTCGATCTCCTGATTCGGAACGGCACGATCGTCGACGGCTCCGGCGCGGCCCGTTATCGGGGCGACGTGGGCGTGCGGGACGGGCGCATCGTGGAGGTCGGGCGCGTGGGCTCGGTGGCGGAGCGCACGATCGACGCCGACGGCCTGATCGTCGCGCCCGGCTTCGTCGACGGCCACACCCACATGGACGCGCAGGTGGCGTGGGACCCGATCGGCAGCTGCTCCTGCTGGCACGGGGTCACCACCGTGATCATGGGCAACTGCGGGTTCGCGCTCGCGCCGTGCCGCCCCGAGGAGCGCGAGTGGTTTGCGCGCTGCCTGACCGCGGTCGAGGACATTCCCACCGAGGCGATGCTGACCGGCATCGACTGGAGGTGGGAGACCTTCCCGGAGTATCTCGCGAACGTCGATCGCCTCCCGAAGGCCATCAACTACGGCGCCTACATCGGCCACTCCGCCCTCCGCATGTACGTCATGGGCAAGCGGGCCCTCAGCGAGGTGGCCACCGAGGACGACCTGGCGCGCATGGCGGCGGCGGTCCGGGAGGCGATGGGCGCGGGGGCGATGGGCTTCTCGAGCTCCCGCTCCACCACCCACGTGACGCCGGACGACACGCCGGTGGCCAGTCGCATCGCGGAGTGGTCGGAGGTCGATCGGCTCGTGGGCGCCATGGCCGAGGTGGGCGCCGGCATCTTCCAGGTCGGCCCCGACATCTCGGGCGGCGCGGCGCAGCGCGCGTTCCTCGCCCGCCTCAAGCGGGTGGCGCTCGAGAGCGGGCGGCCGGTGATGTTCGGCACCATCGCGAGCCGCCAGGGCGACGACCCGAATCCGTGGACCTATCAGCTCGAGTACCTGGACGAGTGCGCGGCGGCGGGGGCCCGGGTGTGGGGGCAGACCACCACGCGGTCGATCAACGCGATCTTCTCGCTGAAGTCGTATCTCCCGTTCGACGTGCTGCCCGCCTGGCGGGAGCTGCGTCGCCTGCCGCTGGCGGAGCAGAAGGCGCGCCTGGCCGATCCCGCCACCCGGCGGGCCCTGGTGGCGGAGGAGGCGCGGATGAAGCCGCGCGACAACGTGTTCCAGGGGGGCGGGGCAGCCACCACCGATCCGCGGCGGCCCGACTACGGCAACCTCTACGCCATGAAGGACGTGGAGTGGAACGACCCCACGGTGGCCGAGCTCGCGGCCGCGCGGGGTCAGCACCCGGTCGAGGTGATGATCGACCTGGCCCTCGCCAACGACAACCAGGTGTTCGTGCAGCCGCTGGTCAACGAGCGGCCCGACCACGTGCTCGGCATGCTGCGACACGCGCGCACCCTCGCCACGTTCTCGGACTCGGGCGCGCACGTGTGCCAGGAGATGGGCTCGTCGCTCCAGACCCACATGCTGAGCTACTGGGTGCGCGCGAAGCAGGCCTTCACGCTCGAGCAGGCGGTGCGCAAGCTCTCCCACGACAACGCGGTGGCCTGGGGCCTCGCCGACCGGGGGCTGCTCGAGGCGGGCTACCGCGCCGACCTCGTGCTGTTCGACGCCGAGCGGGTGCGGCCGGCGATGCCGACGGTCGAGGCCGATCTGCCCGGAGGGGCCCGGCGCCTGGTGCAGAAGGCGGAGGGCATCGCGGCCACCATCGTGAACGGGGTGGTGACGCTCGAGAACGGGCGGTCGACCGGCCGGCTGCCCGGCGTCCTGCTGCGCGGCGCCGGGGCCGCGCGCTGACGACCGCCTACTTGGCGAGCGCCTCGCGCATCTTCGCCAGCGCCGAGCCGTAGACGTGCTCGGGCCGCAGCACCATCGCGACGCGCCGGTCCGCGGCCGCGATGCGGTCGTACTCGTCCCAGTCGCGGCTGCGGCGGCGGGTGGTGGCGCTGAAGATGTGGCGGCGCGCCAGCCGGAGCGCCTCCGGGTCGGTGTTGCCGGAATGGATCAGCTCGGCCTTGCCCTCGAAGACCAGGAAGCCCGACCACCAGTCCGCGTGCGAGATCAGCACCGAGCAGCGCGGGTCGCGCAGCAGGTTCTTGAACTTCATCCGGGTCTCGGTGATGGAGATGCCGACTCCGCCGTCGCGCGGGTAGACGGTGACGATGCTGAGCTGGGGCATGCCGTTGCGCCGGAACGAGGTCAGGACGCCCTGCGGGTTGTCGTGGATGAACTGCTCGATCTGCGGCAGCAACGGCTCGTGTTTCGCCATGGCTCTCTCCGGCCGGTTCGCTACGGTCTCGACCGGCCCTCGGGTTTCGGTGAGCAGCTCAGTCATCGGGCACTCCCGGCGAGCGGATCGGCGGGGTGCAGGGCCGGCGTCCATCTGAGCCCCAGCCGGGAGACGTCCGCCGCCAGCACATCGTCGCCCGCCGGCACCACGCCGCGCTCGATCCAGGCGACCAGGTCCTCGAAGGCCCGCTCGCGCACGGCGCCGTCGAAAGCGCAGTGCCCGGCCCAGCGCACCGCGCGCTGCACCAGCAGGTGGGAGGTGCCGGCGGCCAGGGTGCGCCGGCGGTAGTCCTGCTGCAGGCGGAACGGGACGCGGAAATCACCGGTCTCGTGGATGGTCAGGAGCGGCACGCGGATCTTGCCCGTGAGCTCGGCGAAGACCGGATTGCCCTCGCGCGAGCGCGCGCCCGGGGCAGGGATGATCCGGCGGATCCCGCGGTTCAGCTCCTCCGCGGTCACGCCGAGGCCCGGGTCGATGTCGTAGCGGACGTGGACGGTGCTCGCGTGGCGGGCGAACTCCTGCGCGCGGTCGGGGCCGGGGTCGCGCGAGTTGAGGTTCATGAGATAGCGCCGGCGCAGGCCCTCGAGGCGGAGCGGCAGGTCCCCGCCGGCGAGATGCTTCACCACGCTGTCGAATCGGCGGCCGCGCTCGGTGTAGGAGCCCGGCATGCCCATCGCGTCGAGCCACGGGCCGTTGACCAGCGCGCTGAACGCCGGCCGGCTCGTCGCGTCCAGCAGACGCGCCCCGGAGAGATACTCCGCCGCTGCGGTGTAGGCGTAGAGCCAGTCGACGAGGCCCACGCCGTCCACGATGCCGCACTCGATGAGCGCGCCCTGGTAGACCTCGGGGTGCAGCTCGAGCGAGGCGATCGTCACGTGGCCGCCCATCGACTGGCCGTGGAGGATCGTCCAGCGGGGCGCGCCCAAGCGGGCGATGACGTGCGCGCGCAGCGCCATCATGTCGGCCAGGAACCAGTCCGGCCGGTAGCCTCGACTGCGGTAGCTGGAGGCGGCCCACGCGTAGCCGCGCGCGGTGAGGTAGCCGGACATGGGCGAGCCGGAGAGGCTGCCCCGGCCCTGGCCCTCGCCGTCGTAGCCGTGGGCGAAGAGCACCAGGCCGCCGTTCCACCGCTCTGGCATGCCGATGAGGAAATCAGCGCCCTCGTGCGTGCCCTCGATGATCTCCGCGTGGGCCACCGGCTGCATCGCGGCCAGCAGGAACACGAGCACGACGAGGAGGCGCGTCATGGCCGATTCAGAAGCGCAGCGCGATCTCGCAGCCGACGCGCAGCGACTCTTCCGCCGCCAGGCATAGCACGATGCGCTTGCGGGCCTCCTCCCCGCCCAGCAGCGGCCGCCGTCGGGCGAAGGCGGCCACCACCTGGCGGGCCTGCTCGCCCAGCTCCACCAGCTCGCCCGACGGTCCGGCGGGGACGGTCACGACCTCGCGGCCGCGCCGCTCGTGGCGGAGCTCGAAGGCGGGGGTGAGGGTGCGGTCCAGCGTGCCCGACCACCAGGAGCGGATGGCACCCTCGGTCCCCACCACGTGCAGGAGCTGGTGGTACTCGAAGCCGCCCAGGGTCTGGGTGATCACCGCGTGCGCGCCGCCCGCGAAGCGCAGCAGTGCGGTGAAGCTCTCGGTGAGGCCGGCGTCGCGGCCGCCCGGGCTGCCCAGCGCCCGCACCGACACCGGGTCGCCGAGGCTCTCGAAGTACCACATGATGAAGTCGAAGAAGTGCACCGGCTCCTCGAGGATCCAGGAGCCGACCCGGGCCACGTCGTAGCGCCACCCGGTCGACCCAGGGCGGAACGGGAAGCGGAAGAGCGAGAAGCTCGCGTAGGTAGGCGTCCCGATCTCGCCCGCGTCGATGAGGGCCTTCACGCGGCCGAACTGGGTGGAGAGGCGCAGCTCGTGCCCGATGGAGAGGAGCCGGCCGGTGGCCCGCGCGGCGGCGAGCAGCTGGTCGCAGCCTTCGACGGTGGTGGCCATCGGCTTTTCCAGCAGCACGTCCTTGCCGGCCTCGAGCGCGGCGACTCCGACCTCCGCGTGGAGGTGATTGGGCACCACCACCGCGACCGCGTCGACGTCTTTCCGCGCGAGCAACGCGGGATAGCCCACGTCGACCGGCACGCCCGGGAAATCGCGCTGGGCCGCGGCGGCGGTGGCGGGGCTGGCGCACGCGATGGCGGCGAGGGTGGCGCCGGGCGCCGCCGCGATCGCGGCCGCGTGGTGGCGGCCCCACAGGCCGTAGCCGATCAACCCGAATCGCACCGCGCGAGGATAGACGAGGCCGAGGCCCCTTGACAACACCCGCGGGCCCGGTGTACGGATCGGGCCACCCAACGCCTCGAGGGTCCATCGCTCACTCGCGACGCGGCGCTGCTCGCTTCCGTTCTCCGGAAAGGAGTCCGTGGCCATGAGGATCATCCGGCTCGCAACGTCCCTTCGGTTGGTGCTGACCGCGCTCCTCGCGGCCCTTCCGGCCCTCGCGTGGGCGGCCAACGACACGCTGGTGTGGGATATCGCGGCGGGGCCCCAGTACGTGGACCCGGTGATGGGCACCAGCGCGCAGGCCAACGTGATGGTCGTGCAGAACGTCTACGAGCGACTGGTCTGGTACGACGGGCCGGGCACCCAGCCGATCCCGTGGCTTGCCACCGGCTGGGAGGTGAAGGACGGTGGCCGGCGCTACGTGTTCAAGCTCCGCAAGGGGATCAAGTTCCAGGACGGCGGCGAGCTCGACGCGGCGGCGGTGAAGTTCAGCTTCGACCGGGCGGTCCTGCTCGACGACCCGGGGGGCATCGGCTCCTTCTTCCCGACCGGCACCGCGGCCCCCGGCATCCTCAAGGGGACGTGGGAGTTCAGCAAGTCGTTCGGGGCCGGAAAGGACTACTCGCAGGCCGCGGTGGACCGGTACATGGCCGCGGGCGGGGTGAAGGTGATTGATCCGCTGACGGTGGAGTTCAACCTGGCCCAGCCCTACGGGGCGTTCCTCGTCGACATCGCGACGTTCATGGGCTCGATCGTCTCTCCCGCCTACGTCACCGCGCACTGGACGACGCCCACCGATCCCGCGCGGGGCTTCATTCCCGGCGTCACCGCCGGCCAGCGCGACGACTGGATGCTTTACCACGCGAGCGGGACCGGGCCCTACACGCTCGAGACCTTCGACAAGGCCACCGCCAACGTGGTGCTGAAGGCGAACCCGGGGTACTGGGGCGGCCCGACGGGCAAGATCAAGCCGCGTCTTTCGACGGTCATCGTGCGGGCCACCCTGGACCAGGCCACCCGGCTCCTGAACCTCAAGTCGGGCGGGGTCGACATCGCGGACATCTCGACCGCCGGGATCTTCGACGTGATCGACAAGAAGAAGTGGCTCGACGAGAAGAAGATCGAGCCGCTGCTGCCGGGGGTCGCGGTGCCGGGACCGAACCCGTGGCTCACCATCTATTTCGCGAAGATGAACGTGAAGGTCAAGAATCCGGACGGCAGCCTGGCCCCGTTCCAGCCCTTCCAGGACCCGCGGGTGCGGAAGGCGTTCGCCTCCGCGGTCGACACCGCGGACATCCGCCGCAACGTGTTCAACGGCTTCGCCGAGCCGATCGCGTGGGGCCTGACCCCGGCCCAGTTCGGCTACGACCCCAAGGTGAAGGCGTCCTACGCGTTCGACCTTGAGCAGAGCAAGAAGCTCTTGCTGGAGGCGGGGAAGGAGCGGGGCTTCGGGCCCGACCGGCCCCACGACCTGGTGCTCATCTACAACGCAGCCGCGCCGTGGCAGGGCTACATCGCGACCCAGGTGGCCTCCAACATCAACGGGCTCAACGCGGGGCTCAAGCTCGACGTGAAGGCCCTGTCGTTCACCGAGTACGTGAACTCGTGGCGGGCGCAGCTCACCGGCTTCAGCATCCACAGCACGTTCTCCCTCACCGCCGATCCCAACTCCTGGCTCAGCGCCTTCGGCACCTCGGCCGGTTTCTGGGCTCGCACCAGCTCCTACGACAACCCGAAGGCGGACGCGCTCTACACGCGTCAGTTTCAGGCCCTGGATCCCAAGCAGCGGGCCAAGCTCATCTCGGAGATGGTGCAGCTGGTGAACGACGACATCATGTGGGTGTGGATCGGGGCCGCGACCGCGTACGGCCAGCCCACGTTCAACCCCAACGTGCTGCGCGCCTCGGTGAAGGGCTTCTACTACAACCCGACCTACCAGGGGTTCTACTTCCCCGCGCTGTGGAAGGAGTGAGTGGGCTTCGTCGCCTACGCGCTGAGGCGGCTCGCGTACCTCGGGCTGGTGCTGCTGGGCGTCAGCCTGATCGTATTCTTCCTCCTGCGCGGCATGCCGGGGGTGGACCCGCTCGCGGCTTACATCGCGCCCGGCCTGCCGATGAGCCCCGAGGCGCTCCGCGGCCTCCGCGCCGAGCTGCATCTCGACGACCCGCTGCCGGTGCAGTACGTCTACTACGTGGCGGGCCTGCTGCGCGGTGACTGGGGCTTCTCGCGCACCGCCGCCCAGCCGGTGCTGGGCGCCCTGCTCGGGCGCCTGCCCGCGACCATCGAGCTCGCGGTGGCGGCGGTCCTGCTCAGCGCTCTCCTCGGGATCCCCGCGGGCGTGGTGGCCGCGCTCCGTAAGGACCGCGCCACCGACGTCGCGGTGCGGGTGGTGTCGATTACCGGTATCTCGTTCCCGGTGTTCTGGCTCGGCATCCTGCTCCAGCTGGTCTTCTTCTACTACTTGCAGACGCTCGGACTGCCCAGCCTGCCGTCCCGGGGGCGGGTGGGGGACCTGGTGGCGCTGCAGCACCCGTTGGGCCCGATCACCGGTTCCTACCTGATCGACAGCGTCCTGCGGGGGAACGCGCCCTTCCTCGCGAGTGCGGCGAGCCACCTGGTGCTGCCCGCCTTCACCTTGAGCCTGATCAGCCTGGCCGCGCTGGTGCGCATCATGCGGGCCAGCATGCTGGAGGTGCTGCGGCAGGACTACATCCTGCTGGCGCGCTCCAAGGGCCTGTCGGGCCGGGTGGTGGTGCTGCGGCACGCGCTCCGGAACGCGATCACCCCGGTGCTCACCACCGCGGGCACCACCCTGGGGATCCTGCTCGGCGGCGCGGTGGTGGTGGAGACCGTCTTCTCCTGGCCGGGCATCGGGCTGCTGGCCGCCCAGGGCATCCTCAACAACGACAGCGTGCTCGTGGTGGGCTTCACGCTCTTCGTGGCCACCATGATGGTGTTCGTGAACCTGCTCGTGGACGTGCTCTACGCGGTGGTCGACCCGCGGGTGCGGTACTGACGTGGCGGCCCTCGGGGTGGCACGGCTCTACGCGGCGGCCGGGCATTTCCGGCGCGCCCGCCTCGCGGCCGCCGCGGGACTCGTGTTCCTCGCCATCTTCGTCGCCGGGCTCGCCGCCCCCGCGCTGATCCCGAGCTCGGTGGTCCGCGACGTGAAGTTCGCGGCCAAGCTCGCCCCGCCCAGCGCGGCCCACTGGTTCGGCACCGACGATTTCGGCCGCGATCTCTTCTCGCTGGTGCTGCTGGCCACCCACCTGGACCTGCGCGCGGCTCTCACGGTGGTGGGCGCGGCGCTGGTGATCGGGGTGGGCCTGGGCGCGCTCGCCGGCTTCGTCAAGGGCCTCGACGAGCCGCTCATGCGGATCTCCGACGTGTTCCTGTCGATCCCGAGCCTCGTGCTCGCCATGGCCATCGCCTCGGTGCTGGGACGGTCGCTCGAGAATCTCTCGCTGGCCCTCGTGTTCGTCTCGTGGCCGATCTACTGCCGGCTCATGCGCGGACAGGTGCTGAGCGAGAAGGAGAAGCCCTACGTCCGAGCCCTGCGGAGCCTCGGGGTGGGACGGGTCCGCCTGATCGTGCGCCACATCGTTCCCAACACCGTGTTCCCGGTGATCGCGCGCGCGCCCGCCGACGTGGGCCTGGTCCTCATCACCCTCGCCGCGCTGAGCTACATCGGCTTCGGGCCGGGGCCCTACGTGCCGGAGTGGGGCAGCCTGGTGGCGGCCGGCCAGGCCTACATCTTCCAGGCCCCGTGGCTCGTGCTCTTCCCGGGTGGGGCCATCTTCCTGACCTCGCTCTCGCTCAACCTGCTGGGCGACTGGGCGCGCGACCTCTTCGACCCGCGCCTGCGGAGTTGAGGATGCCGCCGCGCGATCCGGGGCCGCCGGTGCTGGAGGTGCAGGAGCTCTCGCTCGAGCTCGGCATCCGCGGCCGCTGGGTGCCGGCCCTCGACCGGGTGAGCTTGCGGATCGAGCGCGGCGAGGCGCTCGGCCTGGTGGGGGAGTCGGGCTCGGGCAAGTCGCTCACCGCGCTGTCGGTGCCCGGCCTCCTGCCCGCCAACGCGCGGGTCACCGGCGGCGCGATCCGGGTGATGGGGGAGGACGTGCTCGGGCGAAGCGAGCGCGAGCTCGCCGGGCTACGGGCCCGGTCGGTGGCCTTCGTGTTCCAGAACCCCACCACGTACCTCAACCCGGTGCTGACGGTGGGCCGGCAGATCGCGGAGGTCTTCGAGCGAAGTCCGGAGCTGCTCGATCCGAGCGGCCGCGTGGCCGCGCTGTCGCGCGGAGAGCGCCGGCGCCGCGCCCGGCACAAGAGCATCGAGTACCTGCGGCTGGTGCGCATCCCGGATCCGGAGCGGATCGTGGACCAGTACCCGTTCGCGCTCTCCGGGGGCATGCAGCAGCGGGTGGTGATCGCGATGGCGCTGGCGCGCCGCCCGCACCTCGTGATCGCCGACGAGATCACCACCGCGCTCGACGTCACGGTCCAGGCCCAGATCCTGGGCCTGCTCGCCGAGCTGCGCCGCCAGATCGACATGACCTTGCTCCTGATCACCCACGATCTCGGTATCGTGGCGCAGCTCGCGGACCGGGTGGCGGTGATGTACTCGGGCCGCGTGGTCGAGAGCGCGGACGTGCGGCGCCTCTTCCGGGCGCCGCGGCACCCCTACTCGCGGGCGCTCCTGCAGGCGGTGCCGACGCTCCACGACGACCGCACCGTCTTCCGGCCGATCCCCGGCAGCATGCCCGCGATCACGGATCCGCCCGGGGGCTGCCGCTTCCATCCGCGCTGCCCCGAGGTGTTCGCGCCGTGCGCCGGGACCAGGCCGGGGCTCGCCCCGGTGGAGGAGGGCCACACGGTGGCGTGTCACCTCTACGGAGGCGGGGCCGGATGAGCGAGGCGGCGGCCCTGCTGGAGGTGCAGGACCTCGTGAAGCACTTCCCGGTGGGGGATGGTCTGCTCGCACGCCGCAAGGGGCTGGTGCGCGCGGTCGACGGGGTGAGCTTCCGGGTCCCGCACGGCCACACGTTCGGCCTGGTGGGGGAGTCGGGCTGCGGCAAGAGCACCGTGGCGATGCTGCTCTTGAAGCTCCTGGAGCCGACCGCGGGGCGTATCGCCTTCGACGGCCGCGATCTCGCGCGGGCGCGCGGCGCGGCGCTGCACGAGTTCCGGCGTCGCGTGCAGATCGTGTTCCAGGATCCCTACGGCTCGCTGGATCCGCGTCAGACGATCCTGAGCGCGCTGATCGAGCCGCTGTCCACGCTGGGCGTGGTCGCGGGCCGCGCGCGCGCGGTGGAGCGGGCGCGCGAGTCGATCGCGCTGATGGGGCTCGATCCGGAGGTCCTCGGGCGCCTGCCGCACGAGCTGAGCGGCGGCCAGCGCCAGCGGATCGTGATCGCTCGCGCCCTCGCGGTGGCGCCACAGCTCCTGGTGCTGGACGAGCCCACCGCCTCGGTGGATGTCTCGGTGCAGGCGCAGATCCTGTGCCGCCTCGAGGAGCTGAAAGGCGCGCAGGGGCTCACCTACCTGCTGATCTCGCACAACCTGGTGGTGGTGCGCTCGATGAGCGACGTGGTGGCGGTGATGTACCTGGGGCGCCTCGTCGAGGTCGCTGCGGCGGGCGAGCTCTTCGGCACTCCGCTCCATCCGTACACCGCCGCCCTGATCCGGGCGATCCCGCTGCCGGACCCGGAGGCGCCGCGGGTGGCCGCCCTGGCGCGAGGGGACGTGCCGAGCCCGGTGCGGATCCCGAGCGGATGCCGCTACCACCCGCGGTGCCCCTACGCGGAGCGGGTCTGCCGCGAGACTGACCCGCCGCTCGCCGAGGTGCGGAGCGGCCACCTCGCCGCGTGCCACTTCCCGGGCGTGGCGAGCCGCGCGGCCGGGTAGTCCGCCGCTGCCGGGCGGTCGTCGTTTGGGGGAGTGCGGGCGGCCATGTCTGGGCCCCCGCAGGTGACATTCAGGCCGCGGTCACGCCTCCGTCGACCGGCAGGGCCGCGCCGGTGACGAACGAGGCCTCGTCGGACAGCAGGAAGAGCGCGGCGTTGGCGATCTCCTCCGGCCGGCCGGTGCGGCCCAGGGGCACCGCGCCCGCGGCGCGCCGGCGCACCAGGTCCTCCGGGTCCATGCCGGCGGTCGACTTCTGATCGGGCCGCGCGACGAAGACGCGCAGCATCGGGGTGTCGATGGGCCCGGGGCAGACCGCGTTGACCCGGATCTTCTCGGGGGCCAGGCGCACCGCAAGGCTCTTGACGAAGCCGACCACCCCGAACTTGCACATCGAGTAGACGGGGCTGTACGAGGAGCCCTGGAGCCCGGAGGTGGAGGCGGTGAAGAGCAGGCTGCCGCCGCCCCGGCGGCGCATCTCCGGGATGGCCGCCTCGGTGGTGACCAAGATCGTGCGCAGGTTGAGCTCGATGGCGAGGTCGAACGCGACCATGTCGATGCCCTCGACCGCGGCCGGCCCCGGATGGCCGACGTGGTTCCACACGAAGTCGAGCCCCTTGAAGCGGCTCACCGTGTCCCACACGATGCGGCGGGACTCCTCGTCCCGGGTGAGGTCGGCCACGATCCCGTGCGCGGTGCCGCCCGACTCCGCGATCTCGCTGACCACCCGGGCGACGCCGGCCGCGTCGACGTCCACCACCGCGACCTGGGCGCCCTCGCGGGCGAAGCGCAGCGCGCCGGCTCGGCCCATGCCCGACGCGGCGGCGGTCACGATACCGATCTTGGCGTCTAGTCGCATCTCGGATCCTCCCGGGGGAAAGTGTAGCGCCTGAGGCGCGCGAACCAGACCAGCTTGTCACGGAAGCCGGGATAGGCTGCGTTGAGGCCGCTCGGGTTGGGCAGCACGAAGACGCGGGCCGCGCCGATGCGCTCGGGCTTGGCGCCCGGCCCGGGGCTCGCGGCCGCGCCGAAGAACGCCCGGTAGACCGTCACGCCGACGAAGGCGACGGTGCGGGGCCTCACCCGCGCGATCAGTCGCGCGAGCCGGCCGCGGCCGGCCGCGTACTCGGCGCGGGTCAGCTCGGAGGCCGCGCGGGTCGGGCGGGGCACGATGTTGGTGAGGCCGAGCCCGTGCGACGGCAGGCGCGCGTCGTCGCGGTAGGTGAAGGCGGTGGGGATGAGCCGGGCCGCGTAGAGCAGGCGCCAGAACGGATTGCCCGGGCTCGCGAAGTGGTGGCCGACCTCGGCCGAGCGCAGCGACGGGTTGATGCCGACGAACAGGATGCGCGGCCGCGGTCCGACGCGATCGGAGAGGCGCGCGGGCCGGGGCCGGCGGCGTCCGGCGGCGCGACGCGGACCCGCGGCGCGCGTCACCGGGTGGCGCCGCCCGCCGGGCGGGAGCAGAATGGGCGCGCAGGCCCGATCATGACGCAGGCCCGATCATGACGCAGGCCCGATCACGACGCAGGCCCGATCACGACAAGGAGGCGCCCATGGCCATGGCCCTGTCCCCGGACATCAGGAAGCTGATCGACGGACCCAACTTCGCTCACCTCGCCACCCTCATGCCGGACGGCTCGCCGCAGTCGGCCCCGGTGTGGGTGACGCGGGAAGGGGATCGCATCCTCGTCGGGACCGGCGAGGGCTCGCTCAAGGCCAAGAACACCCGGCGCGATCCTCGGGTGGCGCTGTCGATCGTGGACATCCACGACCCGTACACCGAGGCCCAGCTCCGGGGCCGGGTGGTCGAGCGGCGCGCGGATCCCGCTTTCGTAGTGAAGGACGCCACCGCGCAGAAGTACACGGGCAAGGACTTCCCGTGGCGCAATCCGGACGGGGTCACCCTCGTCATCGAGGTGGACCGGGCGAAGTTCGCCAAGCTGCCGTTCACCCACGCGCCGGCCGCGGCGGCTCGCTAGCCGGCCGGCGGCGTCGACGCGGCGGGCGTCAGGGGCACTTCGGGGCGACGCGCAGCGACGCCTCGATCTTGTCCCCCGCTTTCAGATCGCGCAGGGTTTCCTTCGAGACCTGGAACTCGTGCACCACGCCGTCCTTGCCTCGCACCGTGAGCTTGTCGAGCCCGTGGTCCACCTTCAGCACCTCGCCCTCGACCTTCTGGGGCGTGGCCGCCTTGCCCGCCACGCACCCGGACACGCTCTGCGCCTGGGCCGAGCCGACCCCGCAGAGCGCCGCCGCCGTCAGTGCCACCACCAGTGGTGTGATTCGCCGCATCGTCGCCTCCTGCTCTGTCGTGGACCGGTTGCTCGTCAATGCCGCACGCCGTTGCCGGTCAGCACCGCGGCGGCCGCCTTCTCGACGGTGGTGCCCTTGAAGAAGTCGGGGTCCACCTCGCCCCAGAAGCGCACCGCGTTGCCGAACATGAAGTCGCGGAAGTCGTCGTCGGTGAGCAGCCCGTGCTCGACCAGCTCGTAGGCCTCCGGCACCACCTCGGTCATGTCCGGCACGTCGAAGTGGCCGATGTCGGAGCTGAAGATCGCGTTGAGGCGGGCCCGCATCGGGTTGGCCTTGGTGTTGAAGGCCCACGCGTTGGCGGGATCGTCGGCCTCGCAGCCGAAGTAGAAGCGTGGCACGAAGAGGTCGCGGATGTCCTGCTTGCGCTCGATGCGGCAGCGGAAGTAGTCGTCGACGTCCTCGACCCCGCCGGTGAGCGTGGAGTTGGAGTCGCCCTCGAGGCCCTCGCCGCGGCGCACCGCCTCGATCACGTCGGGCCGGCCGTACTTCTGGGCCAGCTCCAGCAGCTTCCCCCGATCGAGCTTGCTCGGATGCGTCGACTGGATCGCCTGCCCGTTGCGCTTCTCCCAGTGGCCGATCAGGTCCGCGTAGAGCATGCAGGCCCAGCCCACCCCGCCCTCGAGGAAGGCGAAGTTCAGGTCGGGGAAGCGCCGGGTCACGCCGCCGAAGAAGAGGGCCTTGGCCACCGCGTGCCCCGCGGAGGCGAAGTGGCCGATGTGGTTGTAGCAGAAGTTCGACGGCGAGTTGCGCAGCAGGATCGAGCGGGCGCCGTTGTGGAAGGTGGGCGCGAGCTTGAGCTCGCCGCACTTGCGCCAGACCGGATCGTAGTCGTACGGGCTGTCGAGGCCGACCACGTCGTACCACTCGACGAGGCCCGCCGCGTCGGGCCGCTCTTCGGCGAGCGCGGGCACCGGCCTCCGCATCATCCCGCCGACCATGATGACCCGGTAGCCGAGCTGGGTGGCCGCGAACTCGATCTCCTCGATGGCCTCCTCGGGCGTGTACATCGGGATGATGGCGGCGGGGATGACGCGGTCCTCGAGCCCGCGGAACTGATCGGCCGCGAAGACGTTGTAGGCGCGGCAGATCGCCCGGCGCATGCGGGTGTCCTGCATGCGGTGGTAGCTCAACCCGGCGGTTGGATAGACCACTGAAAAATCGATGCCGAGCTCGGGCAGGCGGTCGTAGAGCAGCCGCGGCAGCATCGCGGTCGCGCGGTCCAGCACGTTCTCGCACGGCGAGGACCAGAACGCCTCCTGCCCGATCCGGCGCCGGGCCCGCTCGGCCACCGTCATCTTGAGCGAGTTCGGCACCCGCTGGCTCGCGGCGGCCAGCCCCTCGACGGCGGCCTCCCCGCCGATGCGCCGGAACTCCTCGCGCATCACCGGGCCGTACTCCAGCCAGTGACCGTCGGCGTCGATGACCGGATGGGTGAGACGGGCGCGAAGGCTGCGGGCGTCGGGGTGGCCGTTGTCGCTCATGGCGAGGCCTCCAGAAGGTGGGGTGAAGTTCGCTACTGCGCCGGCGGGGCCACCGAGACCCCCTTCGCACCGGTCCGCTCGATCGCGCGGGCCACCAGGCCCGACGCTTTGACGTCCTCGACGACCTGGCGCAGGTAGCGCAGGCCGGCGTCCTTGCCCTTGGGCACCGCGATGGATTGCTGCACGCCCATGAAGTGCCCGTCCACCAGGCGCGATCCCGCCAGCTTGGCGGCGAGGCCGAGCAGGCTCTGGGTGAGCCCGGCGAGGGCGTCGACCTTGCCGGCCGCGAGCGCCTGGAACGCGGCGTCGGCGCCCGGGGTCGACACGAGCTGGGCGCGCTTCAAGTTGCGGCTCAGGTAGAGCTCGTAGTTCGCGCGGGCCGGGGCGGCCACCCGCACGCCCGCCCGATCCACCTCCGCGGCGGTGCGCAGCGAGGAGGCGCCGGGCACGAGATAAGTGGCCTCGATCTCGAGGTACGCGGCGGTGAAGCTCATGATCTTCTCGCGCACCGGGTCGGAGCCCAGGAACGCGATGTCCCATACGTTGCTCGGGGCCGCGTCGCCCATGATCGCCACGCTGTCGTAGGCGACGAGCTCGACCGGCACGCCCAGGCGGTCGGCGATCTCCCGGGTCAGGTCGATGGCCACCCCGCGGGATTCGCCGGTGGCCTTGTCGCGGGTGGCGAGGATGAAGTTGCCGTAGTTGATGGCGGCCCGGAGCTTGCCGCCCGGGGCGAGATCGGCGCGGACCGCCGGCGTCGTGTCGGCCATCGCGCCGATGCTAGCAGAATCGGGGCGACCAGTGCCATGACGCGTCGCCCCGGCGATTTCTCATGCGGCCGTCCGCGGGCCGGCAACCGCGGCCCGCTCCCGCGCATCCCAACCGCAGGGAGGGACATGACGATGCGCAAGCTCGAGGACAAGGTGGCGATCGTGACCGGCGCGTCCAAGGGGATCGGGGCGTCGATCGCAAAGCATCTGGCCGCGGAGGGCGCGGCGGTGGTGGTCAACTACGCGTCCAGCCGCGAGGACGCCGATCGGGTGGTCGGCGAGATCGCCCGCGCGGGGGGCCGCGCCATCGCGGTGCAGGCGGATGTGGCCCGTCCGGCCGACGTCGACCGCCTCTTCGCGGAGGCGGGGAAGGCCTTCGGCCGGCTCGACATCCTGGTCAACAACGCGGGGGTCTACGGGTTCACGGCCCTCGAGGACATCACCCCGGAGCACTTCCACAAGCACTTCGACCTGAACGTGCTCGGCCTGCTGCTCGCGTCGCGGGCGGCCGCGGCCGCCTTCGGGCCCGCGGGAGGCAGCATCGTGAACCTCAGCTCGGCCGCCACCGCGCTGGCGCCGGCCGGGTCCGCGGTGTACAGCGCCACCAAGGCGTCGGTCGAGGTCATCACCCGCGTGCTCGCCAAGGAGCTGGGGCCGCGACACATCCGCGTGAACGCGATCAGCCCGGGCATGGTGGACACCGAGGGGGTCCGCGCGGCCGGCTTCGACACCAGCGACTTCCGCAAGGAGACCGAAGCGCACACCCCGCTCGGTCGCATCGGCCAGCCCGAGGACATCGCGCCGGCCGCGGTCTTCCTGGCCGGGCCGGACTCGGGCTGGATCACCGGCGAGACGTTGCTGATCGCGGGCGGGCTCCGCTGACGGAGCCGGCCGCCCGGGCCCCCGGAGGGGAGAAAGATCGCGGCGACGCGGGCCGGGGGGCTTACCGTAGGAGCAGGTGAGCGCCTCCGGCCGCGTCTTCTGGAGCCTCGTCATTCTCGCGGTGGTCGCCCTCGTGGGCGCGCTGCCGGTCGCGGTCCGGCATCGCTTCGAGGGGGTGTGGATCCCGTCGACGTCGATGGCCCCGACGCTCCTGGTCGGCGACTACGTGCTGGTCGACAAGGCGCCGCACTGGCCGGCCCGCGGAGACCTGGTCGTCTTCAGCGACCCGACCGCGCCGGGCGAGCTCCTGGTCAAGCGCATCGTGGGTCTCGGCGGAGAGGAGATCACCGTCCAGGGCCACGAGGTCTACGTCAACTGCGAGCCGCCGCGAGAGGCCTGTCGTCCGATGGCCGAGCCCTACGCCGACTTCAGCGACGAGGTCCGCGCGGCCCGGGACGTCGAGCGGGTCGAGATCCCGTCCGGGACCGTGTTCGTGATGGCGGACAACCGCAACGCGGGAGAGGACAGCCGCCACTGGGGGGCGATCCCGCACGGCACGATCATCGGGCGGCCTCTCTGGGTCTACTGGTCGGCGGACCCCGACGGCAGCACGCGCTGGAGCCGCGTCGGCCGGAGCCTCCGGTAGGCGGGGCCGGGCTTACTTGCCCCGCAGCTTCGGATCGAGCGCGTCGCGCAGGGAGTCGCCGAAGAGGCTGAACCCGAAGACCGCGAGGCTGATCGCGATGCCGGGGAAGAGCCCGATCCACGGCGCCTTCTCCGCGTAGGCCGGCGCCGAGCCCGAGAGCATCAGGCCCCACGACGGCGTCGGCTCGGCCGCGCCCAGCCCCAGGTACGACAGCGCGGCCTCGGCCAGGATCGCGGTGCCGAGCTGCGCGGTGAGCATGATCAGGTACGGGGCGAACACGTTGGGGAGCAGGTGCCGCCGGATCACGGCGCCGTGCGAGGCTCCCAGGCCGTGCGCGGCTTCCACGTACTGGTTCTCCTTGACCGAGAGCGCGGTGGCCCGGACCACCCGGGCGGCCCGCGGGATGATCGGGATCGCCACCGCGATCACCACGTTGGGCACCGCCGGCCCCAGGATCGACGCCACCGCGAGGGCGAGGATGAGCTGCGGGAAGGCGAGCAGCACGTCCATCAGCCGCTCGAGCAGCAGGTCGATCGTCCCGCCGCAGTACGCGCTCAGCACGCCGAGCAGCCCGCCGATCGAGCAGCCCGCGAAGGACGCGGTGAAGCCCACGAACAGGGCGATGCGCGCGCCGTACATGATGCGGCTCAGCACGTCGCGCCCGAACTCGTCGGTCCCGAGCCAGTGGTCGACCGAGGGCCGGGAGAACTGGGCCGCGTAGTCGGGCAGGTAGGGGTCGTAGGGGGCCAGGGGCTGGGCGAGCGCGGCCACGAGCAGCATGCCCAGGATGATGAGCGCGCCCGCCGCACCGAGCGGCTTGGCCCGCGCGAAGGCCCACGCCTGGTCGACCCAGCCGACGGGGCGCGCCGCGGGCGCGGTCGCGCCGGCCCCGACGAGGGAGCTGTCGACGCTCATCTCAGTGGTACCGGATGCGCGGGTCGAGCCACGCGTAGGTGAGGTCGATCAGGAGATTGACCACCACGAAGCAGAGCGCGATCAGGAAGACGAGGGCCTGCACCACCGGGTAGTCGCGGTGCGCGACCGCGTCGACCACGAACCGGCCCACTCCGTTGAGGGTGAAGACGGTCTCGGTCACCACGAGGCCGCCGATCAGGAACGCGAACTCGGTGCCCACCAGGGTGATCACCGGCAGCATCGCGTTCTTGAGCGCGTGGCGGATCACCACCACGCGCTCCCGGAGGCCCTTGGCCCACGCGGTGCGGATGTAGTCCTCGCGCAGCACCTCGAGCACGGTCGAGCGGGTCATGCGGGTGGTGACCGCCGCGTAGCGGTAGCCGACGGTGAGCACCGGCCAGACGAGCTGCTGGAAGTTGGCCCACGGGTCGACCCACGGCGGCGTGAACTCGAGCGGCGGCCCCCATCCGAAGTAGATCACCAGGGCGAGGATGACGAGGATCCCGACCCAGAACGACGGGATGGCCTGCCCGCCGATGCTCACGATCCGGATGAGGTAGTCCACCCAGGTGTCCTGGCGCACCGCCGCGATCATGCCGAGCGGGATCGCGAGCAGGACCGAGACGATGGTGGCGAGGATCGCCACCTCGAGGCTCAGGGGCAGCCGGATGAGCACCTCGTCGATGACCGGCTGCCCGGTCCAGAGCGAGGTGCCGAAGTCGAGGCGCAGCACCCCCCAGAGCCAGGTGCCGAACTGCACCGCGAGCGGCTGGTCGAGGCCGAGCTGATGCCGCATCGCCGCGAGCTGCTGCGGATCGATGCGCCCGGTCTGGTCGCCGCCCAGGATCAGGAGCGTCACGTCTCCCGGGATCACGCGCATGATCAGGAACACCACCGCCGCGACCCCGAACAGGGTGGGGACGATCAGCAGGAGCCGCTTGGCCAGGTAGGTGCGCACGACCCGGCCTCAGTCCTCGGAGAGCCAGACGTCCTGCAGCTTCTGGTTGGTGTAGTGGTTGGGCGGCGCCACGTAGTTCTTCACCTTGCTCCAGTGGACGAGGTTGCGCGACCACCAGAGCCCGGTGGTGAAGTAGGCGTTGCCGAGGACGCGCTTCTCCAGGTCGTTGATGAGCCGCTTGCGCTCGACCGGGTCGAGGGAGCGGGCCTGCCGTGAGAAGAGGTCGTCCACCTGCGGATCCGAGAAGCGCCCCCAGTTCTGGGTGCTGCCGGTCGCGTAGCGGCCGAGGAACTGGTCGGGGTCGTCCATGAACTCCACCGTCGGAGCCACGAGCAGCTCGAAGTTGCCGGTGTCCTGGCCGTCGGAGAACCAGGCCGCGGTCTCGAGCGGGCGGTGCTCGGCCTCGATCCCGATCTTCCGCCACTCCCCGATGAGGAACACCGCGAAGTCCTGGTACGGGAGCTTCACGTTGCGGTTCTTCAGGACCACCTTGAGCCCGTTGGGATAGCCGGCCTCCGCGAGGAGCTTGCGCGCCTCGGCCCGGTTCTTCTCGATGTCGCGCCCGAATCCGGGGAGCTTCTCCAGCTCCGGCGCCGGCAGCGCCCACTCGGAGCCGGGCCGCATCAGGCCGCCCACGTACCGCAGGCCGGTGAGCGGGTAGAGCACCCGGGCCATGGTGTAGCGGTCGATGCCGAGGCTCAGCGCCTTCCGGACCCGCACGTCGTCGAACGGTTTCTTGGTGTTGTTGATCGCGATGCCCCACTGGCCGGTCATCGCGGTTTCCTGCACCGTGATCTTGTCGCCGAGCTGCTTCTTGATCGCCTCCACCTCGGCGCTGGGCAGGTCCCGGAACTCGATGTAGGCGCGGCCCGACCGGATGGCGGCCGCCCGCACCGAGGTCTCCGGGCTGATGTAGAACTTGTAGCCGTCCAGGTAGGGCCGGTCCTTGACGAAGTAGGCGGGGTTGCGCTCACCCTCGAAGGTGGACCCGCGGGTGTAGCCCTTGAACTTGAACGGACCCGAGCCGATCGCGTGGGTCTTGAAGTAGTTGGGGTCCCGGTCGAGATAGCTCTTCGGGAAGATCACGTTCCAGGGCGAGGCGAGGTTGGCGAGCAGCGACGCCGACGGGAACTTGAGCTTGAAGACGACGGTGGCGGGATCGGGCGCCTCGACCTGGGCGACCGCGGTGTAGGCGTTCTGCCGCACGCTGCGCACGCCCTGGGGCGGGAAGATGATCTTGTTGTAGCTCGCCTTGACGTCGGCCGAGGTGAGCGGCGAGCCGTCGTGGAACTTCACCCCCGGGTGGATCTTGAACGTATAGGTGAGCCCGTCCGAGGAGATCTTCCACTCGGTCGCGAGGTCCCCGATGATCTTCGGGTAGTCGTACGGATCGAGCTGGAGCAGGGTGCTGTAGAGCGGCGCCACCAGCTCGATGTTGGCGAACGTGCTCTCCTGGTGGGGATCGAGGCTCGGCGGGTCGGCGCCGATCACCGCGAGCAGGACGCCGCCGCGGCGAGGGGTGTCGGCGGCGGTCGCGACGCCGCGGCCGGTCGCCGCGAATGATCCCAGGAGCAGGGTGAGGGCGACGAGGGAGACGAAGAGGGGACGATGTCGGATGGGAGCGGTCATGGAGCACCTCCCGCACGAAGCGGATGTGACCTGCGAGGCATACGCACTTCCCCGGGCCTCGATGGGCCCGCCGCTCCGGGAAGCCAGCCAGCGGACGACCTGAGCTCGCGCCGTCTTAGGGTGGGCCGAAGCGATCTCGGACGGTTCGCACGCTCGAACAGGCGGACCGTACCAGGGGGGGACGGGCCTGTCAACCGCGCGCGGGGCGCGGCCGACTAGCCCGAGACGATCGACGTGGCGGTGTAGCGCGAGAAGGCGAGGTCGGCGTTTTCCCCGGCCTCCCGCCGGAAGAAGCCGATGCCGGGCTGCCCGTCCTTCCAGGTCGCGTCGGTGGCGTGGGCGACCTGCACGTCGTTCACGAAGCACGTGATGACCGGCCCGACGATCCTCGCCCGCAGCACGTCTCCGGTCGCGAGCTTCCGCCCGAGGCCCGCGTCGTCCTGCCCGATGCTCACGAAGTCTCCGAATGGGCCGTTCCAGCGGACGACGTCGACGCCGCCCTCGAAGTTGAAGAGGCACTCGTAGCCGCGCGCGCTCACGGGCGAGTCGGCCCAGCGGAGGAGGATCTCGGCCTCGTGGGGCTCGCCGGCCAGGGTCGGGGACACGTGGACGACCGCCTCCCCTTGATGGTCGAGGGCGAGCCCGGTGAGGTAGGCGTACGAATCGTCGTAGCTGCCGCGCCCGGACTGGGTGCCGTAGGCGAGTCCGTCCCTCTTCTGCACCTTCGCCCAGTGGAGGCCGTGGTGTGCCCAAACGCCGCCCTCCGAGAGCGGGTTCTCGATGCCGTCGAATCGCGTCGTGTACCGGCCGCCCGACACCGGCGTGGGCGGGGAGAACGACGAGGCACAGCCCGAGACGACGAGGCTCGCGAGGGAGCCGGCCACGAATCCACGCCGGGTCAGCGACCGAGGTCGGCCGGGCATCGCGGCTCAGGCGGGGAGGCGATACACCCGGGCCGCGGTGTCGTGGTAGAGCTTGGCCTTCTCGGCCGCCGAGTAGCCGCTGGTCAGGTGCTTGAACGCGTTCCACAGCACGGTGTAGCTGCAGCTCACCGCGTCCACCGGGAAGTTCGACTCGAACATGCAGCGGTCCACCCCGAACTTCTCGAT
>Ga0070699_100001490_pt1 | contig 21468 bp, 19 predicted proteins | sample KBSK1503metaG_FD_65473 | JGI IMG/M metagenome (GOLD analysis project Ga0070699, IMG submission 65473) | Corn, switchgrass and miscanthus rhizosphere microbial communities from Kellogg Biological Station, Michigan, USA - KBS K1-50-3 metaG | ecosystem: Host-associated > Plants > Roots >...
GTCTCGATCGACGAGCGGAACCTTGCGATGAATTTCTCCACCCCGCTCCAGTCGGTGCAGCCGGGCACTGGTCAGGTCGACTATTTGCCCTCCAGCGGAATCGTCATGGAGATCCGCGACGAATCGGGTCACGTTCTCTGGAGTCGATTCGTCCAGGTCCCCGTCGCGGTCGGATAGATGGCAGCCACCAACCGACTGCAAGACCCCGGGGCGGCCGCCCTGATGGCGATCTTCTGCGCGGTCGGCGCGGTCCTCGGCCTGGCCCTGACCATCTTCCTCGTCCACCTCGACCTCGACTACTCGAGCCAGGCGTCGGCCTACAACTCGGCTCCCAATCCGAACCGAATCGGCGACAACAACGTCGCCGTGGTGGTGAACGGCCGGCCGCTTGGCGTCACCGTGGCGAAGCCGCTGGAGTCGATCACGACCACGGAGATCGGAACGGTCGATTACCTCCCGTCGAGCCGCACGCTGCTCGAGGTACGCGACGCGGAGGGCCGCGTCCTGTGCGCTACGGCCTAGTGCTCGTCCCAGTGGTCGCCATGCGCGGCGTGGCGGTGCCCGCTATGCACGTAATCGGTGTGGTCGCCGTGCTGGACGGCGACGTGCCCGCAGCCGGGCCCGTGGCGGTGGGGGTGCGCGAGATGTCTCACATGGTCCGCGGCGCACTCCGCGCATCTCCCGACAAAGACGACTTGATGGCTGCTCACGCTGAACCCGGTGTCGGCCTGGATGCGAGCTTGGGCGTCGTCGACCACGCAGTCGCGGACCTCCGCGATGCGGCCGCAGGATTCGCAGCGGACGTGCTCGTGGTGGCCGTGGTGCTGCTCGTAGCGCGAGATCCCGTCGCCAAGGTCGAGGCGCTCGACGACGCCTGCCTGCTCGAGCGCGGTGACTGACCTGAAGACGGTCGAGTAGTTCGCCCCGGCGACGTTGCGGCGGACCGCGTCGAGAAGCTCGGCGAGCGTCCAGGCATGGCGCTCCCCAGACGCGAGCAGACGGCTGACCTCGTCGCTGACCGGGCTTGGTCGAGGCACGGCTTACATAGTAGCAAACCACTTGCGCATTTCACTTGTGCAATAATCGTGCGGGTGGCAAGGCTTCTTCTCGTCCTGCTCGTGGTGGTTGCGTGCTCGGGTGTGAGCTCGACCGGCGCCTCGGGAGCGCTCCAGGTGGTCGCGGCTGAGGGCTTCTGGGGTGACATCGCCACCCAGCTGGGCGGCACGCACGCCAACGTGCAGAGCGTCGTCACCGACCCCAACGCCGATCCTCACGAATACGAGAGCAGCGCCAACGACGCGCGCGCGGTCGCGAGCGCCAACCTCGTCATCCTCAACGGCGCCGGGTACGACGACTGGGGCCAGAAGCTCATGCAGGCGAGCCCCAACCAGGGCCGCAAGGTCCTCGTGGTGGCCGAGCTGCTGGGCAAGAAGTCAGGCGACAACCCGCACTTCTGGTACGAGCCGGACTACGTGATCAGGGTCGCCGACGAGATCACGGCGGAGTACAGGTCCCTGGATCCGGCCGGGGCGAACTACTTCGACGAGCGGCGCGCGGCGTTCACGACCGCGCTCGAGCCATACATGAGCCGGCTGGCCGAGATCAAGCAGAAGTTCGCGGGGACGCCTGTGGGAGCGACCGAGACCATCTTCGTCTACCTGGCGGACTATCTCGGCCTCGAGCTGATCTCACCGCCCGACTTCATGCAAGCGGTCTCGGAAGGCAACGATCCGCCGGCCGCCGCGGTGGTCGCCTTCCACGATCAGATCGCACGGAAGGCGATCAAGGTGCTCGTCTACAACGTGCAGACCGCCACGGCCGTCACCACGAATTTGAGGAACGAAGCCACGCGGCAATCGATCACCGTCGTGGGGGTCTCCGAGACCCTCCAGCCCGCGGGCGCCTCGTTCCAGGACTGGCAGGTGCGCCAGCTGATTGCGCTGGAGGACGCGCTCAAGTGAAGGTCGTCACGGCGTCGGGCCTGGCAGCTCGATACGACCAGAGGACGGTCTGGTCCGGAGCCGACTTCAGCATCGCGCGCGGCTCGTTCACCGCCGTGCTTGGACCCAACGGCGCGGGCAAGTCGACCCTGTTCAAGCTGCTGCTCGGCCAGCTCGCGCCGGCGGCGGGCGAGCTGACGGTTTTCGGCGCTCGTCCCCACGCCGGCGATCCGCGGATCGGCTACATCCCACAGAGCTCGAGCTTCGATGCGGACTTCTCGATCCGCGGCCGGGATTTCGTGGGTCTGGGGATCGACGGCCATCGTTGGGGCATTCCCCTGGGCGGTGGGGCCCGGCATCAACGCGTGGTCGACGACGCCGTCGGCGTGGTCGACGCGAGCGGCTACGTCGACCGGCCCGTCGGCAGGCTGTCGGGCGGCGAGCAGCAGCGCCTGCTGCTGGCGCACGCACTGGTCGGCCAGCCGGAGCTGCTGCTGATGGACGAGCCTCTCTCCCACCTCGACGTACGCAACCAGGGCGCGATCGTGAACGTGATCGGAAAGGTGGTGCGCGAGCGGGGCATCACCGTGCTGCTGATCGCGCACGACGTGAACCCGCTGCTGCCCTACATCGACAACGTCCTGTACATCGCGAACGGCAAGACCGCCATCGGCAGACCGGCGAACATCATCACAGCGGCGACGCTGTCGGCGATCTACTCGGCGCCGATCGACGTGCTGACCGACCGGATGGGCCGCATCTTCGTCACCGGCCTCGACGAGGAGGTGACGCACCCACATGGGTGACGGGCTAGCGGTCGTCAACGACACGACTCCGCACCTGACGTGGAACCTGATCGCGGACGTGGCGGCGATCTTTCAGTACCAGTTCATGGACAACGCCTACATGGCCGGCACGGTGGTCGCGATCGTGGCCGGGGCCATCGGCTACTTCGTGGTGCTGCGCGGCACGGCGTTTGCGGCCCACGCCCTGTCGCACATCGGCTTCGCGGGCGCGACGGGCGCGGTGGTCCTTGCCATCAATCCGATCTTCGGGCTGCTGGCGTTCACGATGGGCAGCGGCATGGTGATCGGGGCGCTGGGCAGCCGGCTGCGAAGCCGTGATGTGACGATCGGCATCGTCCTCGCGTGGACCCTGGGCCTGGGCGTGCTGTTTATTTCCCTGTACACCGGCTACGCGCAGGAGGCGTACGCCCTGCTGTTTGGCGAGATCCTGGGGATCAGCGTGCAGGAGGTGATCGTCACCGCCGTGGTCGCGGGTCTGGCTCTGGTCGCCCTGGTGGCTATGTATCGACCCCTGCTTTATGCGTCGGTCGACCAGGACCTGGCCCTCGCGAAAGGCGTCCCGACGGTGGCGCTGTCGGTCGCGTTCATGGCGGTGCTGGCGCTGGCGGTGACGGACGCGGTGCAGGTGGTGGGCGTGCTGCTTATCTTCGCGCTGATCGTGACGCCGGCGGCGATTGCGATTCGATTCACGACCCGGCCGCGGTGTGCAATCGCCACGGCCGTGGGGCTGTCACTTGCGTTCACGTGGCTTGGCCTTGCGATCGCGTATTACTCGCCGCATCCGGTGAGCTTCTTCATCACGAGCCTCGCCTTCGGGACGTACGTCGTGGTCCGGATGGTCGAGGCGGCGCGTGCGCGAGTCGCGCGCACAATCTCGGGGCGATGAGGTTAGTCATTGATCTGCCGCACGCTCAAGTACGAACTGACAGATGGTCGGACCATCTGTGCTCTTGGCAAGTCTCGCATCAGTCACCAAATAGAGGCCCTCATATCTGAATCCTATTGGAGGGCTGAACCGATTCTTGGCCCGCCAACCGCGTATGACTCGCACTGGCAGTCCAGTTTCGGCATTTCTCCGTAGTGCAGCATTTGCGGGCGTAGTCCAATCTTGGTCAGCAACCTGGTTGTGTCTCGTGTCTTGGCCGCCCATGCCGGTGTAAATGATTCGATCGCCAAGATCTTGGTCGTCCTTGTATCCACCATTTAGCACTATCGAATCTGCGCCCTCTGCAGTCCGCCCACCGATTCCTCCAACAGTGGGTCGGTGCAAGCCAATAGCATTCATTGAGGCGAACGATGGAAAGTGAGCCCCGATCGGAACTCCTGGTATCGCGCCGAACAGAAGGCGATGTGGCTTTGCCATCGGCTAATGCTAGGGTCGGGGTCGATCGTAGATCGGCGGAACTTGCGGGTGGCAGTTGCCAGCACCAGACTGCGCCACGGCGGACTGGATTGTCGCGCCGTTTTTGGATAGGCGCAAAGACTAACTCGCTGACATCTGGACCGTCGAGTCGACCTTGGCACGGCCAGCTGGGCGGTTTCCCGCTAGTCTGAGATTTCCCACACGTTCGTCATGCATACCAAATCGCGCCTTCGAGGAGTGTGATTCCATCAGTTGCCTGGGGCAGTTGGACTAGCTCAGTGGCGTGCTCCCACATGACTAGCGCTGAAACCGCGGCGTCGAAAGCGTCCTCGGTCGAAGCGGCGCGGTCTAGGAGGCCCTGAGCTGCCCGAATGCCTCTTGCTGACAAGTACGCCTCTCGACGTTCTGTGGAAGACTTCCGCACCGAACCCGTTAGGAGCCGGGGGTAGATTTCGATTACTCGCGGCCACGTTGGTGGGTCAAACGGCCAGATAGAGAAGCCTCTTGTGCTCAAGTGGTGGAGCGTCGCCATTCCTCGGATTGATCCGGTCCCGACTGCTCCCGCTCCGCCGATCTGAAAGACTGACTTCGGCCGAATGCCAGCTGTGGCCGGCACAACCTCCTCTGTTGCTCGAAAGTGCGCCCTGCCATCGAGATCCGGCTTTCGCTTGCCCGGCCGTCCCCAGAAGGGCCATTCGCACGCCGCAAGCCAGTCGTTTCCGTTCGACGCAGCGGCCATCCAAAGATCCTGAACAGTCGACATGCCTCTCTCGGTCAGAAACCAAGCCGGAAACGAAAACGCAAAGTCAAGACCAATCAAGAGATTCGGACTAGCAGCGGCCCACTCGATGAGCACGTTAGCCACCTCGACTCTTCCGCGGCCGTTCTCGAGAAAAACCAACTGATCGTCCGCGACTTCGGCGATCCAGATGGACTTCTCTGCGTTGGAGGCCCTACCGGACCAGTCTATGGCAACCGTGCGCACCCGGGTTTCCGACTTCGACTGCGTCGTCCAGAGTGCCAAGTTCAGGTCACGCGTTGTACGACTGAAGTCGGAGGGAGCTTCCTTCAGGTGGTTCAAAAATAAGGTCGCCTTTTCCGGCGAGGCGCTCTGCACCCCCGTGTCCAAGAATTGTCATGGAATCGGCGGCAGTTGGAAGCTGCAGAGCTATTCGACAAGGGAGGTTTCCCTTGATGATCCCCGGTACGACCTGTCGCTCGGGTCTTTGCGTAGCCAAAAGCATGTGTACCATCGCCGATCGTCCAGTAGCACCTACAGACTGAACCGCCTGCTCGAAGGCTGACCGTCGCTTTCCACGGAGCATTAGGTCCCCAAACTCGTCGACAACTATGAGTAATGGAAGGAACGGAGGCTCGCCCGATGCCCTGAATGCATCAAGGTAGGCGGATCGTGCCTCGTAGCGACCACCCGCTGCCTCTGCCCGAGTCCTAACAATCGAGCGCCTTCGCGGAAGCTCTTCTTCCAGCACCCACTCCATCACGTCCACGGCGCTATCTGGTTCTAGTTGGGGCCCTATCCAGGGCTGCGCATAGCAGTCGTCAGGTATTAGCTTGAAATAGTCCGTCTCACCTTTTCCGTCGACAACTACGAGTTGTGCCCATCTAGGAGCTGCTGCACCGATTTGCCGAACAATAGATCTCAACAATGTCGTTTTTCCGCTACCCGTCGTCCCACCGACCAGCGCGTGCGGCCACGTTGAGATGTATACGGTTTGGTTCTCGCCCCGCGAATCCTGACCAAGCAGGATCCCTAAATAGGAACCCCCTTCAGGGTTGGCCGTGGGCGGCAGCTCCGGCGGTAGTCGGGGAAACTCACGTTCCCGCCTCAGGGTTACGAATCGCACATAGAACGGCCGGTCGGGATCGTTTGCAATTTCGATGCTCCCTACGCCGACCTCGCGGGCCAGATCCTGTTCGCTTCGGACTATTTCATTGATGGACGCGCCTGCGACCAACGGTAAGGAAATCGAAACAAGGGTCGGTCCAACGGTGATGTTTTCGGGTTTGGGCGCACCCAAGAGAAACTTGCGTCGTTGGCACGCAGCAAACAAGTCTTGAGCGAGCTGGATTACGTCGGCAGCCGGTGGCTCCAGTCTCGCCCCAATGTCGCTCGGCCGGGCACCGCCACTTGCCTTTAACCCCGGCGGCTGCGTAGCCGGCGGCTCGTCGTCGGGCTTGACTGGCTTACCGCCAGCGGGGGAGTCGGCCTCTGGAGCGGACGGGCCGCCGGTCTTGGTCCAAGATACTGTCCCGAGCTCCGCTCCAGTGAGAAGCGAATTAACTGCACTGCTCGTCGCTTTGACCAGCGTGATCCCCCAGTCACCATCGCTCCGCTGCTTCACAGACGATGCTTCAAGCCCGCTCAACTCTCCGTAGAAGGTTCCGACCACCATTCCATCGAAGACCACCGCGCCCTCAGGGAGGGTTCGAGCAGAAAATCCTGATAGGTGTTGCAGGATTGGTAGGTCCTTACTCTGAATGGGCAGGAGCTTCGAAATTGCGACCGAAAATAAGTGCTCGCAGAAAGACGTAAACCGTAGATCCGAAATCGTGTCGGACACTTCCAACCTGAAAATGCCAACAAGGTTGTCGAGGGTCGCCCGCACTTGTCCAATTGCCTCAGTCCAAGGCTCGGCGGTCTCGGATGGCGGACCACCTGATTTTGTGCGCGACCCCTTTGACTCGATTGCACGAAGACGGACGCGGACTTGAGCGGCTGCGTCTCTGGCAACGTCGATTCGCATGAAGTCGCAGCGGAGCTGAGGGCCTAACCAGTGCCGAGTCCACCCAATCTCGTCCATTGGCAGATAGAACGTGCTGAAGTCTTGGGAGTCGAGCGTCGAGAAAGACGGATCCTGCTCGATCTCGAGAGCCGTAAGGATGCCGATTGTTTCGGTTACTCCCTCCCGTGCCGTCGGCAGGCCCAAAATCTGCCGCGGGCTATTCTTGGCGATTCGGGCGATTTGGCTATCGAGCTGATCCTCGGTGTATTCGATCGGGGCCTCCTTGACTCGTGTGCCAAGAAAGCGCCTGACAGCGTAGGCGCCGTCCGAGTACACATATAGCCCGTAGGGACCAAAATCCTGGCGGCCGATTAGAAGGCGACCCTCACCGAGGTCCGCCTGAGCTACGACGCCCACTGGGCCAGGAACTGCGACCACGAGCCAATCGGTCGTTGCAGCGGCTTTGGCTAAGGCATCGACGTCCGCAGTCGGAAGGGTCGGGTTCGTGTCCACGAGCGCGGGATCACCACCAATCAAACGCGCTGCATTTCGCTGCAGGAGTACGACCTCATTGTCATCTCTGGGGCATAGCGTCAGCTGAGGCCTTAGGCCCTTCGATCCGTGAGGTGCTGCTCGTGCCTCGATCTTGAGTGATACATGGCTGCCACGTAATGGCTGACCAGCAGACAGACTCGACCCAGACGAAGAGGGAAGTGTTTCAGAGAATGCGACGAGGATATGGCTTGCAGCTGGACTTGTGTTCAACCATGATTCCAAACTCGAGAATCGTCCTAGAAACACGACGTCGGTAAGAGCATCAAGGTCTGCAGTGTCCGCGACTGTCGTGACAACCTTGACGACTAGGCGACCTACTTCTTCGCGAATACGCCGCAGAGCCGCCGGCAGTCCAGCGCCCGCCGGAGGGTTAATCAGAGTTAGCGCAAGCCCATCCTGCGCGTACGGATGGTACTCGAGGAAAGATCGGACGACCTGTACCAGACCGGTTCCATTGGACGAGTGCACAAGAACGCGTCCGCCAGGAGTCTCAAATCGTGCGATGCCGCCGACATATGACGCGAGGCTGAGGGGCCCAGCGGATGGCCAGATAAGCGGATAGGCCGGCACCGCCCGATCGATGGCCCATTTAAGCTTCGCGCTCAACTCGGAATCCCCTAAGGACGTTCGGGCGAAGGTCGCTAGCTTTAGCAGCGGAGCCAGTCGCCAGGGATGAAATGAAGCCAGACTGCCTCCAGTCGGAATCACGTTGGCCTCGCCGGTGACTGACGGCACCTGCCAACGACCGTCCAGAAGCGGCAAGTGATCGATCAACAGAGATGGCGGATTGCTCGCGTCGGCAGTTGCCGCCCGCAGCAGTGCCGACCATGCGTCCACATAACTCTCAGCCAACTCGCGCATGTCATCGCTTGCTATCAAAAGTTCTAGGACTTCCTCGTCGTCGTTGGCGAGGACGCCTTCGAGCCGCGCTATTTTTGGACCGCGCCGCCACATACTCCTCTACCAACCCCGAATAAGTCGGTGCGCCGTCGGCTTGATCTTGTTGCGTGGCGTGCGAATGGAATTCTTGAGCCGTCAATGTCGCGTCCAGAGTGTCCGGATACTGCGACGACATCTCCACCCAGCCAATCAGGATCTGCTCCCACGGCCGGTCGAATTTGACCTCCTCAGAATCGTCAACATCAGGCTGAGTCCAGGCCTGCTCTGAGTTGTTCTCGAGATAAAACCGGATCTCCGGCGTCGCCTTTCCGGCCTGAGACGAAAGATCGATCGTCATACCATCGAGCTTCACCGCTGAACCCAACTCTGCCAGTGCCTCAACCACCTGATCGACTTCATCCTCTTTGACATCGAGTAAGTCCAGAAGTCTTTTGGGTTGAGTCTGGGGTGGAGGCTTGTCGCCGTCTAAGATCTTCCGAACTGCCATGAGATCAAGGCGGGCCAGATCCTTTAAGTCCAGCGTCTCTGTGTATCGCCGGGCGGCCACCGCCATTGCGGAGGCGCTCTGCTGAAGCCGAAGCAGGCGTTTAGCATCAGAGGCTGTGTCCGGCGGGTACGTCAAAAGGTCTACTGTCTGCCGATTCAGTAATAATCGGGCTCGAAAGCTTCCGCCCAGGAGTGCCTCGTCAGGAAGCAATCCGATCCTCCAGAGTTGCGTCCCCGCTGCTGCGATGACCTTGTTTGTTTCTTGTAGAACGGCCGCGATGTATCGCTCGAGCTCAGGGGCGTCAAGTTTGTCATCTGCCGCCTCTACCAGCAGATGCTCGAACAGATGTCGCAAAGGCTCGGCTTGGTAATCCGATCCCGATGCGTCCAAGTGAGATCTCAACTGACCGGCCCAAACCGTGACGATCTCCGGAAGTTCGACCACTCGTGTACGGATCAGTCCTGCCTCTTCGCTGCCCTTTGCGTCGCCCACGATTACGGTTGGTACACGCCCGTTGGAGGAAGTCTGGTTGCGCCAGTCAGTGATCAGTTGAGGTGATCGGCTTAAGGTCTTTCCTGAGATCTCATCAATATCCGGGGCGGATGCGAGTGTTCCCACTCTCACTACCTCGTCCATCGTCCGAAGTGCTTCAACGATCGGATAATGCCGTGGGCATTCAAGGCGAATCCATTTGTCTGATGTGGCATCGATGGCTCGGATGCATGCCTGCCCGATCGCTCCCGCCAGAGTGGGCATCACGTCGAGAACACTCGAGTGTGGGAGTCGGAGAACTCCCGGGCTAGACCTGCATGGATGAGTCGGGTCCGAAGGTGTTCTCCAAGAACATCCAGGCGCTGCCGTGCAACTTGCTCAGTACCAAAGACTCGTGCGCCATCAGGAACCGCGTCCTTTCGGCTGATCCCAACAATCAAGCCCAGGCGGGTTCGCATCGCTCGAACGAAGTCCTCGAACGCGAGAGACTCACCCGCGGGCACAAGCGCCCGAGCCAATGTCGCTAGTAAAGGAGTCTCGAGCACAAATCGCGGCTGCCCAGTTCCTCGCACAGGGCCTACAAATCCGACCTTGTTGGCCATCGCCCGAACGCCGCGTGATAGAAGCTCGACCGGATACCCAGTGTTCATAACTCTCTTAACCCATTCGTTGATGGCTTCCGACGTGGTATCCGGAGGCTGGGGTGCTTCCTTCAGGATTTTGTTGAGCGCCTGTTGCGGATTGCTCACCTGACCATCCGTCAGTATCCGCAAAAGTGCGCTGGGGAGACGCACTTCATCGGGTATAGCCGGATCCAACGCTGTCACCAAAGCTGCTTTGAGGTGATCGCCCAGACCGAGATGCACTTCAGCGACGGTCGCGCGATAGCTCAGTTGCGCCGCCTTCACGAGTGGATCTGCACCATCCCCTGGAGGCAGTCCGGTAAACACGACGATGCCAAGCGCGGTCTCCCATGCCAGGTTGTCCCGCCTGAGTCGCAGGCCTTCGAGAAGAAGGCCGAGAACCGCGCAGAAATGAAGGAGTGTGCCCAGCTGCCGAATTATTTCAAGCCGCCGCGCCCCTGCAGGGGACCCGCCGATCCCCTTCACGAGAGAAGCGATCGTTCGGCCCAAGAGCGGGAAAGCCGACGTTGAGGCTTCGTCGAGCTGCTTCGGGGCGGCGACGGTCGTACCTTGCAAGAGGAACTGGGCCAGCTGCGATGCCGGATCCGAACCTGATGCGGAATCGAGTATGTCGATCAACTGATCACGGACAGCGAGCTGCTCGGCTCCCGAGAGGGAATCCCAAAGGGCTCGACCCAATCCGTCGTCACTACGATCTGGAGTCGCCAGCCTTCTATCGATGGGCAGTGGCGACCCGAGTTTAGGAAACACCCGCCTGTCCGGATCGAAGACGATCCATATCGCATCCGCCAATGCCGCCAGAAGGGCTCGATCCTCAGCCCAGCCCGCCGTTTGAATCGCGGGATGTTGTGCCAATCGATCAATTGCGCCTGAATCGCGGCTGAACTCCCTCACTCGGTCTGCCCCACCACTCTTGCCGAAGGCTTGAAGTACGAAGTTATTGAATAGATGAGCCGGTGCGGGCCGATCAGGATATGCGCCGAGGACGAATCGTGCATTCGGTCGCAGTAGTTGACGGACTTCGTTAGGCGCGCTCAAATCGCCGGTTCGATACGGTGAGTTCCGGCCTCAATCTTCCAGGATGTGTGGAGCACATGACCGAAATTCTTCGCGAATTTTAGAATATCGAGCCTGTCAGGCTGGCGTGAACTGGCTAGCTCGACATAGAAGCGCCAAATCGCCCAGTCCACATCCTCGTGTTCGCGTTCGGCCAGTCTGACAGGCCGGCCGCGCAGTAAGGCGGTCAGCAGCCGATGGTCGAGCCGCAGAGCGCCCCTTCCAGATGGTCCTCGTAGATAGGCTCGCAGGCCTTTCTTCACGGTCCCAGGAAGGTTACCCACGATCTCGGACCGGCTGATTCTTATCTCGGCTCGAGGAACCGTCCCCAATGAGAACATTCCCGGCGGCCTCTGCTGACGCCGCTCTATCCCTAAATCGACCCAGAGTTCGAGGACCTGCTCGGGAATCTTTGCTTCGAGGTTGTATCGGTGGTACCGATTCAAGTACACGATCAAGAGGTCTGGTTGCTCGCGGCCGACCGCTAACACAGCGTCAGACTCCAGTCCGCTTACCAACGGCGCTTTGGACGTGTCGGAGGGCGATGTGACCAGTGCGATCTGAAGTCGCAGCCAATTCATCATGTCCTTCCGAGTCTTGGGGTCCCCGGCCTGTGCAGGTCTAGCAGTAAGGAACTGGAGTGGTACGCCGGTGAAAGGCTTCGACCCGATCTTGTGCCAATCGCCGTAGTAGAGCTTCAGATCGTCACCGGGGGTTGCGATCAGTTCTGGCGGCATGCGTGCCAGGAGACGTCGAGCAATTTCGCTGTCGCCGTAGAACGCACGCCAAAACCAACTGCTCGTCGGAGGATTGTCTTGACACTGACCTCCCGCAGCGAGATCGGCCACAAAGTCCCAAATATCCCGGAGCAATACTTCACGCGGGCCCTGCGAGACTGCCAATACTTGGGCCAGCCTCTGACGAACTTCGGGAGACTGCAACTGTTTCCAGGCTCTGCGACGCGGACAGGTGATCGGGCTTACACAGCACGGGAGATTGTTGACGACATCCTGAAGCAGAGGTAGACCCAGGATCTCCGCAAAGACCGCTTCAAAGGGGTTGAAGCCTCCAAGGTCGACAACAACAGGACGATCGCTTTCCGCCGGCGTCTGTCCCTGCTGCATCTCGTGCAAGGTGTCTAGAACGCGGTCGAATGGCGCTTGCGAAACTGAACCCAGCGTGCCCTCATTCGCAGCTATCAGGCGGGCGACCGTTTCGATTTGGCCCTCAATCGTGGACGCGCGAAGATCAACGGGGACCGCCGTCAAATCCCGCACTACGAGCACATGCCGTACGCCGTTGCTCTCGCCAGGCGCAACTGGCTTGGGCGCCTCCGCTTCCTCGGCGAGCAATTCGACGACCCGTTCGACAAATTGGGTCTTACCGCCGCCGGCCGACCCAGTAACAACTACATCCCGGCCGGCCGCTAGTGCAAGGGCGATTGGCTTCTCAAGTCCCGTATCAACAGAGATCGCCCTCCGCAGCTCCGCGCTGAGGCGTTCGCTTGTATGTGTCCCGCGCAAGAACTCCTCGAGTTGCTCGATCACCTCGTCCGCCTCAGAGCGACCGGCAACCATCTCGATTTCCACTCAGCGAGTGACCGCCTCTCAAATGACGTGTCATCTTCCGAGGGATCGATCAGCCAATCTGGTGGCTCATTAAGCAGCGCCACATTGGGCAGATTGGCGACGAATGGGACTGCATAGACGGGTCGATGGAACTTCGCGTGCACGATCGCCTCGTTCAGGCCAACGCTGAGAGCTGCAGACTCAATCGTTCTTTGTCTCTTGCCACCGCCACTGCCGTACTCACGAGATATGGACCGAGAACTTGCTTCGTGTCGGAGAAGCGCCTCTGCCAGGCGAGCTGTTCGATCAGCCAAGAGACTCGTCGACGTTCCAACAGTGTCCGCGACGTGAGCAAGGTTGATCGGTCCATGACGGCCGACAACTGTGACCCTGTTGTATTGCGCGGAATGACCAGCAAATAGGCCCTTCGTCGTGACGAGCAGTACTCCATGTCTTGGTAGGAAGCGCTCAATGCTGTCATCAAAAAGCGAGCGAGTGATCGAGCCTACGTCCCGATTCAGGAGTGACCGCACTTGAGGATGACCGAAAAGGCTCGCAATCAGCTTGCCGACAAGGTGAGGCCCAAATGGTGGCAGTGCCCCGCAAACGGTGGCTTCAACCTGAATTCGCGGCACGGTGAGGTCGTGGAGAACGCGAAGTCCTTCTCTTATTCCCTGACCTTCGGTGGCATGTTGCCGAAACGCGACTTCACCTGCGACAAGACGCCCGAGGTATGCAAGCCGTTTTCGCTGTTCGATGTCCTCCCTTAAACCCAATCTACCGCTACTAGCAGACCTGATCGCGGGAAGGCTCGCAGCGAGGTGCGCGAGAGGAGAAGACGTTTCGTAGCCGACCACCGGCCGCAAGGCCGACCTGATGCCGGCTAGCCGGTCAGCTAAGGCATCAAGAACGAAGCCCTGATGGCCCTGAGCAGCCAACCACTGGCGAAAAGTTCCACCGGCTCCGTGCCGCATTCGGGCAACCTCACTGCCCTCGGGCAGGTCGACCATGAAGCCGCACATCGAATCACGAGCCGGGCTGTGGGGCGCCTCGTCGCCAACTTCGAGGAGCCCAAGGGCATGACGCTCCCGATCAAGGTAACCAAATACGACTAGTCTCCTGGCCCGACCTTCGCGGCCGCGGTACGGCATTGACCATGTTGTGATCCCTTGCCGGAAGGCTTCGGCGGCGTCGTCCGAGGTCGCATCAACCACACTCAGTTCCATGTCGCGCAGAAACGGCAGCGCTCGTTTCGGACTCAGATCGGGCTCGTAACTTCTTGTATTGACTGGCTTGAGCCGTTCGAGCGCCTGTCTCATTTCAGAGCGATGAGCAGGGAGTGAACCGTCCCACTCAGGCCAGTAAGCCCACAGGCCGGAATCCCTGACGACGGCCTGACCACCGCTATCGACGATGTCGATCAAGAGTGAGAGAGTGAATGCGAATGCGGCGGCGTCTCGCTCCTTGGTTTGTGTCCCTTGCTCGAGAACGTCAGCGAGGAGCGCCTCGGATGCCTCCCTGCCCGCCTCAACTGAGTTGGCAAACCCCACGATCACGTCCTCGAATACCAGTCGCCAGTTGCCTAACTGGGGTTCGACCGGATAGGGGATCGCCTGCTGATGAGTTGAGTACGGGGATCGAACAAACGAGCTACGTCCCGTGGGAGCGACACGGGTGTGAGCGGCCTGCGAGAGCACATCGGATCGAAGGCCGCGAAGGGGAGCGAGACCGGTGCGCGAGCTCAGACTCACCTCCCCGTAATGCGTACTACGATCCAGATCGGCCGCACGGCGTAACTGTAGGGTCTAATGTGGAAGTCGTGGGCATCCCTTAACAGCCCACCCGTTCGGCCTCGAGTGGAAGCGACCAGGAACCGCCGCATGACGATGACGACGGTTGTCGAAACCGTCGCGATCAATGGTTTAGTGCCCGGCGTCAGACTGCGGTCCTTCGTAACTCAAAGGAGGGCGTTACGCAACTGGATCGCTGCTGTGATGAGCCGGGCCCTTACAGTCTCCCACGCGTCAGGCCAACTCGGCGGATAGCCTATCCCGAAACGCGCAAGCGATGACGGCAAATCGGGTTTAGCGGTTTCCGGATGTTGAAGTGCCACGCGCAAGCGGTTAACTGCACTGAAGTCATTTACCGCCTTTTGTGCCGAGTCGAGATCTGGACCCGAGAGACGAGTCCCGAGTGCCGATCGCATCCGCATGAACGTCTCGGAGGGCTTAAGTCGTCCCCTGTCCTCCGCCGCCAGCAGGATGTCTGGAATGGTCATAGCCTTCATGACTGCGTCGACGCTTGAGAGGCGGCTCTCAAAATCGGCCCTGGTCACACATGGCACCGCTAGGGCGGCTGCAATCGTCGTGTTGCTCAGCATTATTAGCGGCTCGTGGAATGCGACATGCCACACAGAAGCGAGAAAATCAAGGGCTTCTGGCAGGGCGCCCGGGTGCAGTGGGACAGAAACGCCCATTGGTTCGTCGGGACGATAGCGCTCGGCGCTATCAACCAGACTCCCGTTCTTATCGAGCAACGCCACAGAGACATATGCGGGATCTACGTCGACTTCGATTGCAACCTCGCCCGGGGCAGTGACTTGATGAACAGCGCGTGCCAGCCGGCTATCCGACCAATCGGCCTTCCACGCCAAATGAAGCATGTGGCCCGCTGCCCCATCCTTTTGGTTCTCCACAATATCCGAGACCACGCCCCGTCCCTCGGCGTAGTACAGGCGATGCACAGCTGCGAGCTCATAAGGCAGACGGATGACTACCTGCGGAGTAAAGTCAAAGGGTTTGTCGTATCGCGTGATTCCAAACAGCAGTTCCGATACAGCGTCATCGCCCCTTGGGTAATAAGGCAGATCAACAGCGAATAGTGGGAGACTTAGATCTGGAATCGCGAAGTAGACGCTCAGCGGGGCTTCGTAGTAGTAGCTCGGTTGGCTCAGAGAACGGGCTTTTCCATAGACACCTCCACTGGTTACCCAGTGTGCTATGCCGACCTCGCGGTCTGGGGGCGCGAATTGTGCGATGTCTCGCAGACTCCCAGACTTCAGCAGATCAGCGGCTTCGGGCCCATCCACTACCTTCACCCCCACTTCGAGATACGGGTACATGTAAGTGATGTCCTCGACAGCCGCTGCCTCGCGAGCGCAGACCATAAAGATGCGCTCCGTGCTCAGCGTGTCACAGCTAGCTGCCCAAGCCAGTGCGATCGGTCCAACGTACCTTTCAACCCGATAGAGGGCGCTGTTCCATGACTCACTTGGCATCAGTCTGTTCATTGCGTCGGCGTTCCTGGACCGTCACTTTGCCGCCCGGGTGGTGGCGATAGTGCTCGAATCGTGACGGCCATCGAGTTATCTCGCCCAGTCACCGACTGTGACCCTTGGGAGATAGCCACCAGCGTGAGTCACCGCTTCATCGGCAGTGCGATCCGCCAGGGTGTGACCTCATGGGATCCAACCCACTCTCCACTGCGCTCCCACACATTGCGCGCGATGGCCTCAATGCGGAACGCGGGCCTGGGGCCTAGGAATGTCAGCTTGAGGGCTTCGAGACGGGCCATGTCATCTCGATAGACGCCATCGCCCATTGACTGGGAGCTCGGGTTATGAATCTTGACGGTGACGAATTCCCATTGCGGAGGAAGAACGAGATTATATACACCGAGTTCTCCTGCACCGATTGGTATGCCAAAGCGTTGAAGCGTAAATTCCACTTGGTCCGCGCTCCGACGCCATCGATCTGTCGGAAGAGATTCGTCATCGACCTCCTGAAGCCAGTCAGCGCCGGAGACATGTTCCACTCCTAAGGCGAGACCTGCCTGCCCTGCCGTGCGCCGCAACTCGCCTGTGCGCAGCCGCATCGCACCGCTAGGGCGTCTTGGATGCAACTCGTAATACGTACCCGTGCCGTCCGGCCTTAGGAAGTCGACGATTAGGACGCTCGTATGCAAAGTAGACCTCTTGCGACAGGGATGCTCTTCGGCTGCGCGCAGCATATGTCCAACTGGGCAGCGACGGTTGCCCAAACCGTCGCGATCGCTTGCATAGGGCTGGATTGTCATTAGCAAAGGCCCGTGCCCAGCTGAGGCGGAGCCGTGTGGCCACACTCCTCATTAGGCGGCTAGTTCGCATGCTCCCTCGGATGGGCTATTGCTAACAGCTCCTTCGCTCTTGGATCTTCGGGCGGCAACGCCGGCTGTCGACTCCAGTTTCCGGCTTGAACGGGAATCAGGTGGTCGATTTCGAAACCCCCGGCATGGAGTGCGTCCACCAGATCTTCGACCGTGAATCGCCTATCGCGAATCACGAGTTCGCTCGGGAGCCGCCATTCAGCTCGAGAGAACTGCTCTTTGCGATAGTACGCCCCTTCGTAATACAAGAGGAGCTCCGGCTTGAAGACGTCGCCAGTCCTCTCCATGGTCGATGATGGCGGCAACGCCTCAAGCTCAGCGGCGAAATTGTCAGGCGTCGTCGGCTTGTGATCGGATGTCATACGGTTACGAGTCGGCTCAGTGTTCATAACGGTTACAACAAGCCGCGCGTGGGGTCCTAGACACGCTCGAATGTTGCGCAGGATCTGCTGATCGTCCTGAGCGTCTCCAGATGAGCCAATAACGTCGTAGATGCAAAGCGCTAAATCGAAAGGACCCGGCGGAAGGTCCCGTCGGGCATCCATCCGTTCGAAGCGCACGTTCCGGCCACGCGCTTCGTTCCGCGCCTTCTCCAGCAAGCGATCCGAGATGTCAATCCCGACTACCCTGTAACCAAGTGCGGCCATCCGATTTGCATGACGGCCATCACCGCAACCGACGTCGAGAACGAGACTGCCGCTAGGGACTCTCGTCTGCGCGAGAACAAACTCGACTTCTCGATCGGTATGGCGGTGCCAACGGTGTTCGACATCAAGAGTCATGCCCTCATACGCGTTAATCCATATCTGATCCGCACCAGCCAGGAGATCTCTCAACCTTTTCTCATCTGACTCTGGCCGTTGGGAGTGAAACGTGCAGGCAAACCATTCCTCGCCCGGTCGAATGTCTCCGAGCGTCCAGCGACGATCTTCCCGTCTGGCGGCCCTAATCATCGGTGCCAAGCCCTCAAGACTTAGGAAAAACTGGGTGTCCAACTTCGGGAGGAGGCGCCCATGCGAATCGACGAGCATGTTCGGTGGAATGTATGGGACTTCGCGAGATAAGCGCTCAAGCACTGCGAGACCCAATTTCCTGATCGACGCAACCTTGCACGGCCGTCTAGTTGCGGTCTCGAGAGCGCGGATTGCGAATGGGTTCGGCGTAACGAGGCCCCATGCGTAGCAGTCGCTGAATTGCCAGATGCTGAAAAGGAGCGTTGTGGCGAGACGCTGCTGCCGGTAGGCAGGATCAACAACCAACTGAGTGATCCAGGCGATGGGCCCCGAATCGCCGTTCGGGAGCCGTAGTGCGATGCAGTAACCGACGACCTGCTCATCGTGGATGGCGCATGCGATCCACGAATGATCGGAAGCCAGAAGACGCTGGAGATGGCGCGGCGTTTGCCGAATAGGCTCACCTGGTCTTGGGCCATATTGTCCCCAGGTTCCATAGGAGCGCGAATACAGGTCGCTACATTGGTCAAGTAGTGCTACGTCATGGCGAGCCACATCACCCGGGAGCCAGCGCCAACCGAAGCGCCAGAGTGGTGGTGAATCATGTTCGGCCCTCGTGTCAGGCATTGTCGATCGGCCCTTCCGGAATCACCTCTACATATAGAACTTGGCTTGTGGAAGTGGGTTGTGGCCGTCGGGGAGTTCCTTGAGGATATCGCCCACTTGCCGAGAAAACCGTACTGTGATTGGCAAGAGACCACCCAAGCGTGTCGAGTTCCAATTGAGCTTTGTCAAGATCAGTACTTCGCGTAGCAACGCATCCCGCGACGTGTCCTGCCCAATGTGGTCGGCGAGGAACAGTGGGACCGGAACATGTCGACCGTAGGGAAAATCAGCTAGCTCCGGGATAAAGCCGGTTGTGTAAAGGTAGTCGAGGTCGTCCACACGGAAACTTGTGCCTCGGAGGGGAGGGTACTTGCTCTCGGGGAACAGACGAGCGTCTGAGCTCGGGTGAACGGCGACTAGGTCGAAAAGGTCCGTTCGCTTGCGAAGAGCTTCTTTGAAACCCGTCTCTTCGTCAGACAGGAATCGCGAGGTCTTATGTATTACGACTCTTCGGGGTCGCAGATTCATGGCACGCTCGTAGTGATCTAAGGCGAGATCGACAAGCGCGGCTGCCATCTCAGCATTGAGATGGGGAGAGCGACTTTCCTCGCGCTGCGGATCCCATTCGAATTCGTGTCCTCGGAGGATCAAACCCTCTCCGTGCTGATCGAAGGCCTGCACTAAGCTTGTTTGCATGTTTGTCCGTTTGCTGCCCAATGCGCGGTAAAAGGACACTCCGATAAAACACGTCTGTGGGGGAAGTCCGACGGGGGCCCAGGGTAGTCCACCGCCTTTGTAATACATGCCGGTGAAGAAGTCCCATGCAATCGCCGCCGGATGGTCCTGACCTGGGGTCCGGTCCAATCGCGGAGTATCCGAAAGGAGTATTTGCGTGACGAGATGGTGTCGCATCGTGCGGGCCTTCAGAGCTCGCCTCAGATCCCGCTGGACCCATCCCAAACCTGGATCCTCAAATGTCACCGATTTACTCAATAGCAGGCGTTTTGGCAAAGCCAACACGACGTAGGTCGGTGGCTGGTCGGATTGCGCAAGGAGTTCGACTTTCTCGTCAACTAGAAGCACGATCGCCTCGAATCGTGCTTGTCCACCCAGCTTACTAATCGTCGCGAGTTCGGTCTGAGTAATGTGCTGGTCCCAATGCTCCGAGAAGGACATGTCCGCGAAGAATCCGCGATCTGGCTGAAACCCCGGAAACGACAAGTGTGGACCTTCGCCGGGCACTCCTAACGCCGCTGCTTGCATCCACTCACGGGTTTCGGAGATCGTCTCGGCGCTACCTACAATCCCGACTCTGATCTGTCTGGGATGACGCCCAACGTCAGAGGCCGAGTAAGGGCCAAAACGTGCGATGCCTTCTTTCGGGTCGACGTGTTTGCCACCGCCTCCGAAAACCAGCAACGGTTCAGGTATGTAGCGGGCTTCAATCGGTGCAGGCCGATTAGGTGCCCGAGTCGTTGTCCTCGAGCTCACCATCAGCTAGGTTCCCCTTTAGTAGGTCATGTTCAACGCGAGTAAACAGGTCATCCTCGTACTGGGCCTCAGTAAACGATCTCGCGTACTCCGAAGGTATACCAGGCCAGGTTATCCGCGCTTGCAAGAGAGTCGTGTCGATTATCACAGCGCTTACGTCCGAAAATCGAAAGAACAAGTGTGCCCGTCCTTCACATAGGTAATCCCGCCAAAAATGGACGTGGCTGAGCGTCTCAAAGTTGTACCACCGTCCCTTTCGGCGAGTGACCTTTTCGCCAATCTCGCTGCTGCGGAGCTCCTCAACGCCGTTCTTGGTCACGCGCAGATCCGGAGTAAAGCTAAGTACGAACCGATCAGAGCTAATGCGCAAAATGCGCAGACTAAGAGCCCAATGGATCCAGAACGGCATCGGCGACGAGTCTCGCCGACGGCGTGGTTGATACACCACGCGCTTACGCGTTGTGACGCCGCGTATCGATTTGTACACGACCACCTTCTCATTGCCCACAGCGGAAGGGGCGAAAAATAGCCTTCGATGTGATGGGTCAAATCTCAAGCCTCGTCGGCGTCCATGCTCATTGAGCGCTCGATTCAACAGCGCGATCAGCCAAAGGCTTCGGTCGTGATCGGCCAGCCACTCCGACACTCGACTCCTCTCAACCCGATCCCGGTCTACAAGGCTGGCAAACGGCGAGCTCGGATCGACAAGATTTTGAAATGCGTGTAGTCGCTGCGCCCGGGTTACCCACGGGGTAAACCCGGAAATTTGGCGTTCTCGGAGATGACTGACTATTTCCGAGTCGGACGCGCTTGATGGCGCCGAGTAGACATGCGTTGGCAGTTGAGTAATCAACATCAAGTTGCTGTGGACTGTCTCGACGACATCAGTGCTGACCTGATGACTCTGAGTCAATCGTTTGAGAGTCATCTCGACCCAGGATTCGTGCGCGTTCTTCATAGCCTCAAGACGGAGCGCGGAGTACAGCTGAGGCTGCGCATCCACGATCCGGTGGTGCCGGCCACACAAGAGAATTAGGTTCCCGTAGGCGTCCCGATCCGCGGCGGCCAATTCTGTCTCGCCCCTTGGCCCGCGCCGGCTCTGACCAACGATGTGGGCAACATGGCCAAGAACCACGGGATCCCCACCATTCTCGTCACTTGTTGTTAGGAGCTCATGGCAGCCCTCAAACGCACAGCGATTGCCTGAGCGCTGGCAGAGGAGGCGAAAGTCTTTTAGAGGAATCGACATGTGGGTTCTTAGTCAGGTCAGGCGTGCTTCGATTGAATTGTCAAGTTTAGCTGGGCGTGAACGCGCCCTCGGACACAGAGGCCCCGTCGCGCGTCCCAGATCCAGATTTGGGTGTGAGCCGCCTAGAAATATTCGGGGACAACCGCCGCTGCGACTGTCGTCTTGGCTGCCAGGAGCGCGAGTCTTGGCGGGGGATGGATGGAATCGAACCTACGCTGGACGCCTCAACAGCGGCCCGCAGACGGTTTTGAAGACCGCATGCCGTTTCGAGTGATCGCCTAGCTCCCCGGTCATGTTGCCTAGAAGGGCGATCGCAGATCGAAGTCCTTGCCCAGGTCGCCCTTATCCAGGTGCAGGTAGCGCATCACCATCACGTAGCTGGAGTGGCCGAGTATCCGGCGCAGGCGCTCGATGTCGCCCCCGTTGCGCAGGTGCTCGGTGGCGAAGGTGTGGCGGAACTTGTGGGCGTGG
>Ga0070699_100001491_pt1 | contig 21462 bp, 22 predicted proteins | sample KBSK1503metaG_FD_65473 | JGI IMG/M metagenome (GOLD analysis project Ga0070699, IMG submission 65473) | Corn, switchgrass and miscanthus rhizosphere microbial communities from Kellogg Biological Station, Michigan, USA - KBS K1-50-3 metaG | ecosystem: Host-associated > Plants > Roots >...
GTCACGGCCTATTGCCCGCTCGCCCGCGGCAAGGTGCCCGGCAACGAGGCGCTCGAGCGCATCGGCAAGAGCCATGGCAAGAGCTCAGCGCAAATCGCGCTGCGTTATCTCGTGCAGCAGGGCATCATCCCGATCCCGCGCACGCCAAATCCCGACCACCTCGCCGCCAATCTGGCGGTCTTCGACTTCAAGCTGAGCGATGCCGAAATGGCCGAGATCGGCAAGCTCAAGCAGGCCGGCATGCGGGTGGTCGATCCGCCGCACGCGCCGCGCTGGGACGATTGAAGCCGGTCGCCAACCAGTGATGCCGAGCGGAGGTGAGTGGTGATGCCCGTTGCAGCCCACGTCGTCGAAGCGCACGGCGCCCGCATCCCGCTCATCGGCCTCGGCACCTGGGAGCTGCGCGGGCGTACCTGTGCGCGTGTCGTCGAGCAGGCGCTCAAGCGCGGCTACCGCCACGTCGACACCGCCGAGCTTTACGACAACGAACGTGAGGTGGGGGAGGGGCTGTGCGCCGCCGGCATAAAACGCGATGAGGTGTTCATCACCACGAAAGTGTGGCCGTCGCACTTTGCCCCCCGCGAGCTCGAGCGTTCCGCTCAAGCGAGCCTCGCGCGGTTAGAGCTCTCGCACGTCGATTTGCTCCTGCTGCACTGGCCGAATCCGCAGATCCCACTGCGCGACACGCTCGGTGCGCTCTGCAAGGTCAAGCGCATGGGGCTTGCCCGCCATATCGGGGTGTCGAATTTCACCGTCGCGCTGATCGAGGAGGCCGTGAAGCTTGCGGACGAGCCGCTGGTCTGCAATCAGATCGAGGTGCATCCGTTCATCGACCAGTCGAAGGTGATCGCAGCCTGCCGGCGCCACGGCATGGCGGTCGTGGCCTATAGCCCCGTGGCCCGCGGCGGCGTGAGCCGGGACAAGGTGCTGGCGCGAATCGGCAAGGCGCACGGCAAGACCGCCGCGCAGGTGAGCCTGCGCTTCCTGGTGCAGTCGGGCATCGTGGTCATCCCGCGGACCAGCCGCCTCGAACGGCTGTCGGAAAATCTCGCGATTTTCGACTTCGAACTCGCGCGGGCCGAGATGGCCGAGATCGCGCGTCTCGCGCACCGCGACGGACGGATCGTCGATTACGCCTATTCGGGATCGCCGCAATGGGATTGAAATGGAATTGATGCGTCCTCGCCGGTTGGTGCGCCTAGCGACGCTTGCGGTCATCGCGGTCGGCCCGCCCATCGGATATTTGGAGCTGATCGATTCTGCTTGGGCCGAGGCGGCGCGCGCGGCGGTTCGCTCATCGCCGGCGGCACGCGAGCAAACCACGCTGCCGCGCCCGCGGCCCGCCGCCGGCTCGCACGAAGCAGAAGCCGGTGACGACGCGGACCCGCCCGCGCTCCCCGAAAGCTTTCGCGAGCTCGCCAAACAGTCCGGCGAGCCGCAGATCCCGGGTCTTACCATCGTCTACCTCCATCCGCTCGGCTTGCCGGCCGACGCCAACCACTGGCGCAACATCATCGTGCACCAGACCGAAGGGCCCACCGGCTCGGCGAAAAGCATGGCGCTGGAGCAAGCGAAAAATCCCACCAAGCGTGGCGTGATGTTATGGGTGGAAACGGACGGCACCGTCTATTGGTCGACGGCGGAGACCGCGATCCCGACCCACGGCGACGGCGCCAATCGAAACGACAATAAATACGTCGATAATTCCAAGACCTATCGCGGCGTGATCAAGACCAACTCGATCGGGGTGGAATTCGTGGGCAACTACCCGGACGTTGCCAAGCCGCCGACGCGCGCGCAGAGGCAAGCCTGGCTGGTCCTGGTTCGGTTCTTGCAGGAGCGCTACGACATTCCAACCGAGAACATCTATGCCCACAATTGGATCGACTTTAAGGATCACCGCTACTGCGAGGGCTGCGAGCTCGCGACGCTGGCGCGCAAGCTGGCCTATCAGCCGGGCAAGCGGGCGGGGGGCGAATAGCGAAGAAGCGGGCGAGTAGCGAATGGTGAGTGGCGGATAGCGCATAATGACTTCGAGCGGCGCGCAACCCGCTATTCGCTACTTGCACCTCCGAAGTCACAATCGTGAGCTCAATGGATCCCAACAGCGCGCTCGTCCTGTTCTCCGGCGGACAGGATTCGACGGTGTGTTTGGCGTGGGCGCTCGAGCGTTTCGCCCGCGTCGAGACGGTGGGCTTCGATTACGACCAGCGCCATCGCGCCGAGCTCGAGGCACGGCCGCGCGTGCGTGAGCGCATGCGGGCCCTCGACCCGGCGTGGGCCGAAAGGCTGGGCGAGGATCACCTCCTTCACCTCGGCGCGCTCGCCGCCATCTCCGACACCGCGCTCACGCGCGAGGTCGCCATCGAGATCGGAGAGAGCGGGCTGCCGACGACGTTCGTGCCCGGCCGCAATCTCGTTTTCCTCGCGTTTGCGGGCGCGCTCTGCTATCGGCGCGGAGCAAAGCATCTCGTCGCCGGCATGTGCGAGACCGACTTCTCCGGCTATCCCGACTGCCGCGACGACACCATCAAGGCCATGCAGCTGGCGCTCAACCTGGGGATGGAACGCCGCTTCGTGGTCCATACGCCGCTCATGTGGATCGACAAGGCCGCGACCTTCGCGTTGGCGCACGAGATCGGCGGCGACGCGTTGCTCGAGGTGCTGGTCGAGGACACCCACACCTGCTATTTCGGCGACCGCTCGCAGCGGCACGACTGGGGCTACGGCTGCGGGACATGTCCGGCCTGCCGGTTGCGGGCCGACGGGTTCGCCAAATGGATGTCCACACGATGATCGAGACGAGACGTCGGGATGAGGGGGTCGTGTTTCTCGCGCTGTTTGCGCTCACCATTCCGGCGGCGAATTGGCTGATCGGGCACGCCGGCACGGTATGCCAGCCGCAGGGACCTTGCCTCGTTCCGGTAGCGCCGGGGCTGATGGCGCCGTCGGGCGTGACCATGGCCGGCGCTGCGCTGGTGCTGCGCGACCTGGTTCAGCGCCGGCTCGGGGTCGCGGCAGCATCGCTTGCTATTCTCGCCGGTGCCGTGCTTTCGGCCTTGCTGGCGCCGCCCGCGCTCGTCATCGCTTCGGCGGCCGCGTTCCTGCTCTCGGAATTCGCTGATCTCGCGCTCTATACCCCGCTCGCTCGGCGCGGGCTCCTCATCGCGGTCGTCGCGTCGGGCGTGGTCGGACTGGTCGTGGATTCCGTCGTGTTTTTGTGGCTCGCCTTCGGCTCGCTCGAGTTCCTGCTCGGCCAGATCGTCGGCAAGGCGTGGATGGTGCTGCTGTCGATTCCATTCGTGGCTTGGCTGCGGCGACGCGACGCGCGCCTCGGCATCGCGCCGGTCTGAGGCGGACGCCAAGGAGGCTTGCCAAAGAGGTGTGCCAAAGAGGTGTGCCATGAGTGCGGCCCTTTACGAGACGCTGCGTGCGATCACCACCGCGACCATCACCACCATGCTGCTGAAGAAAGGCATTCGCCGTTGCTGGATGAACGGGCCGCAGCCGCTCGTTCCCGGCGGCGGACGCCTCGTGGGTCCGGCGTTCACGCTGCGCTTCGTGCCGGTGCGCGAGGACCTCGCGACGCCCGAAAGCTGGGCGAAACCGATCTCGACGCGGGGCGCCATCGAGGAAATGCCGGCCGGTTGCATCGCGATGGGCGTGACCTCGGCTGGCATCTTCGGCGACATCCTGACCATGCGCATGATGAAGCGCAACGTCGCGGCGCTGGTGACCGACGGCGTTGTGCGCGATAAGGCCGGCGTGCTCGCCTCCAAGCTGCCGGTCTGGTGCGCGGGCACCGCCGCGCCCGCTTCGGTCAACGGGCTCACTTTCGTCGGCTGGCAGGAGCCGATCGGCTGCGGCGGCTGCGCCATCTTTCCCGGCGACGTCATCGTCTGCGACGACGACAGGGCGGTGGTGATCCCGCAGGACCTCCTCGTCTTCGTCGCCGAGGAGGGCGCCGAGCACGAGCGTATGGAGAGCTTCATCGTCGGCGAGGTCGAGCGCGGGGCGAAGCTTCCCGGCCTCTATCCCATGAACGCGGACACCAAGGCGCGCTACGAGGCGTGGAAGAAGAAGTGATTGGTGGATGTTCTTCCCCCTCTCCAAGATCCTCGGCTTCTTCGCCATCCCGTCCAATCTTGTTGTTTCGATCGGCATCCTCGGCCTGTTGCTGCTGCCGACGCGCTTTGCGCGCGCCGGGCGCGCCCTGTCCTTCGCGAGCCTCATCGTGCTCGCGATCCTCGGCCTCTCCCCGGCCGGCAATGCGCTGATCATCCCGCTGGAGGAGCGCTTCCCCCGTTGGGACGCGACGCGCGGCGCGCCCGACGGCATCATCGTGCTCGGCGGGGCGATCTCGCCCGACATTTCCGCCGCGCGCGACGAGGTCGCGCTCAACGAGGCGGCCGAACGGCTGACCGTGGTGGCCGAGCTGGCGCGGCGCTACCCGAACGCCCGCATCGTGTTCTCGGGCGGCAGCGGCGCGCTCATCTACGACGAGGGCGCGGAGGCCGCCTTTGCGCTGCGCCTGCTGGAAGGACTTGGCATTCCGCGCGCGCGCATCACGCTGGAGGACCGGTCTCGCAATACGGTCGAGAACGCGGTCCTTTCCAAGGCCATCGCCCAGCCCAAGCCTGGCGAACGCTGGCTGCTGGTGACGTCAGCCTATCATCTGCCGCGTGCGGTCGGCGTCTTCCGCAAGGCCGGCTTTCCGGTCGAAGCCTACCCGGTCGACTGGCGCACGCGCGGAACCGAGGACGCGCTGCGCCCGTTTGCGACCGTGGGCGATGGGCTGCGGCGAAGCGACACCGCCGTGCGCGAATGGGTCGGACTTGCGGTGTATTGGCTCACGGGGCGGAGCTCGGACCTCTTTCCAGGACCGACGCGCGACCGCCATTGAAAAAAGTGATCGTCGGTGCCGCGCCGTTCACGGCGCGGCATTTACCCGCTGTTCACCGCTCGCGCGCAAAATAGCTGAGCGCTCGACACGACTTTGTGACCGCGTCTTCTTGCAATCGCGCGCCGCCCGCCGGGTTTGAGTCCTGACGCTCTTTCACTGGGGCGCGGGCATGTCTGCGCACGAGCGCCTTCGAAGGAGCATCATCCGATGATGCGCGTCGAGATGCGACCAGCAATGCCCTCGGCCTTGCCGCGGGCGGCGGTCTCGCAAGCCCGCCGTGAGCGGCTGCTGCGGTGGTCTGCCCTTGCAGTGACGGTGCTCACGGCGACGATCGCCGTTCTGGCCGCGGCCATGACGGCCGTGATGCTGGGCATCACCTGATATCGCGCCGCTGCGAGCGCGGTTCCGATCGATCGACGGGCCTCGCGGGTCGAGGCGGGGCTTGACCGCGCCGGTGCGCTGCGCCCACCATCGTCGGGGCGCCGCAAGCGAGCGATGCCGCGAAATATCACCTATCACGTCCACGCGCTGGCCGAGGCTGCGAGCCAAGAGGCGCAACACATCACGGGATGAGGGATGGCGCTCAAACTCATCATCGGCAACAAGAACTATTCCTCCTGGTCGCTGCGCCCATGGATTGCCATGAAGGTCGCGGGCATTGCTTTCGACGAAGAGGTGATTTCGCTCGATGCCAAGGACTTCAAATCGCGGGTAACCAAAATCTCCGGCACCGGCAAGGTGCCGGCGCTTACCGACGGCAAGGTGCAAGTCTGGGAGTCGCTTGCGATCCTCGAATATCTCGCCGAGAAATATCCCGACGCCCGCCTTTGGCCGGCCGATCCGACGCCGCGCGCGCTTGCACGCGCGATCGCGGCCGAGATGCACGCGGGCTTCGTTCCGCTGCGCCGCCATTTGCCCATGAACATGTGGCGGCCGGTGATGCCGCGCCAGCTCACGGCGGACGTTGAGTCGAACGTGCGGCGCATCGAGGCCATCTGGGCCGATTGTCGCGCGCGCTACGGCGCTGGCGGCGCCTTTCTGTTCGGCAGCTTCGGAGCCGCCGACGCCATGTACGCGCCGGTGGTCGCGCGCTTCCACACCTATGCCGTCGAGGTCGGCGCCGCGGCGCGCGCCTACATGGACGCGGTGATGGCGTTGCCGGCGTGGGGCGAATGGCGAGCGGCGGCTCTGATAGAGCCCTGGGTGCTGCCGGAAGACGAGGTGGATTGGCCGACGGTTATGCGAGTCTGACCGGCTGCGCCGTTCGCGCCTGCGACATTGCGCCAAAAAAATGCCGAGGAAGTGTATTGATTCCGGCGCGGGGACGAAAGACAAACACGCCCATCCCGTAGCGCCTTTTTGGGTGCCGCCGGGAGGGGGCCACCCAACAGCGGGACTACCTGCCTTACCGCCTGGAGCTGTCATCATGCGATATCGTGTTATCGCTCTGTTTTCGGCTGTGTTTTCGGTCCTCACCGTCTTCTGCACCGCAGCAATGGCGGAAGAAGCCAAGAGCGACGTCAAAGGGCTGTTCCTTCTGACCGATTACCCCGCGGTCACCCTGCGCCCCGGGACCACGTCGTCGATCAATCTCAAGCTGCAGAACTACGGGCTTCCGCCGGAGCGGCTGGCGCTTTCGGTCGGCGGGGTTCCCTCCGGCTGGACGGCGACCCTGATCGGCGGCGGCCAGCCGGTGGCGGCGGCGCTGGCGGCAACCAATGCCAACGTGCCGCTCGAGCTGCGCCTCGACGTCCCCAAGGACGCTCCCGTCGGCACCACCAACCTGACGGTGACCGCGCGCGGCGCGACCAGCAACGCAACGCTTCCCATTGAGGTGAAGCTCGCGACCGATCTGCCCGCCAAGCTCACGCTCAATCCGCAGCTCCCCGAGCTGCGCGGCACGTCCAAGTCGAGCTTCGAGTTTCAGCTCGCCCTCAAGAACGACAGCCCCAAGAAAGTGGTGGTGAGCTTGTCGGCGCAGGCGCCGCAGAACTTCGACGCCACCTATACCGAGCAATACGGCAGCCAGGAGCTCAACGCGCTTCCGCTCGATCCCGGCCAATCCAAGGACGTGAAGCTCAAGGTGCGGCCGCCGAACACGATCGCGGCCGGCAAGTACAAGGTGGCGGCAAAAGTGTCGGCCGACGACGCCACCGCGACGTCCGACCTCGTGCTCGACATCACGGGCCAACCGAAGATCGACATTGCCGGCCGGGAGGGCGTCCTCAGCGCCAAGGCTTCCGCCGGCCAGGAGGCGTCGATCCCGGTGATCCTCACCAATTCCGGCACCGCGCCGGCGGAACAGATCGAGTTGTCGGGCACGGTTCCCACGGGCTGGAAGGTGAACTTCGAGCCGAAGACTGTCGACCGTATCGCCCCCAACGAAAACAAGGAGGTGCAGGCGCTGGTCACGCCGGCCGCCAAGGCCGTCGCCGGCGACTACGTCACCACCGTGCGAGCGGCCGCGCGCGGTGAATCGGCGTCCCAATCGTTCCGCGTTGCGGTCACGACCTCCACGATTTGGGGCATCGTGGGTATCGCGCTCATCGGCGGAGCGCTGCTGGTCATGATCGGCGCCGTGGTGTGGTTCGGACGGCGATGAACGGCAACGTCATCGAGGCGAAAAACCTCACCAAGCGCTACGACGGCGTGGCCGTCGTCAACGGCATTTCGTTTTCCGTGGCGCGTGGCGAGATTTTCGGACTGCTCGGTCCGAACGGCGCCGGCAAAACCACCACCATCCTGATGCTGCTTGGCCTGAGCGACATTTCGGACGGGCAGGCGCGTGTGCTCGACCACGATCCCGTGCGTGAGCCTTTGGCGGTGAAGCGGCAGGTCGGTTACCTGCCCGACCAAGTCGGGTTCTACGACAATCTCAGCGCCGCCGAGAATCTGCGCTACACCGCGCGGCTGATGGGGTTCGAACGCGCCGAGCGCGAGGAGAAAATCAAGGCGTCGCTCGGCCATGTGGGGCTCGCCGAGGTCGCAGACAACCGCGTGGGCACCTTTTCGCGCGGAATGCGCCAGCGGCTCGGGCTCGCCGAAATTTTGATGAAAGAGGCGCAGATCGCGATCCTCGACGAGCCGACATCGGGCCTCGACCCGCAGGCCACCGCCGACTTGCTCAACGTCATCCGCGGCCTCAAACAGCGCGGTGTGAGCGTGCTGTTGTCCTCGCACCTGCTCGAACGGGTGCAAAGCGTTTGCGATCGCGTCGCGCTGTTCAATCAAGGCAATATCGCGCTGATCGGTACGGTGCCGGAGCTGGGCCGCCAGGTGCTCGGCGGCGGCTTCCGCGTCGAGGTGGAAGCCGAAGGGCAGGGACTTGCCGAGCGGATCGCGGCGATCCCGGGGGTGCAACGGGTCGAGCCGGGGGCAGCCAACCGGTTTTTGCTCCTCGCCGACCACGACGTGCGGCCGGAAGCCGCGGCCGCCGTGGTTGCAGCCGGCGGACGGTTGCTGCGCCTATCGGTCGAGGAGCCGAGCCTCGAGGCGATTTACTCCCGCTACTTCCAGACCCACGAGGGAGAGCTCCATGCGACGTGAAGGTTCGGCCCTGCATGGTTTCGGGGTCGTGACACTGAAGGAGATCGCCGATCACTTCACCAGCATCCTCGTGGTGGTGCTGGTCGTCCTAGTGGTGGCGACCGCGATCGCCGTCGTGCGTGGCGCCATCGATCAGATCAAGGAGATCACGGCGGAAGATCCGTTCCTGTTCCTGCGGCTGTTCACGCGCGGTGGACCGCTCCCGCTCGTGGCGCTGTTGTCGTTTTTGGTGCCGCTGGTCGCGATCGGGCTCGGGTTCGACGCCGTAAATGGCGAGCACAACCGCCGCACCCTCTCGCGCATTCTGGCGCAGCCGATCTATCGCGATGCGCTCCTGTTCGGGAAATTCGCCGCCGGGCTGTTTACGCTGTCGGTTAGCCTGATCGTGCTGTGGTTGCTGGTGATCGGATTTGGATTGCTCGGGCTTGGAGTTCCCCCGAATGCCGAAGAGATGGCGCGCGCCCTGATCTTGCTGGTGGTCACCATCATCTATGCCGGCTTCTGGTTCGCGCTCGCGCTGCTGTGCTCGGTCGTGTTCCGCTCGGCGGCGACGGCGGCGCTGGTTGCGCTCGGGCTGTGGCTGTTCCTGACCATTCTCTGGCCGCTGTTCTCGCCGGCACTGTCGGACGCGGTCACGACCGCAGGGGATGTCTTGGGTGTGCTCGACACGCGGCAGGCGTTCGCGCGGCTGTCCCCGAGCGTATTGTTCAACGAGATCGTTGCGGTCGTGCTCGACCCCTCCGTGCGCTCGACCCAGCAATCCATGCTCGCCGCGCTGGGACTGGCCTTGATCGAGCGCGGCGCCATCCCGGATGCGCCGATCCCGCTCGTGCAAAGCGTGCTGATCGTGTGGCCGCAGATCGTCGGCCTGGCGGCCGGCACGATCCTGCTCTTCGTCGTTGCTTATATCGTCTTCCAGCGGCAGGAAGTGCGGGCCTGATCGCGTCCCAGCGATAGGCGATCACGGGGCCAACGGCGGCCGCGCGCCGCCCTTCTGTCATCCCGAGGAAAGTCGTCAGTCGGCGTGAAAGGGGCGCTCTGCGCCGATCATCAACCCGCAATCTTCTTCCAGCCTTCGCGCGCGAGGGTGGTGACGCTGTCCAGGTTTTTGGCCACGACGTCCCAGTTCACCATGACTGGCTTGGCGCCCGCGGTCGAGACCGTGTCGGCGACATAGGCGCCGCCAACCGTAAGCGCGCAGCCGATGATGATCCCGACAATCAAGCGCATGGAGGTCCCCCCTTGCCGACCCTTGCGGCGAGCCCGGGTAGGCCATGAACGCGGCGCCATTGTGTTTCGGGCCGCTCGCGAGAGACGACTCCGAGAGCCTTGGATTTCGGTGGTCTCGGCCCATCGCCAGATTCGCGTCGGCGCGGATTTTCCGCACTAGCGGGACGGCTGCACTTTCGCTTGCCTACGCAGCATGCCCGCTATGACACGTCGCGGTCATGCGGCGAATTCGATTGAACACTTTCATCTAAACTATTGACAGAATTTGTTATTCAGCCTCAACCAGGAATGAAACCGATCCCGAACAAAAAACGGAATTTTCGAGGCAATTTGCCGATTTCGCTGCTATATTCGCCGCGATCGGGGGAACACCGCTCAAAACGAGCCAATCCGTATCGTTCGAGTGCAGGAGAACCGCGTTGCAAGAACACAAGTTTCAGATCGGCCAGACCGTCTACTTCACGTCGCGTCCGATTGGCCACATGGTCGCCAACAGTACCTATCAGGTGGTGAGGTTGCTCCCCTCCGACGGCGCCGATTACCAATACCGCATCAAAAATGCGAATGAGGCGTTCGAGCGCGTGGCCAGGGAAAGCCAGCTCGAATTTTCCCGCTGAATTAGCGGAACGCGTTCGGCAAACTGGGGGCCGGCTGTTGCGCACGCGATCGAGCGTGCGCAAGGCGTGCAAGCTCGTCCGCGATGAGGCGCGCAGATCGCGCAAGGCGCGCCGCGCGTCTGATTGGCGCGCGCCTTGATGGCGAATGCTCCGCGCGACCAGCGGGGGTGGCCACCGCCGCCCCCCTGAGCCATACTGTTCCCGGAGTGGTGGCTCATGCTCGATCGCGTTGGGGAATGGGCAACAGCCTTGACCGGCGTTGTATCGCTGCCGGTATGGGCGGTTGTCGGCATTGGCGCGGTCCTCGTGCTCGCTTGCGCGCTCGCCTTGGTTCGCGCCGGCGGGGAGGGCAGAAGCGTACCCGTGGTGGTCCTCGTGCTGATCGTCGCCTTGGCCGGATGGTGGGCGCGCGATCATTTCGCCCGCCGCGATCTTGAGGCCGAGCAGCGCGCGCTCGATACTCGCGCATTCGAACTGGCGACGCGCGCATTCATGCCGGGCTCGGCATTGGGCTGCCTCGATGCGATCGCCGGCGAAACGGTGGAGGAAGCGTGCGAAAAGGCGGTTTTTGCCAGCCCCGAGGCAACCGCCGCGGCCGTATCCTATGTGGCCGCGCAGCTCTCGCTGTTGGCCTCCGCCCGCGACCTTGGGCGCGCCGGCCGGACGAACTCCGCGACGCTCGCCCTGCGCCGTGCGGTCGAGGCCGACCGCTTCGGCATCGTGGCGCACGTGCTCGCGGTCCGCGACGGCTGCGCGCCGGATCAGTGCAGCGCCTTCGCCTGGCTGCGAGACACCAGCCGCATCAACGTCAATCTCGCGGAACGCCCGTTCGAAGCTCGGCTCAAGACCTACGCCGCGAGCTGGCCGGCTGTCGGCAGTCGGGACGTGGCAAGCACTCCGCTGTCCCCGGCACCCAGCGCGGCGGCCAAAGTGCCGAACAACCTCTACTTCCCGTCAGCGAAGTCGATCCCGCCGGTCAATATCATGACCGCGGAACCACCGCCGGCGCAACGGCAGCCCCAAGACACAACGGGCGCGGCCGAGGCCGCGACGCCGACGCCGCCACGCCGGCCGCCGCAGGCGGGTGCGCAGCCGCGTCCGCCGGCGAGCGCCGCACCCGCGCGTTCGGCGCCGACGCCGCTTGCTCCCGCGCAATAACCGCGCCCATCTTCTGAGGATAAGCTCCCGCGCGCGCGTGGCAACGCAGGCCCGGCGCGCTATGATTTCGTCACCCTTGGTTCGGCAATATCCACCGTGGCCCTTCATCTCATCAAGCTTTGCGTCGGCTGTGACTCGGTCAAGGATCTCGAGGATTGGATCCGCGAGAAGCTCAAGCAGCGCAGGAAGCGCGGGCTCTCGCTCGAGCACATGCACAGGACCCGCATGGTGCCCAAGCGCTCCGACGAGTTGCGCGACGGCGGCTCGCTCTACTGGGTGATCCGTGGCGAGATCATGTGCCGGCAGCGGCTCGTCGACGTGCGGCCATTCGTCGACAAGGAAGGAATCGGCCGCTGCCATCTGGTGCTTGAGCCCAAGCTCATCCTGGTCGAGCCGCGGCCGTGGCGGGCGTTCCAGGGCTGGCGCTATCTCGCGGCCAAAGACGCCCCGCGCGACCTCGACCGCGCCGCGCCAGGTGCCAAGAATATGCCGGAGGCGCTGCGTCGCGAGCTGAGCGAGCTCGGCCTCTTGTGATCGCGCGTTGCCGCCGCCAAGGCGTCGTCGATCATCGCACCGTGTGCTAGAAATCAAGCCGAAAACCAGCGTCATCAGGCGGGAGGAACGACATGCGATCCAAACAATTCACGATTGCGCTGACTGCGGCCGCGATGGTCGCGCTGACGGCGGGCACGGCGGCGGCGCAAGAGACGGTCAAGATCGGTATGAGCTTTGCCATGACCGGCGCCGGTTTTGCTGCCGCAGGTCGGCAGGCTTCGGCCGGCGCACGACTCTACGTCCAGCACCACGGCAACATGGTCGCCGGCAAGAAGATCGAAATGATCCTGCGCGATGACGCTGGCGTGGCCGACAATGCGCGGCGGCTCGTGCAGGAGATGATCGTCAACGACAAGGTGCACATCATCGGCGGCGGGATCACGCCGACCGCGCTTGCCTATGGTCAGCTCGTAACCCAGGCCAAGATCGCGACCGTCGTCATGATCTCGGGCGCCTCGGTGACCACCACCGCGTCGCCCTATTTCGTGCGCACCAGTTTCATTCTGGCGCAATCATCCTGGATCATGGGCGAGTGGGCGGCCAAGAACGGCAGCAAGCGCGTCGTTACGCTGGTCAACGAGTGGGCGCCGGGCACCGAAGCGGAAACCGCGTTCAAGCAGCGCTTCACCGAGCTCGGCGGCCAGATCGTCGAATCGATCCGCATCCCGCTGGCCAATCCGGACTTTGCGCCGTTCCTGCAGCGCATCCGCGACATCAACCCCGATACCGCTTTCATCTACTTCCCCGGCACGCAGGCCGGGATCTTCGCCAAGCAGTTCGCCGAGCGCGGCCTTGCCAATTCCGGGATCAGGATCATCGGCCCGGGTGATCTCACCGACGACGACGAGCTCAACAATATGGGCGATCAGATGCTGGGGATGGTGACCGCGCATGATTATTCCGCGTCGCACGACTCCGCGCTGAACAAGAAATATGTCGAGGACTTCAAGAAGGCGAACAACTTCCGTCCGAATTTCGTATCGGTCGGCGGCTATGACGGCATGCACCTCATCTACGAGGCGCTGAAGAAAACCGGCGGCAAGACCGACGGCGACAGCCTCATCGCCGCCATGAAGGGCATGCGATGGGAAAGCCCGCGCGGGATGATGTCGATCGATCCGGAGACCCGTGACATCGTGCAACCCATCTACATTCGCAAGGTCGAGAAGATAAACGGCGAGCTGTGGAACACGGAATTCGCCAAGTTCGATGACGTCAAGGACCCACTGAAGGCGAAGAAATAGCGCGCCGCACGCGAACGCGATATCGGGGGGGGGCGCGCTATCGCAGCTCGCACCGCGATTGCTCACACGGAGATATTGTCGATGAGCCGCGTCTTGCCGATGCGCGCGGCCACGAGCAGCCGGATCGGGCCGTCCTCGACCGAGGCCACGGGCGCGAGCGTATCGGCGTGGCGGGCTTCGAGATAGTCGAGCACAAAGCCGGCGCGCTCGATGGCGGCGGCGCCCTCATCGAGCACACGGGCGGCCAGTTCTCCGCGCGCAATCTTGGCCGCGCAATCCTTGAGCACGCGCTGAAGCGTGGGTGCGGCCGCGCGCTCGCTCGTCGACAGATAGCCGTTGCGCGAGGACAAAGCGAGGCCGTCCTGCTCGCGCACGGTCGCAACCGCGACGATCTTCACCGGCAAATCGAGGTCTTTCGCCAGCCGCGTCACCACCTTGAGCTGCTGGTAGTCCTTCTCGCCGAACATCGCGATGTCGGGCGCGCATTGGATCAAGAGTTTTCCGACCACGGTCGCCACGCCGGCAAAAAAATGCGGGCGAAACTTGTCCTCGAGCCCGGCCGTTGCCGGTCCCTCCGGCACGATGTGGGTGGCAAAACCGGAAGGGTACATCGCCGTCACCGGCGGCGCCCAGACAAGGTCGACCGCCATCTCGGCGAGCGCGGCAAGATCGGCGTCCCAGGTTCGCGGGTAACTCGCAAAATCCTCCTGCGGCCCAAATTGCGCGGGGTTGACGAAGATCGAGACGATGACGCGTTTCGCGCGCCGCCGCGCCGCCCGCACCAGCGCGAGATGACCGCCATGGAGCGCGCCCATGGTCGGCACCAGCGCGATCCGCTCGCCGGCCGCTCGCCACTGCATGAAGGCGCGGCGCAACGCCGACACCGTGCGCACGACTCGAATGGCCATGGGGACAGACTTCGTGTGGTTGGGGCTCGCGACGCCGCGCGCAAATTACCAAAGCCGCGGCGGGGAGGCCACGTGGCGTCCCAGTGTGTTGCGCTGCGCTCAGCCCGCGACGGCGCGGGCATTGCGCCGGAGGGCGGATATGGCCACCTTATGGGCGTTGGGATAGTCGCCCGTTGAAGCGCCTGCTGCCATGGCCAATGATCGTCACGACCGCTCACCGACGGATCGCAGCCGCGCACCGGCAGCGACCGCCACGCGCGCGGAGATCGACGCCTTCCTTGCCCAGGTGAAGGGCCTTGCTCCGACTGCCGAACCCGGCCGGCGAGGGCGGCTCATCTTCGCCCTCGACGCGACCATGAGCCGCCAACCCATGTGGGATACGGCTTGCCGGCTGCAGGCGGACATGTTCCGCGAGGCGGCTGCGATCGGCGGGCTCGACGTGCAGCTGGTTTATTACCGTGGCCTCAGCGAATGCCGGGCCTCGCGCTGGGTCTCGCAGGCCGAGCGGCTGAGCGCGCTGATGGAGCGGATCGACTGCCGCGGCGGCCATACCCAGATCGGCAAGATCATCGCCCATGCCAAGCGGGAAACCCAGATTACGAAGGTGCAGGCCATGGTCTTCGTCGGCGACGCCATGGAAGAAAAGCTCGACGATCTTTGTCACGCCGCCGGCGAGCTCGGGCTCCTCGGCGTGCCCGCCTTCATGTTCCAGGAAGGCGACGATCCGATCACCGAACAAGCCTTTCGCGAGATCGCACGCCTGACGCGCGGGGCCTATTGCCGCTTCGATCCGGGCGCAGCCCATGAACTCGCCGAGCTGTTGCGCGCGGCCGCCGCCTATGCCGCGGGCGGCATGCGCGCGCTCGCCGACCTCTCGGCGCGACGCCAGACCGGCGCGATCAAGCTGCTCGAGCAGATGAGACCGTAATGGCCACGATCGTTTTTGGCCTGGTGGTGCTGGCGCTGGTGCTGTGGGCGCTCAATGCCTTCACCAAGGTCAACCCGCAAACCGCCGCCGTGGTGCTCAAAACCGGCGGCGGGCTGGGTGCGCTCGCCGCCGCCGGGCTGCTCGGGGTGCGCGGGCGGCTCGACATCGCCATCCCGCTCGGCCTCACCGGCCTCGGCCTGCTGGGATGGCTGCCGTGGAGCATGCCCGGCCTTGCTGCGCGCATGCACAAAAGCGCCGGCCAGGTATCGCGGGTGCGCTCGGCCTTCGTCGAGATGGAGCTCGATCACGACACCGGCGCAATGCGTGGACGCATCCTCGCGGGACGGCATGAAGGCGCGGTGCTGGACGCGCTCGACGTCGCAACGCTCACCGGCTTCCTCCCCGAGATCGACGAGGAAAGTCGCGCGTTACTTGCGGCGTATCTCGACCGCCGGGAGCCCCGCTGGCGTGAACACGCGCAAGGTGATGCGGCAACGGGCGCGGACCGCCGGGCGTGGAGCGGCGGCAAAATGACGGAAGAGGAGGCGTATCAGATCCTTGGCGTGCAGCCGGGGGCGAGCGCGGAGGACATCGGCCGCGCCCACCGCGCGCTCATGAAGAAACTGCATCCCGACCAAGGGGGGTCGACGTATCTCGCGGCCCGCGTCAACGAGGCCAAGGAAGTGCTTTTGCGCCGCCATCGCTGAACTCCTTATACTGGAGGCGACATTTGGCGGCTCCTGTGCGACGCGGCGTCCCGGTCTTTCGCTTCGACGTCAGTTCTTGATGGTCACGCATTCGACGTCGTTTTTCTTGAGGTATTTGCAGGCGGCTTCCGCCTTGTCCTTGTCGAGCCCGGCGAAGCGCGCGCGATAATAGGTGGTGCCACCCTTATCGATCGTTTCGGTGAAAGCTTCCGCGCCGGTGAGCATTTTCGACGCCTTGCTTTGGACGGCGGAGAGGCGCTGCTTGGCGGCCTGCTCGGCGGGATACGCGCCGACCTGAATCATCCAACCCGGTTTGTGCTGCGGCTTCGCGGCAGGCGCGGACGCGCTCGCGACGCCCGGACTGGGTAGCTCTGCGGCCGGCTCAGGCTTCGTCGCGACCTCTGGCGGAGGGGCGGCGGGCTCAGGTTTTGCCGCGGCGACGGGAGCGGGCGGCGGTGCTGATGGCTCGGGCTTCGCCGCGGCCACGGGGGCGGCCGGAGGGGCGGCGGGCTCAGGTTTTGCCGCGGCGACGGGAGCGGCTGGTGGTGCTGATGGCTCGGGCTTCGCCGCGGTCACAGGAGCCGGCGGTGGTGCCGCCGCCTCAGGCTTCGCAGCCGCCACGGGTGTGGGCGCCAGCGCCGCGGCCGCGACCGGCTGAGGTTCGCCAGCCGGCGCGGCAACGTGCAATGCCCCGAGCGATGCAGTCCGCACGCCGGCTTTGACCGCCAGCGTCTTGACCAGCACCGGTCGGATCGGTTCGGTCGAGCCGACAACGACGCGCGCTTGCGTCGGCGTCGCCGTGGCGGCCGGCTCCGATCGCATTGCCGCTGGCTCGGCCGGCGGGGCGGTAGGATTGAAGCGCACGGGCAGGCTCGTTGCGCTGGCGACGGCAAACCGCGGCTCGGCTTTGGCCTCAGCCTTCGGCTCCTCCTTCGGTTCGACTTTGGCCGCAGCAACTTTCGGCTCGGGCTTGGTTACGACCATGGGCTCGGGCTCGGGCTTGGGCTCGGGCTTGGGCTCGGCCTTGGCCGCCACCATCGGCTCGGGCTTGGCCTCGGCCTTGGTCACAACCATCAGCTCGGGCTTGGCGTCCGACGTCCCGCTTGCTTCGGCGACCATCGGCGCCGTGCGCTTGGTCGATGCTTGCGCGATCTTCTCGCTGATCAGCTCGCGCATGCGCGCGTCGCGGCTGCCCCCGCTGCTGCCGCCCATGACGACGGCCACGAGATAACGATTCCCGCGATGCACCGAAGTCACCAGATTGAATCCGGAGGCGTTGATATAGCCGGTCTTGATGCCGTCGACGCCCTCGACCTTTCCGAGCAGATGGTTGTGGTTGGAGATCGACTCACCCCGGAAGGTGAACGAGCGGATCGAGAAATATTTGTAATAGCGCGGGAAGCGTTCCTGGATGGCGCGCCCGAGCGTGGATTGATCGCGTGCCGTGGTGACTTGGTTGTCGTCGGGCAGGCCGGAGGCGTTCTTGTAGACGGTGTTCTTCATGCCCAGCGCTTGCGCCTTGCGCGTCATCAGTTTGGCGAAGTCATCCTCATTGCCCGCGATCGCCTCGGCGACCACGACGGCGGCGTCGTTCGCCGAACGCGTGACCATGCCCTTGATCGCATCTTCGACCGCAAGGGTGCTTCCGGGCTTGAGACCGAGCTTGGTGGGCGTCTGTCCGGCGGCTTCGGCGGACGCTTTGAGCGGACTGTCGAGCTTGAGCTTGCCGGCTTCGAGCTGCTCGAACAGCAGATAGAGCGTCATGATTTTAGTGAGCGATGCCGGGTGGCGCCGCGCGTCCGGATTGGTCGCGTGCAGCACCGCGCCGGAATTGGCATCCACGACGATATCAGCGTAAGGCGCGGCGTGGGTTGGGTCGTTTGATAGCGTGAGAACAGCAGCAACAAAACCGCACAAACCCCAACGAAGCCCGTAACGGGCTCCGGTCCGGATCCGCAGCATGATATTTCCCCCGTCCTCGTTCCCCTTCGCGCTCCGTGCGAAGCGCTGACACCCCTGTCGTGCCGAGGTGAGGCGATTGGACGAGTCAAAAAGGGCGGTTTTCTGACTTTTGTTCCGACCTTTTTGGCGGCCTCCTAGGTCCGATTTCGAACCAGACGGCTCTCCACCGACCGTTAAGCCCCGGAGCGGACTACCATATTGCACTGCAAAATAAAGGCTTGACATTTTTGTGCGATGCAATATATGCCGATTAATCCGGCTGGCTGGCTGGAGACATGCGAGGAAAGTCACACGCAACAGGCAGTCGGCGACGCCGCCGGGAGAGGTAGGACATGGTCAAGAATATCGACGAGATCCAGAACTTCGGTAAGGACAATATGGATGCGACGCTGAAGTCGTTCGGCGCGCTTTCGAAGAGTCTGCAGGCGATCACGGTCGAGATCGCCGATTACTCCAAGAAGGTATTCGAGCAAAGCACCGCCGCGACCGAGAAACTCATCGGCGCGAAGTCGCTCGAAAAGGCGATCGAGGTGCAGACCGACTTCGCCAAGAGCTCTTATGAGGGCTTTGTGGCTGAGGCGACCAAGCTCGGCGAGCTTTATGCCGACCTCGCCAGGGAGGCCTACAAGCCGTTCGAGAGCCAGTTCGGGAAAGTCGCCTCGGTGAAGTAACGCGTCGCTTCGGCGCCGATGATGAGCCCGGCCGCACGAGCCGGGCTTTATTTTTGAACGAAGCTGCTCACGCGCGAGGTGATAAGCCTGCGCCAGAAACGGCGCGCTAAAGGCGCCGGGCGATGATCGCGCCGCCGAGGCCGGTATTTGCAAAAATGTCGCTTCCGTCGAAGCCACCGCAGCGCCGCGGCTGCTGCTGCTCCAGCTGGGCGCTTGAGACTTAAGTTCGACATCAGACAGCGCGTCCCGTCGGCGGCGGGTTGCGCGCGCATGGACCTTTGCAACGTTGCGAGAGAAATCCGCAGGTTTCCGATGAATTTGCCCCGAATTGTCCGCAATTGGGTCGGTCGATCGAGCCCGCCACGGGCGGGCCGGCACGGGATTTGCAAAACTTTAAAGACGTCGGAATTCCCGACGAATCGCGGGAATATGACAATCTGGAACCGGGGCGGCGACGTCCTTATTATGATGCATCGACGGTCCGCTGTTTTTGCGCCCCAAAGCTGCCATGTCCTGACCCGTAAAGTACCCATGAGCCGAAGACGAACCGAAATGAATGCAAGCGTCGCAAACGGGCCTGCTGCCCCGCGTCTAGGCGATGACAACAGCAAACGGCGAGGGGCGGGTGCGCCGGGCACCGCGGTCATCACCAAGACCAAGCCGCAGACCAAGCGGCCCAATCTCTACCGCGTGTTGCTGTTGAACGACGACTACACGCCTATGGAGTTCGTGGTCCATGTGCTCGAGCGCTTCTTCAACAAGGATCACGGGACCGCCCACCGAATCATGATGCACGTGCACCAGCACGGCATCGGCGAGTGCGGGATCTATACCTACGAAGTGGCCGAGACCAAGGTGACGCAGGTTATGGACTTTGCCCGCAAACACCAGCATCCTCTGCAGTGCGTGATGGAAAAAAAGTAACGACGATGGAAAAACGGGAACGCCGGGGCCATATAACGGGTTGACACGAGAGCTGACATGCCAACGTTTTCACGCAAACTCGAACAATCCCTGCACCGCGCCCTTGCGCTTGCCAATGAGCGCCATCACGAATACGCCACGCTCGAACATCTTCTGCTCGCGCTGATCGACGATCAGGACGCCGCCGCGGTCATGCGCGCGTGCAATGTCGACCTCGACAAGCTGCGACGCAGCCTCACCGCCTATCTCGAGAGCGAGCTCGAAAACCTGGTCAGTGACGGCAACGAGGATTCCAAGCCGACCGCCGGCTTCCAGCGCGTCATCCAGCGCGCCGTCATCCACGTGCAGTCGTCGGGCCGCGAGGAGGTGACCGGCGCCAATGTGCTGGTCGCGATTTTCGCCGAGCGCGAGAGCCACGCCGCGTATTTCCTGCAAGAGCAGGACATGACCCGCTACGACGCCGTCAATTACATCAGCCATGGCATCGCCAAGCGGCCCGGCATGTCGGAAGCGCGCCCGGTGCGCGGCGCCGAGGAGGACACCGACACCAAGACCGGCGACGAAACGAAGAAGAAGGGCGACGCGCTCGAGGCCTATTGCATCAACCTCAACAAGAAGGCGCGCGAGGGCAGGATCGATCCGCTGATCGGGCGCTCGGCCGAGATCAGCCGCACCATCCAGGTGCTGTGCCGCCGGCAGAAGAACAACCCGCTGTTCGTGGGCGACGCCGGCGTCGGCAAGACCGCGATCGCCGAAGGCCTGGCGCGGCGCATCGTGCACGGCGAGGTTCCCGACGTGCTCAGGAACGCAACCGTGTTCGCGCTCGACATGGGCACGCTGCTCGCGGGCACGCGCTATCGCGGCGATTTCGAGGAACGTCTCAAGCAGGTGATCAAGGAGCTCGAGGCCTATCCCGGCGCGATCATGTTCATCGACGAGATCCACACCGTGATCGGCGCCGGCGCGACCTCCGGCGGCGCGATGGACGCCTCGAACCTGCTCAAGCCGGCGCTGGCCTCGGGCACGCTGCGCTGCATCGGCTCGACCACCTACAAGGAGTACCGGCAGTATTTCGAAAAAGACCGCGCGCTCGTGCGCCGGTTCCAGAAGATCGACGTCAACGAGCCGACGGTTCCGGACACGATCGAAATTCTCAAAGGCCTCAAGCCCTATTTCGAGGACTACCACAAGCTCAAATACACCTCCGAGGCGATCAAGGCGGCGGTCGAATTGTCCGCGCGCTACATCCACGACCGCAGGCTTCCGGACAAGGCCATCGACGTGATCGACGAATCCGGCGCGGCGCAGATGCTGTTGCCGGAGAGCCGGCGCAAGAAAACGATCGGCATCAAGGAGATCGAAACCACCATCGCCACCATGGCGCGGATTCCGCCGAAAACCGTGTCGAAGGACGACGCGGTGGTGCTGCAGCATCTCGACCAGACGTTGAAGCAGGTCGTGTACGGCCAGGACAAGGCGATCGGCGCGCTCTCCGCCTCGATCAAGCTCGCGCGCGCGGGATTGCGCGAGCCGGAAAAGCCGATCGGCTGCTACCTGTTCTCGGGCCCCACCGGCGTCGGCAAGACCGAGGTGGCAAAGCAGCTCGCGATCGCGCTCGGCGTGGAAATAATCCGCTTCGACATGTCGGAATACATGGAGCGCCACACCGTCTCGCGGCTGATCGGCGCACCGCCCGGCTATGTGGGCTTCGACCAGGGCGGCTTGCTCACCGACGGCGTCGACCAGCATCCGCATTGCGTTCTCCTGCTCGACGAGGTCGAGAAGGCGCATCCGGATCTGTTCAACGTCCTGCTGCAGATCATGGATCACGGCAAGCTCACCGATCACAACGGCAAGCAGGTCGACTTCCGCAACGTGATCCTGATCATGACCACCAATGCCGGCGCGGCCGATCTCGCGCGGCAGGCTTATGGCTTCACGCGCATCAAGCGCGAGGGCGACGACGTCGAAGCGATCAACCGGCTGTTTGCGCCTGAATTCCGCAACCGGCTCGATGCCATCATCACCTTTGCGCATCTCACGCCCGAGATCATCGCCAAGGTGGTCGAGAAATTCGTGCTCCAGCTGGAGGCGCAGCTCGGCGACCGC
>Ga0070699_100001493_pt1 | contig 21447 bp, 11 predicted proteins | sample KBSK1503metaG_FD_65473 | JGI IMG/M metagenome (GOLD analysis project Ga0070699, IMG submission 65473) | Corn, switchgrass and miscanthus rhizosphere microbial communities from Kellogg Biological Station, Michigan, USA - KBS K1-50-3 metaG | ecosystem: Host-associated > Plants > Roots >...
GTTGTTAACTGTAATCTTCAGTTCGTAGACTCCCGATCCGAACTTATCGATCGCGAACGAGCCGGCATACTTTATTTCTCCGCGTTCGTCGGCGGCCGGGAGGTCGCTGGTGGTCGTGCCAATCTGACGACCCTTCTGCATAATCTCCAACGTCATTTGTAGCGGTTTCGTTGCACCCTTACCAGGCCAGGCCGTGAAGAAGTACGCGAGTTGTTTCGTGGTAGTGCGATCGATCCGCTCCCCGAGATTCGGATAGACCAGCAACTCACCAAAGCGAAGTGGTTGATTGCGTTGTTGCTCAGCGGGCGTGAGTCGCTCCGCCCGTTTCAGCACGGCCACACTGCTGAGCCGCGATTTCGCATCGTCAGAACTAACGATCTCCAGAGGCGTAGTGTTTACTTTTACGTCGCCGCTCGCAGCGTCATACGCGATCAATTGCACGTGGTATTTACCGGGCGACAGTTGCGCTTCGCGATAGAAAAGCACGTTTCCTTTTCGCGCCGATTCCGTGTCCTGAAGCGCGCCCGTCAACGCGTAATGCTGGCTAAGTTTCTGCACCACCTGCTCAGTTTCGTCCTTTATTAAGGCCACAATCGAGAAATCGGTGTTGTAAGTCTTCTTGTCACTAGCCGCGGCAAACTTAAACGCCGACAGCGGCGCCTCGGCAAGAATCAACGTCAATCCGTTTCGTCCGGGCGCCGGATAACTGAGCGCGCTGCTGTGCAGCGCTGTCTGATTGGCGCTGCCGCGCCCGTTTCTCGCGGCCGCGATCGCCGGCGCTTCGAAGTCGAGCACGGGCAGTTGACCCGCCGACTCGACCGCGTAGTAACCCTGCCGCGACTGCACTTCAATATTAGACTTCGCCACTTTCACGTTTATGCGCCGGAAGCGACCGTCGTAGTCCTTGTTCTGCGGCACGTAAGTGAGGAAGTAATAGCCATTCATGTCGTCGTCGATACGGTGCAGTCCTGATACGAGATCGTTAGTGTCGTGAATCAGAAAGCCGCCGGTTTGATCCGACAGGGAACCGAGACCGCTGCGTGGATCGAAGCGCAGTAGATCTTCGTTGCGCTCGAGCGATCGCAGGTACGGACCATTGCTGCCGCGATCGTTGCCGCGTCCCTGCTGGGCCATGCCGGCTGCCGCGATTGAATTGAGCTCGCGCGCGGCTTCCGCGGTTCCGCTTTCCGTGCGCAGGCCGGCGGCGTCGATTGAGTAGATACTGACGTTCGCGCGATTCGCGGCGTTGATTACGGCGGGAAACTTTTGCTGCACCGAGGGCGGCAGCTTCAGACCTTCGGAAAAGAAGATGATGGTTTTTCGTCCCGGCAGGTTCTGCATCGGGGTAATCACTGCGAGCAAACTGTTGATCGTCGCGAAGCCTTCCTGGTCGCGCTCCAGCCGCTCGTAGTGGTCCAACATCTGACCCTGCATTTCGAGCAGCTTCTGTTGCGCTGCTGCCTGACCCGCCTCTTCACCCGCTGCGGACGCGCCGGAGCTGTTTTGGGCCGCGCCGGCTGCCTGAGCCGCGGTCATCGACGACGAGATTTGTTGGTCCAGAGCGATGCTTCGATCACGGTTCTCGCGCATCTTGGCGCCACCCGAAGCCGAAGTGGACGTCGACGTTCCCGTCGCTCGCTCAACGGCGTCCGTAATCAGTTGCGCGTCGTCGGTGAACGACTGAACCGTGCGCAGCGATTGATCGATACCGAAGACCCCGGTGAAACTGCCGCTGCCCATGCCTTGCTGCGCGTACGCCAGACCGGCCTTGCGCGCGAGTGCGCGCGCTTCCGGTGAAAGTCGATCGAAAACGAGAGCGGTGACTGCCGGCGCGGTTCGTCGCGGCGGCGCGGGCGTGGTGGTTGCCGGAACGTCAGGTAACTTACCGTCCTTCGACTCGGGAGTAACCGGAGTTCCTTCTCTTGAGACAAAGCGAAACGACTCGATCTTCTGTGGCACCCCATCTTCCAACACCTCGAAATCGGTAGCCTTCAGATCCCGGATCGGACGTCCCTTTTTATCCTTCACGACTACGTCCAGCCGCACTTCATTACTGCGCACACGGATCACTTCGTCCTGCTCTTGCGAGACAGCTTGAAGACCGATCGCGACGATGATTAGCAGGCTCAGAAACGACTTCATTTTTTTGCCTGAGTATGACACATATTTGTGCGCCTGAACATGGATTAATCCGTCTACATTTGCAGTCAATATTGTATAATCTCAGCCATCTTAGGCTCGCCTGGATTCATTAATGGCAATCAAAACAAGACGGCGCAGCGGTGCTGTACTAATTTCGATTTTTGCCCTGGGAGCGCTGTTCGGCGGGCGAGTTTACGCGCAGGAGCCGGTGGGCGATCGGGAGTTTGAGCGGGCCACACAACAACACCAGAACGGCGATCTGCAGGGTGCGATTCGAGCTTACCTCGCCATACTCGAAAAGTACCCGGCGCGTGTCGATGTGCGCTCGAATCTGGGCGCCGCGTATTCCGCGCTCGGCCATTACGAAGAGGCGATTGACCAGTACAAACGAGCGCTCATCATCGATAACGGAAACCTTGCGATCCGTTTCAATCTCGCCCTTGCGTATTACAAGGCCGCGTTGTTTGCGGACGCCGTGCCCGAGCTGGAAAAATTTATTGCCGCCGCACCGAATAGTCCGCAGTCGATCAATGCGCGGCTCGTATTGGCTGACTGCCAGGTCCGGCTGGGCGAGTACCAGAAAGTTATTCAGTCGCTTTCGCCCCTCGCGGAGGCAGACGCGGACAATCGCACGCTTGCTTACCTGCTCGGAAGTGCGTTGATTGGCGATGGTCAGTTAGATAAAGGACAGGCGATCATCGATCGACTGTTTCGTCACGAGGATTCTGCCGAAGCGCATTTGTTGATGGCGTCGATCATGTTGCTGGCGGACGATGCGCAAACTGCGCTCAAAGAAGCACAGCGCGCGATCGAGTTGAATCCGAAGCTTCCGGCCGTGCAGGCGTGGCATGGTCGCGTGTTGATGCGTTTGGGCGACACGGAGAAAGCGAAGGTTGCATTCAGGAATGAGCTGGCCGCCAACGCGAACGACTTCGAGTCAAATCTTTATCTCGGCGTTTTGCTGCGGCAGGACAAGCAGTTGGATGAAGCGTTGAATCATTTGCAACGCGCGATTCAACTTCGTCCACGAGAACAATACGCGCGTTATCATCTGGCCGCAGTCTACGCGGCCGCAGGCAAACCGCGTGATGCGTTGCCGTTGCTCGAAGGAGTTTTGAAGGAGCATGGCGATTTTGTTGAAGCGCGGGTGCTGCTGGCCTCAGTTTATTACCGGCTCAATCGCAAAGAAGACGGCGACCGGGAAAAAGCGCTCATTCAGAAATCTAACGCCGAGCAACAGGCCAAACCACCAGAGTGACGATAGGGGAATTGATCATCCGCAACGTATGTTCACTATTGTTGGTTTTGTGGTTGTGTTCGGCGCCGAGCTTCGCACAGTCCACGCGCAAACCAAGACCCAAAACACGAAGCGCGCCCACGCAAGCTAACGCCGAAACGCAGTTTGAGCATTTCGTGAAGCAGGCGGACGAAGCACGCCTGGCGGAGCGTTTTGAAGATGCTATCAGGCTCTATGGCGAGGCTTTGAAGATCAAACCAAAGTGGCCTGACGGCTGGTGGTATGTCGGCGCGATCTTCTATCAGAAAGATCTGTACTCGCAGGCTCGCGATGCTTTTCAAAATCTCGTCGCGCTCGAACCGGAACGAGGACCGGCGTGGGCGATGCTCGGCCTGTGCCTGTTTCAAACCGGTGAGTACGAGCGCGCGGCTGTTGCTTTGCAACGCGGACGATCGCTGGGAGTCATCGACAATTCAGAGCTCGCGGGCGTCGTTCGTTATCACACGGCGCTGCTCTACATTCGTTTCGAATACTTCGAGAATGCCTTTGACGTTCTCAGTGAGTTTCTCCGCGTCGGTAACGATAGTCCGAAGGTCATCGAAGCGTTCGGCTTGACGATGTTGCGGCTGCCTTATCTGCCGAAGGAGATCCCCGCGGCGCAGCGCGAGAAGATCTTAATCGCCGGACAGGCCGGACTAAACATGGCCGCGCGCCGGCAGGACCAGGCGCGCGCGGCGTTCGATACGCTGCTGTCCCAGTATCCAAACGATCCGAACGTCCATTATGGATTCGGTGTGTTCATGCTTTCGCAGGATGCGGACGTGGCGCTGAAAGAATTTAAGCGCGAGCTGGAGATCTCGCCGAATCACCACGCGGCCATGACGCAAATGGCGTTTGAATACATGAAGCGAGATCAATTTAACGATGCGTTACCGCTGGCGGAGAAAGCCGTGCAGCTTGCGCCAAAGTTATACGCTGCGCGCAACGTGCTGGGACGAGTCCTGCTCGAGTTGGGCCAGGTTGATCGATCGATCAAGGAGTTGGAAGAAGGAGTGAAACTCGCGCCGGCGAGCCCGGAGATGCATTTCGCTCTCGCCCGCGCTTACACGCGCGCCGGCCGGAAACAGGATGCCGCGCGCGAGCGCGAGACGTTCAAGAAACTTCAGGACGAATACAACCAGAAGCGTCAGATTGAGGAGAAACCCAATCCGTAATAAATCCGTGTAATCTGTGGTTAAAAGAAATTATTTGCTAATCGCGATCGTAATTGCGCTGGGCGTCGTAGTGAACGCCCAGATGACCGCCGTGCGTCGTTGGAACCCGCGACGAGTTCCGGTGGACACTGTTTTCACCGGCGATCAGGCGTGTGGCGAGTGTCACAAGAAGCATTTCGCTTCGGCCGGCAACAGTGGTATGGCGCAGGCGATGGAGCCCGTGGCCGGATCGAAAGTCCTCAGCGACAATCCGAAGTTGAAAATGACCGTTGGTCCATATACTTATGAGATCAAGCGCAACGGTAAAGATAGTGCTTACTCGGTGACTGACGGCAAGGACACGATCTCGTTTCCCATCCTGCACGCCTTTGGACAAGGTAAGATGGGCCAGACTTACATGCTCGAACGCGACGGAAAGTTCTACGAAAGCCTGGTGAGTTTCTACAGCGAGCCCAAAGCACTCGACTTCACGATCGGAGCGCCGCGCGGAGTGCCAAAGTCACTGACTGATGCGGTCGGCCGCCTGCTGTCGCCGAACGAAGTGGCGAGTTGCTTTAGTTGTCACGCCACTGGCGCGGTTGTGGGCGGTTCGCAAGTGCGTCTCGACAAGCTCACTCACGGAGTGCGCTGTGAGGCGTGTCATGGTCCAGGCGGACAACACATCGCGGCTGTCAAGGCAGGTGAAACGCCGGCGAAGTCGATCTTCAATCCCGGCCTGATGAGTGGCGACGAGCTGACGCAACAGTTCTGCGCGGCGTGTCATCGTGGCGCCGAGGAGTTTTCGTTGTTGAAGAGTATGGAGATCAACAACGTTCGCTTTCAGCCGTATCGCATTTTTCACAGCAAGTGTTATTCGGATGACCGGAATATAAGCTGCATCGCGTGTCACAATCCGCATGAGCCGCTCCGCGAAGACGCGGCTTACTACGATAAGCGATGTTTGGAGTGTCACTCGCTGCGAGATAAGAACGCGAAAGCCGGCACCGAGAAGAGTTGTCCGGTGGCAGATAAAGATTGCACGTCGTGCCACATGCCGAAGATTGAAGTGAAGCCGGCGCACTTTAAGTTTACGGATCATTACATACGAGTCGTGAAGCCTGGCGAAGCGTTTCCGAATTAACCGCGGATCAAACGGATTATTAACGGATTCATAGCATGAAATTCCTTGGTTTAATTACAGTTGTGGCGTTGCTGGTTGGGAGCGGGTGGCGCTTGCCGCAGCCGAAGCCTGCCCCGGCGCAGCCGGTGACGTTCGTGGAAGTACCGGCGGCTCAAAGTAAGATCACGTGGGTTCACGATAACGGGCGATCTGAGATGAGACACTTGCCGGAGACGTGCGGCGGTGGTGGTCTGTTCTTTGATTTTGATAACGACGGCTGGATGGATATCTATCTCGTCAACAGTGGACCATCAGACTTCTATACGCCTAAAACCCCGATCAAAAACGCGTTGTATCGCAACAACGGCGATGGGACTTTCACCGACGTGACTGACAAGGCCGGCGTCGCGTGTGGCCAGATGGGCCACTTTGGTATGGGCGCGGCGGCGGCGGATTACGATGGCGATGGCTGGCAGGACCTGTATGTAACGAACTACGGCGTCAACGTGCTCTTTCACAACAACGGCAACGGCACGTTCACCAACGTTACTGACAAAGCCGGAGTGGCCGCACCCAACTGGTCCACCTGCGCAACCTGGTTCGACTACGACAACGACAGCAAGCTCGATCTGTTTGTTTCCAGCTTTGTGCAGTACAGCGGCAGCGGCACGATCTTCTGTGGAGATAACCGCGTCGGTCGTCGATATTACTGCGTGCCGCGCGTTTTCAAGCCGCGTTCGAGTTTCCTGTTTCACAACGAGGGTGGCGGCAAGTTTCTCGATGTCAGTAAAGATTCAGGTATCGCCGCGTCGCTCGGTAAATCGTTTGGCGCAGTCGCCACTGACGTAAACAACGACGGCTTAATGGATCTCTTTGTCGCCAACGACACGCTCGCAAACTTTCTCTTCGTGAACAAAGGCAAAGGAAAGTTTGAAGAAGCCGGACTGCTTTCTGGCGTTGCTTACAGCGATTCGGGTGCGCCGCGCTCGGGCATGGGCGTCGATGCCGCGGACTTCGACGGCGATGGCTGGCAGGATTTGTTTGTCGCCAACATCGACCAAGAACTATTCAGCTTGTACCAGAATCAGAAGGATCTGACTTTCATCGACAAGCCGGGCGAGATTGGACCAGCGACGCGCCTGTTGAGCGGCTGGGGTTTGCGCTTTTTCGACTACGACAACGACGGCGATCCCGATCTGATTCTCGCGAACGGCCATCCTGACGACATGGTCGAGATTCAATCGCTGAAAGTTAAATACAAGGAACCGCTATTGCTGTTTGAGAACGTCAACGGCTCGTTCAAAAACGTCACCGCGACCTCGGGTGTCGCTTTTAATAAAGACTGGCCCGCGCGCGGCTTGTCGGTTGGCGATTACGACAACGACGGCGATCTCGACGTGCTGATTATCAATAACGGCGACGCTCCGGTGCTGCTGAGAAACGAAGGCGGCAATCGCAACAACTGGGTTGGTTTGAATCTCGTCGCCACGCGCAGTAATCCCGGCGCGGTTGGCGCGATGATTACGTGGGAAGCCGGCGGTAAGAAATTCCAGCGTCTCAAAACGGCAGGCGGTAGTTATCTCGCGTCGCACGATCCGCGCGAGATTCTCGGCGTCGGCTCGGCGACCAGGATCGACAGCATTGAGATCAAGTGGCCGAGTGGCCGCGTGGATAAGTTGACCAATCCGCCACTCAAAAAATACCTGAAGGTAGTCGAGGGCGGAGCCAATTGACGAACATCAGTCGCTTAATCGTTCTGGTCGTCTGTGTTCTTCTGATACTTGTCCCACGCGCGTCGCATCCATCTCAATCATATCCTTTCCAAAATCCCGACCTTCCGATCGAGCAGCGCATCGATAACATTCTTTCGTTGATGACCATCGACGAGAAGATCGAGTGTCTCGACACGAATCCGAGTGTTCCTCGTCTTGGTATCAAAGGCAGTGGTCACGTCGAAGGCATTCATGGACTGACTCAGGGTGGCCCAGGGAAGTGGGGACGGCCGTTGACTGTGCCCGCGACGACGTTCCAGCAGGGAATCGGACTCGGTGAAACGTGGGATGCGGAGCTGCTGCGACAGGCCGGGCACGTCGAAGGTTACGAAGCGCGCTACGTCTTTCAGAGTCCGAAATATCACCAGGGTGGCATCGTGATCAGATCGCCTAATGCCGACATCGGACGCGATCCGCGCTGGGGTCGCAACGAGGAATGCTACGGCGAGGACGCGTTCTTTAACGGCACGATGGTGGTCGCGTTCACGAAGGGTTTGCAAGGCGATCATCCGAAGTACTGGCAGGCCGCGGCGTTGATGAAGCATTTTCTCGCGAACAGCAACGAGAACGATCGCGACAAATCGAGCTCGGATTTTGATGAGCGCCTGTTTCACGAATATTACTCGTTGCCGTTTCGCATGGGCGTGGAGGAAGGCGGTTCGCGCGCCTACATGGCGGCTTACAACGCCGTCAACAAAGTACCGATGACCGTAAATCCGGTGTTGCAAAAAGTGACACGCGAGCAGTGGGGACAGGATGGCATCATCTGCACTGACGCGGGCGCGATGCGCAACCTGGTTACCGCGCACAAATACTATCCGGATTTTGAGACTGCGGCAGCGGAATCCGTTAAAGCCGGCATCGGGCAGTTTCTAGACGACTATCGCGAGGCGGTGAGAGGTGCGTTGAAGAAAGGTTTGTTGACGGAAGCGGACATCGATCGCGCGTTGCGCGGAAATTTTAGAGTGATGATCCGGCTCGGTTTGCTCGATCCGCCGGCGCGCGTGCCTTATGCGTCTATCGGACAGGAAACGATCGATCCGTGGTTGACTGACAAGCACAAAGCCCTGGCGCTTCGCGCCGCGCAGGAGTCGATCGTCCTGCTGAAAAACTCCGGCAACGTGTTGCCGCTCGATAAGCGTTCGTTGCAGTCGATCGCCGTGATTGGACCACGTGCGAATGAAGTTTTGCTCGATTGGTACAGCGGCACGCCGCCATACTCCGTCTCGCCGCTCGACGGAATTAAGAGTGCGGCAGGCGACGCAGTGAAGATCAATTACGCGGCGGGCGATGATGGTGGCGCGGCTGCGAAGGTTGCGCGCGAGTCAGACGTGGCGATCGTCTGTGTCGGTAATCATCCGAACGGCGGTTTCGATACGCAATGGGCGAGGGTTTCGGTGCCGAGTGAAGGACGCGAGGCGGTCGATCGACAGTCGATCACGTTGGAACAGGAAGCGCTGATCAAAGCGGTGTTTGAGGCGAATCCGAAGACGGTCGTGGTGCTCAAGTCGAGCTTTCCGTATGCGATCAACTGGACGCAGGAGAATGTGCCCGCGATTCTTCATATGGCGCTCAACAGTCAGGAAGAAGGCCGAGCGCTCGCGAGCGTGATTTTTGGTGATTACAATCCCGCCGGGCGCCTGGTCCAAACCTGGCCCAAATCGCTCGAGCAACTGCCGCCGATGATGGACTACGACATACGGCACGGCAGAACGTACATGTACCTGCGCGACACGCCGCTTTATCCGTTTGGTTATGGATTGAGTTACACGACGTTTGCGTACCGGGATCTGAAGGTGAATCAGAATCACGACAGTATCGACGTCAGCGTCACGTTGAAAAACACTGGCCGGCGAGCAGGCGATGAGGTGGTCCAGTTGTATGTCAAACACCTCAACTCCAAAGTCGCGCGTCCGCTGCAGGAACTGAAAGGCTTTACGCGTGTCTACCTGGCTCCGCAGGAAGAGAAAGTCGTGAAGCTGTCCGTACCGCTTTCACGCCTCGCTTACTGGAATGCCGAGACAGATCGCTGGGTAGTCGAAAAAGATCAAATCGAACTGATCGTGGGTGGCTCTTCAACTGACGCAAGACTAAGAAAAACCGTAAAACTATGAAAACACTGATCGCTGTTGTCTTGTTTTTCGCCTGCTGCTGGACCAACGTAAGCGCGCACGACAATGGTCTCGCCAAAACTCCGCCGATGGGCTGGAATAGTTGGAACAAGTTTGCCTGCAACGTCAGCGAGAAGCTGATCAAAGAGATGGCCGACGCGATGGTGACGAGCGGGATGAGAGACGCCGGTTACATCTACCTCGTGATCGACGATTGCTGGCAGATCGATCGCGACGCGCAGGGCAACATTCAACCCGATCCGCAGCGATTTCCTTCCGGCATGAAAGCCCTCGCCGATTACATTCATTCGAAAGGACTGAAGTTTGGTCTTTACTCGGACGCCGGCACTCTCACGTGCCAGAAACGTCCCGGCAGTCGCGGCTACGAGTTTCAGGACGCGCGGCAGTATGCGGCCTGGGACGTCGACTACCTGAAATACGACTGGTGCTCGACGAGTACGCAAAACGCGCTCGCTTCCTATTCGATCATGCGTGATGCGCTGCTCAAATCCGGGCGGCCGATCGTTTTCAGTATCTGCGAATGGGGCACGGCCAAACCGTGGCTGTGGGCCAAAGACGTTGGGAACCTCTGGCGCACGACCGGCGACATCCAGGATTGCTGGGACTGCAAACGTGATTGGGGCGGCATGGGTGTGGTCCATATCCTCGATCTTCAGGATGGCCTGGAATCGTATGCTGGACCAGGGCACTGGAACGATCCGGACATGCTGGAAGTCGGCAACGGTGGCATGAGCGTCACCGAGTATCGCGCGCATTTCAGTTTGTGGTGTCTCCTGGCGTCGCCGTTGATGGCGGGAAACGATCTGCGCAGCATGTCGGCGGAAATCAAAGAGATCTTGACTAACAAGGAAGTCATCGCCGTCGATCAGGATCCTTTGGGAATGCAGGGTCGACGCGTCAAACGAAATGGCGAGCAGGAAGTGTGGTCCAGACAGCTCGCGGATGGAAGTCGCGCGGTCGTGCTGTTCAATCGTGGCGCCCAGGAGAAAGAGATCTCAGTCTCATGGACCGACATCGGCTACCCGCCGCACCTCGCCGCAAACGTCCGCGACCTGTGGGCGCACAAGGATCTGGGCAAGCTCAGCGGCAGTTTTTCAGCCGCGGTGCCGGGTCATGGCGTCGTAATGTTGACGATCAAACCGTAAAGGGAATTTAAAAGGTGAGTCCGGTTCCGAGTCGCTAAACTTTGTTCAAGACTTCCTATTGGTCTGCAACAAGTGTGGTAGGGAAGAAGCCTTGATCTTGAACTCGGAACCGGAGAATTGATTACTACGCTGAGGAAAATAACAGGATTGCCACCGCCTGTCATGACCTATTGGTCTATCCCCGCTCTCCACCTTTAGTATGAGCCACAAAAAGGCCCAAAAGATAATTAGCCACAAAAAGGCACATAAGGCACAAAAAGAATTTTCATCAAGCAATCTTTAAATGGGTCTCTTTGTGCCTTATGTGCCTTTTTGTGGCTACTTTTTCTTGTGTGCCTCTTGTGGCTAAAAGCGAACGATTCCACGTTGGAGGGCACGGGTCGCAGCCTGGGTGCGATCCGTCACACCGAGTTTTCCGAGAATATTGTTGATATGACTTTTCACGGTCGCTTCGCTGATGCGTAACGCGCTCGCGATCTCCTTGTTGCTCTTGCCATTCACAATCTCCTGGAGCACTTCGAGCTCCCGCACCGTCAGTTCCGAAGCCCCCATGCGTTCCGCGAGCCGTTCAGCGACCACGGGCGGCAGGCTGCGCGCGCCCGCATGGACCTTGTGTATCGCGTCTTCGAGCTCTTCAAAGAACATATCTTTCAGCAGGTAGCCCTGAGCTCCGGCTTGCAGCGCGCGATAGATGTCTTCGTCGCCGTCGTAAGTGGTGAGCACGATGATGCGCGCGTCAGGAAATTCGTGACGGATCTGCGCAATCGCATCGACGCCACCCAGCACCGGCATACGCAGGTCCATAAGCGTGATATCCGGTCGATGCTCGCGAAATAACTCGACCGCCTGCTGCCCGTTCACGCCCTGCGCGATCACTTCCATGTCGGCGACGGTGTTGATGAGTGAGACAAACCCCTGTCGCACTACCGCCTGATCGTCGATCACGATTATCCGAATCTTGTTATTCACAATTTAGCTTTCCTCGTTGCTAATCATTCAACGGCACTTCGACCGCGATCTGTGTTCCGCGCTCAGGCGCACTGTCGATCGATAGCCGGCCACCGATCTGTTCGGCGCGCTCACGCATACCAAGCAAACCGAAATGCCCATCGGCGATGTGCGCGCGCGGATCGAAGCCGCGGCCGTCGTCACGAATACTAAGCTGCACCTTGCGCGTATCGAAGTTTAGCCCAACTTCGATGCGATTCGCCCGCGCATGCTTCACGGCATTGTTGATTGCTTCCTGCCCGATGCGCAACAGGTTCGTTTCGACGTCGACCGGCAACGGACGCAACGGTCCGCCCACTTCGACAACTGTCTCGATATTGCTCTCCGCCGTAAGCCGTTTGGTGGTGTCGCGGAGTGCGGCCGGCAGATCCTTCTTCTGCAACTCCTGCGAACGCAGATCCCAGACGTAGCGCCGCGCTTCAGTCATGCTGTTGCGCACCAGCATACGCGCGCGATCCAGATGGCCCTTCGCCGTTTCGGTGGCCACCGGCATCAAACGCGCGACCAGCTCCAACTGCACGGAGATCCCAAGAATGTCCTGGGCCAGGTTGTCGTGAATCTCACGCGCGATGCGATTACGTTCCGCCAGCACTGCGCGAAACTGTAGCGCCATTCGTTTGACGCGCAGCCGGTACAGTTGCCACGCGGTCAGCGCCAGCAGTACGACACAAAGCAAATAGAACCAGTAAGTCTGATAGAACCTTGGCTGCAAATAAAAATCCAACGCCGCGCCACTCTCGTTCCAGATGCCGTCGTTATTGGCTGCAATGACACGAAACTTGTAATTCCCGGGCCGCAGGTTTGTGTACGACGCGACCCGTCGTCCGCCGCCGTCGATCCAGTCGTCGTCGAAACCTTCCAGCTTGTATTTGAAACGCACGTTCTCAGGTGCAATGAAACTCAGCGCCGTATAGTAGAAGTCGAGCCGTGCAATACCCGGTGAGAGCGTTACTTTTTGCGTCAGCGGTATCGACTGGTTATCGACGAAGAGTTGTTCGATTGCGATTGGCGGCGGCGTCGTGTTGAGCGGGATATGCTCGGGATCGATGACGGCGAGTCCTTTGATCGTGGCAAACCAGATGCGCCCGTCGCTTGTCTTCCAACCCGCCGGATGTCCCCCGCCGCTGCACTCTCGCGTCAAGGTGCCGTCGGCTGGTCCATAGAACACGGGGTTCACGCCGGCGCCCCCGGCGAGCTCGCTCTTGTTGATACGAAAGATCCCCTTGTTCGAGCTGCACCAGAGGTTTTGTTGTTTATCTTCGAGAATACGGTAGATGACGTCAGCCGAGAGTCCCTGCGCGCTTGTGAACGAAACAAACTTACCGTTGCGAAACCGGTTGAGACCACCGCCATTGGTCCCGATCCATAAGTCGCCCGACGCGTCTTCGTACAGCGAGATGACAGTGTTGCTCGACAGACCGTCTTTGGTGGTAAAGGTTTGAAACTTCCCATTGTTGATTTTGTTCAACCCACCGAGTGTTCCCACCCACAGATTGCCCTTTGAGTCTTCATAGATCGCGCCGATGAAGTTATTGGCCAATCCGTCATGAGTGGTGTACGTCGTGAACTGGTCGTCGCGAAGACTGTTGAGACCGTCGCGTGTGCCCACCCAGAGAACACCGTTGCGATCGACCAGGACGGAGCGGACGAGATCGTTCGACAGTCCTTCGGCAAAAGTGAACGTTTGAAACTTTCCGTCCTTAAAACGGTTCAAGCCGTCCGGTGTGCCGATCCAAATGGTGCCGTCGCCGGCACCCGCAAGGGAAAGAACCACGTCACTCGAAAGACCGTCGCGCGTGGTCCAGGTGGTGAAGTTACCGTTCTTGAAAAGCGTCAGACCGCCGCCGTTGGAACCGATCCAGATTCCGCCCTGCGCATCCTGGTAAATCGCTTTGACGAGATCGTTGGGCAGTCCGTCTTTGGTGGTGTAAGTAGTGAACTTCTTGCTCTTCAGTAGATTCAGGCCGCCGGCTTCAGTGCCGATCCACAGACTACCTTCGCGATCTTCAAACAGCGAGAGAACCAGATTGCTCGTTAGACCATCGTCTGAGGTAAACGTTTCTATCTTGCCATTGCGCAAGGATGCGAGCCCGCGGGCCGTCGCAATCCAGAGCACGTCCGCGCGATCGATGCGCAAGGCGCTGATGCGGCTGTTTGGCAAGGTGACGGAAAAGCTGGTGCCCGTTGGTGAATCGAGTCCGTAAAGCCCGTCGAGAGTGCCGAACCACAAATGGCCGTTTCTTGTTTCTGCAATAGCGGTAATGTTGCCGGTGTGTACATTCTCCGGTGTGGTGAAAGGAATGAAGCGATCGCCGCTGAGTGATTGAACGCCTGAGGAAGTTCCGACTAAGAGAGTTCCGTCGGCGCGCGCGCACAAAGTCTGAACCACATTTCGCGACAATCCCTGCTCGACAGTTAACGTGCGAAACTTTCCGTTATCGAAACGAGTTAGACCACCAGCCGTGCCGATCCAAATGTTGCCACCCTGATCTTCTACCACCGGCCCAATGCTGTTGTCCGGCAATCCTTCGTTAACTGTGAACGAAATGAACTGCCCGTTGTGACGACAGACCAGCCCGTACGAAGTGCTAATCCATAAACGGCCCTGGCGGTCTTCGACCAGAAAACGAATGTCGTTACTCTTGAACGCCGGTGTGTTTTCCTTGTCGAAGACAGTGAAGTTCAGGCCGTCAAAACGCGCCAGGCCTTCCTGCGTTCCGGCCCAGAGATAGCCATCCTGCGTTTGCACGATCGACTGTACCGTGTTCTGTGGTAATCCGTTTTCAGTCAGCCATGCCTGGTGGCCAAACTCTTTCAGACCGCGATTCGGATCTAAAGCGAGGGTGCGAGTGCCGGCGAGGAGCAGAAGCAGTGCGGCAACTCTAAGGTATCTTGAACGATGCATTTGTCCGGCGATACTTTAACATTCCGAGAAAGTCGTGTAATCATGGGCGCGACGAACTTGCAGGGCGTGGAGGAACGATGAAGAAGCTTGCGAACGCGTTGTGCCTGTTGTTGCTGATCGCGGCAGTATCGCTTGCGGCCGGCTGGCGCGCTGCGTCCGAACCGGAGTTGCGGAAGATAATTCCGGCCCGCGCTCCGGTGATCAAAGAGAACATCGAGACTGAGTTTCGCACGGCGTCCGGCGTGACTGATGGGCAAGGGAAGTTCATCGCGGGAGTGGTGATGATCACCGCCGGTTATTCCGCGGAGGGTAAGTATTCACACTTTTTCATCGCCCAGGTGCCGGTGCAGGTTGGAGATTTTTCTTTGTCGCCGGGTGAGTACGTCATTGGTTATCAACGCAAGACGCCCGACAGTATCACGGTAACGTTTTATCGCGCGTCGAGCGGCGACACCGTCGGCGAGGTCGAAGCCTTCCGCAACCGCAAGAGCTCGGCAGTTCGCGCCCTTTTAATCCAACCCGCGAGCGGCGGCCGCGGCATCATCCAGATCGGCCGCTTCATCTTCGATTACCACCTCGGCTGACAGTATTAAAACAAGAACGCCGAAGGCGTTGGCTAATTTCAGCCCAAGGTTGGAGCGCAGCGACAACCCTGGGAAACGTAAATGAAAAAAGCCCGAAACCTGAAAGGGTTCGCACCGGGGCAAACCCTTTCAGGGTTAGATTGGTCATTTGATATGGCTTACCCAGGGTTATCGCTCCGCTCCTAACCCTGGGCTGAAATTAGCCAACGCCTTCGGCGTAATTTGTTCTCTGTTTAGCTTGAATCTGCCGCCGACTTAGTAGAGAATCGGGGCGTTCCCTGCATTTGCACCTTCTTTAAATATTAATAAGGATAGTTCTGATCACTTATGTCCGGTCATGCAACAAACCTTTTTAGACTGATCGTCGTGCTCGTTGGTTTGAGCGCCGTAAACGCCGTGCGCGCCGAAGTGCGCCTGCCTGCGATCATCAGCGACAACATGGTGCTCCAGCAGGGAGTCAAGGTCCGCATCTGGGGAAACGCAAAACCCGGAGAGCGCGTGATTGTTACGGTGAAGAACAAATCCGCCAACGCCGTCGCCGACGCCGAGGGGCATTGGCAGGTTTGGCTCGAGCCCCTGAATCCGGGCGGACCAGTCGAGCTGACGGTTAAAGGCGACAACGTTCTCACGGTCAGGAACGTTCTCGTTGGCGAGGTCTGGGTATGCTCAGGCCAGTCGAACATGGAGTGGCCACTTATCAACACCTTCGGCGGCGATGATGTCGTTGCGCAAGCGAACTATCCGGAGATCAGATTATTCACCGTCACCAAAAACACTTCTGATTCGCCGCTCGCGGATCTGGAGGGACATTGGGTCGTCACCACGCCTGACGAGGCGGCGCACTTTTCAGCCGTCGGCTACTTCTTCGGACGCGAGCTTTATCAACGACTGAAAGTGCCGGTCGGACTGATTCACACCTCGTGGGGCGGCACGCCCGCCGAAGCATGGACCAGGCACGACGCGCTGCTTTCATCACCCGAACTCAAACCCATTCTCGACAGATACGAGAGCAGCATGAACACGTTGCCGCAAGCGAAAGAGGCTTACGCGCGCAAGCTGGCCGAGTGGGAGGAGAAGAATCTTTACCTCGACGCCGGCAACAAGGGCGAGGCACTGGGCTATGCCGATCCTAAGACCGCCATCGCAGACTGGACCAAAATGGATCTGCCCAGGCAAATCGAGACCGCAGGATTGCTGATCGACGGCGCAGTCTGGTTTCGCAGAGACGTAGAGTTACCCGCGGCATGGGCCGGCAAGGATCTGGTCCTGAATCTTCCGCCCATCGACGATTACGACACCACTTATTTCAACGGCGCCAAAGTCGGCTCGATCGGACGAGAGACGCCAAACAGTTACATGGTGCCGCGCAAGTACGTGGTGCCGGCCGCGCTGGTCCATGCCGGACGAAACGTGATCGCAGTGCGCGTATTCGATAGTGCCGGCGAGGGCGGCTTCAGTCGCGGCGGCGCGATGTCGCTTGGACCAGCGGGCGCTGCCGACACGGAAGTGGTGTCGCTGCGAGGAGTTTGGGACTACAAAGTTGAGCAGGCACTCGAGCCGAAGCATCCTGACTGGGGCTCGCGCCCGGACGCTGTCGGCGCCGGTAACCAGAACAATCCGAGCGTGCTTTACAACGCGATGATCGCGCCGCTCGTTCCGTTCGCGATTCGTGGTGTTATCTGGTACCAGGGCGAGAGTAACGCCGGCCGTGCCTATCAATACCGCACGCTCTTTCCCACGATGATTCGTGATTGGCGCAGCGCCTGGGGCAGCAATTTCCCGTTCTACTTTGTGCAGCTTGCTAACTGGCATGCGCACAAAGCCGAGCCTGACGAGAGCGACTGGGCCGAGTTACGCGAAGCGCAGCTGATGACTTTGCGCGAGCCGCAAACCGGAATGGCGGTGATAATTGATGTCGGCGATGAGGTTGAGCTTCATCCGCGCAACAAACTCGACGTCGGGCGCCGCCTGGCGCTGTGGGCGCTTGCTGGTCCATACAGTCAAAAGGTGGTTCCTTCCGGCCCGCTGTTCGATCGCCACACGATCAAAGACAACGCAGTGCGAATCCGCTTTAAGCATGCAGACGGTTTGAAGACGAGTGATGGTGGACCAGTGAAAGGATTTGCGATCGCAGGCGAGGATCACCGGTTTGTCTGGGCCGATGGGCGTATCGACGGCGATACGGTGATCGTCTCGAGTCCAAACATTTTGAAGCCGGTAGCCGTCCGTTATGGTTGGGCTGACAACCCGATCGTGAATCTTTACAACCAGGCGGGCCTGCCGGCGTCGCCGTTTCGAACCGACGACTGGCCCGGCATCACCGCAACGCGTCGCTAGCGAGGAAGATTTTTCGCGCAAAGGCGCAAAGACGCAGAGCGCTCCGCGTTTCTCAGAAGTTTCTTTGCGCCCTTTGCGCCTTTGCGTGAGAAATATTTCTTTCCACCAGGTCGTCAGATGTGACCTGGAGTGCTTTTTGTACGCCTCCCAATATCAGTGTGCAGCCGCCGCTCGGCACGTCTAACAACAAACGTTAGGAGGAAAGTATGTCGAGAACACTTCAAAGGATTGCAAGTCGCGCGCTGCTGTCTATCACACTCATCTTGGCGCTGACTCAACTGCACGTGTTCGCGCAAAGCTACACGTGGCGCAACGTACAGATCTACGGCGGCGGTTTCATCGTCGGCATTGTCTTCAATCAAACCGAACCAAATCTTGTTTACACGCGCACGGACATCGGTGGCGCGTATCGCCTCGACAACGCGACGGCCCGCTGGGTGCCGTTGCTCGATTCGATCAGTTGGGACGACTGGAACTTAACCGGAGTCGCGTCCATTGCCGCTGATCCGGTCAATCCCAACAACGTTTATATTGCCGCCGGCACCTACACCAACGATTGGACCACGCAGAACGGCGCGATCCTGCGTTCGTCCGATCGCGGCGCCACGTGGCAACGCACCATGCTGCCGTTCAAGCTCGGCGGTAACATGCCAGGTCGCGGCGCCGGCGAGCGGCTCGTCGTCGATCCGAATCGCAACAGCGTGCTCTACCTAGCCGCGCCGAGCGGGAACGGACTCTGGCGCAGCACTGACTCAGGCGTCACGTGGTCCAGGGTGATCAGCTTCCCCAATCCCGGTAACTACGTTCAGGATCCAACGGATCCAAACGGTTATCTAACCGATAATCAGGGCGTCTACTGGGTCACTTTTGACAAACGCACCGGCACTCCCGGTAACACGACGCAAACGATCTACACCGGCGTCGCCGATCGCGGCACCAGCATTTATCGCAGTACAGACGGTGGCGCGACGTGGTCAGCAGTGCCTGGTCAGCCGGCTGGTTTCCTGCCGCACAAAGGAGTGCTCGACACTGCCGGCGGATTTCTCTACCTCGCCTACAGCGACAGCGGTGGTCCATATGACGGCGGCCACGGCGATCTCTGGAAATTCAACACCGCGACTGGCGCGTGGACGTTGATCAGTCCGATCCCTTCTTCCAACACCAACGACAACTACTTCGGTTACAGCGGTCTCTCCGTTGACCGACAACATCCAAACACGATCATGGTTACAGGCTACAGCTCGTGGTGGCCCGATACGCAGATCTGGCGCAGCACGAATGGCGGCACGACCTGGAGCCGAATCTGGGATTGGACACGCTATCCGAGTCGATCGTTCCGTTACACGCTGGACGTTACGGCCGCGCCGTGGTTGAAATTCCCGACCACGCCGCTCTGCGGCGGCGGACGTCCCGGCGCTGAAACCAATCCGAAGCTTGGGTGGATGACGGAGACACTCGAGATCGATCCGTTCAACTCGAACCGGTTCATGTACGGCACCGGCGCGACTCTCTTCGGCAGTACCAACCTGACTACGTGGGATTTGAGCACGACCAGCCAGATCGCTATCCGCGTGATGGCCCAGGGTATTGAAGAAACCGCCGTGCAGGATCTGATCAGTCCACCGTCAGGTGCGCCATTGATCAGCGCGCTCGGCGATATCACCGGCTTTCGTCACAACGACGTGAACGTTGTGCCGGCAGCGCAGGCGCAACCGGTCCGCGGTTCGAGCGTGAGTCTCGATTATGCCGAACTGAGTCCGGCGTATATCGTTCGCGCTGCGAACGGCGATACCGCGAATTGTGAAAAGAGCCTTGCGATCTCGACCGACGGCGGCACAACCTGGGCCGCAGTGTCTTCGCAGCCTGCAGGACTTACGGGCGGCGGCTCGGTCGCAGTCTCCGCGACTGGAGGAGGCAAGATCGTTTGGAGTCCCGCGGGCGCCGGTGTCTTCTTCACAACCGGCGGCGGGAAGACATGGACCGCCGCGACCGGAATACCGACGGGCGCGCGCGTCGCGTCAGACCGCGTGAATGCGAATAAGTTCTACGGCTTCAAGTCGGGCACCTTTTATGTGAGTACGGACGGTGGGAAGACTTTTGCGGCGCGAGCAACGGGACTGCCGTTGGGTGGACCAGTGCGATTCAAAGCCGTGCCCGGTCGTGAAGGAGATATCTGGCTCGCGGGCGGCGCCGAGTGGGACAACACGTATGGCTTGTGGCACTCGATTGACTCAGGCACGACCTTTACGAAACTCGCGAACGTAGAGGAAGCTGACAACGTTGGTTTCGGCAAGGCGGCGACGGGCCAGACGTACATGGCGCTCTATGCGGCGGCGCAGGTTGCAGGAGTACGCGGCATCTTTCGTTCGATTGATGCCGGACAAACGTGGGTGCGCATCAGTGACGATCAGCATCAATGGGGACGCGCAGGTGAGACCGCGCTCACCGGCGACCCGCGCCTCTTCGGACGCGTCTACGTCGGCACGAATGGCCGCGGCATCATCTACGGCGACGGGCAATGAACATTTCTTAGAGCGGGGGCAAGCCCCTCTTCCTGACTTGTTATTTGCGTTTCTTCAACAACCAATGAACAGAACAAGTCAGGAAGAGGGGGGCTTGCCCCCGCTGAAACTAATTACTAACAACAGGAGACAATCTAACGTGAGTAAAAAAGTATCACGCAGGACATTCGCGAAAATCGCAGGCGCTGCGACGCTCGCCTCAACCGCCAGGCTGCCGGTGTTTGGTTCAGAACCTGTAACGCCCCAGGGCGATGCGTCGCGCACGTTTCCTTCGGGCTTCATCTGGGGCACGGCGACTGCTTCGTATCAAGTCGAGGGCGCGGTGAATGAAGACGGACGTGGTCCATCCATCTGGGATACTTTTTCACACACACCCGGCAAGGTCGTTAACAACGCGACCGGCGACGTGGCGAACGATCATTACCATCTCTATAAAAGCGACGTGCAGTTGATGAAATCGCTCGGCGTGAAGGCGTATCGTTTCTCGATCGCCTGGCCGCGCGTATTCCCTAACGGCGATGGGCCACCAAATCCGAAGGGACTCGACTTCTACAACCGTCTCGTCGATGAGTTGCTTGCAAATGGTATTCAACCGTTCGCCACGTTTTATCACTGGGATCTGCCACAGTCGTTGCAGGATCGTTTTGGCGGTTGGGAAGGACGCGACACGTCGAAGGCGTTCGCCGACTACGCCGGTTACGTGGCGGCGCGCCTGACCGATCGCGTGAAGCATATTTTTACCATCAATGAGTTTGGCGCGTTCCTCGAGGTTGGTTATCGCATGGGAATTCACGCGCCGGGTTTGAAACTTACCGGCCTGCGCCTGAACCAGACGCGGCATCACGCAGTGTTGGGCCATGGACTGGCCGTGCAGGCGATTCGTGCGGCGGCGAAGCCGGGCACCAAAGTCGGTCTCGCTGAGAACATCACGATCGCTTCACCCGTGATCGACACGCCGGCGCACGTTGCGGCGTCCGAGCGCGCCACGCGCGAGATGAACGCGCAGTACCTGACGGTGATCAAGGAAGGGAAGTATACAGACTGGTATCTGAAGTCGGCGGGCGCCGACGCGCCGAAGTTCACGCCTGAAGATCTGAAAATTATTTCGTCACCGCTCGATTTCGTCGGCATCAATGTCTACTCCACTGAGTTTGTGCGCGCCGATGAGTCTCAGCCGGTCGGCTTTGCATATGTGCCGAAGCCGAAGTCGTTTCCACATGCGCCGTCGCCCTGGCTTTACGTTGCGCCGGAAGCGCTTTACTGGGGACCGCGTCACGTCGCGAAGCTCTGGGACGTAAAGGAAATCTACATCACTGAGAACGGTTGTTCGGCTGCGGACGAGCCGGCGGC
>Ga0070699_100001494_pt1 | contig 21437 bp, 17 predicted proteins | sample KBSK1503metaG_FD_65473 | JGI IMG/M metagenome (GOLD analysis project Ga0070699, IMG submission 65473) | Corn, switchgrass and miscanthus rhizosphere microbial communities from Kellogg Biological Station, Michigan, USA - KBS K1-50-3 metaG | ecosystem: Host-associated > Plants > Roots >...
TGTTTCAGTGCAAGGCAAACGTGCCGCTAGAGAATTAGCAGAATAGGAAACGAGCATATGAAATAACAAAGCCTTCCGAAGCCATAACACATCGGAAGGCTTTTATTACTTTATCTTCAACTGTTACTTGACCAACATCAACTCCTCCAACAGCGCCTTGATCTGATCGCGCGACAGCGTGCTCTCAATCGCGTATGTCATACCATTCGGAGCTTGCATCAGCCCCCCGTTGAACTCTTCGCCTTTTTGGGTAATACTCGGTTGGTTGACGAAATATAGTACCAATCCACTGGCAGTAGTGTACGTTTCATCTGCCCAGGAAGTATCTTCAAGTGGCTTGTCGGTGAAGGTTCGAATGCGAAAATAATCACCAGCTTTGTTGGTATAACCTGCTTGATAGAAGAATAGTTCATTCGCAGGCTGTTTTGGCAGAACACTGACTTCCAGTGAAAAACCATCGGGGATAGTCTTGAGCAGATAAGCTGAATTGGTCTTTGCGGCAAGCGCTTCCGCAGGAATGACGTTCGGGGCAAGCGTCTCGAACACACTGTGTTCTCCGTTTTGATCATCCACGATATTGATTCCCTGCAGATCGCTCAAATCCCAGGCGATATTACTGTCGGCTGGCAGGGTTTCATCGAGCAGGATTTGTTGACGGCTGATCAATATTTCCTTGCCATCTTTTTCAATCGACGAGCTGCTGCCCATGAGTTGATACGTATGTACATCGAAATAAAGTGTCACCAGACCCATCGGATCATTTTTAGCGAAGGACTTGACTTCCTGCTGCGAGCGCAGAACATAAACGGTATGTCCATTGTCCCAGGTTTCCTTGCCGATGAGTTCCACATGCGGATCTTGGCGCATCCTGTCGAACATACTTTTCGCCTCTGCATCCAGAGCGGCATTTGATCTTCCACTAATGCGATCGGCGAATGTGGTACCGATCACGCTGGGTCGGTTTTGTGGGCTGCGATAGACCATGAGCAGCTCAGCGCCGGGTTGACCGCTCTTTGAGCCTTCCGTGTTGTATGCATTCGATCCATCAAATGCAAATACTACGAGCAGGTTGCCAGTCTTCTTATCAGTAATCACGACGCGAAAGTTACCATTCGCGGGATCAGAATAACTTTCGACAATGGTATCCTCCCCCTGCCCATCAGACTTTCCTTCAAGGTTGTCATAAGCCTCACTGCGGATATGTCGAATCCCTTGTGCCGCAGATGGTTGTGACTGGACTTCAGATGCACGTTCCAAAATTTGCTGCGCAGATGCGGATGCAGGTGTGACATTCCTTGTCACAAACACGGCGAGTATTGCGAGCACTACTACTCCTGCCATCGCAGAAAATATTGATCTTTTATTCATGAGTACGCCTCCAAATTTTTTATGTAGATTGGATGCATGCTTCACGCCTGGCGCCTTGGACGTAAACCACGCTTCTTTCTTCGACAAAAGCTGCTCAGCCTTCGTTAACCTTGCCTCCAGCCGATTCCATGCCTCCGCTGACGGAACGGCATGAACCGCGCGACGCTGCAGCATCGAACGGACTTGGCTTCGAGCCGTGGACAGCAGAGTTAATTCCTGCTGACAAACGGTACAGTTGGAAAGGTGTGCCTGAATCAATGTCCGCTCTGATGGGGTCACTTCCCCATCCAGATATGCAACCAACGACATTTGCACTTGTTCACAATTCATTCGCACACCTCCACTTGAGAAATCGAATCCTTCTCAAGCTCTTGTTCTTCGAGAATCTTTCTTAACGTTTTCAATGCCAGATCAAGCCGTGACTTGACCGTCCCCAACGGAACCTCTAAAATGGAAGCGATCTCCGCGTAGGGCAAATCCCAGTAATAGCGCAGAATCACAACCGCTTGCTGTTTGTCGCTCAATGAACGCGTCGCCTGCCACAGTGCATCTTCCTCAGCCAATCGAGTAGCAGGGAAATGAGTCGCGGGTGTCGGTGAAATATCTTCAAGGGAAGAATGAGTCCGCTTGCGGCGATGATTCAGACAAAAGTTAAGCGTGATGCGATACAGCCAGGTCGTGAACGCACCTTTGCGTGAGTCAAAACTGGCTAACGATTTATGCACCAGCAGAAAGACTTCCTGTAGGGCATCTTCGGCTTCGTGCGCATCACCGAGAATCAAATACGCCGTCTTGTAAACCAGATTTTTGTGTTGTTCAAATAAAGCGGCAAAGGCTTCCCGATCACCTGCCTGCGCGTAACGAATCAAATCCAAGCTTGTTCTCCATTATTTTTTCTTGATACACTATACTATACACAGCTGATTGACTAAAAGTTCGGTATTGGATTTAGGCAAATGTCACAAAACATCCTCATCGTCACCCCGCTAAAGGAAGAATACAAAGACCTTTATGACAGCCTCTCCGCACTGGGACTTGAATCGCTCCCATCCAAAATCGGTAAGCTGGACGTTCACCGCTTCCCTGAACTCAATCTCACCTTCGCCCACGGTGGACATGGCAAAACTCAATTTGGGATTCAAACTCAATATTTATTGGATCACGCGCAGTTTGATCTGGTCATCTGTGCGGGTGCGGCAGGCGCATTGGCTCCTGAAGTCAAAGTTGGGGATTTGATCGTGGCCACAGTGACAGTGGAACATGATTTCAACAATAAGTTTTCCATCAAACCCAAACCGCAATTTCACGGTGCTGCAAAATGCCTTGAGCAACTCAAGGCATTGAAATTATCGGAGGCTGATTTCAAAGTCCATTTTGGGATCATGGCAGGTGGTGATGAGGATGTCATTGATATTGCACGCGGCAAAGAATTGCGAGATTTGCACAGTGCATTGGCTGTCGCCTGGGAGGGAGTTGGCGGTGCACGCGCCTGTGTGTTTAGTGACGTCCCTTTCCTTGAACTACGCGGCGCAACAGATACAGCGGATCACGAAGCACCAGTAGTCTTCGATATTAACTTGAAGATCGTAATGAGAAATATCGCGCACTTGTTGGTGCAATGGCTGGGGAAATAAGACCCATATGTCCTGCTTGTAATTCCCAAAATATTTCACTATACTTTAAGGGTGGGGTTGAATCGTAAAGCGCCAGGGGAGTAATTGCTGTCAACAATCTAGGCTGTGCATTCGTATCGTGAAATGACAGTCTGTATTTAATAAGTATTCCGGAGGAACATACTATGCCAAGATCAACTCGTCTTGTAATCAGTCTGATGGGCATTCTCTTGTTGGTACTTGCCCTCAATCTGGGCATTCCCACATCCGTAGATGCGGCAAAACCACCCCCAAAAACACCCACACCTGCAGGCCCCACTCCCACACCGCCCTCTATTCCCGCAGGGTTGCGTGCTGGGTTACGAGCATCCAATTACGGTATCTCACCGTTCCCCTCTCCCACGTGGTGGGTTAACTCGATCAATTCGATGGCTTCGCGCTTTCCTGGTTCGGTTGGGGAGCAGGTCGCGGTGGTTGTCGAAGTTTCCGGAGGCGGTGGAAGAGGCAATTGCTGGGCACACTTCCCTCAACCTGCTACAGGGGGACCATGGCCCAACGTCAACTGGGATGACGCGGATTTGTTCGAATCAACTTTCGACGCGTTTGATGCCAGTGGAATTAAAGTCTGGGTTCAAGTGGAGCCAGCATCTTGTGATGTACCGATGCTGATCGACCTGGTCATGCAACAATATGGTCATCATCCCAGTGTGATCGGCTTTGGTGTGGATGTGGAGTGGTATCGCAAAGATATCTCCCGAACAGGCAAAGCGGTCACAGATGCTGAAGCACAAGCCTGGGTGACCAAAACCAGAACTTATAATGCAAACTATCTGGTCTTCGTCAAACACTGGTTGACCGAAAAGATGCCGCCAACCTATCGCACAGGCCTGGTATTTATTGATGACAGTCAGGGACATGGTTCGTTCAGCGCGATGGTGTCAGAGTTTTCAGCCTGGGGTCAGACCTTTGCACCCGCTCCCGTTGGTTTCCAATATGGCTATCAATCCGATAAATCGTGGTGGAGCGGTTTGAATGACCCGCCAAGGACAATTGGGAATGCTCTGATTGCAGCCATTCCAAACACGCGTGATTTAGTCTGGGTGGACTTCACCGCCTACGACATCTGGCCACCCTAAAGTTACTTGACACTTGATAATAGAATGCGCAGCAAACAAAAGGACTGGCAGGAATTCTGCCAGTCCTTTTGACTTATTCATGTGCTCCAGCATTTTATAGCACATGTAGGGCAGTGTTAGCAAATACCCGACTGCATTTCATCCTGTTCAAACGGAGTGGAGGCAAGCTGGCAGTTTTTGGCAGTTCTTAAACTGGTAGTGACAGTTAAGAAATGTCATAGTGGGATAAGAAAGGAACAAGATATGACAGACCTTCTATTCGCTTTTTTGGAGATGGTTTTTGGGGCGCTCTTTCACGCGGCACTAGGAAACAGGTTGACGGGTAGATCTGACCGTTTTTTCGTAAAAATCTTGATTGTCATTTGTGGCTATGCAGTTTTGCGTGAGGCGTTGCCATTTGATGAGGAAACCTCCTCGTATTGGTCGGTCATCATAACCATAAGCCTGGTGGCTGCATACTATCTTTTCCAGGCTCTTCGCCGGCATATACAGCAGCAGAATGGTGATCTGTATTCGCCCTCCAATTCTCCAGAAAATATTAACTGATGGTATGCGCCTCAGGCATGGTTTTGCAATTTGAATTAATGCCCAATCAGATGTAGAATCTCTCAATCGGATTCGTCCTGTTCAAACCGAATGGAGCGTGGCATGGATCAACTGCAACCCGGGCAAATGCTCGGACCGTATCGCATCATTAACCAGGTTGGGCAGGGGGGTATGGCAACGGTCTACAAGGCGTATCAACCATCCATGGATCGCAACGTGGCGGTCAAGGTCCTGCCGGGGCAATTGGCGAGCAGCAAGGAATTCGCGAAACGCTTCGAACAGGAAGCGCGCACCATCGCTCGATTGGAACATGCTCACATTTTGCCGGTCTTCGATTATGGGGAAAGCGAAGGCATCACCTATTTCGTCATGCGCTATCTCGACGCAGGCACACTCAAAGACAAAATGGAGGCAGGTAGTCCACTTCCGTTCCATGAAATTGACCGGCTTTTCACGCAACTGGCTGATGCTTTAAGTTATGCTCACAGTCAGGGCGTTGTTCACCGTGACCTCAAACCCGCCAATGCACTTATCGATTCGCGCGGCAACCTCTTCCTCACCGATTTCGGTATCGCCAAAATTTTGGAGGGCTCATCTGCACGCCTCACCCAAACAGACGCCATCATGGGTACACCGGCTTACATCAGCCCCGAACAGGCGCAGGCAGAAAAGGTTGATCAACGCTCTGATATTTATTCACTGGGCATCATCCTCTATGAAATGGTCACCGGGCGCGTTCCCTACACAGCCGATACGCCGCTGGCAGTCATTCTCAAACATGTCACCCATCCCCTGCCATTACCTTCCTCCATCAAGGCCGGCATTCCCGAATCGATCGAGCAGGTCATTCTCAAGGCGCTGGCTAAAAATCCCGATGATCGCTTCGCCAACGTCGCGGACTTTTTAACTGCCTGGAAGAACGCGTTGGCCGCCAAAGATACTCCTGTCAAAAAATTCGACGCGCCTACTGCGCTACCTTCTGCCCCGGCGACGATTCAGACGCGGGTTCCCTCAACAGACAATGCAACTGTCGCTTCAGCGCAACATGTGCCTGCTTCTGTTCCAACTGCCTCTGCCAAATCGGGAAGTAAAGCGCGCTGGGTCGTTGGCGGACTCAGCGGCGCATGCCTCCTGCTCATTGTGGCAGGAGTCGTTTTTGTTGCTACAAGGAATTTTCCAAACTTCAATCTATCTTTGAATGAGGAGCCCTCCTCGCAAAACCCACTGGTCAGCGGTGAGGCAACAACCGAGGAATTCGAGATCGAGATCGGGGATGAGATAGAAAATGGAGAACCAGAATCAGGCGCAGGGTTGATCGAAGCGCCCGGGTCAAAGGATATTTATAGGTTCACTGCGGAGCCCGGTCAAAAAATCTACGTCCATGTCATTGAACCGCCTGCCACCACCGATAACATTAACTTTTATATGACGGATGAGCTGGAACTGAACGTCTTCGACACCTGTCTACAATGCGGTGACCCGGGCGTGATCACGCTTGAACGCGGCGGGGAGTATAAGCTTACCGTTGGCAACGATGACCCAACTGGCGCGGGCTACGGTTCGTATCGTCTCAAACTTTGGGATGTGCCGCCGCCAGATGAATTTGAGGTCAATCTTGACGATGAAATTTCAAGGGATGAACCTGATGCGGGCGCAGGCTATATTGAAAACCCCGGTTCGGCTGATTTGTACACGTTCAGTGCAGAGGCAGGTCAGGGGGTTTATTTTCAAGTGACTGAACAGCCCAAGACCAACGACTCGATCAACTGGCGTGTGGAGGACGAGGCTGGATCAGTGCTCTTCGACAACTGCCTGCAATGCGGTGACCCGGGCGTGATCGTGCTGGAACGCGGCGGGTTGTATACCATTACAGTGTTCAGTCAATACAGTCACGGCACGGGCGCGTATGCGTTCAAACTTTGGAGTGTCGCTCCGCCCGATGAGTTTTCGATCAATATTGGCGATACCATCGCCAGAGACAAACCTGGTCTGGGCGCAGGCTTCATCGAAACCCCTGGCGCACAGGATATTTATACTTTCACCGGAACCGCCGGACAGACTGTCACCATCACACTGGCAGATATGAGTCTTCCGGATGTTTATTGGCGTCTCGAAGATGCAGCCGGAAATGAAATCTTCAATACCTGTATCCAATGTGGCAACCCCGAACCGTTTACTCTCGCCCAGGATGGAGAATATACGATCATCGTTGGCAATGCAACCAATGCCGGGACGGGTGTGTATGGGTTTAAGATTGTTGGTGAATGATCCTAGGCTTTGACAAACCTTACTACAAGAATCAGCCACGGATTACACTGATTTCCATGGAAAAACTGTGAGAATTCGTGAAATCCGTGGCTAAAATTCTGTTCAAAGCTTCGGAGAAAGCAAAGATACTACACCGAATAACTCTCCCCCGGTTTCAAAACAATCACTTTCGTACTCGTCTCTTTTTGTACTCTATCTGCCCATGCATCGGGATCCTGGGCGATCAAGCCCCAGGTATTGTAATGAATGGGAATCACAACTTTCGGTTGCAATAACTTTACTGCGCGCAGCGCATCATCGGGTCCCATGGTGAAGTTATCGCCAATGGGTACAACCGCCAGATCCAAACCTTCCTCACCGATCAATTTCATATCCCCAAATAAACCAGTATCCTGTGCCAGATAAATTTTCTTGCCATCATTTGTTGTGAGTAAGAAACCACATGGATTCCCACCGTTCGAGCCATCCGGCAAAGCCGAGCCATGCAAAGCCAGCGTTAATTTCAAATAACCAAAGGGATGTTTATATCCACCGCCGAGATGCTGACCATGCGACTTGACGCCTTGATTGCCAGCCCACACTGCGATCTCGTTAACGCTGATAATCGTTGCGCCAGTGCGCTCAGCAAGTGCAATCGCATCGCCTACATGGTCGCCATGTCCGTGGCTGATGAGGATGAAGTCCGCCTCTACCGCATCGGCCGAGACAGAAGCGGATGGATTTCCGCTAAAGAAGGGATCAACAATGATCTTATATCCGCCCGTTTCGAGTCCGAGGGTGGCATGTCCATACCAGGTTAGTTTGTTTGTCATGGGAGCCTCCTTGATTTTTAAATCAAGTATAGGCCAAATCAGATAAGAGTCAACAAAAACTCCGAGCCGAAAGGCTCGGAGTTCTCTCTTAAGATGACTTTGTCAGCGCAAATTTTTCTTTTCCAATGCGGTAATTACCGTTCTGTTTCAACACCTGCTCCATCACCTCTTCGGGGATATCCACAAACGTGACTTTATCCTCAATGCGGATTTTGCCAATCGTATAGCCCGGGATGTTCGCGTGAAACGCAATCGTACCGACGATATCACTCGGTCTGATTCCGTGCATTTTGCCTTTATTCATCTTCATGCGGATCATCCCCGCCTCATGCGACGCAGCACCCTTCAGCCGTTGTTTGCTCCCATGCCCAGACTCCTCGCGTCGCCCAAACGACTCACGCTTCCCACCACGCCCGAATTCTCTTTCCGGTTTGCGTACATCCTTTACTTCAGAGACATCGGCAATGGGTCTTTGTTTCTCATCGGCGCGCGCGATCTTGATCGCTGCCGCGGCAATATTCAAGGGCTCATGCCCGGCTTCAATCAGTTCCTGCACCATTTCGAGTTCGCGCTTGTAACGCCCGCGTCCAAGCCAGATTTTTAGATTCTCCACAATCTCCGTTTCGCGATGACGGACAATATCTGCAGGTGTGGGAATTTCCATCTTTGTAACGGTTTGCTTGGTGAGCGCTTCCACTTCGCGCAGACGACGTTTCTCTTTCGGCGAAAGCAATGTGATGGCAATGCCCGTCTTGCCTGCGCGTCCGGTGCGCCCAATCCTATGGATATACACTTCAGCGTCATCAGGCAGGTGATAGTTGAAGACGTGTGAGATGTCGTCGATATCGAGTCCGCGGGCAGCGACGTCAGTGGCCACCAACACTTTGAGTTGGTTGGCACGGAAACGTCCCAACACGCGTTCGCGGGCATATTGATCGAGATCACCGTGGATCGCCTCGGCTGGGATACCGCGCACAACCAGTTCGTTCGCGAGAGTCGCAGTCTCAGCGCGGGTGCGGGCGAAGATCAAAGCACTGTGAATTGGTTCGATCTCAAATAGACGCGTGAGCGCATTCGTCTTTTCATTCTCATGCACCAAGTAATAACGTTGTTCAATGGCTGAAACAGTGAGCGTATTCCGTTTAATGAGAACAGATTGCGGGTCCCGCATGAAGCGGTTGGCGAGGGCGCGGATGCGCGCGGGCATGGTCGCGCTAAAGAGCGCAGTCTGTCGTTCGGCAGGAGTCGTCGCAAGGATCTTTTCCACCTCTTCGATGAAGCCCATGTTCAACATTTCGTCAGCTTCATCGAGCACCACAGTTTTGATGCCGCTTAAGTCCAACACTTTGCGTTCAAGCAGATCGTTCAAACGACCAGGTGTGCCAACCACAATATCGACGCCGCGCTTGAGACTGCCAATCTGCGGTCCATAGGGTTGACCACCATAGACTGCCAGCACACGCACGCCCAGATGCTTGCCATACTCGATCATCGAGTCGGCGACTTGCAGCGCGAGTTCACGCGTGGGCGCGAGAATCAATGCCTGCGGTTGTTTTTGATATTGAAAGTTATGAAGAATGGGGAAAGCAAAGGCAGCAGTTTTGCCTGTGCCGGTTTGGGCCTGGCCAATCACGTCCACGCCGGTGAGCATGAGCGGAATCATGCCTGCTTGAATGGCGGTCGGCTCGGAATAGCCGAGTTCAGTAATAGCCTGCACGATCTCCTCGCGCAGATTGAGGGAAGTAAAATCGGTTGTCATCTTATCCTTTGTATTTCCATCATTGCATACAATGACAGACTAAATGGAATGTTCTGATGACTCCGGTTTCACTACTTCCTGCCAATCAAGCCTCGCTTTTCAGTTTGGCTCGCCCAACAAAAAAACCCGATACAACTTTCATCGGGTGTCCGTTCACATCGTCCCGATGTCCTTCGGGAGAGTAACCAAAACAATTCCCAAAAATGTATGCTTCAACAAACTGAAGCGGCAAAAGTGTATCACATAATTCTCAAAAAGACAGGCTTGTTTTTCAGCTTTGTAATCTGCAAGCTTATCTATTGTTCATCATTCCTTTTCATATTCATCTATGGTACATTCAGAAAAAAGGAGGCTCACTATGCAGGTGCTAGGCATTGACGTAGGCGGATCGGGCATCAAAGGCGCGCCCGTGGATACAGAGACCGGTGCTTTGCTGGCAGACCGCGTCCGCATCAAGACTCCAAAGAAAGCTGAACCTGAACCTGTTGCTCAGGTCGTGGCTGAGATCGCCAAAGCCTTCAATTGGACTAGTCCTATTGGGATTGGCTTCCCTGCACCGATTAAAGGCGGAGTGGCTCTGATGGCCGCAAATGTCTCTGACAAATGGGTTGGCACAAACGCCGATGAACTGTTCACCCAAACGACCGGCTGTTCCTGTACCCTGGTCAACGATGCCGACGCAGCTGGTCTGGCTGAGATGAAGTTCGGCGCAGGCAAAGGTCAGCCTGGCACAGTCGTCATGGTTACATTAGGCACTGGCATCGGCTCGGCAATTTTTTATCGCGGCAACCTGCTCCCTAATACTGAGTTTGGGCATTTGGAAATGAAAGGCAAGGATGCGGAACACCGCGCTTCTGATGCAGTCCGTCAACGCGATGAACTCTCTTGGAAAAAATATGCCAAGCGCTTGAATAAATTTCTTACCGCCATGGAAAGGCTCTTCACACCTGACCTGTTCATCATCGGCGGTGGCATCAGCAAAGAGTCAGATAAATATATTCCTTTATTGAAGATCGAGACACCGGTTATCCCAGCCCAGTTATTAAATGAAGCAGGTATTGTCGGAGCGGCGTTGGCAGTAAGAGAATAATAACGGATCAAGAAGGATGTCAAAAAAGGCGGACAAATTGTCCGCCTTTTTTATCGTTTGTACCCTTTCAAATTTGTATCGTACATAGTCGACAGGTTTATTTATAATTCCACCGATTTAGACCTTAAACAAATTCTCTTCCATGCAAGCCACAGGAGGCAATTATGAGTCACAAACCAAGCCGACAAAAATTCATCATTTTTTCCACACTAGCAATATTGCTAACAATCGCCTGTAATATGGTTACCGGAATTTCTCTATCAATTCCTGCTCCCACTCCTACAAAAACAGTGGCTGTCATCATAAACACTGCTACATTATCCCCTGTGCAGTTCAAGCCGGGTGACCCAACGGCGACACCTGTTGGCAGTGAAATTACCGATCTCAATTACATCAAGGGAGTGGAAGCCATTTACGCGGACAATTATGAAGAAGCACTGGTTCTTTTGAATGCGGTAATTGAAGCCAACCCAAATCTGGCACCGCCTTATCAATATCGCGGGCTGGTGTATTATTATTTTGACGATTGCGCCTCCGGTCTTGCAGATGAAGAAAAAGCTTTATCCATCAATCCCAATTACGCCGCTGCATGGGCACGGCGGGGGTTGCTATATTCCTGCCTTGGAAATGATATCCAGGCATATCAAGATTATCAAAAGGCCCTTTCCATTGATCCGAGCCTTGCTTTTATTCATCATAATTTAGGGTATGACTTTTACTTGAAGGGAGAGTACGAAAAATCATTGGAGGAATATGGGTTGAGTGTGGCAATCGATCCAAACCGGTCTGCTGCATGGGCAGGCAAAGCCGAGGCGCTAACTCAACTTGGACGATTCGATGAGTGCATTGTCAACGCAACAAAAGCCATCGAAGCTAATGCTGAGGAGTGGATTGCGTACACTGATCGAGGTAATTGCGAAGATTTTATTGGCGATTATCCAGCTGCCATCAAAGATTATAAAACTTCCCTTGAACACGACTCAACCGATGCAGAAATGTGGTTCAACCTAGGCAATTCTCAACACCATGCCTATTTTCTTCAGGATGCGTTGGACTCTTTTGACAAAGCCTTGGAACTGAACCCATCATATTACCCTGCCTATATCAACCGCGGAATTACAAATAATGATTTTGGCAGGTATAACGAAGCCGTGGATGATTTCAATCGTGCCTTGGAACTCAGTGATAATCCACTAGTTTATTCAGGACGCGGGACTGCTCTTTATCATCTGGAAAAATATGATGAGGCAATAGCAGATCTGGAATTAGCAACGCGAATGATGCCAGGCTACCCTCATGCCCGTTGTATGCTTGCATTGTCCTATGTTGAAGTTGAAAGATATCAAGAAGCTTTAGATTCGGCTGCTGTAGTCAACCAGCTTGCTCCGGGATGCGGTGGAGAACCATTAGTTGTAGCACAAGCACAGTCATACTATGCGCTCGGAGAATATGAACAGGGAATCGTATTCATAAATGAGGCATTTGGAATGGGCCAATATTATGTAATACAATATTACTATCGCGGTATCATGTATCAGGCGCTTGGGCAAAATGAAAAGGCTGTTAGTGATTTAGAACTTTTCATTTCAACGACCCCAGATAATGGCACTTATCACCCTGAGGCAGTTGCCGATGCCGAAAAAAGACTTGCTCAGTTGAAATAGAGACCTATATCTTTCTTGAGGCGGACGCAGTGTCCGCCTTTTTCTTTTCGTCTCTGGTTTATAATTCTCCCGCAATGGACTCTAAAACTCTCCACGTCCTCGAATATGAAAAAATCTGCGCGCGGCTGAAAACCTTCTGTGATTTCTCTGCGTCGATGGAATTGGCGCTTGCCCTCGAGCCGACCAATTCCTATGACCTTGCCCAGGCTCGCCTTGCCGAGACAAGTGAAGCACGTCTCTTATTTTCTACCAATGACAATATCGGCATCGGCGGCGCGCATGATATTCGCGCTGCGGTGGATCTCGCTGCGCGCGGCGGTGTGCTCGACCCACAACAACTGCTGGATATCAAATCCACGCTGATCTCATGCCGCGAGTTGAAAAAATCGCTTGAACGCAAAACGGACGAGTACCCGCGTCTGACACAAATCGCGGCTGGACTCCCCGAAACGCACGGCATTGTGGATGTGATCACGCGCATTCTCTCTGATCGCGGCGAAGTACTGGATTCGGCTTCCCCAAAACTGGCGTCTCTACGACGTGAGATCAAGATCGCCCATGACCGGTTGATGTCGCGGTTGCAGCGTTATCTCACTGAATCTGGAAATAAATTACAAGAACCCATCATTACCCAACGAGATGGACGATATGTGATTCCCTTGCGTGCAGAATTCAAAGGGCAAATCAAAGCGGTTATCCACGATCAATCCTCCAGCGGCGCAACATTGTTCGTAGAACCGTTGCCTGTTGTGGAGTTGAACAACGCCATCCGCGAATTGCAATTGCAAGCCCGGGATGAGGAACGCAGAATTCTTGCGGAACTTTCCTCCCAGGTTGGTGAACATGCGATCGAGTTCAAATATGGTGTGGAAAATCTCGCCATGCTCGATCTCATCTTCGCAAAGGCGAAATATGCTGATGAGTTGAAGGCCAGTGCGCCAATCCTTCATAACTTATCGAAAGCCAGACATCACGCGTCAAAAACTTACGATGTTCAACCTACGGCGTTCGACACACCTTCAATCAAACTTATTCGTGCAAGGCATCCGCTTCTCGATCCTCAAACTGTTGTGCCTATTGATATTGATCCCAAGCCCGGCACACGCGCCATCGTGATCACCGGTCCGAACACGGGCGGTAAAACTGTTTCGCTGAAAACAGTCGGCTTGCTTGTGCTCATGGCCCAAAGCGGACTGCATATCCCTGTGCAAAGTGGTTCGGAACTTCCGCTGTTTCATACCATCTTTGCAGATATTGGCGATGAACAGTCCATCGAACAATCGCTCAGCACGTTCAGTGGTCACATCACGAACATCATCCGTATCCTCAAACACATTGACCAGCGCTCGCTGGTCATCTTTGATGAACTTGGTTCAGGAACTGACCCACAGGAAGGCGCAGCTCTGGCCCGCGCGATTCTGAATCATCTGCTTGAAACGGGATGCATGACGCTCGTTGCGACTCATTACCCCGAACTCAAGAACTTTGCCCATTCCACCGAAGGCGTGGTCAATGCGTCTTTGGAATTTGACATTAAGACTCTGCGCCCGACTTATAAATTAACGATCGGACTCCCCGGTCGTTCCAACGCGCTCGCCATTGCCACTCGCCTCGGACTTGACCAGAAAATTGTCGACGCCGCGAAAAACGACGTCAACCCTGAAAGCATTCGCGCTGACAAACTGCTCGACGATATCCGCAAGGAACGCAATCGTACATCCCGTGAACGCCAAAAACTGGAGAAGGCGCGTGACAAACTAGAAGCGCAAAATGCAGAACTCCAAAAACGTCTCGAAAAAATAGAAGATGAACGCCGCGATGTTTTAGCCAAAGCGCGCGCCGAAGGCGAATTGGAAGTGGCGATTCTGAAAAAGAATCTTGACTCTCTCAAATCACAATTGAAGAAGGCAAAACAACCGCTCGAAGCGTTGAAAATCATTGAAGAGAAGATCGAAGAGGTTGAACAAAAAGTTGAAGCGCCTGTCGAGCGCAAAACTCAAAGAGTCGAAAGCCCCACAGGTGTTTTGAAGTTGGGAGAACGCGTCACTGTCAGCTCGCTGAATGCTGAAGGTGTGGTGACAGCCTTGGGTGAGTCGGATGCAGAAGTCCAGATTGGGAGTTTACGCGTAAGGGCGCGACTCGTCGATTTGATAAGAAAAGGTCAGGAAGTGGAAAGTCCTGAAGAGAAAAAGGAAACCAGAAAACAAACCGTGGAAACTGGCGAGCGTGTGATTGCCAGCTCGAAATCGCCTGGGCTGGAGTTAAATTTACGCGGCAAGCTGGTGGATGAAGGTCTCGATGAACTGGAAAAATATTTGGAGCGTGCCTACTCGGCAGGCTTGTTGTTCGTGCGAATCGTGCACGGCAAAGGGACCGGGCGAATGCGCGACGCGGTGCGTAAGGCGTTGAAGGAAAATTCATACGTCGCCTCATTTGAGGAGCCAAAGGATAACGAAGGCGGCGCAGGCGTGACCGTTGCGAAGATGGCGAGATAGAGGGTGTGGTCGTGTACGACGAGTTGACATAATTTTACAGGAGTGATTTATGACTCTTGACGATGCAATTCAACAGATGAGCACCATAATCAAAGGTGCCTGCGGAAGTGCAGAGATCAAATCCGTAAAGATGTCTGACGAGGAGGCGCGGCTGAGCGTGTATGCGCCCGCAGGAGATATGGAAAGAATCAAGGTCGCAACTTTCCAGCCCGCTATTAATTATTTGAACAGCGATGGCCTGGATATTCAGGTGTTTGTATACGACAAGGACGCGCCACCATTGAAAGGTTAAGAATGATCAGGCCTGTAGGGGCGACCGGTCGCAGATACTCGAAGTGTGCCGGTCGCCCCTACATTTTTTAAATCAATTCCCCGTCACCGCTCGCCACACCACATTTAATGTTTCCAGTCCGGTCATACGATGAATCAGCGCGGCTTCCTCAGTTAGATAAATATCGCCCTGCAACGGACGATCATCACGCGTGTAAAGGCCGCGATTGGGGAGATCTGATACAGCTGCCCAAAAATTCCAGAGCGGCAAATCATACTCAGTGGCGAGCATGGCCATATCACGATTGACGCGTTCATCCTTTTCGCGGTTATCGGCCTTGGTGGCAAGAATGGGCACAACGCCTGCGTCCATCAACAGGATGATCACACGACGCAAGTATTCCGTATTGCGCGATTCGAAATGAGTCCCAATTTGAATGAGCACAAACGATGGCCGATGAATCCGCAATTCACATTCAACTGGCGTCTCTGTAAACGAACAGCCATATTCCCCGCGATGCCATTGATTCCAAAACAGCGAACCGGGTGTTGTGCCATCCTGCGCAGTGGGGCTTTCACGATTGAACGAGCCATGAAAATATTCAACCATCTCGCGCAATTCGGGTGAAAGCCTCTCCGTCACCGTGGAGTCCGTTTCGAATAAGCCAAAAAATTCACCAGGCCGCGCCTGGCAATCACCAAAGATCGAAAACGCATGCGGGTCATTGCCCAATGCCAATCCACGTTCATATACCTTTTGCAAACTCGGGTCTATCGTCTCGGGAATCACAGGCCATGCTTTCCATGTGGTCACATCCACGGTGGCTACGCTTCGCAACGCGATGGAAGTTGAAGTTGTTGTAGCAATTGGTGTAATGGGAGAAACTGGTTTTGGTTTATGCGCGGGTGTGACAGACGGTAACGGCATTACTGTTGGTAGAAGTACGGTTTGAGTTGGTAGGATCACAGTGGGCGACGCAGATTGCCCGGCACAGGCTCCCAGGATAAAAACCATGACAATCAACGTGCGCTTCATTCGAACAAGTATATCCACAAAAATTAATTGAAAATGATTTTATGCTACACTTGCGCACTATGGCTTATGCAACGTACGCAGGACTCATCCACAAATACAGACATTTACTTGACCTTCCGCCTCACACACGGATTGTGAGCCTGCTCGAGGGCAATACGCCTTTGATCAAAGCTGACAATTTATCTCACCGGCTTGGTGGCGGCTTTGAGCTGTTCATCAAATACGAAGGGCTTAACCCCACCGGTTCCTTCAAAGATCGCGGCATGACGGCTGCCGTCAGCGAAGCGTTGGGACGCAATGCTACAACCGTAATCTGCGCGTCGACCGGCAACACTGCCGCATCTGCAGCTGCCTACGCGGCCCGCGCAGGGATGAAATCCATTGTGCTGATTCCGCAGGGCAAAGTCGCAGTGGGGAAACTGGCAGGTGCGATTGCCTATGGCGCGCAGGTGATTCAAATTGATGGTTCATTCGATGATGCATTGACGATGGTCATTCAAATCACAAACAAACATCCAATCTGTCTGGTGAATTCGATCAATCCCTATCGCATTGAGGGACAAAAAACTGCCTCCTTTGAGATCTGTGATGATTTAGGGTCCGCACCGGATTGGTTATGTCTGCCGGTGGGGAATGCCGGGAATATCACATCCTATTGGGCTGGGTTCAAACAATACAATGATTTGAAATCCACTGGCCTACCACAAATACTTGGATGTCAGGCTGCGGGTGCAGCTCCGCTGGTGTTGGGGCATCCGGTGGATAACCCTGAAACGGTCGCGACAGCGATTCGCATCGGCAAACCGGCGCGTGGCGAACAGGCTATCCAGGCTGCGGAAGAATCCAAAGGACGCATCATCGCGGTGACCGATGAACAAATCTTGGATATGCAGAAAATGCTCGCCAAACTGGAAGGTATTTGGGTGGAACCCGCCTCTGCCACCGGGCTTGCAGGTTTGGCTTATGAGATTGCAAATGGGACGTTGAACCCTAAAGGCAAGCACATCGTGGCGATCTGTACCGGGCATGGTATGAAAGACCCTGATATCATCACGAAGGATATGCAGAAACCACTGATCGTGCTGCCGAAATTGGAGGCGTTGGAAGAGGTTATTCTGGGGTAATTTTTTACCACAAAGGACACAAAGAGCACAAAGGAAAATCTGTGGAAAGGTTTTGGCTCATTGCTTTTCCAACCTTTGAGTCCGTAGTGCCCTTTGTGTTTAAAAGTATTATGAAATTTACGATCAAAGTCCCTGCTACTTCTGCCAACCTTGGACCTGGGTTCGATGCCCTGGGTCTTGCGTTGGATTTGTGGAATGAGACGACAGTAACAACGAACAATATCAACGAATTAGAAACGGATACGCGGATAAAACGGATATTGATATCTGTTAAAGGCGAAGGGGCCGGACGTCTTATCTCCAATGAAAAGAATCTGATCGTGCGCACGGCGCAGAAATTGGCAGACAGGGCCGGAAAAACTCTCCCCATATTCCATGCAGAATGCGTGAATCAGATTCCGTTATCTTCGGGAATGGGGTCTTCGGCCGCGACCATCGTGACAGGGTTATTGATGGGAAACACGCTGCTTGGCAATCCTTTTTCAACAGAAGACATCTTGAATCTAGCCTGTGAAATGGAAGGTCACCCAGATAACGTTGCACCAGCCCTGTTAGGTGGATTGGTGGTCTCAACGGTGAATGAGGGCAAAGTGTTGGCACATCCAATTCACATTGGCGCGGATATCCATGTCACAATTGCGTTACCTGACTTTTACCTTCCCACCAGGCAGGCACGGGCGGCGTTGCCTAAAAAGATATCAATGAAAAATGCGGTGCATAACATCAGCCGCGCTGTATTGGTGACGGAAGCCTTCCGCACTGGAGATTTAATTTTGTTAGGTGAAGCCATGACCGATAAACTGCACCAGCCGTATCGGTTGAAGTTAATTCCTGGTGCGGTCTCTGCGATGGAAGCAGCCAAAGAGGCGGGCGCCGCGGCTGTCGCGCTTTCGGGAGCAGGTCCCAGCTTGATCGCGTTCTCTTCGAAAGCCGAAGCAGGGATCCCACAAGGGGACAATGTCGGGGAGTCTATGCGGCGTGCGTTTGAGGCGGCTGGACTCCAGGCACGCATCTTTCAGTTGAGGGTATCAGGTCAGGGAGCTGGAATTCAAGTCAGATGATTTTGCAGGGGGCGCGCCATATAAACCATGCCATTGACGTGCAAACTGCATAATGCGCGGGCGGATGTAATAGGCGTTTGGGTCAGCGACCAGCCTGCGCTCGGCGATCAACTCCATCGCGGACTCGGGCTCGTAGCCCTGCGCGATGAGAACACAGGAACCCATCGCCACGCCGCGGTGACGACCGTAGGCGCAATGGACATAGACCTTGTTACCCGCTTGAATCGTCTCCAGTGCGGTTTTGGCACCGAGCATCAATTTGGGAATCGGGAGAGGGATGAAGGGACTATCAATCGTGCGGAGCCATAATAAAAGCAGCGGCGGGTCGTGCGGGTCGGGGCGCGGCCCATACGTTAGACGCATATTGATGATGAGCCGCACGCCAAGATCGCGCAGTTGATCGTAATCTTTGACGGAGGGAGTTGTACCAATGAAGAGGTCATTCGTGATCGGGGAAAAGTTCATTTGTTGAATCGTATCATTTTTTGAAATGTTTTTCACTGTGGCCTATGGGGGATTTTGTGCTAAAGTAGTACCATTCCTTGCACGGTATGATAGGATATTGTCGTCTTGGTTAGGGAAGATTGATTATGGCAGAGGAACAATCAAAAAATTCAGCAGGCTCGCAAGCACAAGCGGACTCTGGATCTACCAGCGTTGGCAGTCTTAACGTTGGTGGAAATGTAGGCGGGAATGTTACAACTGGCAACAATAATGTTGTCAACAACGTTACCAATAATTACTATCAGCAAGTAGTAGAAAAGAACACCGAAAAACACGAACCTGACTACTGGGCGCTCAAACATCTCTACCCAATGCCACCGAACTTTACAGGGCGCATCGCAGAACGCGCGATGCTGACCCATTGGTTAAAAGAAGATTCGGAAAATCGCTTGTTTATTCTTCGCGCCCTCGGCGGATTTGGCAAATCCGCTTTGACTTGGCACTGGTTAACTCATGATGTTGACATCAAGGAATATCCCAAAGTTGTCTTTTGGTCTTTCTACGAAGGTGACGCCAGTTTCGAGCACTTCATCGAAGAGACTCTCAAATATCTCAAACTCGAAGTCCCACAAGGGGGACGCCCGCAAGTGGATGAATTGCTCAAAGCCATGCAATCGCAGAAAATTCTGCTAATCATGGATGGCTTCGAGCGTGCCTTACGCGCCTACAGCAGTATGAACGCCGCGTATCAAGGGGATGAGCCAAAAATAGAAGATAACCAACTCGATTGTGTAAGCATCAACGCCGAAATCTTCCTCAAAAGCGTTTGCTCTTTGCCGAACCTAAAAAGCAAAGTCCTGATGACCACGCGCTTGACTCCTCGCGCCGTAAAGCCGCGTGGAGAATGTTTGCAAGGCTGCCGCGAAGAAGAACTGACCGCCATGCAAAAAGTGGACGCGGTCGAGTTCTTCCGCAAACAAAAAATCAAAGGCACACACGCCGAAATCGAAGCCGCCTGCGCACCATACGGCTATCACCCGCTCAGTTTGCGCCTGCTGGCCGGACGTATCTTGAAAGACTTTGACAACCCCACCGATATCGTGGTTGCGCAAAAACTGAAAATCGATGGCGATATCATCCAGCAGATACATCACGTTCTTGAAGTTTCCTACGACAGCCTACTACCTCAGGGACAGAAACTGCTCAGTACAATTGCCTGTTTCCGTTCGCCCGTTGAACTCAATACGCTTCAATCAATTGCTGAAAACAAAGATTCTCTCGATGCTGACCTGCACGACCTTGTGGAACGTGGGCTTCTCCATCACACTACTCGTCTAGTCTCTAATCATCCAGTCTCTACTTTTGATCTCCATCCCATTGTGCGACGCTACGCCTACGAGCGCCTGACTGTGCCTGATCGCACCGCCGCACATACTCGCCTGCGCGATTACTTCGCCTCGGTGGGTATGCTCGCTAAACCACAAACTCTCGACGACCTCGCGCCCATCATAGAGCTGTATCATCACACTGTACAGACGGGTAATTTGGATGATGCATTTGAATTACTCCGTGATCGTTTGCATGATGCTTTGTATTATCGGTTTGGTTCGCAACAAATCTATGAAGAAATGCTAAGTTCGCTTTTTAATAAAGGAGAAAAAGAGCTACCTCAATTAACTTCCGATGATAATCAAGGTTGGATACTTACGGCTATTGGTCACGCCTATGCTAGAAATGGTCAGCCAATACGCGCTGTACGAATATATGATTTAGCCGCAAAAGTTGCAGAAAAATTAGGCATAGCAGATAGAATTTTACCCGTGCTTATGGGTAAATCTGAAACTGAAGCTTCAATTGGCTCTCTACGTACTGCTGATGCAAATATCCGACACGCGATAAAAATATCGCATGAATTGGAATTAAAGTGGGACGAAGCCTACTGTCACAATACTTTGGGGAAATTATTGTTGTATTACAACGAGTGGGAACGCTCTGAAAACGAATTATCTATTGCTTTAACTATTTTTGAAAAACAAAAAGCAACATCAATGCTTTCTGTTGTGATGGTCTATAATGCCCTACGCTTTTTGTTAATGACGCGAGACATTACTAGAATAACGATCGAAAATCCACTGCATGCAATCGAATATGCTCTGCATGCTCTTGCGTTAGTAGAAGAAAGGGCACGCTCTAAATCTCCTGATAAGAGTATTGCTGTGGAAATTCACTGGGTGTTGGGAGCCTCTTATCGCCACAACGGAAAACTTGACGTAGCCGAGCAACACCTAATCGAAGCACTCACACGCGACCGCGCCATCAACATGGTTGACCACGAAGCCAACATCCTGCTCGACTTGGCGCGTCTGCGCTACGACCAAAAGAATTATGAAGAAGCCAAATCCCTCGCCGAAGAAGCGCTATCCATCACCGAGCGTTGCGGCTACGTTCTGCAAGGCGCGGATGTGAATCTGTTCCTCGCGCAATACGCGCTGGAGCAGGAGAAGGATAAGGTCAAGGCGAAAAGATATGCTGAGGAAGCCAGGAAACTCGCCACATGCGACGGTCCGCCGTATTATTACAAAGTGGCGTATGAGGAGGCGGAGAGGATGTTAAAGGCGCGGGGCTAATTGGTGAGGCTGCTGGAAATGGGGAGAGGCAAGAGTGAGAAAGATGGATCATGGTTAATGGAGCATGGAGGCTTCCGAGCGAAAACGTTTCGGAAGTCTCTTTTTTATGCTAGACTCAATCAAC
>Ga0070699_100001495_pt1 | contig 21436 bp, 14 predicted proteins | sample KBSK1503metaG_FD_65473 | JGI IMG/M metagenome (GOLD analysis project Ga0070699, IMG submission 65473) | Corn, switchgrass and miscanthus rhizosphere microbial communities from Kellogg Biological Station, Michigan, USA - KBS K1-50-3 metaG | ecosystem: Host-associated > Plants > Roots >...
TCCAATAAGGTTAGAATTTGTTGTGGCCGGAAGTAGTTGAGCATCACGGAAACGACCCGGTCGCTACCGCTCCCGGTTCTGACTTTGTGTATCCACACAGCGGCCATATCGTTGCCATCCAAGTCTTGATACAGTCTCTCTGCCCCGCCGGTTAGTCGCAACAACCAGATGGGCTGTGCCCCCTGGTTGAGTCTGTCGGAAGAAAAAGACTCTGCGCCTGAGGTTGCGCAGAGAAAGATCTTCAAACTGGGCACTGCTGTTTTTTATTAGTACAAGCAGTTAGTTACAGTGCTACTCTCTCGCGATGGATGTGAGGTTCGTGGACACTAAGCCGAGTCTATTCAAAGTTTGCCTGCATACTGTTTGGCGCTTTGTTCTTGCTGTGCCTGGTCAAATCATCAGCGCATCCTCGCGGCGACTACCAATCTTGGTTGGCCAATCTGCTTCAGCAATTAACACGGAGTCTGATTCTTCTCAATGAAGTGCTCTAAGATTATCTGGCGCGGTTAGACTTAACGTACCGACGCACTCTAAACAGTTGGAGGCAAGGGGCGCCCAACGGAGGGACGTCCCTACAAGGTGTCGTTCAAAAGCTCAAGCGTGCGGCAAACTGAATATTACGCGAGCCGCCTCCGCCCAGGAACGGATTTCCTGTCCCTACATCCGGCGTGGTCGTGATTGGCAGGAAGCCCGTACCTCTTCCCGTGGCATCCATTCCATTTTGTAAGAAGTCCACACCGAAGTTGGGCCATAGGGGATTGGCGAAGTTGGGATGATTGAACAGATTGAACACATCCATTCGGAGTTGCATGCTCACACGTTCAGTCAGCTTGTTGTTCTTTACTATACTGAAATCAAAATTCCTGAAGCTCGGTCCGACCAGGGCATTGCGGCCCAAACTACCAAAGTGCTGCGTGCCGGGAATGCAGGCACCCTCGACATCAAGTGTGCAGGGGACCTTGAAAGCGGTGAGATTAAGAAACTGGCTGGGTGTGCTCGTGCCGGTGAGCGGGTTACCCACGAGATCGGGTCGACCAAAGAATTCGCCACTACCGTTAAAGTCACCTTCGAACAGGTAATTGACATTGATTGGCTGGCCTGAAGCAAGGCCCAATACACCGTTGAAGGCCCAACCTGAACTGAGACCTCGGATGTTGCCTAGCTTCGGTAGATCGTAATTGAAGGTCCAGGTGAAATGGTGGCGCATATCAAAGTTTGAGTTGGCTCGTTCGCGATCGGGCCGGAAGCTATTGTCCGGCTGCGTAGCATTGGGCACATAGTCCTGTCCATCGCTTGCATTGTCAATTGAATGTGACCAGGTGTAATTGACTGTCGAGGTCAGACGATGCCAGTTACGAATCTGCAGTGACGTCTGCAATGAGTTGTAGTTGCTGTTAGCGGAAGACTCAAACTGATTCACGTATACCAGAGCGGGAAATTGGACTGTTCCCGTTGCCGGATTGACCTGATTGATATCTCGATAACGAAATAGCTTGCGACCTGCCGAGCCGACGTAGCCGACTTCGAGGGCGACATTCTTCGTCAATTGTTGTTGGCCATTCAGGTTGTACACCTGCACGTAAGGAGTGCGAATTCCCTGGTCCACAGTGAATACATCGGTGGCGGAGAAACTTGCGGCCGGAAATACGCGCACGCCTGTTTGGATCGTTTCTGCGGGAGAAAAACTGAAAGTGATTGCATCAGCACCGATACCATTGTAAGCCGGACCTGAATTGAAGGTATTGAAAGGCAGTTGGCCCACGAAAAAGTCCTGCGAGAAGCCGTCGTAGTACAAGCCCCAACCGGCGCGCAGCACCGTCTTGGCATTCCCAGAGATGTCCCAGGCCAGACTGGCGCGTGGCGCAAAGTTGTTCAGGTCACGCGGATAAAGTTGGTTCACCTGCGTTAAGTTTCCGGACGGGCTGAGAATGCTGAAACGATTCGCCTTTTCACCAATCACACCAAAGTATTCCCAGCGCAACCCATAGTTGAGCGTGACGTGTGAGTTGAGATGAAAGCTGTCCTGAAGATATAGCGAGTTATTATTTTGAAAGGTCTGGCGGCTTGAGTTTCCCTGTGCCTGTCGCCCACTTGTAGGGGTGCCTGCGATAAAATCATCGAGCGAACTGAAGCCAAGCTTGCCGCGATAGCCGCTGTCAAAAAATCCATCGACAAAGGTCCGGCGAAATTCATATCCCATCTTCCAGTTATGACGGCCAGCGCTATAACTCACATTGTCGAAGAACTGCCAATTTGTGTCCTTGCGTCCGCGAGGCACCGAAGTGTTAGCGCCGAGCGTTGCAAATCCATCGACATTGATCTGTGGAAGACCAAAGTCTTGCGCCGCCGTCCCCATATTCAGACCAATTGACCCGGGATCGAAACCCATGTCTTGTGGGAAAAACTGCTCAGAGAAACGATTGTAGCCGCCGCGGATTTCCATCAGCATGCGTGGGTTGAACACATGCGTGTAAGAGACGGAGGCGATGTTTACCTTGGTTGGCGTTACTGTATTGAACCCCGGAAGAATGCCACCTCCTACCAGCGCCAAAGGAAAACTTTGATCGCTCTTCCCGAAGTAGTAGCGAGCGGTCAATAGATCAGCTTTTCCGATGTGCTGGTCGACCTTGGCGATAAAACTATTCACGTGATTAAAGGCGTTGTTGGCGATTTGGAGATTGTTTCCGTTGGCATCCGGGGCACGGTTTGGCGCCGGCCACGGATTTCTTGCCAGCAGTCTGGCAATCACCGGGTTTACTCCCTCGTTGTTCGCAATGGAAGCATTGATCTCGGCGGGGGTCGGCACCCGCCCCAACGTCGGGATGCCAACTGCTTCACGCTGTCCCTCATAAGAAACAAACCAGAAGGTCTTATCTTTCTTGATTGGCCCACCAAGCGAGAAACCAAACTGGTTGTTGTGGAAAACGTCCTGTGGCTGGTCTTTGGTGTTGAAGAAATTGCGAGCATCAAGTCGGTTGTTGCGAAAATATTCATACGCTGTGCCGTGAATGCTGTTGATGCCAGATTTGGTAACGATGTTGACAGTGGCACCTGAACTGCGACCGTACTCAGCTTCTGTGCTGTTGATGATAGACAGCTCTTGAATTGCATCCATCGGCAGAATTGTTGCGGGAGTGCCGAATACGCCTCCCTGATTGATGGCCGGAAGATTTCTATAGCCATCGTTCATGTCTGTGCCATCGATGAGATAGTTGTTCGAACGTCCGCGATTACCGTTAATACTAAACAAACCGAACGAACCGGGTGAGTCAGCCACTCCCGAAGGGTCTCCGCCCGATCCAGGAACCAGCACGAGCATCTTCGTAAAATCGCGTCCACTGACCGGAAGCTCCTGCAGTTGCTTGGTTCCAATCGTGCCACCCAGATTGTTCTCGGCGGTATTCACTATCGGCTCCTGTGCGACGACGTCCACCACGTCAATGTTGGTCCCCACCGGAAGAGTGATGTCGATCTTCGTAGTGGCAGACACCTCGACCTTCACGCTCTTTACTGACAAGTCGTGGAACCCGCTCTTGCGCGCCGTGATCTGATAAGTTCCGATAGGCAGCTCAGAGAAGAGATAGCTCCCGGAATCGTCGGTTTGCGCAGTCCGTGTGAGCCCCGTATCGGGATTGGCGACTGTCACGTCTGCCCCGGCAATAACCGCGCCATTTGGATCGGTGATCACACCCTGAATCCCACCGCGAAATGTCTGTCCCGAAACCGACGCTATGAACAGAAGCGTCAAAATGGAAACACCTCCAACATGAGCGAGCAAGGTTTTCACTGAACACTTTGAGATGAAAGGAAACATACAGGGTCTGGTTGAATAGAGCATTTTATTATCTCCTCGCCTGAAACGTAAGTTGGGAGTGGGGATACATGAGGTGGACCATTTAATGAGCGTTTGGATTATAACTGTTCGGCAGTTGAGGTCAATCAAAATTAAGTCAGAGAATCCCATGCCGCTTGAGAATTAAGACTCCCAAAGGGAACGTCGGCAAGCGCAGCGAGCTCGCTTTGAAAGATGCCACCCCCTTGTGGGGTGGAGTATCACGTTTGTTGCTACAAGAAGAGACCGACCTAGAGTCTTTAAAGATGCCACCCCCTTGTGGGGTGGAGTATCACGTTCGCTGCTACAGAAGGCTGTCCTGAGAAGTCTTGAAGATGCCACCCCCTTGCGGGGTGGAGTTTTCACGGTCGCTGCTACAAGAAGGCTGTCCTGAGAAGTCTTGAAGATGCCACCCCTTGCGGGGTGGAGTTTTCACGATCGCTGCTACGGAAGGCTGTCCTGAGAAGTCTTGAAGATGCCACCCCCTTGCGGTTTTCACGTTTGTTGCTACTAACAGTTGACAATATTCAATCTGCGCGTACGCTCGGAGATCGAGAATGGGCGGCAAAGTACTTGGGCAAGAGCACCGAACGTGAAACTCCACCCCGCAAGGGGGTGGCATCTTTCAAGACTTCTTGGGACGGTCTCTTCTTGTAGCACCGAACGTGAAACTCCACCCCGCAAGGGGGTGGCATCTTCAAGACTTCTCAGGACAGCCTTCTGTAGCAGCGATCGTGAAAACTCCACCCCGCAAGGGGGTGGCATCTTCAAGACTTCTCAGGACAGCCTTCTTGTAGCAGCAACCGTGAAAACTCCACCCCGCAAGGGGGTGGCATCTTGAAATCAAGTCGCTCTATCGTTCGAACATGGCTGCCAGTCGGGAAGCCTCAGCGGTGAAGCGTGGAGATTGGCAGTCTGCGACGAGTTCTTGGTAAGCCGCTAACATCTTTGCAGCTTCTGAGTACTTTCGTTCAGCGAGCGCAGTGTCATTTTCAGCATCGGCTCGCTTGCTCTGCGCCAGAAGCACTTCGAGGTACAACGGGCCAAGCCACAAACGGCTTACTCGCGATTCTGTCGCTGAGACTAGGTCGGCGGCTTCCGCACAAACCTGTTCGGCTTTGTCGAGCTCATCGCCCCGAATGCTTACCATGCTTTTGCTTTCGGAACCGCTCTCGCTTTTAGAAATTCCCGAGAGTGCGCGAAGGAAGTGGACTCCGGCCAGACATCGAAGCGCTTCGAAGCGCGAGTAGATCAAACTCGCAGGACCGACTTGCTCCAGATTTTCTGAAGCGGTTTGCAAGGCCTCGTCGTACCTCCCGAGCCTCGCTTGCGCGATGGCGAGGTTAGGCTTGAGCAACGACGTCACGCGCTGTTCGCCGACTGATTCCGCGAGCGTGATGCCGGCGACATATTCTTTCTCTGCCCGCTCAAGTTGGCCAAGCATTAAACAGCAGTGAGAAACGACTAGATGCACCCACGCGCGACGCTCGCGCGAGTGAAGCTTCTCCACAATCTCGAGCTCACGCTCGGCGTATCCGAGTCCTGCGTCAAAATCGCCAGCATGAACGGCGTCTTCGCCCAGAAACTCATAACCAATTGCCTGTGCGAAAGGAATTTTGTGTTTCGTGCCAAACTCAATCGCCCGCCGTGCCCAGTGATCCCCGTCGGCGAAGAGTCCGTAGTGTTGATGAGCTCCGGCCGTGTAAGCATAGATCGAGGAGATTATTGGAGCTGCAAATGTGCTAACGGTTTCTCCTTCGGCCGTCGGCGCGACGAGGTTGCCCGCCCGCAACAGCAGGTGAATCGCTGTTTTATGTCGGCCTGCCAGATGGTGAAAGCGACCTTCGATAGACAAAGCGTTTGCAGTTTCCAATGGATTTGTGCCAGGGTCTAAAACTCGCAAGGCCTCGCGGACATATTCGATGCCGCGTTGATCGCCGGTGGCGACTAGCGATGAAGCAGCCTGACATTGGAGACGAGCGCGTACTGCCGGTTCCGTAGCCAGTGCCAGCGCACGTTCGAAATGCTCACCTGCGGGAATCATCTCGCCATGCAGCAGATAGGCTTTACCTATGGCTTCTTCCAGCGCGAGTTGTTCTTCGACCAGGCCCAGCGCTTCCGCGCAATCACGCGCTCGCCCGTAAGCCGCTATCGCTTCGTCAAACGCAAAGACCCGCTCGGCTTCGACTGCAGCCAATTTGGCGTACTCCAAACCACGTTCGTGATCGCCAGCCTGAATGTAGTGATGGGCCAACTTCTCCACAGCACAGGGAAGCTTATCCCGGTTTTGCTCGAGTCCTTCGGCGACGTGCCGGTGTAGTCGGCGACGGCGAATTGGATTGAGTTCTTCATACAAGACCTCGCGGATCTTGTCGTGAGTGAAGCTGAATGAGTCGCCCGAGCCCGAAACGATGAGTTGCGCGCAGACGGCCTCATCAAGAGCGTCGAGTAGCGCATCCTCACTCTGTTCTGCCGCGGCCGTCAGTTCCTCAAAACTAAACACCTTACCGAGTACCGCGCTCACGCGCAGCACGTCGTTGCACTCCTGGCCAACTCGATCGAGGCGATTGCCGATAGCCTCCTTCACACTCTGAGGGATCAGCAGTTGATCCATGTCGCAACGTTTCCAGCGGCCGCTCTCCCGGCGCACAGATCCTTTCTCGATCAGCGCCTTCAGCACTTCTTCAATAAAGAACGGGTTGCCCTCCGTTTCGCGATGCACGGCATTTGCAAACTCGCCGCTCACGTTCTCTCCCAGCAGTGCTCCGAGTTGGTCTCCGGTCTCCGATGGATTGAAACGGCGGAGAACAATGCGAGTAATTAGCCGTTCGCGGTTCCAGTCGACCAGCGACTTAGCCAGCGGATGAGCGCGATCGAGCTCCGTCTCGCGATAAGCACCGAGAATGAGCACGCGCTCGTCGCGTAGTTGGCGCAGTAGGTGGCCAAGCAGCCAAAGTGTCCCGCGGTCGGCCCAGTGTAAGTCGTCTGCATAGACGAGCAGCGACTGGCGTCGTGCAATGTTGGAAAACACCTGGGCCACTGCATCGAAGAAGAGAAGCCGCTCTTCGTGGGGTGCTAACTGGTGGCGTTCGGGAAATGGACCAAGTCGAGTTTCGATGTCGGGCGCGAGTTTAGCAATCTGAGTCGCGGTGTCGCCGAGCATCTCGCGTAGTTTGTCGTCATCCTTTTCTTCGCGCACCCAGCGCCGAACTGCTTCGACGAGGGGCAGGTAGGGGGTTGCCGCTTCATACTCGTAACAACCACCGCTGAGCACGAGTGCGCCATCGACCGCCGCCTGGATCGTGATCTCACGCGCGAGGCGAGTCTTGCCTGCGCCCGGTTCACCGCTCAGGAGCACTGCATGCCCTCGTCCTTCACGAGCACGTTGCCATAGCTCGCGCGCTTCGCAGAGTTCGTCGGCACGGCCCACGAGACGGCCACGAGAAAGAGCATCGAGAATCGCGACTGTAGAACCCGACTCGGCTTCGGTGACCTGGTCTTTGTCCGTCAGCGACTGAGTGAGTGCCGCGCGAGTTTCACTCGCGGAACTGAACCGCTGCGACGGATCTTTGGCGAGGAGACGGAGTATTACGGACTCCAGCGCACGGGGTAGATCGGGACGCAGGACGCGCGGGGGAACAACCGGTGCATGAACGTGTTGCGAAACGATCGTCAACGCGTCTTCGCCGGTGAAGGGAATCCGACCTGTTGTTAGTTCGTAGAGTAATACTCCAAGCGCGTAGAGGTCGGCCCGACCGTCAACTGGCAGGCCCAATGCCTGCTCAGGCGCCATATAAGCAGCGGTGCCCACAATGACACCCGCGTGCGAGATGCGTGCGCCGTAACCAGGTAATGCGAGACCAAGATCGGCAAGCTTGACGTTGCTGGACTGACTCGTCCCTGACAACAACACGTTGTCGGGTTTTAGATCGCGATGAACGATACTGTTTGCATGTGCGTGTTCAAGCGCCGCGCAAATCTGAGTTGCGATTTCGACAACGCGTGACAGATCAGTGGGACGGGCCTGAGAAAGACGAGGCCCGGCAACCAACTCCATGACGAGGAACGGCAGTCCGCCGGCCTCGCCCACGTCGTGGACGGCAACGATATGTGGGTGGTTGAGTGCGGCGGCAGCACGGGCTTCGCGGATCAAACGCTGGCGCGCATCAGACGTGGATGCTGATGCAGAGAGAACTTTGACGGCGACTTCTCGATGGAGTTCGAGATCAGTGGCGCGATAGACAATGCCCATTCCACCGCGGCCGAGTTCGCTGTCGAGTCGATAGCGCTCGCGCAGGATAGAGCCGAGAGCGGGAGGACTCGTGCGCAGTTCATCTGGGAGGATACGTGTCTGCTGGGAATCGGCCATGGCGAAAGGATAACACCGAGAAGGAAGAATTCGCAGATTGCAGAGATTAGTTGAGTGGCTTATCGTACTGGAGCATGAGATCTGTCTTGAACCAAGGCTAACGTCGGAGACCGAATAAGCCAACGACTAACCCTGAATCCGCTCACAATGCAACATAAGTCTATAAAGGTCACCGGCCTTGTCGTAACCGCGATCTACGCAGCGTTCATCATCTGGGTTTATGCGACAGAGCCGCGCACGTTCCGTGAGGTGGCAAACAGCGCATCGGTCGCAGCCGGCTCTTATCAGGTGGATCAGGAGAAGTTTAATGCCGCACTCGCGCTTTTTCGGCAGGAGCAATTTCGCGCAGCCCGCGAACAGTGGCAGCAAGCCGATCCAGCGCAAAGCGATGCACGTACTCAGTTCTATCTCGCCTACGCGTTTTATCGTGAAGGCTGGGGCCGTGTCTATTACGATCGGGATTTGTTCAAACAGGGGCTGGATAAGGTAAATCATGCAATCGAACTCGCGCCTCAGGGACCGCTCACGGTAGACGATCCAAACTTACAAATGCATTCCGCAGCAGAACTAAAGGCCGAACTGGAACAGGGAACGGAGCGAGGTTGGAGCGATCTAAATCCGTTAAAGGTTTTGCGAACGCGGAAATAAAATCCACAGATTACGCTGATGGCACAGATGGTGTTGTTGACAGATAATCGCTCAAGAAATCGCGCACTGGTGAGCTTCATTGTGCTGCCGATGCTCTTCCTGACCGTAGCGCTGCTGGGCGGCTTGCGCGTAAATACTCAGGACCATGCGTTTATTTTCATTGCGCCGCCGCTCATCACCCTTGTGCTCGCGGTATTACTGATACTGCTTTTTGCGCGCGGTCGTCTCATCGAGTTGCAAACCTGGGTATCGAGTAGTTACACACCACTGACAAACATAGGGCATAGCTGGATGCTTCTCACTCTTTTCTTCGCGTCCGCCCAGGCGTTTAATTCCGCCTTGCCAGAACGTGGCCTACTGCATTGGCTATTCTCGTTCTTCTTTCTATGGACGCTCTGGAACAATCAATTCTCTTCGTTTGATGCGCGCAGATTGTTGCGGAGTCTGGCGGCCCTCTTTGGGACGGCGTTTGTATTGAAGCACTTACTTCTCGCTAGTCTTTATGCGCAGGAAGGTGGTTGGCTCCAACGAGTGGCGGGGGCGCTGCTCCAGGGTGTTTCGCTCGGTACTCTTGATGCGCCAGCCTTTGCGCCGGCCACTGGGTACATTTCTTTCTTCACACTCGTACTGTACATAGGCGGGCTGCTGATGATCACGTTCTCGACTCATGAAGACTTGATGAAACCGGAGATTACGCAGATTGCACCGGTTACGCATCGCGATCAGGACCGCAGTCAAACTGTCTGAGAGGTATTTGGACTGAAGCGAATCAAGGCTTGAACGTATAGACAATCGTTCCTGCTGCTTCACGATCATTTAGTTTCTCCGCGGAGAACGTGGCCCTTGTGGCCGCTTTGACAGCTGCTGCCCGCAGCCGCCAGTCGCCCTCAAAACTTCGCGCTGATATCACGCGCCCTTTCTTGTCCACCCTAACGCGCACCAGTATCCTACCCCCGACACCCTCGCTTCTTGCCGTCGGTGGATATTCGGGCCGAGGTAAAGTTAGAGCTTTCCCTACAAGCTCTTCGCCGACAACAGGCAATTCGCTTTTAACATCGGCGGCCTGTGGCGGTGGCGCCGCAGTTGGAACGCTCACTCTTTCCACCCTGCTCAGACGATCAGTTATCACATAAGTAGTCGACGCAACGGCGATGAAAGTAGACACCACCAATATCCAAATTAGTGGCGGTGTCGCTGTTGCTGGCGGAGTGATAACCGGCTGGTTAGCATCAACCAATGGGGTCATGTCTACGGCGCAGTACGCTACGAGCTCGCTGTTGTAGACAGCGTTGCATTTTGGGCAACGTTTGCGATTGGAAGACTTGGTCCAGGGATCGATTGTCGCAGTGGGCCGCTGTGGCACCCTCTCGGAGTCTGCACTTGCTTCCGCAGCGGATGTTTCCTGGGGGATGATCTTAGCTTTCGGTTGAGAAGTGTCAGCCGCGACGTTCCTCAGAGAACCGGCGGGAGGCGCGATCATGACTGTCTCTGGTATCGGCTCGGGCGAGGTTGTCGATGCTCGAATCGAGTTGTCGTTAACTGAAACGCTAGGTGATTGCGTTGCAGTCGTTGTCGGCGGCGCCGCAGGTTGTACTTCTTCAGCTTTCCGACCAGCCTCCTCCTCGAATCTGCGCTTCATACCGGCGATCCACTGGCGAGTCTTCTCGTCAGAACGTGAAAAATCTCCAGGCCGCCTCGCAGCTCGGGGACTATCCTTCTCCACATTGCGTGACACGGATCGATTGGGAACGGGCGGCTCGGTGTTGTGTGCGCTTGCCGGAGTGTCGTGTTTTGGAGATTGACTCTGCGCAAGCAACGTCACTCCCTCCGTGAAGCCTTTCCTCTCAGCCCAATCAAATGCGTTTAGCCCGAGACTATCCCGGACTTGCGGATTGGCGCCTGCCTCCAGCAATAGACGTAATATGTGAATGTGCCTGAAGACTATTGCGAGAATGAGCGGAGTCTGACCTCCACTCGTTGTTCTGTTGGCGTCTGCACCTTCGGCTAGCAACGCCCGCACGGCCTCACTATCACCGTCTGACACTGCACGGGTTAATGAAAGATTGCGAGGATCCATTCTGAATCAAGCCTCAGTCGGGAAGACGACGAGTATTTTAGAGGCGATTGGAAAAAGAAGAAAGAATGAACAGACGGCTCGGACTAGGGAGAATGAGTTTGCCGAGGGGATGGCTGTGGCGTGGCGGGCACTACTTTTTCGATCACCTTAATCTGGTTTGGATCCAGAAGAGTGACAATACCACCTCTCCGATACCAGATCCCCTCGCCAGTTTTCCAGACCTGGTCGGCTAGAATGCTGGCGCCGTCCAGAAGTCTAATAATCACAGGACCACTTTTGTTTGTTCCTTCTGCGGTCGAAATTTCACTGGTACTCAATTCAACTCGTGCAGCATCGGTCTGAGGCGAAGGTGATGCTATTGCACTCGGAGAAGGTGTTGGTTCGACCGAAGGACTGGCACTCGCTACCGGCGAAGGACGTGGCGGCGATATTGGGCCTTGCTGTTGTGTGACGCGCGGAGGTGTCGCTGATCCGTTAGAGTTCTCCGTCGCAGATTGAGGCGTGAGTGCATAGAAGACCACAAATAGGACCAGGCCAATTGCCAGTCCAGCGACTGCAATGATCACGACAGTTCGCCAACTTTGTTCGGGCTGAAGTGCCACCCTTCTCATCTCCATTGGCGAGGCATTGGTTATGTTCTGGTCCGATAGATCACTATCCTCTGCGTCTTCTTCGAGGCCGGCAGCGACGAGGCGGGTACCGTCAAGCTCGCAGAACACGTCTGTGTCAGGAAAAACTGAATTACATTCCGGGCAGCGTTTCATTTAATCCCTCCGCGCACCCATAATTAACAACAAACATCCACTGAATCAACGCGAGGGAGACGGCGTGGGTGCGGTCAGATCGATGCGCGCGTAGAAGATGTCAGTTTGTTTCGTCTTCTCGTCCTGGGCCAACACTATCGCCAGACCTTCCTGCTTGTTGCTATCCTTGCGGGAGAATAGACAGATTGCCCCGTGGCTCTTTTGATTCTCAACATCGCCGATGCAGCCCTTCTCATTTGGAGTCCATCCAGCTGTTTTCATGCGATCGTTTGAGTAGAAGTTCTGCACATCCTGCGCACTCTTGTCGGTCGTGAACGAAATGAAGTTTACCTTTCCTTGCATTGCGGCGCGGATCGCCAGTCGTGCGCCCAATGGGATCTCAATATCCGACTTTGTTGCCCCCGAGAAGGGTGGAACGTCAGGCCACAAGCTGCTGACGGTGCCGGCATTGCGATCGCCGGTTAGCGTTTCGGCAAGTCGACAGGAAACCGCGACAGCGAAGATGAGAATTATGGCCATTATGGACGTAGATAATTTCATGTGATCTCCAGGAGCGGATTCGGGATTCGGGCGAGCGGGATTATAGAACAAGGTACCGAAAGATTGGCCACAGATTTTACGCGGAAAGTCACGGATCCGATTTAAGTTAGTAGCCGTGGGCGAGTATTGCGGGCCCCAACAGGGTTGTCGACACAACGTGTAACCTCTCTGAAGTGGCCGTCGGATAAAGACTCTGCGCCTCCCCGGCGTACTCGGCAATTCTGCGGTGAGTTCATCTTTGGAGCGAAATTCCATCACCGAGATGCAGAGCGCGCCGAGGTTGCGCAGAAAGAACGCTAATCCGACAGAACTCTCCATGCCTATCATGACGCTGGGTGATCGGAATCCGGCTGTTCTCCGGACCGGAATAGATTGTCCAGGTCAGGAGGGTCGAAGTATGGATCGGGCTCGAGGACTTCCCCGCGAGCCAGGCGTTGTTGTCGTTCCTCCCATTTGCGATTGAACGCGTCGTTAAATTCTTTCCATTGCCTGCGGTCGGCTTCCCATTCTTCTCGCGTGCGAAAGGATGAGAACGCGAAATCGTCATCCATGTGGGCGCCGTCAAGACCCCAGAAGCCAACCTCCAAACCTAACTCAGCGTCATTGCCCATCATCCGGCACACCGGGCAATCTTCATCGATGACCATCTCGCGTCCCAGCATGGCTTCGGGCAGGCGCCGGCGCTCGTTATCAATGATGAGCGCGGGGATGCGGTTGTCGAGTTCGTGGTTAGGTTCCTCGAGCCAGACGGTTTTTATGTCGGTAAGGAGAGTGATTGTTTCTTCGAGCTCGAATGAACTCGACTGTCGTGAGCTTAGGTCAGACGCGTCAACGCAGGCTGCGAGCTCGTCTGCTGCACCATCACGACAAACTGAGGGGTGCTTTTGGACACGTTGTCGGACAGAAGGAAGCGCGCTCCAAAGCAGATGGCGCACGAGGTCGTAATAGATGACCCACTCGTGTGTGCCGAAGCCGGCGAAGCGATAGGCAAAGGAATCAATGGGTAGGCACGGCGGTCCCTCGCGCTGCAGGCTCCATTGGATAGAACGTGTGTGTAGATCGAAGTCTATGAAATCTTGTCTGGCGAGCATGACATCACGAGGTGATTGATTTCCCAGATCCGCGCGAGGAATGGAGAGCCAGCGGGCATGAATCGCAGATATTTCCTTGATCAAGGCGTCTGAGGGATCTTCTTCTCCACGGCTCGAATTGGATAAGACGATCAATTCGCTGACGAGAAATTCCAAAAGAGGCCGGCCGTAAAGAATGGCGCGTGCGTCAAACGTTTCGGAGGATGCGCGTTTCTGGCGACGCTCGTGGCGGGTAAGTTCGTACTCTTCGATCGAATCCAGAAAGAGCCAGTCGTTCGACAGACGATAGATTACCGGGACGTCAGTCGAGTGCTCGCCGTTGTGATAGTGGACCTGGCCTTCAGGTCCAGGCTGGGAGTAAGTCGACTCAGAAGCGACGATCCGAGCCGCAAGATCGATCACTACGATTCCGGCGTCCCAGGGTCTCTCGTCAATGCTTGTGTCTGTTTGCAGCCACATGATTGCGCTCCGGCCATCAAGTGGCTTGAGGTACCGGACTAAGGCCGCTTCGAGCTCGCTGATTGTTTCTGGCTCAGTAGATAGTGCTGCAACACAGGCATCTCCTATTGAGCCATGAATGGTGCCGTGAAGAATTTGTTGAGAATCGATGAGGTTTAGTTTGATTTCGCTCATTGTGAGGTTCCTTTCGTTAGTTGTGAAGTTTGAGTTGAGTTAACTGGGTTTCGAGGTAGTGAGTGCGCGTAGTTCTTTGAACGGCTCTCCGCTAGATCTGTCTCCTGGCCGGACCTTCGCCAGCGGGTTGCACGTCTTCGGTCTACGAGGACAGGCTTTGAACGGCCCAACTTGAAACAATAAGAAACTGGTTAGAGAACCTGTCGAGATGCGCAACATGAGGTGCATCCTTTGAGTGAGGAATCAGAAATCAGGCGACGAGAATATCTTATTTTCTGGATAAGAGCGAGTCCTGTGAAGTCCGGGTAGTGTCTAAAGGACCAGGTCCGTGCCAACTCGCGCTAGAGACCGTGTGAAAACTAAACTGATGCCACGGCCTTGTGCCGTGGAGGCTCACGTTCATTGCTGAAGCTCAGGCGTTAATTACCAAAAGCATCAAGCGTGAAACTCCACGGGGCAAGCCCGTGGCATCTAAGAGAGTTGTGTGACTTTCTTTGTAGCGGCGAGCGTGAGTCTCCACGGCGCAAGGCCGTGGCATCAGTTTACGCTACCGCGTGACGGTACTGATGACCTCATGGGACTGCGGAATAGTGACGCGAGGACACGCGCTACCGAGAGGTGGTTTTCTCAATCGCTTTTACTCGATCCGCTTTGATGAGGGTCACGATGCCGTTGCGCCGGTACCAGAATCCTTCTTTTGTGCGCCACACTTCATCCGCTTCTATGCTTGCACCGTTGGTAAGCCGAATCACACTACCGGTCTTGGCGCCTCCATTGCCTCCGGTTGAAACTGGATTCGAATTCACACTGGGGCGCTGAGAACCTGAATGCGATAAAGGATTCGACTTTGCCGCCGCCGAGGAAGAGGGTTCGGGCGAAGCTAAAGAAGGAGGCGTGGGCTCGGTAGAGCGTCCCTGTTGCGCTGTGGGCAAAGGAGTGACGGTCAATTCGTTTTGACTCTGTTCCTGAACCTTTGCGGGTTGCTGACGGATTCGGGTCGCAGCGTAGTAAAAAATAAACAGAATCGCTGCCAAAGCCAGAGTGGCCATTGCAGCTATCACCAAAGCCCGGTTTCGTTTCGGCGTCTTCGCTTTTGCTGACTGGCCACCGGCAACAGCATCAACCTCAGCATCCGTTACGGGGACTAGTGGCGTGCCGTCGAGATCACATAAGTCGTCTGTGTCGAGATAGATGAATTTACACTGAGGGCAACGTTTCATATGAGACCTAGGTTATCATGCCTTAGAATGCTCATGACTGTGCAACACATGCGCGCAATGACAACCTGGTGCGTTAGGAAGAAACCGGATTACTAAAATTCAAATGGTTTTTTCAAGATGCGCCCGGTCTTCTTTAGGAGCGAACCAATCCTTGAGTCTTTCTTCTCGTCAGCATACTCGCGATGTCTAAATTCGTTCTTTTGATTCGCGCCCACCGGCTTCGCGATTGCGGTCTTGCGCTTCTCAGCACGTTTGAGTGCGGGCGTTGGTGAAGCCGACGGCTCGAGAGTTTCCGACGGAGAGGTATCGTCGTCTGGTTGGGCGTTTGGCTTGTCTGACTCGGTAACAGGCAAAGATTGAGGCGAATCGGTTGGGGAGGCACTGGTCATCGTTTCAACGGCCGGCGGCGAGGATTGCAGGGTCTGCGAGGGTTGTGCACCGGTGGTGGCTTGCGCAGGCGAATAGATGGCGTTTTGTCTGACGGTGCGGTGCGTGGGAACGTAATACACCAGGAAGAGCACTGCCCCCAGGATAGCTGCTGCAACGGTTGGGAATGCCAAGCGTCTCCCCCAGGACGGTGTCGGTTCCACCAACTCCGCTGGGATTGTCTCGGCATGGTCCAGGCGAGTGAGTAGCCCTGAATCGGCCACAAGCTCAACTCCGTCCATATCGCACAAACTCTGTTCGTCCTCATAAATAAAATCACAGAGCGGGCAGCGTTTCATCGGGACGCTCCTTGGGAAATAAATTTTTGCTGGGGCCACGGATGAAAAGCGGTCGCCTTTACAACGCCAGAGTGAGAATCCGCAAGCACAAGAGTACACATATTGGGCGGAACCGACAATAGGTTTTAGTTCCCTAACCGGGGTTCCATTTTGAATGGGAGAAGGTTGGGAGCCAAGTGGAGCGTTTAGTACGTTTAGGGGTTGCGGCGAGGGGTAGTGTCCTAATCAGAAACTGGCTCGCTTTCATGTCTTACACAATGAGAGCGAGCCAGCCAAGCCGCGAGTCTCCCTGCTCGCAGCAAAGGTTTAACTCCTGAAGTGAGTTGTGATTACTGGGGTGTCGGTGGCGTGATGGGCGCCCGAGACTACAAATATTGTACCTGGACTACTCTCCTGTGATGCGCGACGTGGCCGGCGATGATGTGGGCCAAAGCACGAACCGTAAATGGGTTGTCGCTGGCGATGCCGCTGCATTGCCAGCCCTCTGCCGGTAGATTGTTGAAGAATGAAAGAGTGCTGAGACGAATACTGCGAAAATCTTCAACGTGGTTCGCCCAGGGAAAATCATCGGCTCTGGCAGTCAGCGCGCAAGCGTCTTGATCGTAGCCGGGTAAAGGTGTCTCGAAACCGCGTGCGAACCAGAATGCACGATATAGAAAAACGCGTTCGGTATCGTTGACGTGGTTTAGTACCTGACGAATAGACCACTTGTCAGGGGAGTAGCGGTGCAGAGATTGCTCGTCCGAGATTCCGTATAAAAACTCAAGCGTTTCTTCTAGCTGAATCTCGAGTGTCTGGAGAATGTTATCGCCTGGGACGAGATTGATGTAACGGGAGTAGTAGGGCGCCGCTTCGTTTTGAACGTTCATGACGAAATCGTAAGGCTCGGTGAGCGACAAAGTCCAACGCGAAAACCAATGGTTGCGAGAGGGTTGAGTGATTGGGGGCACTTGAACCGGCAAGGTACATAGTTCGACTAAGTTTCACTCGGGAGGAGTAAGAACTTTGCTGTCTGGACTAGTAAACGAACTGGTCAAGAAAAAACTACGATTCTGCACGAGAAAGATAACAATCTCTCCGCCGGTTGAGAACAACCTGGAACAAGGATTGATACTCAAACTAAGCAACGGCGATAAGGCTTCGATAGGCAAAGGAGCAGCTCGAACGTAAGGGAGAACAAGAAAATGAAAACGTTTAGGAAAACGATAGCCGTGTTGGCGGCAGCTTTATTGATTGGAATTGCAGTCGTGGCTGTGTCGGCCGATCCACCGAATGGGCCGGCAACTAGTAATGCCCAACTGGCAAAACGCGTGCGTCACGAGTTAGTGATGCTGCCGTACTATGGCGTATTCGATAACCTCGCCTACAACATCAATGGCAACACGGTGACACTCTACGGCCAGGTAGTGCGCCCCTCGACTCGCTCGGATGCTGAGCGCGCAGTGAAGAGACTGCCCGGCGTGGCACGCGTGGTAAATAACATCCACGTCCTGCCGCTCTCGAGCTTTGATGATTCGGTGCGAAAAGCGACCTATCGGGCAATTGCGCGTACGGGTGGACTGCATCGCTACCTCATGGGCGCGAACCCCTCGTTGCATATTGTGGTCGACAGGGGACACGTTACACTCGAAGGAGTTGTATCGAACAAGGGTGACAGAACTCTTGCTTACATAGCGGCGAACGGTGTGCCGGGAGTTTTCTCGGTGACAAACAACCTGCGAGTTGACGGTGAGGGAGCACTGAGGTAGATGGTCAGGAGCAGGAGGCAGGGGCAGGAGCAGGAGGCAGGAGCAGGAGGCAGGGGCAGGGTTGGTAATCTGAGATCTGAGATCTTAGGTTTTAGGGCTGAAAATAGAAAACCAAGAACACAACCAAGAACACAATCAAGAAAACCCAAGCCCAAAACCAAAAACCCTAAAGATAAAAACCTAAAGACCAAGAAAATCCCAGATCTCAAGAACCATAAATCAAAAATCTAAAATCTAAAATCCCCCCTCCTACCGCGCTTGACCTTGCTCCTGCATACTCCTTTCCAACACAATCGTAATTCCCATTAACCACCAGAACAGTAACGCGACCTCACCATCGCCGTAGTTGTAGTTAACAAGTGAACTGGCAAAGAACCCTGTGAGCGCGCCCAACGCGCCCAACAGTATCCCGTAGGTGTTGGTGTCACCCATGTCGCTTGCTCGTCTTTCCGTGCACGCGATGTTTCTCAAAAACCAAAACATCAACCACAACCAAAGAAGGAGCGCCGGGAGCCCGCGATCAAAGGCTAATTGCAGTGGCGTTGAATGCAGGTGAAGCATGTCTTTGCCAGGAAAGCCCCATTCGTTCCAGTGCTCCTTCATCGCATCCATCCCGTGTCCAAACAGTGGATGAAGCAAGATGCGAGAAACTCCCACACGGGCTACCTCACCTCTCAACGAAGCGCTCGGATCGCCAAACGACAACGCATCTTTGGCGCGTGTTTGCCACACCACAACTGCGCCGAAGGCCAGCACAAAAAACATTGCGAAAGTCAGAGCGACTTTGGCAGTACCTCGAACTGTGCGCCAGGCGATCAAACTGGCGCCTAGTACAAATGCCACCAGCACGGTCCTCATAGCCGTTAGAGCGATACCCAGCATCAGCAACGAAGCGGCCACGATTGCTGCTTTGAAGTATTTGTTGGCGCCATGATTTCTGAGATTGGCGAGTGCCAGGCCCAGCGCAAGTTGGGCGATGATTTGCAAGAGCTCAGAAAAAGTTTCGTAATGTCGTGTCCATCCTGAGGCGCGAAAACGATGATTACGCGTGTGCCCAATGATCCCCGCGGGCGATGGCTGGCGCTGTTGTGCGGCAGTGACCACGAGTCCCGGGCGTTCAACGTGCTCACCTTGCGAAATAATGCTGACGGACAATGGCCTCTCCACGGGAGCTGTTCTGATTGCATCGTCGATATCGGTCGTTGAATACACGCGCCCGCCATCCACACGCCAGATTGTGTCGCCTGGACCAACGGCAACTTGTCGGAAAGGACTGTTGTTCTGCAGTGACTCGACTACGACGCCGCGTCCCCGCACCAGATCGTAGACACTGTAGATTGCTCCCGCCATGCCGGAGAGAATCAAGACACAGACAAGCACCACCGCAGAGCGTTTCTTAACAATCGCCCGCGTTAGATAGAAAAGCAGCACCACCCAACAAGACTGGAGTTTCAAGATGCTAATGCGCGGCTCGGTGGAAAGAAAAGCTGAGAGTGCGGTCCAGAGCAGAAGAAGCAGGATGACAAGGTCGATTCCTGAGCGTCGCAGACCGGTAGTACCCGTTGCGAAGGCCCGAACAAGCCACCCCAGAACGGCAATCGCGACGGAGATCTCAGCGGCGGCAATTGAGTGTGGGGCAAAGACGACATAGAGCAGCAGGCCAAGCTCGGCAACGCGTTGGCCCAGCAGCGCTAGAGATGTTTGAGGATATGCAGTTGACGCTACCATTGAGTTTTGGAACTGGCCAGAGAACAACGAAGAAATCAGGGCCGGCCCCTCCTACGCGGGTATGCTAAACGGGCCGGGCAAAGTGCAAAAATTGGTGCGTTGACACCTTTATTTACGCGTGTTAGCGTATCTTGCGGCTGTTTTTCCTGGATGAAATGTCTTGGAGTTTTGACAAGAGGCTTACGTGAATGGCTTTGTTCCTCTGCCCGCCGCTAAGTTAACGCCGCCGACCGTTTTAGTGATACAAAATATTTCAGATGGCTTTCGAAAAAGCTAAGGTACTTAAAGCCGCCGAGAAATTCCTGTCGCAAGGGAAGATCAACGCAGCTATCAAGGAGTATCGTCAGATTGTCGATAACGACTTGGACGATCTAACAACCTTGAATATGCTGGGCGATCTCTACGTGCGCTCCGGCAAAAGTGATGAAGCAATCACATGCTTCGAGCGGATCGCCGAACATTACAGCACGCAGGAGTTTAATCTTAAAGCCATTGCCATGTACAAGAAGATCGAGCGTCTCAAGGACCGCGATCCGGCAATTGCTTTCAAACTCGCCAATCTTTACGCTGTACAGGGTCTGATTGTTGACGCGCGCGCGCAGTATCTCATAGTTGCCGATGCTTATAGCCGCGCGGGTCAAAACAAAAAAGCTCTCGACGTCCTTCACAAAATCGCCGACCTCGATCCTCACAATACTGACATCCGCTTAAAACTGGCTGAAGGTTACGTTAAGGAAAACATGCGCCGGGAAGCCGCCAACGCATTTCTGTTAGCGGCAAACAGACTCAACCGGACCGGCGCTGTCGAAAAATCTTTGGAAGCCTACGGGAATGCCTTGCTCCTTATTCCGGAAGACCCGGATGCATTGCGTGGAATACTCGACGCGCATATCGCGCGTGGTACGGCGGACGAAGCTGCGGAGGTGCTGGAACGAGTCGTTCAGGATCGACAGGACGACAAGGATCTGGTTTCTTTGCTTGCACGCGCCTACCTGGAAGCAGAAGACCCTCGAGGAGCGGAACGTGCGACGTCGATGTTGATGACGCAGGATGCCTCAAACTATATCCAGTTTACACCCGTAGCCCGTCTTTACCTGAAAACAGGCGCCGCGGACGAAGCCATCCGCATCCTGGGGACCATCATCGAGCGGATGCTGGCGGGACGCGAAGAGAAAGAACTGTTGGAGCTGGTGAACGAAGTACTCGAGCGCGATCCGGACCACGTAGCTGCGCTGAGGATGTTGGTGCGCATTCATTGGTGGCAGCGAGATATGGATGCCTTGCGTTCCACTCTGGAACGTTTGTTGGAGTCGGCCGAGGCATCTGAGCTTGTCGATGAAGAGCGTTATGCGTTGACTCAACTCGTGCGTCTCTCGCCCGACGAGCTGCGATACGTTGAACGCTTGGATGCGTTGGGCGGTCTGCAAGAGGAGGCAATTGAGGATTTCTCCACTTCTACGGACATGTTGGCAGCGGAGGTGCCGCAGTTCGAAAACTTTGCGATTACGAGTGACGAAGTAAATGACGTGCATGCAACCATAGTTGAAAGTGAATTTGAAACGAATTCGCCTGACAGCACAACGTTTGCGGATCCCTCAGCATCGTTTGCCGAGCTAAGCGAGACTCGCGATGAATCTTCGATCAGTTTCGAGTCAACTGGTAGTGATTTTCAGGAAGTCGATTTTGACATCCCTTCGGTGAACAGGGAAACGTCTGTCGGCATTGCTGAAGCAGACGAGAGTCGTGTGGAAGCGATGATGCGGCAAGAGCTGGAGAGCGTCGATTTCTACATCACGCAGGGTTATTCAGACATCGCGGTGGATACGCTCGAGATGCTCGAGCGACAGTTTGGCTCTCGTCCTGAAATCACAGCGCGGCGCGAACAATTGGAAGCCGGCACAACTAAGGAGTCGGAGCCATCAGCTGTATTCGAGTTTGGGGGCGCTGAGGAGTTGTCAGAGACGAAGGAAGCGGCGGTGGAGGCCGACATGACTTTTGCCCCCATCGTTGCTGACGTGCCGGAGTCTGTCAGTGCCGGTGGCTCAACTCCGGCAAACGCAA
>Ga0070699_100001496_pt1 | contig 21415 bp, 18 predicted proteins | sample KBSK1503metaG_FD_65473 | JGI IMG/M metagenome (GOLD analysis project Ga0070699, IMG submission 65473) | Corn, switchgrass and miscanthus rhizosphere microbial communities from Kellogg Biological Station, Michigan, USA - KBS K1-50-3 metaG | ecosystem: Host-associated > Plants > Roots >...
CATTGGGCCCCCGCACTTCCCACACATCGGTGACGCCGTGGGGAGAAATCTCGTCCATGCCGATTCTGGCGTGCACGACGAGGGCGTGCTCGGTGCCGAGGCGCGCGAGGGCCGCGGCCACGAGCGGCGCGCGGTCGCGATCGGCGACGCCGATCACCTGGCGCCGCACTCTGGCCGGATTGGCCAGTGGGCCGAGGAGGTTCATCACCGAAGTGATCGCGAGCTCGCGCCGCACCGGGATCGCGTGCCGCATCGCCGGATGGAAATTGGGCGCGAAGAGAAACGTGATGCACGCTTCTCGCAGCACCCGCGCGGCCTCGGCGGCGTCCTTGCTGATGGAAACACCCAGCGCCTCGAGCACGTCCGCCGAGCCGCATTTCGACGTGAATGAGCGGTTCCCATGCTTCGCGACCACCGCGCCCGCGCCCGCGGCTACGAATGCCGCGGCCGTTGAGATATTGAAGGTGGGAACGGCGCCTCCGCCCGTGCCGCACGTATCGATCAGCGCGCTGCCATCCACTTCGACCGGGACCATCGCCTCGCGGAGCGCCCGGGCCGCGCCGGCGACCTCATCGCCCGTTTCGCCCTTCACGCGCATCCCCATCAGTAACGCCGCGATTTCGGCGGGCGTGGCCTCGCCCCGCATGATGACACGGAACGCGTCGGCGGATTCGTGCTCGGCGAGGGAGCGGCGCTCGGCCAGAGCGGCGATCGCGCGACGTAGCGGGGAGGGTTCGGGGTGCGAGGGGGCGGGGGCGGGCACAGGGCTAGGGGGTTTCGGGGCCTGCCAAACGTACCCGGGAAAATCGCGTTTTGTCAAACGCCACAATGGGTTGCGTGGCTTGATTGGCCCTTTCTCCGACCCTATCTTTCGCCCGTGACGAGCCGGCCCTACCTCGCCGTGGTGCACTACGACGGGGCGCAGTTCGCGGGCTGGCAGCGGCAGCCGAATGCGCGCACGGTGCAGGCGGAGTTCGAGGCCACGTTGGCCCAGCTGATGGGCCGGCCGACCGCCGCGACCGGAGCAGGCCGCACCGATACCGGTGTCCACGCGATCGGTCAGGGCGTCGGGTTCACGGTCGAGGAGCGCTGGGCCGCGGACGCCAACGGGTTACGGCGCGCGCTCAATGCCCTGCTCCCGCGTGACATCTGGGTGGAGCGCGTGCACCCGATGCGACCGCGGTTCGATGCGCGCCGGAGCGCGATCGCCCGCCGCTATCGGTACGTGATCGGCACGGACGACGCGGCGTATTCGCCCTTCCGGCGGCCGTACGAGTGGTCCCTGGGTCGCCCGCTCGATCTGAGCGTACTCGGCCACGCGGCCGACGCGCTCCCCGGCGAGCATGACTTCCGCGGGCTCGCCGCGACCGGCCCGGGCTCGGACCGGCCCCATTACCGCAGCCGCGTGGCGCTCGCCGAGTGGGCGCCGCGGACCGACGGAGTGGGAGTGACGTTCACGATCGAGGCCGACCGGTTCCTGCATCGGATGGTGCGCTTCCTGGTAGGCGCGATGGTGGACATCGCGCTCGACCGGCGTCCCCTCGAGGACTTTTCTCACCTGCTCGTCGCGACCGATAACCAGGCGGCCAGCCCGCCCGCTCCGCCGCAGGGCCTGTATCTCGTGACGGTGCGTTATCCCGCTGACCTCTACGCCGAGGACTGAGTCATGAAGTTCTTTCTTGATACCGCGAGCCTCAAAGACATCAGCTGGGCCGCGCAGGCGGGCCTGATCGACGGTATCACGACCAACCCCTCGCTGCTGGCCAAGCAGGCCGGCGACCTCGATCCCCGCGACGTGCTCAAGGAGATTTGCTCGCTGGTGGACGGCCCGGTGTCGGCCGAGGTGGTGGCGATCGACGCGGATGGGATGGTCAGCGAAGGCAAGGAGCTCGCCAAGATCGCCGACAACATCGTCGTCAAGATTCCGATGCTCGAGGCCGGCATGGTGGCGGTCCGCCGGCTCGCTGAGGCCGGGATCAAGACGAACGTCACGCTGTGCTTCTCGAGCGTGCAGTGTCTCATCGCGGCCAAGGCGGGGGCGTCCTATGTGAGTCCGTTCATCGGCCGGCTCGACGACGTCGGGCAGGAAGGGATGGACGTGATCCGCGAGGCGCGGGTGATCTTCGACAACTATCAGCTCGCCGCCGAGATCCTGGCTGCGTCCATTCGGCACCCCCGCCACGTGGTCGAAGCCGCGATGATCGGCGCCGACGTGGCGACGCTCCCGCCCGAGGTCCTGCGCAAGTTGCTGCAACATCCCCTCACCGACCGCGGGCTCGAGCAGTTCCTCGCGGACTGGGGCAAGTTGTCCGCACGCGCGAAGGCTGCCGTGTGACGTACAGCTCGCCCTTGTCCCGGCGCTATGCGTCCCCGGCCATGCAGGCGCTATGGGGGGAACGGCGCCGCATCGGCCTGTGGCGCCGGTTGTGGCTGGCGCTCCTGGAGGCGCAACGGGAGCTGGGCCTCGATGTGCCCGAGCGCGCGCTCGCGGAGCTCAGGACCCATCTGGATGACGCGGATCTCGAGCGGGCGGCGGAGCATGAGAAGCGGTTGCGCCACGACGTGATGGCGCACATCCATCACCTTGGCGAGCAGGCTCCGGCGGCGCGCCCCTTCATTCATTTAGGCGCGACCAGCGCGTATGTCACTGACAATGCCGACCTGCTGCTGATGCGCGAAGGCCTCGAGCTGCTGCTCGGGCGGCTGGCTGCCGTGCTCGTCGCGCTCTCCAAGCTCGCCCGTCGCTACCGCGACCTGCCGTGCCTCGCGTACACCCACTTCCAGCCGGCGCAACTCACGACCGTGGGCAAGCGCGTCACGTTGTGGATGCAGGAATTCCTCCTCGACGCGGAGGAGGTGTTGCATCGCCTCGAGACGCTGCAGTTCCGAGGCGTGAAGGGGACCACCGGCACCCAGGCCAGCTTCCTCGAGCTCTTCGACGGGGACGACGAGAAGGTCCGCGAGCTCGATGCGCGCGTCACGCGGAAAATGGGCTTCACGCGCGTCTTTCCGGTCACCGGGCAGACGTATCCGCGGAAGATCGACGCCCAGGTGCTCGCGGCCCTGGCGGGCATCGCGCAATCCGCGGCGAAGTTCGCGACCGACCTGCGCCTGCTCCAGCACGAAGGGGAAATGCTGGAACCGTTCGAGAGCGACCAGGTGGGCTCGTCGGCGATGGCGTACAAACGCAATCCCATGCGAGCCGAGCGGATGACGAGCCTGGCGCGATTCACCATCGAGCTCGAGGGGAACGCCTGGCATACGGCGGCGGAGCAATGGCTCGAGCGCACGCTCGACGACAGCGCCAACCGGCGGCTCGTCCTGCCCGAGGCGTTCCTCGCCACCGATGCGATCCTGGTGCTCGCCACGAACGTCGCGGCCGGCCTCGAGGTGCGCGAGCCCGTGATCGCGCGCCACGTGGCGGAGCAACTCCCATTCCTCGCGACCGAACGGCTGCTCGTCCGGGGGGTGAAAGCGGGCGGCGACCGGCAGCGACTCCACGAGGTCATCCGCACGCACAGCCTCGCGGTCGCGCAGGCCGTGGCGGAACGGGGCGCGTCGAACGATCTGCTCGAGCGCTTGGCCCGCGATCCCGCGTTCAAATCGCTCAAGGTCGCCATCCAGACCGATGAGCTCGACGCCACGGCCTACACCGGCCGCGCCGCACGGCAGGTCGACGAGTTTCTCGAGCACGTGGTGCCCGCCGTGCTGCGACGCATCGAAACCGCGGCGCCGGCCGCCAATTCCGCGGAGGTCACCGTATGACGGCGACATTGATCGCCAGCGCCCTGCCCCTTCCGCTCCTACGGCGGGGGAAGGTGCGCGAGGTGTACGAGGTGGATGCCCAGACCCTGCTGCTCGTCGCGAGCGACCGCGTGAGCGCGTTCGACGTCGTGTTGCGGGAGCCGGTGCCGCACAAGGGCGCGGTCCTCACGCAGCTCAGCGCTTTCTGGTTCGAGCGACTCGCGTCGGTCATCTCGAGTCATTTCCTCTCTGCCGACGCCGATGAGATCGTCGCGCGACTGCCCGCCCTCGAGCCGTTCCGGACGACGTTGACCGGCCGCGCGATGCTCGTGCGGCGTACAACGCCCGTGCCGTTCGAGTGCGTGGTGCGGGGGTACATCACCGGGTCAGCATGGGCCGAGTACCAGCGCGCGGGGACCCTGGCGGGAGAGCCGCTCGCGAAGGGCCTCGTCGAAAGCGCGCGCCTCGACCCCCCGATCTTCTCGCCGGCCACCAAGGCGGACGTCGGCCACGACGAGAATGTCACGCTCCGTCACGTCTCCGAGGCGCTGGGCCACGCGCTCGCGGAGCAGCTCAAGGGGGCGAGCCTGGGCTTGTACCAGGCCGGGCGCGCCTATGCGGCGCCGCGCGGTATCATCATCGCCGACACGAAGTTCGAATTCGGCACGACGCCCGACGGTCGCCTTCTCGTCATCGATGAGATCCTGACCCCCGACTCCTCGCGCTTTTGGCCCGCGGATCGCTATGCACCGGGCCGCGGCCAGCCGAGCTTCGACAAGCAGCCGCTACGGGATTACCTCGCGGGCCTGAAGCAGGAGGGGCAGTGGGATGGCAACGCACCCCCTCCTCCGCTCCCCGCCACTGTGGTCCAGGCCACGAGCGACCGCTACCTGGAAGCCTATCGGCGCATGACGGGCAAGCCCCTTGCGATCGCCTGATGCGCATCGCGCCCGAGGGCTGGCCCTTCATTGTTCCGGGGTGGGTCCTGGTCGCTGTCGGGGCCTGGGGGGTGGGGGCATGGAGTGCGTGGGTGTGGGCCGCGCTCGTGCCCTGGACGCTGATCGCGGTGTGGCTGCTCGTCTTCTTCCGCGATCCCGTCCGCACAGGCCCGCGCGGCGACCAATACGTCATCGCGCCGGCGGACGGGAAGGTCGTGGACATCCGGGAGACCGATGAGCCCATGTACGTGAGAACGCGGGCCACGCGCATCTCGATCTTCATGAGCGTGTTCGACGTGCACGTGAACCGCTATCCGGTGACCGGTACGAATGAGCTCGTGCGCTATAACCCGGGCCGGTTCCTGCATGCGGCATCGGACAAGGCGAGCCTCGACAACGAGCAATCCTCGGTCGGCGTCCGTGGAGCGCGCGGGCCACTACTCGTGCGCCAGATCGCGGGCCTCATCGCCCGCCGCATCGTCACCGACGGGAAGCCGGGGGACCGCGTGACCCAAGGTGCGCGCATGGGGATGATTCGCTTCGGTTCACGCGTGGACGTGTTCCTACCGGCCGCAGCCCGCCCGTCGCTCCGGGTCGCGATCGGCGACCGGGTGCGTGCCGGGGCCACCGTGCTCGCGGAGTATGGCGGATGAGGCCCTTCCGAGGTCCCGGTATTCGCCGGGTCGTGATTGTGGTGCCGAGCCTGTTCACCCTCTTCAATCTGTTTTTCGGCATCTGGTCGATGGTGCTGGCGTCGCGCGGGGAGTTCTACCGGGCGGGCTGGTACATCTTCTTCGCCGGTGTGCTCGATGCGCTCGACGGCCGCGTGGCTCGGCTGTCGAAGACCGGCACGCGCTTCGGCGCCGAGCTCGACAGCCTGGTGGATATAGTGAGCTTCGGCGTGGCCCCCGCCTTCCTCATCTACCAGCTGGAGTTCGCCGTCGGCGGGCAGGCGGAGTGGATCTTCTGCTACTTCTACGTGATGGCGGCGGCCATTCGGCTCGCCCGGTTCAATATCACCCAGGCCGGGCGCGCGAAGCAGTACTTCATCGGGCTGCCCTCGCCGGCGGCGGGTATGACCCTGGCGACGTTCTACCCGTTCACAACCACCGATCTGTACCAGCAGGTGTTTCGCTTCCTCCCACGGCACCACGTGATGCAGTTCGTGATGATCCTCCTCACGATCCTGATGGTCAGCAACGTCCGCTACGCCACCTTTCCGCGTGCCGGGTTTCGTACCGTGAAGGGCCTCTTGGGGCTCGCGACCATTCTGTTTATCCTGATCTTCGGGCTGTTCGAGCACGATGCGTTCTTCTTCCCACTCGGGTTCGTCTACATGGCGTACGGCATCCTGCGGGCGACGTTGCTGGGGTTCTTCGCCGAGGCGGCAGAGGATCCGGAGACGGAGATCGCCGGACCGATCGTCATTCGGGACGGTGCGGAGACGGACGACGCCTACCGGAGGGGGAGCGGTCAAGGATGAGGGCCTTCCGAGTCGAAGTTCGCGTCATGCCGCGTGGCACCCTGCTCGACCCGCAGGGCCAGGCGGTGGAACACGCCCTGCACGCCCTGGGATTCGATGACGTGGCGCGCGTGCGGATGGGGAAGCACATGGTGCTCGACGTGAACGCCGGCTCGCGCGACGAAGCGCTCGCGCGGGCGCGCGCGATGTGCGACCGGTTGCTCGCGAACCCGGTCACGGAGGACTACGACCTCGTGGTGGACGGAGACGCGTTCCGATGAAGCGAGTCGCGGTGATCGTCTTTCCCGGCTCCAACTGCGACGCGGAAACGCTCGCGGCGGCGCGTGCCGCCGGATCCGATGCGTACTTCGTCTGGCATCACGACACCGATCTGCGTCAAGCCGACGTGGTGATCCTCCCCGGCGGGTTCAGCTACGGTGACTATCTCCGCTCCGGGGCGATCGCCCGCTTCTCGAGCGTGATGGCCGCCGTGAGCGCGCACGCGCGTGCGGGCGGGCCCGTTCTCGGGATCTGCAACGGATTCCAGATCCTGTGCGAGGCGGGCTTGCTCCCCGGCGGCCTGATGCGCAATGCGCGGCTGCGCTTCCTGTCGCGCCCCGCGTGGGTGCGGGTCGATCAGATCGACACCCCCTTCACGTGTCTCTACGAGAAGGGAGAGGTGTTGGAGATCCCAATCGCCCACGGCGACGGCCGATACGTCGTGGATCCTCGAACGGCGGCCGAGCTCGAGGCGACGGGTCGGGTGGTCTGGCGCTACGTTCGCGATAACCCCAACGGCTCGACCAACGACATTGCCGGCATCGTCAACGCCGGCCGCAATGTAGTGGGAATCATGCCGCACCCCGAGCGCCGCATGCGTGCGGTCTTAGGAGCGGGCAACGGGGACGGCGACGATGGCGCCCGTGTCTTTCACTCGATGGAGGCTCGACATGCGACGCAGCACGCTGTGGATGTGCGCGCTGTTGACGATCGCCACCTTAGGGTGTAAGCAAGTCAACGAGCAGTGGGCAAAGGTGAAAGCGAAGATCGACGCGGCGCGCAATCGGAACAAGCCCGCCGTGCCGGCCCCCGCTCCCGCCCCCGCTCCGCCGCCAGCACCAGCCCCGGCGCCGACGCCCCCCGGTCGGAAAGGCGCCAGGACAGGCGCGGGAGGGGAGCGCCAGCCTGTGATGCAGGCTCCTGAGCTGCCGCACGTCGCGCGCGACCTGCCCTACGAGTCCGAGGACACCGGGACGGTGGCGCCCGGCATGGCCGAGCGCGACATCTACTCGCTCTGGGGACCGCCCGTCGCGGTGCGCCGCCAGGGCGACATGACGTTCCTCTACTTCCGGAACAGCTGCGAGTACACGTGCGGTACGTTGGATGTCGTGTTCCTGCAGAACGGGCAGGTGGTGGACGCAGTGCTGCGCTGGCCGGGCCACCGCTATAGCGGTCAGTCGTCGTCGCCGGCGGCCACGCCGCCGCACGGACCGGCGCGTCCCGGTGGCGACACGCTCACGGTCAAGTCACCCTCGACTCCGTAAGGCAGATGCCCGACAAGCCCAGCAGGAACGAAGACGAGTACTTCGCCAGGCGCGATGCCGAGCTGCTGCGCCAGCAGCGCGCGAACGCGCAGCGCGCGGCCGCCGAGACGGAGCGTCGCTCCCACCACATGAAGTGCCCCAAGTGCGGGTACGACCTGATCACGGGGGAGTGGCACGGCATTCAGATCGATCAGTGCACGCATTGTCACGGCTTGTGGTTCGACGCCGGCGAAGCGGAAGGACTGCTCGCGCACCCCGAGCCGAACATGATCGCGCGCGTGTTCCGCGCTCTCTTGCGGGGCGTGTCCGGGGCGAGGGCGTCCGACACGTGAGCCGAGTCGCCCCCACCCCGTTCCCGGGCGACCCCGTCATCACGCAGCAGTTGGTTCACGAGCACAATCTCACCGACGAAGAGTACGGGCGGATCACCGCACTGCTCGGCCGCACGCCCACGTTCGCCGAGCTGGGTGTGTTCTCGGCCCTGTGGAGCGAGCACTGCTCCTACAAGCACTCACGGCCGGTGCTCAAGACATTCCCGACCACGGGGCCGCAGGTCGTCCAGGGCCCGGGAGAGAACGCGGGCGTCCTGCGGTTGCCGGAGGGCTGGGCGGTCGCCTTCAAGATCGAGGCGCACAATCACCCATCGGCCGTTGAGCCGTACCAGGGCGCGGCAACGGGGGTGGGCGGCATCCTGCGGGACGTCTTCACGATGGGAGCGCGCCCCGTCGCAGTCCTCAACAGCCTTCGGTTCGGAGGGCTCGACCTGGCACGCAACCGCTACCTCTTCGCCGGCGTGGTGAAGGGCGTCGGCGACTACGGGAACTGTGTGGGGGTCCCGACGCTCGGCGGCGAGGTGGATTTCGGGCCGAGCTACGGCGGCAACCCGCTCGTCAACGCCATGTGCGTCGGCCTGTTGAAGGAGAAAGACCTGATCACGGCTGCCGCGCACGGCGTCGACAATGTGCTGCTCGTCGTTGGCTCGCGAACCGGTCGTGACGGCATCCACGGCGCGTCGTTCGCATCGGAAGAGCTGACGGAACAGAGTGAGCGACGCCGGCCGCAGGTGCAGGTGGGCGACCCGTTCACCGAAAAGCTCCTGCTCGAGGCCAGCCTCGCCTTGATCGCCTCCGGCCATATCGTGGCGATTCAGGACATGGGGGCCGCGGGGCTGACCTCGTCGTCGGCCGAGATGGCTGCGCGGGGTGGCGTGGGCGTGGAGATCGATCTGGCGCTCGTTCCGACGCGCGAGGCGGGGATGACGCCCTACGAGATTCTCCTGTCCGAATCGCAGGAGCGGATGCTCGTCGTGGCGAAGCCGGACCGGATCGCGGAGGTCCAAGCCATCGCCGCGAAGTGGGAGCTCACCGCGACGCCCATCGGCCGTGTCACCGCCGACGGCATGTATCGGGCGACATGGGGGAATCAAGTCGTCGTCGAGATCCCCGGACAGCGGCTGATCGACGATTGCCTGGTGTATGAGCCCGAAGCGCGCGAAGACGACGCGATCGTTCGTCTGCGCACGGAGAGTCCCGCTCCCCGCTCCCCGCTCCCCCACCCCGGGGAAATTCTCCTCACCCTTCTCGACCACCCTCCCATCGCCTCCAAGCGTTGGGTCTACGAGCAATACGATTCGACTGTACAGGCCGGGACAGTGATCGGTCCCGGTGGCGACGCCGGGGTGTTGCGCGTGCGGGGCACGAACTTCGGCATCGCGGTGACTGTCGACTGCAACAGCCGGTATGTCCTACTCGACCCGTACGAGGGTGGGAAGGCAGCCGTGGCCGAGGCGGCGCGCAACATCGCGTGTACCGGCGCGCACCCGCTCGGGATCACGGATTGTCTGAACTTTGGCAGCCCCGAGCGTCCCGCCGTGTTCTACCAGTTCCGCGAGGCCTGCCGGGGCATCGCCGACGCGTGCCGGGCGTTTGACACGCCTGTCACGGGCGGCAACGTGTCCTTCTACAATGAGAGCCCCGCCGGTGCGGTGGACCCGACGCCGGTCGTAGGCATGATCGGGCTGCTGCCGCGGGCTGACCGCGCCGTCCCGAGCCACGCGCGCGGGGGCGGAGACGCCGTATTCGTGCTGGGTGAGACGCGGGCCGAGCTCGGGGGCTCGCAGCTGTGGGAAGCCGTGCACGGGTTCGTCGGCGGAACGCCACCCCGGGTTGACCTCGCGGCCGAGCGGCGCCTCGTGGATTACCTCGTGGCCGCCGCCGAGCGCGGGCTGTTGCGCTCAGCGCACGACTGCTCGCAGGGGGGCCTCGCCGTCGCCCTCGCGGAAGCCGCGATGGGCGGAGCGTACAACGAGACGGGTTTCGGACTCGACATCGACCTCACCGCGTACTGCGCACCGCTCACCGCTCACGATTTACTCTTCAGCGAGTCGCATGGGCGGGCGGTAGTGACGTGCTCGCCAGCGCGTGCCGTGGCGGTCGAGGCGCTGGCGCAGGAGCTCGGCGTGCCGGCGTGGCGCGTCGGGAGCGTGGGCGACCAAGGTGGAGCTGTTCGCGTGCGCCTGCGTGAAACGAGGATGGAGCACTCCGTCGACCAGCTTCGGCAGGTATATTTCACGGCACTTCCCCGTCGCATGGGAGACTGACCAGCACGATGTGTGGCATCATCGGCGTCACCGGCGTCCCCGACGCGGCGAGAATCGCCTACCTCGGCCTTTATAGTCTGCAGCATCGGGGACAGGAGTCCGCTGGGATCGTGGCGGTAGACGCGGAGGGGGTGGCCCGATCCCATCGCGGCATGGGGCTCGTCTCCGACATTTTCACCGAGCGAGTCCTAGGCGACCTGCCGGGGGATGTCGCCATCGGTCACACCCGCTACTCCACCGCCGGATCGTCGGTGCTCGCGAACGCGCAGCCCATGCTCGCCCGCTACCGCGAAGGTCCGCTGGCGCTCGCGCACAACGGCAACCTCACCAATGCCGTCCAACTGCGCTCCGACCTGGTAGCCAAGGGCTCGTTGTTCCAGAGCTCGTCGGACAGCGAAGTGCTCGTGCATCTGATCGCCCGTTCCGAGGCGCGGGAGCCGGAGGACCAGCTCCTGGACGCGCTGGAGCGCGTCGAGGGCGCCTACTCACTGCTCATCACGGTCGGGCGCACCCTGTACGCGATCGTGGACCCTCGCGGCTTTCGACCCCTGGCCTTGGGCCGCCTCGGCCGCGGCTGGGTCGTGGCGTCGGAAACCTGCGCCCTCGACATCACCGGCGCGACGCTCGTCCGCGAGCTCGAGCCGGGGGACTTCGTCCGCATTCATGGTGACGACGTGGATCAGCTGCCGCGCCTTCCCGCCCGGCCGCACCGTCGCTGCGTCTTCGAGCTCGTCTACTTCTCGCGCCCCGACAGCACCGTGTTCCACCGGTCCGTGGACCGGGTACGTCGCGCGCTTGGGCGCGAGCTCGCCACCGAGCATCCGGCGCCCGGCGCGGACTGTGTCTTCTCCGTGCCCGACTCGTCCAATGCGATGGCGCTCGGATTCTCAGAGCGGTCGGGCACCAAGCTCGAGCATGCGTTGATCCGAAACCACTACGTCGGCCGGACGTTCATTCACCCCGCCCAGGCCGGCCGGATGGCCAAGGTCAAGATCAAGTTCAATCCCGTCCGGGAAGTACTGCAGGGGAAGAAGGTCGTGGTCGTGGACGACTCCATCGTCCGGGGCACCACCAGTCGGGCCCTTGTCCAGCTCATCCGTCAGGCGGGCGCGAAGGAAGTGCATTTCCGGGTCGCGTCGCCTCCGATCACCGGACCCTGCTATTACGGGATCGATACGCCGAGTAAGAAGGAACTGATTGCGTCGAGCAACAACGTAGAGCAAATCCGTCAACACCTAGGTGTGGACACGCTGGGCTATCTGTCGCTCGACGGGATGTTGCGCGCCTCGGAGGGCGACCCGACCGAGTTCTGCCACGCCTGCTTCTCGGGCGACTATCCCACTGAAATTCCGGAAGACGATTTGGCGGGAGCGCGCCACGCCGCGCCCCTGCATCCACTCGCGGTCTGAACCGCCTCCCCCCCCCAACAGTGCCGGCGCTCGAGCGGTGGGTGTACTCCTTCGGCAACGGCCGGGCCGACGGCACGGCGGCCATGCGGGACATTCTGGGCGGCAAGGGCGCCGGGCTGGCGGAGATGGCGAACTTGGGCTTGCCGGTGCCCCCCGGCTTCACCATCTCGGCAAAACTCTGCATCGCCTACCTCGAGCAGGGGACGTTCCCCGATCAGCTGCGGGAAGAGGTCGACCGCCACCTGAAGCAGCTCGAGCGCGCTGCTAAGAAGCGGTTCGGCGACGCGGCCAACCCCCTGCTCGTCTCCGTCCGCTCCGGGGCGGCTGTCTCGATGCCCGGGATGATGGAGACGATTCTCAACCTCGGCCTGAACGACGAGACAGTCGAGGGGCTCGTGGCCGGCTCGGCGAACCCGCGGTTCGCTTACGACTCCTACCGCCGCTTCGTCCAAATGTACGGCGACGTGGTCTTCGATCTGGGCAAGGCCCCGTTCGAGGAGGTGTTGGACGAGCTGAAGCAGCGGCGGCGTGTCCAACGGGACATCGACCTGCCGGCGGACGACCTGCGCGACCTCGTACGCGAGTTCAAGTCGATCATCCAGGCCAAGACGGGGCTCCCCTTCCCCGAGGAACCGGCTGCGCAGCTCTGGGGCGCGATCGAGGCCGTCTTCAAGAGCTGGCGTACGCGCCGCGCGGTCGACTATCGCCGGGTCCACGGAATCCCCGACGATCTTGGCACCGCGGTGAACGTCGTCGCGATGGTGTACGGCAACATGGGCGACGATTCGGGCACCGGGGTAGCCTTTACGCGCGACTGTCGCACCGGCGAGGCCGAGCTCAACGGCGATTTTCTCACGAACGCACAGGGCGAAGACGTCGTCTCCGGAGCGCGTACGCCGGAGCCGATCGCCAAGATGAAGCGCGGCAAGCTGGCCAAGGTCTATCGCGAGATCGGACGCATCGCCGCGAAGCTCGAGCGTCATTTCCGGGATGTACAGGACATCGAGTTCACCTTCGAGCACGGCAAGCTGTACATGTTGCAGACGCGCCGTGCGCAACGGACCGGACTCGCGGCGGTCCGGATCGCCGTCGAGATGGTGGGCGAGCGCCTGATCACCGAGGACGAGGCGGTGCAGCGCGTCCCGCCCCAGGATCTCGATCAGGTGTTCCACCCGATGGTGGCTCCGGGCGCGAATCCTACCGTCATCGCCAAGGGGCTCCCCGCCTCCCCCGGGGCTGCGATCGGAGAAGCGGTCTTCGACGCAGACGACGCCGAGGCCCTGGCGAAGCGGGGGCGGGCCGTGATCCTGGTCCGCCCGGAGACGAGCCCGGAGGACTTCCACGGCATCGTTGCGGCGCGCGCTGTCCTGACCGCCCGGGGTGGCATGACCAGCCACGCCGCCATCGTGGCGCGGGGCATGGGCAAAACCTGCGTCGTGGGTGCGAAGGACATCGAGGTCGACCCGCGGGCTGGCGGCGGAGCAGGCCAGTTTCGGGCGAACGGCCGGGTCGTGAAGAAGGGCCAGATCATTACGGTCGATGGCACGACTGGCCGCGTGTTGCTCGGCGCCGTAAAGCTGGTCGAGCCGAAACTCGGCGCCCATTACGCGACCCTCATGACCTGGGCGGACGAACGTCGGCGGTTGCGCGTGCGTGCCAATGCAGACACACCCGCGGACGCGACCCGCGCGCGCGAGCTCGGCGCCGAGGGCGTCGGGTTGTGCCGCACCGAGCACATGTTCTTCGAGGGCGACCGCATCACGGCGATGCGCGAGATGATCGTGGCTCCTGACGAGGCGGGTCGGCGCCGCGCCCTCGCGAAGCTGCTCCCGATGCAGCGCGCCGATTTCGAGGGGATTTTCGAGGCACTCGCCGGCTACCCGGTCACCATCCGGCTCCTCGATCCCCCCCTGCACGAGTTCCTGCCCCACACCCGGGATGAAGTCACGACGCTCGCGCACGCGATGAAGATGCCGGTCGCGGAGCTGCAACGGCTGGTGAGTTCGCTCGTCGAGGCCAACCCGATGCTGGGGCATCGGGGCTGCCGGCTTGGTATCACGTATCCCGAGATCACTGAGGTCCAGGCGCGGGCGATCTTCGAGGCGGCGTGCCGCGTGGTCGGACGCGGCAAGAAGGTGATGGTCGAAGTGATGATCCCACTCGTGGCCCTCGCGGAGGAGCTCCGGCAGCAGACCGAGATCGTGCGCCGTATCGCGCGAGAGGTCTTCCAGGCCGAAGGCCGGGGCGTTCCGTACCTCGTAGGGACCATGATCGAGCTGCCACGGGCGGCCCTCACAGCCGACGAGATCGCGAAGGAGGCCGAGTTTTTCTCCTTCGGGACCAACGACCTCACGCAGACGACCTTCGGCCTGTCGCGGGATGATGCGGGACGGTTTTTACCGTTCTATGTCGAGCACGGCCTCCTCAAGGACGATCCGTTCCAGGTGCTGGACCAGGACGGGGTCGGCAAGCTCATGGAGCTCGCGGTGAAGCTCGGTCGGACCACGCGCAGCGACCTGAAGGTCGGGATTTGTGGTGAGCACGGGGGCGAGCCGAGCTCGGTGAAGTTCTGCCACCGCGTCGGAATGAGCTACGTGTCGTGCTCGCCGTTCCGCATCCCGATCGCTCGCCTCGCCGCGGCGCAGGCCGCGCTGGAGGAGCAGGGAGTGGTGAACCGGACGAGAGCGACGGTGTGACGAAAAGCAGGTTAGGGAGGTTGGGGAGGACGGGGGAGGTTACTCCGCTGCAACCTCTCCCAACCTCCCCCAACCTCCCGAACCTCCCCAACGTGCCTCGTCTCACCCCTTCGACAGCGCCGCTCCCAGCAACAGCGAGATCAAGAACTGAATCGTGGCGGCGGCATAGGCCGTCGCCTTGGACGTCTGATGAGTGACGGCGACGCCGACCGACGTCAGGAACAGCCCATAGAGCGTGAACGGGTTGATCCCGCGCAGCAACGCCAGCACGAAGCCCTTCGCGTCCGGTGCCAGGAGGTCGAGTCCCACGGCGGGCTGCAGGTCCACCATGCTCGCGATACCCCCGGTGCCGCGCATCATCAGGACGATCACACCCACGATCTGCAGCAGCGTGTAGCTGATCGACGCATACGTCGCGACGCTCAACAGCGTGCCGAACTTGGCCTCTCCCCCGAAGACCGATACGCCGACCCACAGGATGAACGCGTTGAGCAGCAAGAAGAGGCAGTACGCGATCGGCGCGATGACGATCCCGATCGGCGCGAACTTGAGTGCCGCCTGGGCCTGCTCCCCCGTGAATTGCGTCGTGATGGCTGCCTTGACGAAGGGGAGCTGCAGCACGCCCATCACGACGGTGATGACGGCGAGGACAAGGAACGGCGCGAGGAAGCGCGGCTTCTCCCGCACGCGCCCGAAGACCGCGGCCGGCTCGAACAGCACGCGAAACAGGTCGAGCACTGCGTCCATGCGTTCTCCCGAGGAGAGGGGCGGAGAACGATACGCGACAAAAAGCAGGTTGGGGAGAACCTCCCCAACCTGCTTTCTCGGATGGAGGCGCGGGGAATTGAACCCCGGTCCGAGAATGACTCCGATACCGCTACTACGTGCGTAGACAAGGCTTTGGAGGTCTCGCCACCGCGGCGCCTCGCCGGCCCCGGCAGCAACGAGCCTTTACCAGCTCTTACGCGACCCGTTCAGGCCCCGGATCACGCCAGCCCGATTTTGCGATACGTGAGCACCGCCTCAGGCGGGCTGCCACTCACGCAGGTGCGTGAAGCCGAAGCTTACGCAGCCAGTGCCAGGTTTGAATTGGCAGTTGTAAAGTTTGCCAGTGGTTTTACCAGGTGACTGACGACCTGGGCACGCAGCGACACCCTCGTCAAACCCGTCGAAGCCTGTCGCCCCCTCGCTGCGAAACTTATCCAACCCAAAGGGCTTTTTCAACTTAAGAACGCAGCTTCAAGCGTTCGGCGACGTAGCGGGCCAGCGTGGAGATATCCAGCCGTCCTCCGGCGAGTCCAATATGGCAGTCGGGACGGAGCAGGTAGAACGAAGGCTTCGGCACACCCGCCCGCCGGAGCTCCGCATCGTTCACCGGATCCTCAGGAACGTGGTGCGTGACCAAGAGCCCGTTAAGGTCCGGCAGGTCGGCAGGCACCGGCTGTCCTATGACGATGAGATTGAACCGCGTGTCGTCCAGCCGCGTGAAGAAGTCCTCCGCGCGTCCGTCGGCCGAAAGCCTCAGCCGTAACCACGGAAACCGATCGCCCGCACGCGGCGCGCCGTCGTCCAGGTCGGGCATGGTCTCCGACAGCGGACTGGTCCGGTAACGGATCCCGATTTGCGAGATGGTGCGAAACGCAAGCGCTCGGACCCAGCCGAGGCGCATCGCAAACCCGACGACCTTCGCCAGTACCCTTGCGCGAACAACTCCGGCCAGCCATCGATCCGATACGACAAGCGAGAACGCCCGGTCGGTTGTCTGTAGCAATCGCTCGGCGACAGGAACGCGCTCCAACGCGAAGGAGTCGAGAAGCTCCTCGCCGGCCCGCCCCGAGATGACCAGCGCGAGCTTCCACCCCAGGTTGTAGGCGTCTTGCAGCCCGGTGTTCATACCCTGCGCTCCCACCGGGCTATGAATGTGGGCCGCATCGCCAAGTAGAAAGCAGCGGCCATCGCGGAAGCGTTCAGCCCGACGATGGTGAATGTGGTAGGTGGAGAACCAGCTGCACGCATGAAACGAGAAGAGCGGTCCCACTTCGTTGCGAACCGACGGAAGCACAGCGTCGACGTCGAGATCCTCGCGCTCCCGTAGATCCCTCGGAACGATCCCGACGACGCGCCAGTGATCAGACCCGCGCATGGGGAACAACAGGTGGAAGCCCCCCCGCCAGACGTAGACGTTGATTTCGTTGGGCACCATCGGCCCGCTCATGCGGGTGTCGGCGATAAAGAACACGTGTTCATACGGAGCTCCGAGGAAGGGAATACCGCTCAGCTGGCGGACGGCGCTATGCGCACCGTCGCAGCCGGCGACCCAGCGGGCTTCGATCGCCGCCTTCCAACCCTGCCCGGTTTGCATCATGGCTGACACGTGCTCGGCGCTTTGCGCCAGGCCCGTGAGCTCAGTATTCCATTGGACCCCCACGCCGCGCGAGCGTAGGAGTTCGCCGAGAAGCCGTTCGTTGTCGTCCTGACCGAGTATCAGCAGGAAGGGGTACGGACTCAGACCTTCCCCGATGTCACCGAACGGTACACGTGCCGCTCGTCGCCCTTCGACCCAAATGTTGGCTCCGGTGCCGCGCGCGCCGAGCTGGACGGCTCGCTGCGCGATGCCGAGATGCGCGTAGATCTCGAGGGTGCGTGCCTGCACGCCGAGCGCTTTTGTCTGGACTGAGGGGCCGGGGTTCTTGTCGACGATCAGGACGCGAATACCGTTTCGTGCGAGTTGATTGCCGAGCATCAATCCCGTCGGACCAGCACCGACGATGAGGACATCCGTAGTTGCTGGGATGGTAATTGTCACGCGTCACGTCACGGCTCGCGCCATTTCGCCCCCATGCGCGCGATGAACTCATTCGCAATGTCGGGGCCCCAGGTGCCAGCGGCGTAATTGGGGAAATGATCCGGCCGCTTGTGCTCCCAGTAGTCGATGATCGGATCGACGACCGCCCACGCCGCCTCGACCTCGTCCGACCGAGTGAACAGCGTCGCGTCGCCTAGCATACAGTCGAGCAGGAGCGTCTCGTACGCTTCGTGACCCGCGTCGCCGAAGGCCTCGTGGTAGCCGAAGTCCATATCCACCGACACCATGCGCACCTCCACACCCGGCACCTTCACCTCGAAGCGCAGCGAGATGCCTTCGTCCGGCTGAACCCGAATGGCGAGCACGTTCGGCTCCAGCTGGTGGCCGGGTGGGAGCGGGAACATGAGGTGCGGCGGCTGCCGGAACTGAATAGCGATCTCCGTCGCACGCCGCGGCATGCGCTTGCCGGAGCGCAGGTAGAACGGCACGTCCTGCCAGCGCCAATTGTCGACCATGAACCGCGCGACCGCATAGGTCGCGGTCCCCGAGTCCGGGGCGACGTTCGGTTCCTGGCGGTATCCCGGGACAGGTTGTCCGTTGATCGTACCAGGCCCGTACTGCCCCCGTACGAGGTAGTCGTGCATCTCGGGCGGCGTGATCGGGCGAATCGCGCGCAACACTTTCACTTTTTCATCGCGCACCGCGTCCGCGTTGAATCTGACCGGTGGCTCCATCGCGGTGAGCGTGAGCAGCTGGAGCAGATGGTTCTGGAACATGTCGCGCACCACGCCGGCTTCCTCGTAATACCGCCCGCGATGCTCGACTCCCACGCTTTCGGCCGCCGTTATCTGCACATGGTGGACGTGCTGCCGGTTCCACACAGGCTCGAAGATCGAGTTGGCGAACCGGAACACCAACAGGTTTTGGACCGTCTCTTTGCCGAGGTAGTGATCGATGCGATAGACCTGATGCTCGGCGAAAGCCTCGCGGACGACACGGTTCAACGCCCGCGCGCTCTCGAGGCTGTTGCCAAACGGCTTTTCGATGATGACGCGCACCCACGCCGGGGTCGTCGGATCCTCCACCTGGGGTGCGATGCCGCTTTCGTGGAGGTGATGGACCACGTCCGGATAGACGCTGGGCGGGATTGCCAGGTAGAACAGACGGCCGCGCGCCGCAGGGCGCGTGCCGTTTCCGTCCACCGCTTCGAGCCGTTGCCTGAGAGCGGCGTAGGTTTCGACAGCGTCCAGATCGCCCGCCACATAGAAGAGCCGGCTGCATAGGGTCTCTGCGACATCCGACTTGCCGCCGTCCGGCGCGAATTCTGCCAGCGCCTGCCGCATCGCCGCGCGGAAGGACCCATCGTCCAGCGGCTCGCGGGCGACCCCGATGGCGGCGAAGGAGGGCGGGAGCACACCATCCAGGCACAGGTGATACAGCGCGGGCACGAGCTTGCGGCGCGTGAGATCGCCGCCCGCCCCGAAGATGACGAGCGTGCAGGGCTCCGCGGTCTTCAACGCGAACGCGGTCGGGCGCAGCGCGTCGGCGATGCGGGCCGCTACGGAGAGGCGCGGGCTCATGCGGACTTCACGGCGTGACCGCCGAACTCGTTCCGGAGCGCGGCGATCACCTTCGCTCCGAACGACTCCGGCTGGCGCGACCGAAACCGGGTGAGGAGCGACAGCGTGATGACCGGGGCCGGTACGTCGAGGTGCATCGCCTCCTCGACGGTCCAGCGGCCCTCGCCTGAGTCCTCCACGAATCCCTTGATCGCCGCCAGGTCCTTGTCCTTCTCGAATGCTCGTGCCGCCAGCTCGTTCAGCCAGGAGCGCACCACGCTTCCCTGATTCCAGAGGTTCGCGATGTCGCACAGGTTGAGGTCGAAGTCCTTCGAGGCATGGAGGATCTCGTACCCCTCGGCATACGCCTGGAGCAGACCATACTCGATGCCGTTGTGCACCATCTTCACGTAGTGCCCAGCCCCCGTTGGCCCGACATGCGCGTAGCCCTTCGGCGGCGCCAACGTCTTGAAGATCGGCTCGCAGTGGCGGAAGGCGGTCGCCGACGCGCCGATCATGAGGCAGTACCCGACGGTCAGGCCCCAAATGCCGCCGCTCGTCCCCGCGTCGACGAATTCGAGGCCCTTGGCCTCGAGGGCCTTGGCACGGCGCATCGAGTCGCGGAAATTCGAGTTGCCGCCGTCGATGATGATGTCACCGCGTGAAAGGTGCGGCGTCAGCTGGTCGATCGTGCTTTCCGTGGGCTGACCGGAGGGGACCATTACCCACACCACACGCCGGCCGCTCAGCTGCCGGCACGCGTCCCCCAGGTCGCGCGCGCCTTTCGCCCCCAGCTGCACGTGCGCCTGGATCACGTCGGGGCTGCGGTCGTAGACCACGACCTCGTGCCCGCCCTGGAGCAGCCGCCGCACCATGTTGCCGCCCATGCGGCCCAATCCAATCATCGCCAGTTGCATTGCCGCTCCTCCTTCAGATGGCCACGGCCAGCGCCGTGAGATCCCGCCGCAGCCGCGGGGCGTCCTGGTACAGAATCGTGTGCATCCCGAGCTGCCGGGCCGGCTCGAGGTTGGGCTCGCGGTCGTCGATGAAGACCGCCGCCCGAGGGTCGGCCTGCGATATCGCGAGCGCGCGCTCGTAGATCTGCCGCGCGGGCTTGAGGACTCCCATCCAGCAGGACGTGAAGAAGGCGACGAAGATGTCCCGCAAGCCGAACGCCTTGATCCGGTGCGTGTTCAGCTCGGCCGATTCGTTGTTGATCGTCATCATCCGGTAGCGCCCGGCGCGGGCGAGGTCGTGCGCCACCGCGATGGTCTCCGGGAAAGCGACGCTCTGCGTCATCATGAACGCTCGAAACGCCTCGCGAGTGAACGACCGCGCTCGGTAGAAGACCGTGTGATCGAGATACTCATCCATCGACATCCCGCCCGTTTCCCAGACCGCGACGGACTCCTCGTGCCGCGCGGCTAGCTCGGCGGCGTCGAGGCCGAAGCGAGCCACCGCCGCGGCCCGCTGGTGTTGATCCCAACCGTTGGTGCCGAGGACGCCGCCCACATCGAAGAAGACGTGCGAGATGTTCATCGCTCGAGGAGTCCGAGGCCGTCGATCCGAACCGCTGGCCGGCCGCGCCCCCGCAGGGCGAGCAAGTCGCCCTCCGCCTGCGCCGATTCCAGCTGGCCGAACGTGTAGGGCATGCCAGGAATGGTCACGTCCTGCTCGACCCGCTCGATGATCTGCAGGAAATGTCCGACGGGTGGTCCGCCCTTGTGTAACTGGCCCGTCGAATGCAAGAACCGCGGCCCGTAGCCTAGCGTCGTAGCGACCTTGAGTCGGTCGCGCAGCTTTTCACGCGCCCCCGCGAGCCGGCGGTCGTTCTGCGGCGTGGGCGGCAGGTAGGCCATCAAGGCGAGATAGTCGCCCGGCTTGATGGCGGTGAAGAACCGGTCGAGCTCCGAAGCGCTCGCCGCGGAGGGGGGCGTGGGTGGTTTCTTGCCCGCGAGCACCTCCTTGGTGTTCTGCTTGCTCTCGGCCACGTTGGGTTGATCGAAGGCGTTGATGCGGAGAATAGCCCCGACGACGGCGGTCGCGAACTCCCAACGAAAGAATTCCTGGCCGAGATCGTACCGATCTTCGAGCGCCAGCCGAACCACGGGGTGGCCGGCCGCGTTGAGGGCCTGGAGCCGTCCTTGCCTCGCGTCGTCTGACTCGCCCGCAAGCGAGAGCTCGACGAAGACGCGGTCGCGCCCGTACACATCGGGCGGGCCTAGAGGTTCCTCCGCGACGGGCAGGATCCCCTTCCCTTCCTTGCCCGTGCTCTCGGCGATCAATTGCTCCACCCACAGTCCGAAGGAGCCAATCCCCGGCGACAGCACGAAGGTCGCCTTGTTGCGGCCCGCCAGCGCCGCCTCCGCGAGAATGGCGCCGAGCCACACCGCCGGGTTCTGTGCTGCCGGAACGAAGGCGGCGCACGCCTCGGACATGCGATGGGCGCGATGGAGCAGCCGGCCCACATCGACCCCGATCAGGGCCGCCGGCACAAGCCCGAAATACGACAGCGCGGAATAACGACCGCCGATGTCCTTGGGGTTCAGGAAGGTGCGGCGGAATTGCCGCGTGGCTGCGAGCGCCGCCAGTGGCGTGTCGGGGTCCGTGATGGCGACGAATTGCGCCCCGCGACCGCCGGTGCGCTCCCAGAAGTGG
>Ga0070699_100001497_pt1 | contig 21403 bp, 17 predicted proteins | sample KBSK1503metaG_FD_65473 | JGI IMG/M metagenome (GOLD analysis project Ga0070699, IMG submission 65473) | Corn, switchgrass and miscanthus rhizosphere microbial communities from Kellogg Biological Station, Michigan, USA - KBS K1-50-3 metaG | ecosystem: Host-associated > Plants > Roots >...
GCGCCCCGGTGGTGGCGTCGAACAGGTAGGCCGCCCCGGCATCGGCCGCCGCCGCGCTGTCCGTCGGCGCACCGACGAGCACGCCGCTGCCCGCGCCGTTGCCCACCACCGCCACGGCGGTGCCGAACTGCTGCCCGGCGGCGGGCCGCGGCGCCGTCAGGGTCTGGAGGACCGTCCCGAACGTCGGGCTCGTCGGGTCGCCGTCGACCAGGAACGCCGCGCCGGCGTTCACCCCCGCGCTCGCGTCGCCCGGCGCGCCGAGGACCACCGAGTTCCCGAGCGCCGCGACGGCGGCGCCGAGCTCGTCGCCTGCCGCGGCGACTGGGGGCTTCTGGAGCGTGAGCCCGAGCTCGAACGTGAGCGAGGGCACCGTGGTGCTCGTGACCGTGGTGCTCGTGATGGAGATGGTACTCGTCGTCGACGTGGTGCTCGTCGTCGACGTGCTGCTCGATGTGGTAGTCGTGGTCGTTGTCGTCGACGTGGTCGTGATCGTCGTGGACGTGGTCGGCGTTGCTTCGATCGCGCGCACGAACACGTCACGACTGCCATTCGTGTCGCCCGGAACCAGCGTGGTGGCATCGCTCTCGAACACCACGAAGCGCCCATCCGCAGAGATTGCGGGTACGCCGGAGTCCCGGTTGCCCTGGGTTCCATCGGACGCGACGCTGACGCGCACGGTCTGGCCGGTCAGGAGGTCGTGGACGAAGCTGTCGGCCGCGGCGTTCGTGTCGCCCGGCACGAGATTCGCGGCCGCACTCGGGAACACCACGAAGCGCCCATCGGCCGATATGGAAGGGGTGGCCGAGAGGGCGTTGCTCTGGGTACCGTCCGATGCGACGCTCACGCGCGTCGTCTGGCCCGTCAGCCGATCGTGGACGAAGACGTCATCCCGGGAGTTGGTGTCGCCGCCCACAAGGTTGGTGGCGCTGCTGACGAACGCCACGAAGCGTCCATCCGCGGAGAGCGACGGCGCGAACGACGATCCGTTGCCGTGTGTTCCATCCGACGCGATGCTCCCGAGGGTGGTTTCGCCTGTCTGGCGGTCATGGACGAAGACGTCCAGCGCGCCATTCAGGTCGTCCGCGACCAGGTTGGATGCGAGGCTCGCGAACGCCACGAAGCGACCATCGGCGGAGATGGCAGGAGTTCTGGAGTCATTGTTGCTCTCGGTTCCGTCGGAGGCGACGCTCGCGCGCGCAGTCTGACCCGTCTGGCGATCGCGGACGAAGACGTCGAGATTCCCGTTCGTGTCGCCCACGACAAGGTTGGAGGCCAAGCTCTCGAACACAACGAAGCGCCCGTCGGCCGAGATGGCGGGTCGGTTGGAGGCGCGATCCCCGGGGGTCCCGTCGGAGGCAACGCTCGCGAGCACGGTCACGGCCGTCTGACGATCCCGGACGAAGACGTCGAACGTGCCGTTCGTGTCGCCGAGCACGAGATTGCTGGCCGCGCTCGCGAACGCTACGAAGCGCCCGTCACCGGAGATGGCGCTTCTGCCAGAGGCGCCGCCGTTGCCCTGGGTTCCGTCGGAGGCGACGCTCACGCGCTCGGTCGCGCCGGTCACACGGTCGTGGACGAAGATGTCCTCAACGGCGTTCGTGTCACCCGGCACGAGGTTCGTGGCGAAGCTCCTGAAGGCCACGAAGTGGCCGTCGGCCGAGATGGCGGAGTCGGCGTTGCCGCCGTTCGCCTGGGTGCCGTCGGAGGCGACGCTCACGCGCTCGGTCGTTTGCGCCGTGGCTGGCCGTCCCCACAGGACGCTCAGCAGGGTGAGACCGACAACGCTCAGTACCCGCGGCTGCGTTGGCGGCATCGTTCACCCCGTCCGACGTGAGGGTGCTGCTCCAGGACCGGAGCCATAGTCAGTGGCGATCCTGCACGTGGAGCCCGGACCCTCCGCCTTATCGAGGGATCAGTAGCGGGTTACGGCTTTCGACGTCAAGCCAAAAAAGAGCACCAGAAAGTTTGGCAGGCGGCGGCTTGACCTCTGGAGGGCAGCGGACACCCGGCTGGCGGGGCGCCAATGGCCGTATAGGCCAACCGGAAGCTGCGACCGGACACCGCTCGACCGCCGGCAGCGCTCAGGGACACACCGTGGAATCGAACAGCGCCCCCTGATCCATACAGACGTGGCCGGGCTGTTGGTCGTGGGGGACGCAAACCATCACGGTCCCCCCGCAATGGCCGCCCCGCGCGTCGTCGGCGTCAAAGCTCACATGGTATACACGGCCATCCCCGTTGCCGAGCCGCTCTGCACGCAAGCTCGCGCTGGCCGTCCCCACCCCCGTCGCATCGGGACAGGGGGTGCCAACCGGCTCGTCCTGGGTGACGCCGGTGATGCTGATGCTCACGGGGTCACCGTCCGGGTCCGTCACGCCCGCGACCGCGACGGTCATGAGCTTATGGTTCGGCGGCCAGAGCATGGCGGAGGTGGCGGCCGCCGCGCTGCAATTGGGCGGACGGTTCGCCGGGACCGTCGTGGTCGTCGTGGGTGGCAGCGTGGTGGAGCTCGTGGTCGTGCTGGTGGTGGTCGTTGTAGAGCTCGTGGTCGTGGTCGGCGGAGCGGTGGTCGTAGTCGACGTGCTGGCCAATGTCGTGGTGGTGACAGCGGTGGCGGAGACGGGGATCAGGGCCGTGCTGCCGTTCATGGCGTCGATGGCGACCATGTTATTGCTCAGGACGGGATCGCCCGCTGGATCGGGCGCCGAGGCACCCCAGAACGCAGGGGACGGATCGTAGACGCCGCCCGCGGGATTCGGAGCGCCACCCAAGTTCTTGGTGAGCGGAATCTCGAGTTCGATGATCGGGTGGGAAACGTTGAAGCCCTGCGTGACCCCACCGATATCAGTGAACACGTCGAAGAAGGGATCGCCGGTCGGATTGGGCGAGGTACCCCCGCCGCAGGCCCCCTTGATCCCCAGCGCGTCCGCCGGCCGGTCGACAAACGGCATCCCGTTGTCGAACCCGGAGACGAGGACGAGCCCCTCGGCGCAGTGTAGGCTCACCACCATCCGGCCTGCGAACCGCCCAGCGTTCACGTCGAACTGAACACTGAAGACCTGACCGGGGACGAACGGCACGAGCGCGCTCTGGAGGAAATCATAGTTCAGGTAGAAATTGATCTGCCCAGTCGCGCCCGGCTCGGTGTCCACCGCGGCATACACGAAGGCCCGAACGCCATGGTCCGTGAGAAGACCAGGAGTAGCGCCCGCGGACCCCGGCACGAACGCCAGCGGCACGGTCCCCTTCCATTCAAACGCTTGAGGAATCGGCAACCCCCCGATGTTGCCCGGGCTCGGGAAGGGTGTTGCGCAGGGCATGCTGGCGTCCGCGCAGAACAGCCCGTCGGCCTGGAGGTGGATGGGGCCCGGATTGATCGGGTTCGTAACGGGCGGCACGAGGAGCTCGGGAATCACGGTCTCGATTTGTTGCTGAGCCAACACGGTTGCCGAAGGGGAGGCCAAGACCCGGAGTGCATACTGTTCGTCGCCCGGTGCCGAGGCCTCCACCATCCATGTGGCGCTCACCGTCTGGCCCGGCCGCACGCCCGCAAAGTGCTGCGGGTTCGGGCTGCTAAGGCTCAAGCTCGAGGCACCCGCGAGGTCGAGGTCCATGTCCACGTCGAGGATCGCGCCCCCGGGGCTACTGGTGAAGAAGGCCACCACCATGAAGGGATTCGGGGACCATTCGAGTGTGCCCGCCGTGGAACCCGGGACGACGGCGAGGTTGTGCGGCGCGGTGACGAGCAAGCTGGCGCCGCCCACGGCGCTGCTTGCTCCGTAGAAGGTGTCAAACAGGCGGGACTCCCCAGGCGCGAGCTGAACCGGGTTCCAGTATATGGCGACGGCGCTATCGCCGGTGACCGCGGCCCCTGGAGTTACCGTGAAATCAAAGAGTGTACCGACGATGTTCCCCCACCCGGCGATCACGAACCGGTCTGGCGGGGTGGCGCCGCCGCCGATGAGTGTGCCACGAGCGGAGATCCGGGGGATGGCAAGGTTGAAGAACGCGTCCCAGAAGCTGGGCACGGCCGCGCCAACGAAGTCCGTCTCGGTGGTGATCGGCATCCCTTCCACCCGGAAGGGAGCCCCGTCATTGTTGTTGAGCATCGTGTCGATCATCACGCGCACGCCCACCTGGTGCGGCACGCTGTCCATGTTCGTCACCACGTATCGGATCCGCGCGGTATCGAGGTTTCCTGTCTGCCCCGGTACGATGGTGAGCTGCTGCATCGTGTGGATGTTGGCGACGTCCTCGGCGCTCGCGTTGCTCAGGCCGTCTGCCGAGTCCGTGGGCGGTTGGGTGAGCCCTGAACCACCATAGGCATGATCAGCGCCATCGACGCGCACTGTGGTGAAGCCCGTGCCGGGAGAGCCTGGCCATTGGAAGGAGATGTTGTATTCGCAGGGCATCGGGAAGGTCGGACCGCCGCCACAGGGCGGCGCCGTTGGATTGACGCCCATGTTGAAGGTGCCGTCGAGTGCCACCTGAACTGCAAGAAATGGGCTCTGCGGGTCGGCGACCACCGGGGACGGCGCCACACCCTTTGCGGTCTCGTTGGCCAAGACCGCAGGGGCAGAGAGCAGCGAGAGGCTGGCGAGGACCAGCGCGAGCAGGTTCTGCACCTTCGACATGTCTACTCCTTCGATTGGACGGGCCCCCGCCCGAAGCGACCTGCCTCGCCTGCTCCGCGCGCCTCGTGGTGCCGCTCGGTCCCGCGCTCCGGGGTCGCATACTGCGCCTGCGCGACGGCTGTCAAGACCTGTGACAGATAGTGCCGAAAGGCAGCGATCTCGTGGCTCGTCTCCGAAAAGTGTACTGAGCCGAAAGTACTAGGCATGAAGCTGGGGATATAAGGCCGAGGTAACGCTGACGAAATCAACAAGCGCTTCGGGGTCGTTCGAAGTCGGGGCGTCTACGTCGTCACTTCGGCGCGGGCGACGTCAAGAGCAGCCGGTGACGCCGCGGCGCACCTGGTCGTTTGCGTATCCATCCGCGATGCTTGGCGACCTGGACGGCGTCGGGGAACGGCGCGCGAGCCATCGTCGACGCGTAGCTGCGTTCCTGCTCGCCGCGCAAGCAGGGCGAGTATCCCCGGGGATACTCCCGCTTAACTACCTAGCAGGCGGCGACGAGCGATCACGCGGCGCGCCGCTCCACGACGACCGGCATCCCCTCCGACGGCGCCAGCGTCACGCTTCGCCGCACCACTCGCACCTGGTAGCCCGGCGCCGCGCGCAGCTCGACGCGACTCAACACCTCGGCGAGCACGATCTTCATCTCGACGAGCGCGAACGCCATCCCGAGGCAGCGGCGAACGCCGCCGCCGAAGGGCAGGAACTCGTAGGGCGTCGGCTTCGTCTCGATGAACCGCTCCGGCCGAAAGCGTTCGGGCTCGGGCCAGCGCTCGGGACGGCGGTGGGCCAGGTAGATGCACGGCGCCGCCACCACGCCCGCGGGGAGGTCGACACCGCCGATCGCCATCGGGCGCGTGAGGCGCCGGCCCACCAGAGGGATGATCGGTGTCAGCCGGAGCGTCTCGCGGCAGGCGGCGTCCAGGTACTCGAGCCGCGTCACCCGCTGGGGGTCGAGCGGCGCGGGACCCACCTCGCCGAGCTCGCCCAGCAGCCGCGCCCGCACCTCGGGATGCGCGAGCACGTGGCTCACTGCCCAGGCGAGCGCCGTCGCCGTCGTCTCGTGGCCCGCGAGCAGCATCGTCATCAGCTCGTCGCGCAGCGCCTGGTCCTCGAGCGGGCGGCCGTCCTCGTACGTCGCCTGGACGAGAAGCGACAGGATGTCTGCGCGGCCCTTCACGTCGGCCTGCCGGCGGGAGGCGATCTCGGCGAAGAGGAGCCGGTCCACCCGCTCGCGCATCCCGAAGAACCGCACGGTGGGGCCGCCGCCGTTGCCGTTCGACTGCTGCGCCGCCAGGAGGAGCTGCGGGTTCGAGCCGATCGCGAGCAGCTCGATCAGTGCCTTGCGCAGGTCGCGCTTTGCCGGTCCCTCGTCGAGCCCGAACACCGTGCGCAGGATCACGTCGAGCGTGATGCCCTGCATCTCGGGGTGCACCGGGAACGGCCGTCCGATCGGCCAGCGCTCCACTGCGGACGCGGCAATGTCGCGCATCACGGTGCCGTAGGCGAGCATCCGGTCGCCGTGGAACGGCGGCTGCAGCAGGCGGCGCTCGCGCAGGTGCTCGCGGCCGTCCAGGATGAGCAGCGAGTGCTTCCCGAGGATGGGTTCCAGCCGGTAGTTCGCCTCGCCGGCGCGCAGGTCCTCTTCGTCGCCGGTGAAGATCGTCTTGATGGCGTCGGGGTGGGTGAAGAAGACGATGGGCGGCGCCGACGGAAAGCGCATCGTGAACGTCTCGCCGAAGCGCGCCGCGCACTCGTCCAGGAGAGGAAGCGGCCACTGCACCCAGCGCATCGCCTGGAGGAGCGGCGGAGAGGTGGGGCCGGGCGGCAGGCCGTCGGGCGCGACGGCGTCCGAACCGGGGCCGGGCGCCTGCGCCGCCAGCGCCTCCACCAGGGCACGCTGGATGAGGAGCTGGCCGGGCGCCAGCCGGTGCGAGAGGCCGTTCAGCAGGAGGATCACGCGCATGATGAGCCCGAAGTGGCTCGGTACCCGAGTGATCGGCGTGTCCTGGATCAGCTGGAGGGCGTTCGCCTGCTCGTCGCGGTCGCCCAGCATCACCAGCACGAGAGCGGGGAGCGCCGTCGCCTGGTCGTCGCGCACCTCGAAGCCGGCGCGACGCGCCGCTGCCACCGCTCCCGGCACGTCGCCGGCCAGCCCGCGCGTCACCAGCTCCGCCACCGCCGGGCCGAAGCCGGGCGGCAGCTCCTTCGCGAGGCCGAAGTCGAGGAGGCCGATCACCGTGCCCGGCATGACGAGCAGGTTCCCCGGGTGGGGGTCGCCCTGGAAGAAGCCCTGCTCGAAGATCATGCGGGCGTAGAGCCGGCCGATGCGACGCGCCACCTCGCCGAGGTCGTGGCCGGCGGCGCGCAGCCGGTCGAGGTCGGTCACCTTGATGCCGTCGAGGTACTCGAGCACCAGCAGCTTCCCGGTGGCGAGCTGGCGATGGACGTGCGGCACGCGCACCGTCGGGTCGTCGGCCAGCGCGGCGCCGATCCGGACCGTCGCGTCGGCTTCGCGCGCGAAGTCGAGCTCGAGCCCGACGAGCTCCGCGATCTCGTCGATGATGCTCCGGAGATCGAAGCTGCGGGAGACGCGACCGGCTATGCGCGCCACCAGGCGCAGGCAGGCCAGGTCGACGCGCGCCAGCCGCGCGATCTCCGCGTACTGCACCTTCACCGCCACCGGGGTGCCGTCGCGCAGCGTCGCCCGGTGCACCTGCGCCAGGGACGCGGCCGCCAGCGGCGTCGCGTCCACCTGCGCGAACACCTCGCCCAGCGGGCGGCCGAGCTCCCGCTCGATCTGGGTTCGCATCTCGCCGAACGACCGGGGCGGCACGGCGTCGTGGAAGCGGCCGAGGCGGCGGACGAAGGGCTCGGGGAAAACGTCGGCGCGGGCGCCCACCACCTGGCAGAGCTTCACGAAAAGGCCCGCCAGGTGGATGCCGAGATCGTGCAGGCCGCGCGCGACGCGGTCGTGCACGCGCTCCCACGTCTCGGGCGGCGCCGGCCGGCCGAGGCGCCCGCGCAGCTCGAGCCAGCGATAGGTGAGAATCGCCGGCACGGCAACGCCGGCGATGCGTAGCACCCGGTAGACGGCCAGCCGTCGCAGCATCGTCAGGCGGCCTTCCGGACTTGCGGACGCAACGGCGTGACGCTGGCGCCCCGCCGGGACCGCCAGCCGTCGGCGACGACGAGGCCGGCGACGCCCAGCGTCCCCACCACCGCGAGGAGACCCAGCCAGGCGAGCCCGAGGACCACCGGATCGAAGATCGACATCATTGCCGAGTCCCTCCTTTCACCCCCTCGTACCCCCGAGGCAAGGGGCAAGTTCATCCATTGAACCTCCCCGCCCCCTCCGGGGTACACCGGACGTGACGGATGCCGGTCCTGCCGGAGCCGAGCGACGAGGCCCTCTTCGCGGCGTACCGCGCCGGAGATGTCTCGGCGTTCGAGACCCTCTTCCAGCGCTACCGGCCGTCGCTCGGCCGCCATCTCATGCGGATGCTGAACGACCCGGCGGCGGCCGAGGACCTGGTGGTGGAGACGTTCCTGCGCCTGCATCGGCATCGCGACCGCTGGCGCGAGGGGACGCCGCTCCGGCCGTGGACCTTTGCCATCGCCCGCAACCTGGCCCGCAACCGGCTCCGGTCGCAGCGCCTGTGGGGCTGGCTGCCGCTGAGCGAAGCCGACGACGTCCGGGAGGCGCCCGCGCCGCCGAGCGACGAGGTTCAGCGCCGCGTGGCCGCGGCCTTCGCGGAGCTGCCGGCGGCGCAGCGCGAGGTGTGCTCGCTGCGGCTCCTCGGCGAGCTCACCGTGGAGGAGATCGCGCGCGTCACCGGGGCGTCGGCGGGCACCGTCAAGTCGAGGCTCTTCTACGGGCTTCGGCGCCTGCGGGCGCTGCTCGCCGACCTGTCGCCGAAGAAGTGAGGTACCGATGCGCACATTGGGACTGATCCGCGCCGCGACGCCGCCGCCGGCCCGCGACCTCTGGCCGCGGCTGCGCGCCCGGCTCGGCGACGACGAGCGCGTGCAGCTCCGGCTCCCCGCGCTCGGCTGGCGCGAGGCCGGCGCGATCGCGGTCGCCCTCGGCACGCTGGCCGTCGTACCCGACCCGGTCCGTTTCCTGGTCGCCTGCGGTCTCCTCTGAGATGGCGACGCCACGCCGGCGCGACCTGCTCGCCTACCTCGTCGGCGCCGGCGTCGCCGGCACGCTGCTCATCGGTCCCTACGGGCTGCGCTTCTCGGTGATCGAGCTCATCCCCGAAGCCGCCGCCGTGCAGCCCCCCTTCTTCCTGCTGCCGATCCTGTGGGGCCTCTGGAACCTGCTGTGGGCACACCGGCAGCCGACGATGAGTGTCGGGAGGTGGGGCGCCCTGCTCGGCCTGCTGGCGGGCGTCGCCGTGAACCTGCTCTTCATCGCCCAGGGCAGCTGGTTCCGCGCCGCGATGCTGCTGCCGCTCTTCCTGGCGGTGCTCTACTACCTCGTCTGGCGTCTCGTCATCGGTCCGCTGAACGAGGCGCTGGGCGTGGACGGCGAGCGGACGTGAATGTGAGCAAGCGCGGTGGCTTGCATGCGAGACGGGAATTCTTCCTGGGATTTTTTCCCTTGACAGGCTCTAAGGCGGTGGCCTATGGCTCGGCGCGACCATTGCCGGGGGGAGACGTCGGAGGGACCGATGAGCAATCCGCTACGGAAGCGAGACGTGATCGTCGGCGTGCTGGTTGGCACGCTGTTCATCGGCCTTTCGCCAAGCAGGGTTCGTGCATTCAGCTCGGGCCCCGCCAAGCTTGCCGGGGTTGCGACCATGACTCCCGCAGACGGCGGCGGCATCACCATCACGTTCCCACCACTGCCCAACGCGTTCGTCGCGGGTGGGCTTGCCACCTGGACGGCTTGTAACCCTCCCGGTGCCGGATCCTGCCCATACGTCGTCGTCATGGGTCAGGCGTCCAACGCTTCAGCGTACTCGCCAACCACGGATTGCACCTACTTCAACGTCCTGCACAAGAGGCAAACCCAGTTCGAGGTCCAGCACAAGAGGTGCTCCGACGGTTCCGTCGTGTCGCTCACCGGCAACGTGCAATTGAACTGGGCCATATTCAAGTGCGCGGCGAGCTCTGCCTTGGCGTGTCAGTGACGCTCGCTACTCCGCCGGCCGGGGCGGGTGTTCTCGAACCACCTCAAAGCGTGACAGGTCACCTGTCCCGCAAGATCGCAAAGTAGGACGTATGCCGCGGGCACCTGACGGCCGTGGGCCCGAACAGCACATCGGACGCCACCCCGCACTCGCCCCATCCGAGCCCGCACCCTTGGCCGCACCCCGCCTCTCACGCTATGACCACGGCGTGCCGCAGTTCGACTTCGACCCCGCCGGGCTCCAGGTCACGCCGTCGCCCGAGCGCTTCGCGGCCTTCGCCGAGGCGCTCGACACCCTGACGCTGGCCAACCTGACCGACCGTCTCGGCGACACCTTCGGCGACCGCACCGCGTTCATCATGGAGCAGCCGCTCGCGCTCCCCGGCGCGGGGCGCACCACGATCTCGTTCGGAGAGCTGGCGCGACTCGTGGCGCGGGCGACCGGGGCGCTCGGCGCGCTCGGTCTCGCACGCGGCGACCGGGTGGCGCTCTGCACGCGGAACCGGATGGAGCTGGTCGTCGCGGAGTGGGCCGTCCTCCGGGCGGGCGGCGTGGCGGTGCCGATCGGTGCGCGACTGCCGGCCGACGAGATCGTGCGCATCATCGACGACGCCGGTGCCCGGCTGCTGGTCACGGACCGGACGGTCCTCGAGGGCGTGCTCGCCGACCGCGCCCTCCCCGTCGCGCACCGCATCGTCGTCGACGGCGATTCAGGCGCCGGCGTCCTCGGTCTCGCCCGCCTGCTCGAGACGGCTTCCTCGCCCCCGCCCGCGGACGTCCGCGACGAGGATCTCGCCGTCATCTTCTACACCTCGGGGACGACCGGGCGCGCCAAGGGCGTCATGCTGACCCACGGCAACCTCATGTTCGCGACCCGGGCCGGGCTGCGGCAAACCGCATGGATGGGACCGCCGCCCCCGATCCTGGCCCTCATGGTGATGCCGCTGGCCAACACCTCGGGCCACCAGGCGCTGCTCTTCTCGATCGTCCGCGGCACCACCGTGATCGTGCTCGACCGGTTCGACGCCCGCACCATGCTCGACATCGTCGAGCGACATCGGGTGAACCTGCTCTCGGGCACGCCCACGATGTTCCGGCTTCTCTGGGAGGCGGGCGCCGCCGAGCGCGACCTGTCGTCGATCTTCTCCTTCGGCGGCGGGGGCGACTACTTCCATCAGGACCTGATCGACCGTTTCCGGGCGTTGCCGCGCGGACCGGACAGCCCCGTCTTCTTCGTCACCGGCTACGGCATGACCGAGACCGGCGGCCAGGTGACGCAGGCGTTCCCGGCTCCGCAGACGGACGGCGACCTCGGCGTCGTGCAGCCGGGCATCGACTACCGCGTCGTCGACCCCGACGGGCAGTCCGTCGCCCCGGGAGAGATCGGCGAGCTCGAGGTGCGCGGTCCGAACGTCACGCCCGGCTACTGGCGCGCGCCCGAGGCGACGGCCGCCGCCTTCCACGACGGCTGGCTCCGCACCGGCGACCTCGTGCGCGAGGGTGCGGAGCCCCGCCGCCTCTTTTTCGCGGGCCGCGCCAAGGACGTCGTCATCTCCGGCGGCAACACCATCTACCCCCCGGAGATCGAGCGCACGCTGCTCGAGCACCCGGCAGTGGCGCGGGCCGTCGTCCTCGGCCTACCCGACGAGCGCATGGGCGAGGTCGTGGTCGCCGTCGTCGAGCCGCGGGTCGGCGCGACGGTCGACGAGGCGACGATCCTCGCCTGGATCGGCGAGCGGGTGGCACCCTACCAACGGCCCCGGGCCGTCGCCGTGACCGAGCTCCCGAACACCGCCGACCTCAAGGTGAAGCGCCGCCTCGTGGCCGAGATTCTGGCCCGCCGATAAGCCGACCCGAGACCGTGTCTCGGGTCGGGCTCCGAACCGCGAGCGTGCGGCGTGACGTGGATAGGACGAACGTCATGCCGCGGCCGGCAAAGCCGGCGCGGCACAAACGTGGCGTGCCGGCAATCGGCAGGCGATCGGGCGAGGGCGATCCCAATGCGCGCACTCACGCGCGGCTAGTCTGCCGCGCTGGCTTCGCCAGCCGCGGCACGACGCTCGCCCTGTCCACCGACCGCCGCACGCTCGCTTCCGATCCCGCCCCGAGACAAGCGTCTCGGGGCGACTATATGAGCCCGAGCTTCTGCTTCCCGTCCGCGCTGATCCGCGACGGGTGCCAGGGCGGATCCCAGACCACGTCGACGCTGACGTTCGGCTGCCCGAGCGCGACGATCTTCCGCCGGACGTCCTCGGGGATCGTCCGCGCCGAAGGGCAACCCTGGGAGGTGAGCGTCATCTTCACGGCGATCGCCGACTCGTCGATCTCGATCGCGTAGATGAGGCCGAGGTCGTAGATGTTGAGCGGGATCTCGGGGTCGTAGCAGTCGCGGATGGCGCCCACCACCTGCGCCTCGCTGAACGGTCCGCCGCGGAACGAGACGGCGGTGCCGGCGGGCGCCGCCGGTGCCGGCGGCGGCGCCGACTCCTCGCGCACGCGTGGGCCGGGCCACGTGTGCATCCCCCCGGAGAGGTTAAGGAGTCGCGTGTAGCCCTTCTCACCGAGCGTCTGACACGCGGCCGTGCTCCGTCCGCCGGCGGCGCAGGTGACCAGCATGACCGTGTCGGGCGGGGGCAGGTCGCGGAGCCGATCCTCGAGCTCGTCGACGGGGACCAGGTGGGCGTTCGGGATGTGGCCGTTGACGAACTCGGCCGGCGTGCGGACGTCGAGCACGAACAGCCCGGGCGTCCGCTCGAAGAGCGCGAGCGCGTCGGCCGGCTTGATCTCCTGGTACGGCGAGCCGCGCAGGATGGTCGTGCGCTCGGGCGCTTCGCCCGCCGCGACTGCCGCCAGGTGTGTGCGCGTCACCCCGAGGCCGCGCTCGAGGCTCGCCTGCAGCGCGTCGATCCGGCGGCCGAGGCTCCGCACTTCGCCCACGCGCTCCTCGAGGTCGCGGAGCCGCCGGGCGATTCTCCAGCCGCCGACCGCGACGGCGGCGACCAGGGCGACGGCGAGGGCTACGAGCATCGCGGCGGATCATACCGTTGACACCCTTGCCGCGCCATGCTGTCGGAGGCCCGATGCGCGCCATCGTGGTTCGCGAGCCAGGTGACGAGCGCGTCCTGGTCGTCGGCGACGCTCCCCGCCCGCCCCTCGGTCCCGCCGACGTCCGTATCCGGGTGCGCGCTGCCGGGGTCAACCGCGCCGATCTGCTCCAGCGCCAGGGACTCTATCCCCCACCGCCCGGGGCCTCCCCGCTCCTCGGCCTCGAGTGTGCCGGCGAGGTCATCGAGGTCGGCCGCGAGGCCCGCGGGTTTGCGCCCGGGCAGCGCGTCATGGCGCTCCTCGCCGGCGGCGGTTACGCCGAGGAGGCCGTCGTGCACTTCGGGTCGATCCTGCCCGTGCCCGACGGCATGACGGACGAGGAGGCCGGCGGCTTCCCCGAGGTCTTCCTCACCGCCTTCTCGAATCTCTTCATGCCGCGACTCGGCCACCTCGTCCCGGGCGAGACCGCGCTCGTGCACGGGGGCGGCGGAGGCGTCGGCACCGCGGCGATCCTCCTCCTCCGCGAGGCGGGCCACCGGGCGATCGTGACCGCCGGTAGCGAGGCCAAGTGCCGGCGCTGCGTCGAGCTCGGCGCGGCGGCCGCAATCGACTACCGGACGGAGGACTTCGCCGCCCGCGCGCGCGAGCTGACCGACGGTCGCGGCGTGGACGTCATCCTCGACCACATCGGCGGCCGCTATCTCGCCGCCAACCTCGCGGCGCTCGCGCCGGGCGGGCGGCTGGTCGAGATCGGGCTCATGGGCGGCGCGACGGCAGAGCTGCACCTCGCCCAGCTCCTCCTCCGCCGCCTCGCCGTGATCGGCTCGACGCTCCGCTCCCGCTCGAACGAGGACAAGGCGGCGATCGTCGAGGGCTTCCGCACCCGCTTCGGCGCGGCGCTCGCCCGGGGCGCGCTCCGCCCGGTGGTCCACAGCGTCCTCCCGCTCGAGCAGGCAGCCGAGGCGCACCGGCTCATGCAGGCGAGCGAGCACTTCGGGAAGATCGTGCTGCGCGTGAGCTAGCGCGCCACTGGAAGGAGACGACGCATGGCGGAACAGACGGACCTCCTCGCGCGCGGACGCGCCGTGACCGAACAGCTGTGGGGCGCACGCGCCGGCGGGCAGGAGCTGCCGGCCCAGAAGCTCGCGCCCGAGTTCTTCGCGCTCGTGACGCAATTCGTCTTCGGGATGTTCTGGTCGCGGCCGAACCTCGACCTCCGGAGCCGGAGCCTCTGCACCGTGGCGCAGCTCGCGGCGCTCGGCCGGACCGACGAGCTGAAGGGCCACCTCGCCGGCGCGCTCCGGCTGGGGATCCGGCGCGAGGAGCTGATCGAGGTGCTCATGCAGACCGCCTGCTACGCCGGCGTGCCCGCGGCGGTGCAGGCGCTCAACGCCGCGGCCGGGGTGCTCGGCAGCGCATGACGGTGTCCCGCTGGCTGCGCGCGGCGATCGTCGCCGTCTTCCTCGCGTGCAGTCTGTGGGGCATCGAGCAGGACCTGCCGTACACGCCGGAGGTCGACGAGCCTCTTTTCGTCGTGCCCGCGGGGCGCATCGCGTCCACCGGCAACCTGAACCCGCGCTGGTTCGGCCATCCTGGCTCGACGGTCTTCTACCCGCTCGCGGGCCTGTACCATCTCTGGCAGGGCTCGTCGCACGGGGGAAGCTGGCTGCACCCGAATCGGCAGATGGCGGAGACGTTCCGCGCGAGTCCGAGCGAGTTCTTCGTGATCGGGCGACTGCTGATGGTCGCATTCGTGGTGCTCGGTCTTCCGCTCGTGCATCGTGTCGGCGAGCGCACGCTCGGCGACGGCGCCGGGCTCATCGCGGCGTGGCTCACGGCCATCTCTCCGGTCCTCGTCGTGCATGCCCAGCTCGTGCGAACGGACACAGCGTCCCTGCTCTTCAGCATGATCGCGCTGCTCGCGTGTCTCCGGCTCCTCGACGATCCCACGCCGAGCCGCCAGGTCCTCGCCGGCGCGGCCGTCGGGCTGGCCGTCGCCACCAAGTACTCGCTGGTGGCGCTGCTCCCCGTCCTGCTCGTGGCGGACGCCCTGGCGCTGCGCTGGGAGCCCCGGCGCACGCGCCGATGGCTCGGCATCGTGCTCGGCCTCCTGGCTGTGCCCGCGACGTTCACTCTCGCCACGCCGTATTTCTTGATCGAGCTCCCCAGGGCGCTCGCCGACATCCGCTTCCAGGCATCGCACAGTCACCTGGGAGCCGACGCGTTGTCACCGGGGCGCAACCTCTGGTGGTACCTCACCCAGGCCTTTCCGGCGGGCCTCGGGTGGCCCGCGACGCTCGCCGCGGGTGTGGGACTCGTGCTCCTTGCCCTGCGTCGCAGCCCACCGGAGTTGCTGTTGCTCACCTTCGTCTGCGCGGTCATGCTCGAACTCACCTTCCACCAGCAGCACTGGGATCGGTGGATCATCCCGATCCTGCCTGTACTGGCGTTGACGGCAGGCAGTGCCGTCTGCGGAGGCGTCACTCGCCTGCGGCTCGGCCCGAGGGCCGCACGTGCCCTCGCTGTCGCGGCAGTGCTCGTCCTCTCGCTCGCCCCGGCCTCCGCGATGATCCGCCTCGGGCTCCGGCACACGAACCCCAGCACGCGGCTCGTGGCGCGTGACTGGATCGTCGCCCACGTCCCCAGCGGGAGCCGGATCGCCGCAGAATGGTACAGTGCTCCGCTCGTCCCCGACGACTTCTACGGGTACAGCCTGAACCGCTATGCTCCGGTAACGATCGACTCGGGCAAGCGGTTCCTCGTCCTCGAGCGGCACGCGCTCGCCGACGACCGGACGCTCGACGACTACCGGCGTGAAGGCTTCGAGTATCTCGTCGCGAGCAACGCCATGTACGATCGCTACCTGGCCGAGCCCGGCCGGTATGCGGCCGAGACAGACTTCTACCGCACGCTCTTCCGCGAGGGACAGCTGCTCGAGCAGTTCTGGCCGTCCCGCGTGCGCGGCGGGCCGATCATCCGGATCTATCGACTCACGGCCCGCTCGCCCTGAACCGCTGGTCGTCGTTCTGCCTGGCCACCGTGTAGACCGTCTCCCAGCACTGCGTGGTGGCACCGCTCCGGACCAGGAACTGCACGGTCACCGGCAACGCGAGGATCGGGTTGGGCGTATGGAGGTTGGTTCCCTTCGCGCTCACCTGGACGAGGGCCGCTCCGCTCGCACCGGCCTTGAGCTTCGCCGCGACGACGCCGGCCGGCGTGGCCAGCCGGTTGCGGTACGAGAAGCCCGTGCTCGAGGCCCGCCAGCACGACGTGCTGCCGCAGATTCCACCCGGCAGGATCGACGCCTCGCTGAGCGGCTGGGGGTTCGCGGAGCCGTCGTAGACGCAGAGCGCGTAGCTGGCGGAGCCGTGCGCGGGGTCCGCGAAGTCGTCGATGGCGGTGGCGGCGCCGTTGCTCCAGAGCCACCGCAACGTGTTCCGCGTGTCGTCGATCTGGTCACTCACCTGCACGGTGGACTTGCCCGGGGCGGTGGTTCGGCAACCCGCGGACGGGGCCGCCGGGCACTGCGCGCACATGCAGCCGGCGCTGCACGCGCCCGTGGCGCAGGCGCCCGCGCTCGTGCCGTCGCACTCCTCGCCCAGCTCACGGACATCGTTGCCGCACACGGGGACCGGACACGTGCAATCGGGGCGGCAGAGTCCGGCGCAGAACGGCGCGTCGGCTCCGTCGCAGTCCTCGCCGACCTCGCGCACGCCGTTGCCGCACGACGGCGGGGGCGCGTCGACGCACGTCGGACTGGTGAACCGGATCCGCGCGATGCGCGTTCGCCAGTGGCCGCCAGCGGGGATGTACTCGTTGGTGTACCAGAAGGTGCAGTCGTCGACGGGATCGAGGTTCATCGAGCTGTAGTCGCCCCACCGCTCGTTGTGCTGCACGCCCGAGCCGGCGACGACGGTCGTCTCCGCCACCGTCATCGTGTCCAGCGGATCGGTGGCGACTCGCCCGGTGTAGCGGATGCCGGGAAAGACGCTCGAGCTCGTGATGCTGTACCCCATCGCCAGGTTGCCGCCGCCGTCCATCGCGATGCTGCCGAGCCATCGGTCGTTCGCGTCGGGCGCGTACGTGCCCTCCTGGAAGAGTCCCCAAGGGCCACCCCCGCTCCGTCGCAGCTCGAACCAGCGGATGCCACCGTGGTCGGTGCCGTCCACGTCCGTGACGAAGTTCCCGACCAGCGTCTCGTGGCTGCCGAAGTTCCGGTATTGAACCCGCCACATCACGACTTCGCGGATCGGGTCGAGCGGCGTCCCACCGGATGGTTCCGGGAAGCACGACGAGATCGGGCTCCCCGAGCAGAGCTCGGAGTCGAACTCGGCCACCGGGATGGTCGCCGCGAGCGTGAAGGTGGAGCTTTCCGGCGAGTCGAAGTCGGCGTGCAGCTCCCACACCTCGACGAAGTCCCGGGTCGGATCGTTCGCTCCCGGGTCGTGCAGCTCGTCATCGACGTGCCGCAGGAACATCCCGGGGACACCTGCAGGCGGCGGCGTCGAGCCGTCGAGGTCGGCCGGCGTGAGGGCCTGGAAGGCGAACCCGCCGAGGCTCGGCGCCGTGAAGCGTTGATAGCCGGCCGGGAGCCCCGCGATCATCCGCGCGCGGTCGAGCGCGTAGGCGGCGGGCGCGCTCTCGTTCGTCGACACGTAGTAGGCGTCCGGCCAGACCGCGTACTTGGGATAGTCCGGGAACTCCGTCGTGGCGAAGTCGTAGCCGAACCAGCCGCCCCCGAGCGGGTCGCTGGTCCGCGAGACGTACACGCAGAGGTGGTTCTCCTGACTCGCGAACTCGCTCATCAGCCAGCGGCTGGCGAGCGGGTCGAAGAGCACGATGCCGTCCCCGAAGCCGGAGCCGCAGCGACCGCGACCCTTCCAGAGAGTGCTCAGCATAACCGGCCCGGCAACGACCGTGCCCGTGGACTTGGCAACCACGACGAATGCGCTGCCGCCCGCCGTGTTCACGAGCTGGATGTAGTGGCTCGGCCCGACGTCGCCGACGGTGTCGGGCGGGTCCGCGCCCGTGAAGCTTTGCCCCTCGAAGTCGAGCTCCGGCGGCGTGAAGACGCGAGGAGCGACGGCCCCCTGCGTGCCGGCGCTCTGCACGTCGAGCAGATCATCCCGTCGTCCCTGGTGGACCGGGCGGGCGGCGTTCGGGGGATGGGTCTGCCGGCGGACCGGCCCCCTGACGGTCGGATCACCGGACTGCCAGGCGCCCACGGGAGGAAGCGTCCGCAGGTCCCCCGTGAAGACGTGTGGGACCACCGGTGAACCGGTAGTGACCCCGTCGGCCAGCGCAGCGGATGTTGCGCCCAGCAATCCAGCCAGGGCGATCACCCTCGCCGCGACGTGACGTAGACGCGGGGGAAGTTCGAGTCGCATGCCTCGGCCTCGTTCGATCCGGCGGGGACGAGTATCACAGGTGCGGCGCGGGAGTCAGTGGAAATTCTTCACCTCCCGTAGACGTGCCAAGGCCGCCGGAGGTGCTGGCTCGGACTCGACCGAAACCGTCGACGCGATGCATCGTGTGCTTCGCGCGGAGGACTCGGCCGAATCCGCCATCGCGTCTCTTGTCTGTCGTCCGTCGAGGCGGCAAGCGGCTGGCCCTTCTTCCCGGCGAAGGCTCCCAGCAGACGCGGCAGAGCGCGGTCGCCAGGGCGAGCTCACTGTCGCGGTAGGCGCCGATCGCGAGCCCGGTCAGGACATGGCGGCGCAGGACCATGAGGGCCACGAGGCGCAGCAGCGGGTAGCCCCCCGTGCTTTCCCAGCGGGTCGGGACGCGGCCGAACGCCGCGTCGTTGTCGGCTGTGTCGGGGACCCGCAGGGTCGTGCCGTCAACGCCGTAGACGGCGAGGCCTCGCCAGCGCTCGGCATCGACGGCGGCCGCCCCCCAGACGGCGGCGGACTGCGCGAAAAGCGCGGCGAGCGGCTCGGGGCCGAGGCGCTCGCGCGCTTGGACGATCGCGCTGCCGCTCACCGTCTCACGGCGTGGGCCCGTGGGCAGCACCAGATCGAGATGCCGCACGACCTCGCGAATCGAGCGATCGCGCAGCAATCCCATGCCGATCACGAGCCACACCACGTACTCCGCCGGCAGTTTGCGCCGCCGGATCGTGGCGGTGCCGGTGGCCTGCAAGGCCTGCGCGATCCACTCGCTGTCGAGCGTCTCGCTGAACAGCTCGAAACTCGTCGCGCGGTCGCCCGCGCCCACGGCGAGGATGCGGTCACTTAGGCGTTAAGTGATCAGCATTGGCGCGCTAGGAGCATTTGGTCAACCTTCACGTGGAACGGGGCGGGAAGCCTGATTGGACAACGATCGGCGCAGGGTGCCGTAGCTCAAGGACGCATGGCCCGTGGTTCGGCGCTTCGATCGGGCCTTGACTCATGATAAGTAGTGTGCTAGTTTATGGCCGATTCAAGATGGCGCGCGCCTTGCAACTCCCCTTCCCCGCTCCCCGAACGTGGGGTGGCCGTCGCGCCGGAGCTGGGCGCAAGCTCACCTCGGGCCGCCGCCCTGGGGTGGCGCATATCGCGCGACCGTCGCATGTCGCCGCGCACCCAGTGCACGTTACGCTCCGCGCGGGGGCGGCCGTCCGCTGCCTGCGGGCCCGCCGCGTCTTCCCGGCGGTCCGCGACGCGCTCGCCGCAGCTTCCCACAGCGACTTCCGCGTCCTGCACTACAGCGTTCAAGATGATCATCTTCACCTGATCGTCGAAGCAGACGACGGCTGCGCGCTCGGCCGCGGCGTCCGAGGCCTCGCCATCCGCGTAGCGCGGGCGGTGAACCGCGCGCTCGGCCGGCGCGGAGCCCTCTGGGCCGACCGGTACCACGCCCGCGCGCTGAGCAGCCCGCGGGCGGTGCGCCACGCGCTCGTGTGTGTATTGATGAACCGCCGAAAGCACGGCGCGGGAGAACACGGCCAGGATCCCTGTTCGTCGGCCTCGTACTTCGATGGATGGCGTGAGCCGGTCGGGACGGTCATCCAACCAGCACCGGTGGTACGCGCGCGCACCTGGCTCGCCGCCGTCGGCTGGCGCCGCCACGGACTCGTCGGCCTCGACGAGGGACCCCTGCCGTGCGTCCGGCGAGGCGGTGCTGCCCTAACTTAGGACAGCACCGGCGAGGCGTCCGCATTGACATCGCGAACCCCAGTTGAGAAATCACTGGACCCCATGCCAGCGCCCGTCACCCCGATCGGTGGAGACCTCCGGTGAATTCGATCCGACCGGCTCGCCTCCTTCTCGCATGTGCTTTCCTGACCGCGCTCCTCGCGGCGACTACACGCAGCGCCGCAGCCGCGCGCCGAGCCGAGGTGCGATGTGGGCAGCGCGTTGCGGCCAGCGCCGTGAAGCTGTCGGTCGGAGTGCTCCGCTGTCACGTGAGAGCCGCCACGCTGGGCGTCAAAGACAAGAACTTCGACGAGGAGCCATGCGAGAACCGCCCTCGCGCGCGCTACGATGCCTTGACCGCCAGGCCCACGGGGTGCCCGGCGTGTCTGGATGCCGTGACCGTTGGGAACCGAACGCAGTCAGACGCCGATGCGGTGGCCGGCGGCGCCATCTACTGTGATCCGAGGTCGGGACGGCACATCGGGGACGACACGGCCTTCGTGCCCGCCGATCGAACGACCGCCAGGTGCGAGAACGGCGTGGCGGCGAACCTCGGGGCATTGCTCCGGGCCGCGTTCAAGTGTCGGAGCCGCGCGGCCAACGCGCAATTGAAGGGCCGGTCCTTCGACGTGGCGGGCTGCGAAGGGGCGGCCAAGGCCCGCTACGATGCCGGGAACGCGAGCCTCCACGGCTGTCCGACGTGCCTCGACGCGTCGACGCTCGGAGCGGACATGCTCGCGGACGTCGCCACCATGAGTGTGCGGATCTACTGCGCACCGTAGTCTCCACCGCCCGGCTCGTCCAAATGTGACAAGTTCGCGACGGCTTTGCCTGACCCTCGTTTGCCAGCGGCTCGTGGTTGCAGCGTGCGTCCGCACTGCGCTAAGGGTCCGGTCTCACCATGGCCGCCATCGACGACGCATTCACGGCATCGCGTGCCCCGCGTCAGACCGAGCGCCGTCCAAACCGCCCGTTCTCACACCAGCGGGCCTGAGTCCGAGCCACCACCATGGATTGGAGCCTGGTCGTCTCTACGTTCGCGCTCATCTTTGTCGCCGAGATGGGCGACAAAACCCAACTCGCGGCCATCAGTCTCGCTGCGAGCACGCGTCGCCCCGTCTCGATCGCTGCGGGGGCGATCGGTGCTCTGACGGCCGGGACGTTGCTCGCCGTGGTCGGGGGACAGGTCCTCCCGCAGATCCTGCCCGCCGTCTACATTCGGCGATTGGCGGGCATGATATTCCTCGTGACCGGATTCTTAATGCTATTTCGCAGCAGCTAGTGAGCGCGACCCAAGACGTCTTGGGTCGCGAACCGGAGCGAGGGTGTCCGTCGGGATCACGCCCGACCGTCGTGCCGCGGCTGGCGAAGCCAGCGCGGCAGACGAACACGCGCGGTTCCACGGCTGCCGCAGACAGGCCCAATCGCCAACTGATAAACATGAGCACCGCGAGACCTCTGGAAGGGCGCGT
>Ga0070699_100001498_pt1 | contig 21394 bp, 20 predicted proteins | sample KBSK1503metaG_FD_65473 | JGI IMG/M metagenome (GOLD analysis project Ga0070699, IMG submission 65473) | Corn, switchgrass and miscanthus rhizosphere microbial communities from Kellogg Biological Station, Michigan, USA - KBS K1-50-3 metaG | ecosystem: Host-associated > Plants > Roots >...
GCACCGCCATAGACGTTATAGAACGGTGTCGCATTATCAGTAGTGACGTCATAAAACTGTGTGACCGGCAGGTTGCGTTTGAATTCCCAGTTTATACCGCGATCATGGCTCTCATAGACGCCCCCGTCACAACCGACAAGGTAGTGATCGGTATTGTTGGGATCGATCCAGATATCGTGATTGTCGACGTGTTTTGACTTCTCGCCCAGACGTCGAATGGTCCGTCCTCCGTCATCTGATACCATTAGAAAAACGTTCATCACGTAGATTCGGTCGACATCTTTAGGGTCGGCAACTATCCGGGCGTAGTACATTGCTGCGACATCAAACTCATTACGCCGTTCCCAACTGCCGCCGCGATCACTGGAACGAAAGATCCCGCCCTTGCGGTCCGCAGCTTCAACAGTGGCGTAGACAACATTCGAATCTACCGGCGAGACTGCCAACCCGATACGTCCCATCTCCGTGGTCGGCAAGCCCGCCTTCAACTTGTTCCAGCTCGCGCCTGCATCAGTTGATTTGTAAATAGCACTCTCCGGACCACCATCGATAAGAGTCCACATGTGGCGCCGGCGTTGATAAGCGGCTGCGTAAAGTGTTTCGGGATTTTGCGGGTCGATGACGATGTCAGTGACGCCCGTGTTTTCACTGATGGAAAGAATGCTTTTCCACGTCTTGCCTCCATCGATTGTCTTGAACAGTCCACGCTCGCCGCCGGGTCCCCACAACGGCCCCTGCGCCGCGACATAGACGGTGTTTGAATCCTTTGGATCGATGGCTATCCTGCCGATGTGCTCAGAAGTTTTCAGACCGACGTTCTTCCATGTCTTGCCGCCATCATCTGATCGATAAACACCATTGCCATATGAAACGCTGCGTTGACTATTGTTCTCGCCGGTACCGACCCAAACAGTGAGCGGATTCTTAGGATCGAGCACTATGGCACCAATTGAATAAGAACCCTCGTCATCGAATACTGGCGTCCAGGTAGTGCCGTTGTTGAGGGTCTTCCAAACACCACCAGAAGCGGCGGCCACGAAATAGTGCGATGGACTGCTCGCATCAACCGCAAACCCGCTAACTCGACCGGAAGTGAAAGCCGGACCCAGCGAGCGAAACTTCAGCCCACTGAAAGTAGGCGACGACATTGGATCCTTCGGCTTGTTTTCGTCTTCAGATTTTTTCTCGTCCTCAGATTTCGTGCTTGTTTCCTGGCCGCCCGTTTGTTGAGACTGTTGCGGCGATGGCTGTTGCTTAGCCGCTTCTTCTTTGGCTTTTTGAATCGCGGTTTTCTCGACTGCCCTCTCTTCCTGAGCCAGGCCGGAAAACGAATATATGAAGGGGAATGCGATGATGCCGACTAACAGGAACAGACGAGTTGATTTCAAAACTACGCAGATAGACATAGATGATTGTTCCTCATGGTTTGAGTAAGACATTGGACAGAGATGTTCATAACAATGCATGCCTGAGAAGACGAGCCTGTAGCGCCGGCTTCCGTAGGGCTTCTCACTGACGACTTACGTTGTTTCGGAAATCAAGAAGAACTGAAAACTAATTTGGACGCATAAGCTAACACTAGTTTGACTCGCGGGCAAAGTCTTAAATGATTCGCTATCGAAGGTGCTTAGCGAAGAATTCCAAGACTCGCTGCCAGGCATCCGCGGCGGCCTCGTTGTAAACCTCGGGACGATCGTCGTTGAAGAAGGCGTGATCGGTGCCCGGATAGATGTGCACCTCAACCGACTTACCAAGTGCTTTCAACTCTCGCTCCAACTCATGCACTGATTCGGGCGTAACGGATCTGTCGCGCTCTGCATAAATACCGAGTACCGGAGCTTGCAGGTTCGGTAGATCAGGCTTGACGTTGGGATGTCCGCCGTAAAAGACCACACAGGCGCCAACCTGCGGGTTTTTGCAGGCCGCGTAAAGTGAGAGAGCGCCACCCATACAGAATCCTATGGTGCCTACTTTGTTTCCAGTTGTTGCCTCGTGATCAAGTAGAAACTGAATGGTCCCGCGCAGATCTTTTTCCGCCTGATCAATCCGCATCGCCATGGATAGCTTTCCCGCTTCATCAGGTGATTTGGCAGTCTTGCCATGATAGAGATCGGGGGCCAGTGCCACATAACCAGCCGCGGCGAAACGATCACAGACGTTCTTGATGTGGTGTACAAGTCCCCACCATTCCTGGATTACGACCACGCCTGGTCCATTTCCTTTGTCCGGCACAGCGAGGTGGCCGCTTGCTTGGCCACCATTACTTGAAAACTCGACCATATTTCCCATGATGAACCTCCCTGAATTCGTCCAGCAGCCAGGCAGCTGCGTGCCAATCAGCCTTTGCCAATTAGTTTCGCTGAGGCAGTGCTGGAAACTCTAGCCTTCCTCATCTCGGGCTTGTCTTTCGTTTGAGAGCACGCCATCCCAGCGATTCATCACGTCGAGATGGACATCAAACTGATCGATGATCCGCATTGTGATGTGATTGACCAGATCGTCGAGATTTTGCGGGTGATTATAAAACGCAGGCAAGGGGGGCAGGATGACAACCCCCATGCGCGATAGCTTCAACATGTTTTCCAGATGTATCTCATTGAATGGAGACTCACGAACTACCAAAACCAACTTACGCCGTTCCTTCAGAATCACGTCTGCAGCCCGGTGAATGAGGTTGTCGCCGAGACCGTGCGCGATAGCTGCCAGCGTGCGCATGCTACACGGCGCGACTACCATTCCCAGCGTTATAAAGGATCCGCTGGAGATAGCCGCGCCCTGATCGCCTGGCCGATAAGTGTAAGTGGCCAGGGCCTGAACTTCTTTGACCGTATGTTCTGTTTCATGCAACAGGGTGCGTGCCGCCCATTTGCTCATCACCAGATGCGTTTCGACCCCGGAACCGTGCAACATCTGGAGCAGCCGAACACCAAAGATGGTTCCCGTGGCGCCTGTGATACCGACCACCAACCGTGTTGGTTTTGTCTCATGCATAAAGCAAGCCTCTTCAGAGAAGCTAACGAACTGCTATCTACATAACGAGCGCCCGTATTTTCGCGGACTGTGGCCTCAGATGCAACGCGATGGAGCAGGTAAGTGTAAGAGGTGATGAAAAAATGAAAAAATAAAAAGGCCGAGCGTGTTTTCACGCTAGGCCTTCGGTTGGGGTTAACAGCCTTCGGGGAGGGTTTAGCCTACGCCTTCGCGACTACTACATGCTTATCAATCATTTTTGAGATTGACTCTTTACTAGTAGCTCCGACTACGCGCTCAACTTCCTTCCCTTCTCTGAATAAAATCAAAGTGGGAATTCCCTTGATGCCGTAGCGCTGGGCCGTGGACGGATTGTCATCGACATTCAGTTTTACGACGCCGGCGTTTTCACCGTACTGTTCGGCTACCGCTGTAACAGTTGGTGCGAGCATGCGACAAGGCGCACACCATTCGGCCCAAAAATCCACAAGCACCGGTTTGTCGGCTTGTAAAACGTCTTTTTCAAAAGAGCTATCGCTCACTTCCCTGACCAAATCACTCATCTTGTTGCTCCTGGTTCGTTAGTTATCTTCTAAAGTCTATTGCTCGCCCTCGAGGAAATTCTTGAGTAGACGCGCCCGAGACGGATGTCGCAGTTTTCTCAGGGCCTTCGCTTCTATCTGGCGGATCCGCTCGCGCGTGACATTAAAATTCTGGCCTACTTCTTCCAGCGTTCTTTCATGACCCCCATTGTCCAGACCAAAACGCAGACGAATTACTCTCTCCTCGCGTGGACTCAACGTTTGCAGCACGTCGCCGGCGATCTCTCGCAGGTTGGAAGTAATCACTCGCGCTGCCGGACTCTCACTGGACTTGTCTTCGATCAAATCGCCCAGCTGAGAATCACCGTTCTCACCAATCGGCGTTTCAAGAGAAATGGGATCCTGCATGAGCTTCCGGGCTTTGCGCACCTTCTCCACGGAAGTGTCCATCTTCTTGGCGATCTCTTCAGTAGTGGGCTCACGGCCGAGTTCGCGCACCAGCTCACGAGAAGTGTTCTTGAGCTTGTTTATCACTTCGATCATATGAACAGGGATACGGATTGTGCGCGCCTGATCGGCAATCGCTCGCGTAATTGCCTGGCGAATCCACCAAGTCGCGTAGGTTGAAAACTTATAGCCGCGACGCCAGTCAAATTTATCCACACCCTTCATCAATCCCAGGTTCCCTTCCTGGATTAGATCGAGAAACTGTAGTCCGCGATTCTGGTACTTCTTCGCAATGGATACCACCAATCTCAGGTTGGCTTCCGTTAGCTCGTGCTTGGCCTGGGCTGTCTGTGCTTCGCTAACCACAATCATCTGATGGGAACGTTTGACTTCCAAAGGCGCCAGGTGATGCTGGGCCTCGATGTCTTTGAGGCGTCGCTTCGCAACGGCAATATGCTTCCGAAATTCTTTCTGCTTTTCTGCCTTAGTGCCTTTACGTCGTAGTTTTTCGGTAAAGCCTTCTATCTCACGCTCGAGGGTGCGCGTCTCCTTGTGCACGGCGGCAATCGAAGCAATTAGGCGCTGGCGCGCTGCCTCCTTGAGATGAAGTCCTTTGATCTCCTGGGCAATTTCCAGTCTTGTTCGTCCGAGTTTACGCCTGTATCGCAGCAACTTCTTCGAGCGCTTGCCGCGCGCGATCTTATGTTCGGCAACGTAACGCTCCAACTCTTTCAAACCTCGTTTGTAGAGTTGACGTATATTCTGCAGTCCTTCAATCGTCCACTGGAGATACTCCTCGCTGCGATCTTCATGCTCTTCCGTCTCCATCTGATCCGAGAAAGCTACTACGTCGCGAATGTTAAGAGTACCTGCCGCGAGCTCGTCGCCAATCCTGAACAATTCCACTACGGCGATCGGAGAACGAGCGATCGCTTTTTCAGCGCGCTTTTGCCCGCGCTCGATTCGCTTGGCAATCGAAACTTCCTGCTCGCGTGTGAGCAGTGGAACGACGCCCATCTCGCGCATATAAACGCGAATGGGATCGGAAGTCTTGTCCATCTCTCCGGCCGAAAGATCGAGCTCTACTTCTTCGCCTAAACCTTCTTCGGTTTCCACAGACGACGATGTTTCTTCGATCAGTGGCTCCTCTGTTTCCGCCTCGACAATGTTTGCCCGTTCGAGTGTTTGCAAAACCTCGTCGATGTCCTCTATCGAAACAGCATCGTCGGTGAGTTCTTCACTCAGGTTGACAAATTCACCTTTACTCGAATTCATTAACTCAATACCACTTTGATCTTTTTCAATCCTAGACAAAATGCGATCATCCTTTCTCGCGTGTATTAAGTAGTCCGGAGGGCCTTGACCCTCCGACTCTTTGCTCCAGCGCGCAAATGGGGCAAAGCTATACGCTCTCTGCTGTAATGGTTCCTTTTGTTTTCTGCGGTGCTGACGCAAGGCCTCAAGCGTTGCACCACATCATTTATCGTAATCTTCGCGAGCACATGTTCTACTGCCGAATCAACCTCTTCCAGGACCTGGCCCAGAACAGTTTCGATATTTACTCCCACGGGACAGTCGCGACTCGGAGGCTGCCGATGCAATGAAAAGACGCCTCGGTATTCCAAAGCCTGATAGACATCAAGCAAAGTCATTTCGGCAGGGTTGCCAGCCAACCTCGACCCGCCCATTGAACCAGTCTGAGAGATCACCAGTCCGGCTTCTGCCAATTCACATAACATACGCCTGATGACGACCGGGTTCGTATTCACGCTCTCCGCCACCTGTTCGGACTTGAGCGGTTCGTCACCAGACCACGCCATTAGCGTCAGAACGTGAACCGCAACGGCAAACCGGCTGTTGGTCGACATAGAATATGACAGTCCTGAAAACTCGGGGAGCGCCTTTTTGTAACAATTATAGTTACAGTTTTGATTTTGTCAAATCCTGAGCGCTGTTTTGGCCGGGAAAAGATGATTTAAGAAGGGCCTCACCAGGGCTAACGCCAAAAACAACGGGAAAACGCCAAAAACAACGGGAAAACCTGCCAAATAGCGGTCTAACCCCAGGATTGCTCAAGCAAGATCACGGCGCAACTATTGGTTTGGGGAAGACATTGCCCCGAGCCTGAGCTCCTGAATGAGCGCAAACAAGGCGTCAACATCGATGGGCTTTGCAACCAATGCCGCATAACCTACCTTGAGTGCATGCTGCCGGTCGTCCTGGCTCGCGTAGCCGGAAATCGCGATTGCGGGAGTTTGGCTCATCTCCGGCAGACGCCTGATCTCCTCCAAAAACTGGTAGCCGTCAGTGCCTGGCATTCCTATGTCTGAAATGATCAGGCCAGGTTTCTTGCTTGCTACTGCGTCAAGAGCTTCGGTGGCGGACGACGCGGCGGTAACGTTGGCGCCTTCATTCGTAAAAATCGTGTTCAATAACGCTAATGTATCGGGTGAGTCTTCAACGATCAAAACGTCAAGGCCCAACAACGAATGAGGTTGTTCATTTACCGGCTCGACAACAGCGGCTATTTCTGGTCCGATTCCAACACTTAGAGTGAACCGCGAGCCCTGACCAACTCCATCTGATTTCACTTCGAGCCGGCCACCGTGCATTTTTGCCAGTGCATTCGCAATTGCCAGTCCCAGACCGAGCCCGCCATGCACCCTGGAAGTAGAACCATCCGCCTGGCGAAACCGATCGAACACGTGCGGCAGAAAATCAGCTGCTATGCCAATGCCTGTATCTTCCACCACCAGCCGAGCGCGAGATTCATCGCGCTCGGTCAGGACCCTAACGCTCCCGCCGCTCTCTGTAAACTTAATAGCATTGGAAATAAGATTCCATGCGATCTGTTGCAGACGTACGGGTTCACCCAAGACAACCAAGGGATTGGGAAACAGACTAGTCTTAAGATCGATCTTTCGTGAAGCCGCGGATGCCCTCACGGTATCGACCGCAGCCCTGACCGCCATGTTTAGGTCCGTGGGTTGAGGCTCAAAATGGAGCTTACCTGTGGCGATACGAGAAGTGTCTAATAGATCATCGATCAGACGTGACTGTAGCCATGCGTTGCGTTCGATGGCATCGAGGGCCTGGCCCACGCCACGATTGTCGAGGTTGCCGCCGCGCAGTAACTTGACCCAACCAACTACAGGCGTCAGAGGAGTACGCAGTTCATGCGAAAGTGTCGCAAGGAAGACATCCTTCGCGCGATTAGCCTCGGCCAGGTCCTCGTTTAGCCGAGTAAGCTCGATTGTTCGCTCAGCGATGCGCGATTCAAGATCGCGATTCAGTTGTTCCAGATCAGTGCGCGCTTTCTGCTCGGCCAACATTAAGCGGCGATGTTCGACGCCCCGGCGAATCGTGTGTCTCATGTTATCGATGTCGCAGGGTTTGACCAGATAGTCGTAAGCACCCTCCTGCAAAGCGGCGATGGCCGATTCAACCGAAGCGAACCCGGTGAGGACGACAGAGATAGTAAGTGGCGAGCGACGCCGGATTTCTCCAAGCACAGAAAGTCCGTCTCCGCCTTCCATGTGTAAGTCAGTAAGCACAAGATCGTATTCGGCACCGTCAAAAAGCGACATGGCCTCCTCGCCGCTGGAGGCTGTGTCGACAATATAACCTTCGTTCTCCAGAATGGCGGCGGTCGTAATACGCAGGCTTTCTTCATCATCAACGACCAGCAGCCGCGCCGCGCCTGAAAACTGTGGAGCGGACCTGCTTTCCCCAGTGGGTACTCCGGCTCCAGTTTGGTCGATTGAGTGGTTCATTGCAGTCACTGTTTCTCTTCTTGCTCTTCAAGGACTTGCGAATCTACCTGAAGAATTATACTGAACGTTGTGCCTAGATCTTTCTCACTGCTGACCTCAATGCGGCCGCCATGCTGCCGCACAATGTCCTGTGTAACCCACAGTCCCAGGCCAGTACCTTTTTTTCCTGTAGAGAAGAAAGGCTCAAAGATGCGCATTAGATCATCTTCGGCAATACCGACTCCCGTGTCCCTAATCTGAATCAGGATTGAAGGCTGCAAGGCTGGCTCGTAACGCGATGTAACGATTGCTATCTCACCTTCTCCAAAAATTGCCTGCTGCGCGTTGATGATCAAATTGAGAAATACTTGTCGCAATTGATCGGCGCGTGCACGGACTAGCGGCAGGGGAACCTCTAACGTTCTTATTACTCGAATACGCGACTGGCGCAATTTCTTTTCGAGCAAGACCATTATCTCTTCGAGCAGTTGATTGACGTCAACCCAATCGACTTCTCCAGAACGACGCGCGAAACCAAGCATCTGACGAACGATATGTGAGACGCGCTCGGTCTCTTTTCTCGCAATCTCGAGGAAGCGCGCGTTCTTGTCGCCCTCGAAGCTCGACTGCATGAGGTACAACGAGTTCTTAATCGCCTCGAGTGGATTATTGACCTCATGCGCAATGGAAGCCGCGAGTCGTCCAACGGCTGCCAGCTTCTCTGATTCGAACAATTGCTGTTCAACACGACGGCGCTCCAGTTCCCGGATCTCCGTCAGGTCATGGAGAATCGATACTACAGCGGTTACTTGACCGGTTACATCCAAGATCTCTCTGGCGGTTATCTCCATCGGAAGCGAGCGGCCCGCTTCGGGATCGATGAGTTCAATCTCGGATTGCCTGCCCGTTTCAGAAGCAGAGGCGAGACCGGAAATAAAGGATGTCAGCTTAACGGCGTTCGTGCGCACAGCCGCTGCGGCTCGCGTTCTGCAGGGTTCATCTTGCTGGAAAAGTAACTCAGCGCGCCGATTGAAAAGAATAAAGTTGCCTGAGGCGTCGCACACTACAATAGGATGACCGACATTCTCAATTATCAGATCGAGTCGATCTCGTTCGCGTCGCGATTCCGTTTCGGCCTCCTGAAGCTTGCCAAAGTTACGGGCCAGCTCTTCGTTTGCTTCGCGCAAATCCGTCACGTCGCGAAAGATTGAAACCAGCCCGAGGGGTTCACCGCGTGCGTTCACGGCTGGAGTGGAGATCACTTCAAAGTGAATGTCAGAACCTTCGATCGGATCTACGAGAGTGATATCGCGCTGGATTACTTCTGACGAGGAAACGGTGGCACTCGAAAGGTATGCGGAGAACAGCAGATCGTTCATCTTCAGCGCCCGGCGCTTCCCTTCCCCTGCATTTGCTGAACCACTAAACAATTCTTCCGCGCGACGATTTTGCAGAAGAATTTCATTGTCGAGATCCGTAAGGACGATAGGATCTGCCACTGATTTCATGATCGACTCGATCCACTGACGTTCACGCTGTAGTTTGGTAACGCTGGAAACCAGTCGTTCCTGTTGCACGGCCAGTGAGGCAACAACGCCAATGCGATCAGCAAAGCGCTTCAAGAGACTAAGCGAGCGCTCATCAACGGCACCTTGACGCGCACCGATATAGAGCACCCCAACACGCGAGCCGGACTCAAAGGTCCAGTAGTCGTTACCCGGTGTCGTGGCAGCCAAGTCCTTGGTCCCCTTTGACGGCATCTCGGGCAAGCCAAAGAGAGGTAGTGCAAGAACATCGTGCTCCCAGTGCATTTTGTCGAAGAGTGCGCAGGAGGCGGAGTCGGCCTGCATCGAAATCCATAACGGATGCGCGTCATGGATTACACGTACGCAGGCGGCACTCGAATCCAAAGGCATTTCGACTCGAGTTGCAGTTGGATCACCGTCGAATCCCACAGCGGCGCGCATGCGCAAAGCTGCATCTCTTTCGCTTATGATTGCAATCGCCGATTGTGGATAGCCGAGGACGTTAGCTATAGCTTCGAGGGCGAGCAGCAGACGCTCTTGCAGCTTGGGTGTAACGAGCATCTGCGTCGTAGTCTCGATGAAGACATCGTACTGACGCAGATACGAGCTAAACCCCTCAGGATCCGGGATGGCTGGAGCAGTTGGAAAGACGAGCTCTGTTTCCCCCATAAATCAATCGCTAAATCAACAAGGAGATTGAGTGTCGCTACTAATTCCTGTTCATCTCTTTTAATCTTCCGCTATTTCTTTTCAACCTCTACGGTGACCCGGCGCCGGCTTTCAGTTTCCAACGGCTCGGCTCCCGGGGTTAACGCGGGCCTCGAGACAGCGGGAGTCAAGCCTACAGCTTCCGCATATTTTAGATAGGTATCGATCGAAGCTACTACCACTCGAGCTTCGATAGTGATCAGGTCAATACCAACCAGTGAGATACGCACCCAGGCGTCAATTACGATGCCTTTGTCAAGTACGCGATCGAGGACATCGATTAAACTAGTGCCGCCTGGTGCTCTTTCGACAGCCATTTGCTTTGGTTCCTTTTTCTTAGAAGTTTAAAAACCCGAGACGGTGCGTCTCATATAATCTAATTAGGACCAAGACTGCGGGCCTCTCATCAAGTTCTTCGTTTTCCTTTGGCTTTCTGCGAAGCGGTGGCCTTGATTGCGCGACGACTGTTTGATATCGACTTTGTCCCCACCGCTTCGGGAGGCCCGAGCTTCTTGATTTCACGTTCGAGATCACTCAGACGCTCGCGAAGTTCTGCATTTTCGGCTTCGGCCCGTTCAGCGCGCGTAGTCAGATTTGTGTCGTAGCGCCACCAATTCAAACCTATCTGCTCGGCCTTATCGATTGAGCAGATCAGCAGACGAATTTGCAAAGTTAGTAATTCGACATTCGCCAACGACACCTTAATGTCACCGGCTATCACCAGACCTTTATCAAGAATCCGGTCTAGAACATCTACGAGGCCCGGGGGACGGGCCGATATCAGGTTACGCTCGCTGGACACCTTCGCCCTCCAGTGTCAGGGGGCGGCTTCTATTTGAAGAAACCACTGAGGGCCGCCACCATCGTATTGTCTATCGAGCAAGACTTCGAGTCGTTATATTAAGCGTCCAATAGGACCAAGATCGAGATTGAGGTCCTCATCGGCTAAACCAAATTGCGTCTTCAACTCCTGGAGTTTGGCTTCCAGTTTCATTAGCGCAAGCCCCAACTCTTCGATTTGCTCAGGTGAGAGATCCCCACCCTCCATACGACGCACGGCCTGCTTCTCAAGCAAACGACGGATAAACTCGATCAAAGTAAGGACGAGTTTTGCCAGGCCTTGCTCGACGCTCTGCGCGTCCACATTTATTCGCGATGGCAGCGTGTCCGTAACCTTACGTAGCTGTTCCACAAACTCCTCTGCATGAGAAGTCTCTATTTCTGGGTCAGCCGAATGGGGGTTTTCGGGGGAAAGCATTATCAGCTTACTCCGAAGTGCGTTTTAAACTCAAGATCAATATTCGCAAAGCTGTAGGGAGGCCATGGGCCACTGGTCAAAAAGTGTAATTCCGGACGCTCGGCGCGGGCTTTGTCCAACTCGCCGCGGTACCGCTTCAAAGCAGTACGAGCGACCAGATGAGCCGCAGCCACTACCAGTTTATCCCGTGGACGTACGCTGACCTGGTCTTTGCAGATACTGCTACCCAGACGCTCTTTGAGCCACGAAGCAATGTCGGTAGCTTTGTCAGCTAACATCTGGTCTCCCAGAATTTCCTGGCGCTTGGCCATGAGAAAAGCCACCCCTGCTCCCCCTTCTGCACGGTCGAGATATGAGTCAGTAATAACAGGGACGACCTCTGTCTCCGCTTCCACTTGATTGGAAGTCTGCCAGATTACTTTCACACTCATTTCTACGCAGCCACGGAAGAACAGGAGTCTCGACTGCAGAGCCTCCCGATGAGAATGAAGATAACTCCTCAGCTGCGCTTCTTCGACTATGTTTCCGAAACGAAACGGCAAAGGGGTAGTGTCTTGGAACACACTGCGTACTACGCGTTCGTGGGCTACAACATTCTCTCGCGTAACTGCCACGGGTGCGTCATCAGATTCACTGACACCCACTAACAGCCCCTCGGTTTTCATCAATCGGACTGCAGAACCGCCGATGCCGGTAACCGATTCTGGCACCTGAATGCCTGGATCATCGCTGACAAAGTAGGCGTATAACTTCATTCAATCTCATGCTGCGCTTCTCGCGAGCTCATTTCAGACTCACTACTTGTCGCCATCGCGGCGCGCCGTTCACGCTCGCGCAAGACTTCATGCGCCTTCTCAACTGAGCTGACAAGCACGTTTAGGCCGACGAAGATCAGATCGATATCGGCCACGGAGATCGTGATCTCGCCCGCAATTACAAGGCCGCTGTTAAGTACGTGATCGAGTGTTTCCAGTAACGAGAGATCGCTCTCTTCAAGGACTTCCACTTCAGCGTCGGCCATAACACTTTCGAAAGGAGAAGTCATGCCATCAATCCGATTGCGCGATTTGCTTCCTCATCCTGAAATTAAGGCGTGCAGGAAATGAATTACTGCTCTCCGGCGAAATTGTAGGCCGGCCATGGTCCAGTTAGTTCCAGTCGCAGCCCGGCAGCTTCATAGTCGCGCGCCAGGCGTTCGGCGGCCGCCTTAAATTCCGCAAAGCTAGTTCGCTTTATTAGGAAGGCAAACTTTGCCTTCAGTTCTCCGTACTCTGTGGCTTCAACCTTCAGCACACGCAAACGTCTGCCGTCGTCGCTTTGCTGCTGCAGCGTGATTTCCACTTCGTTGACGATGCGATTGATTTCCGCGCGGGCCTCATCCTTTCGCAGCGCGTCGATCTTTTTCTGCATCAGGTAAGACTGGCCTGGAGAAGCCTGGGAAGCCTCCGTTGCCAGGACCCGCAAACGAGAACTCAATGACGTTATGCTGGACATTAGTTTCGCGCGATCAGAGTAAAGGTTAACGCCCCATTCTTCGCGTTCCTGCAACCGTTCGATGATTGCCCGTAGGGCCGGTAGTCTCTCTGCGAGCATTCGTTCAATGCCTGTTCGCTCCAAATAGATCGTGCCGAAACGCAGCGGTATTACGCTCGCGTGACGAGCAAAGTGTTCGACAACCTGCTCGTGCCGCATCGCTCGCACGGCGGTCCATGCTGGATCTGTCAAATGTTGCGTCAAACTTTCTTCGCCGTAAATCGCCAGCGGCACACGACTGGTTACCGCTGCAAGCTCGTCAACTGCAATAAGTTCAAGACCCGCTTGATCCTCGATAGCTGAAGGCAACGAATCAGCAAAAATCCGACGTGCCGCAACTGTTTCAGCAATACAGTAAACGTAGAAACCGGGTCCAGTCTGTACGCTATCTGACTTCGATCCGCTATCTTTTCGTTTGCTCCCGGTCATTTTTTTGCTTTGCGCCCGCGTCGTACATTTTTTACTGCCGGCTTATTTTCATGCAACGCGACCTTACGAACAGGTCGAAACATAGAGTTATCCAGCGGTTGCCACTGGGCAAAATGCTCAAGCAGTTCTTTTGGCCCGTGAATCTCGTGCGGTTGTTGGGGCGCCACAAAAAGTTCAAGCGACCGGCCAAACCGGCGGCGAAACTCCTCGAGGACAGAAACCTGCGACCTGCGCCTCGTATCACAGAAATCACAACTCGAAGCTGCCTCTTCAGGAACTAGGCCGTTGATCAACAAACGCCGCATTGGGACTTTCAGTTTTTTCAGACTCGCTGCCAATGCTGTGGTCTCTTCCAAACTCATGCGTTCAGGAATTGCTACACCGATAAACTCACATAGACTTACGTCAGTAAGCAGGGCGATCACACGTTTGATGCTCTTCGAAAGCGCAACGAGTTCCTCGGCGACCCTGTTAGCATGCACAACGTGCTGATACTTTAGCAGCAGTTTGATAAATGTCCTCACCCACGAAAGAGCCACCTGCGGCAACTCCAGAAATCTTACGAGATGTCCCGTGGGCGCAGTGTCGAGAATCGTGGTGTCGTAGGCGCCCTGGTCGAGCAGATCGCTGATCGCGCTCAAGGCGGCAATCTCGTCGATGCCTGGCGGAGTCAGCTCAACCAACTCCCTCATTGCTTGCTGGTCAAACTTAATCTCCAACCGCGAACCACCGGACAATGAGGCAAACAAATCGTCAGTCCAGGAACGATAGCGTTGCTTTAATTCTTCAAACTTCTTGCCAGGATTGATTTCCATCGCGTCAAGATTCTTAACGCCGGTAATTCGTCTCTTGAACTCAGCTACCGGTTCATCGAAACTATCAGATAGAGAGTGGGCCGGATCGGTAGAAAATACCAGCAGCTGTCGTCGCCGTTCTTTCCTGGCGAGTGCAAGTGAGAAAGCGGCCGCCGCCGTTGTCTTACCAACGCCTCCCTTACCGCCGAAAATGAAAATACTTTGCGTAGCGAAAGGAAAAGCCTCGGTCAGCTTTGTTTTTTTTAACTCCTTGGTTCGCTGAGTTGCCTTCTTTGGCGCAATTTTCACCTCCGCTCGATCCCAGGTCAGTCCGGCGAACAGCCGCAAAGCCTCAAGACCGCGGACTTCGTCCGGCAGCAATGGCACGAAGTGAGACCTTAGGCGCGGAAACAGTCGCGCGATCTCTTTAAGCCAGGGCTGCTGGCTGATAACGCGAGCCTGGCAATAACGACAATCACCGTGCTGGTGTTCTACGCGATTGACGATCAAATCAGTGACTGGCACACCCTCCCTGAGCAGTAGCGTCAGGTATCGCTCCGTTTCACGCACGCTCATCATTTCTGGAATAGTGACGAGTGTAAAACTGGTTTGGCGCATGTCGTAGAGCATGGTCCGTACCTGCTCGATTCTGTGGCTTAGATCGACGAGGAAGCGATCGACTTCATCCTGACGCACGACCCGCCGCGAGAAATGTGCGACGATGTAACGGTGCTTGTCAGCCATCCGATCGAGGGCGTTAACCATCTGGCTGAACACCTCCGGCAGTCGTAACAAGCGTGAAGTGTGTCCTGAAGGCGCCGTGTCAACGACGATGCGAGAGTAAGTTCCCGCGCGATCCAACTCGCTCAGCTCAAACAGCGCCATCACCTCGTCCATGCCAGGAAGAGAAAGATTCAGCAGCTCGTTAATATCGGTCTCGTCGAGCAGTGTGCCGCGTTCCGCAATTTCGCCGAGCACAGTGCGATGCGCAACACGAAATTTTTCAAGTGCCGCACTCGCATCCATCTCGTATCCGATCAGTTTAGCGCCACGCTGTTGCGTGATTTCTATAAGGCGATCGCCGATCTTTATTCCGAGGCTGTCAGAAAGGGAGTGGGCGGGATCAGTCGAGAACAACAGGATGGATTCATTACGGCTGGCTGACTGGAGGAGACGGAGAGCTGTGGCTGATGCAGCAGTGGTTTTGCCGACGCCGCCTTTGCCACCGAAGAACAAGTAACGTGAGGAAAAAGGATTCTGGGTTTCTGCTGAGCCAGGGGGGCGCACGCTTTTGCCAGCGCGAACAGGAGCCTTCCCGCTCTTTGTTGTCACGCCCTAATCCCTTTCGCCGGGCTCCCAAAAACCGCCTTCGTCCCCTCCAACTTCGATTTCAAATGTTGAGGACTCTGCCGTATGTACCTGGTGAAGCAAGTCGAGTTGCCGGGCCTTTATTGCCCGCAGGCGAGCAAAGAGTTCCGCTTCGCGCACGCGAAATTCGTCTTCCGATACCTCGTCAAGTTCCAAACGCATCTGCAGTTCGAGTAATTGCTCTTTGATGACGGTGTCATCATTCAATTCCTGGTCCGCCAGCTTTTGAATCTGGCCGAGGATAAACTTAAAGCCGTTGATCGGCGCTAGCAGTAGGTCGTCTATGAGCAACATCTATTTGTTAACTTGCTACCGCTTCTGTGGTTCCTTCGCCACGCTCGAGCTTCAGACGAATATGCACAAAATTATAAGGAGGCCACGGGCCCGTGTACTTGAACGCGAGTTTGCCTTCGTATTTGGAAGCAATCTCCTTAACCATCTGGTCAAACTCCACCTCGCGATCGCGTTCTATTAAGAATGCCGCATTCATGATCATTCGATCGCCGATCGGCTTATTCGCGCGGGAGGCTACGGCAGTGTCGCGCAGGAGTGAATAGACTTCACGAATATAAGCATCAGCCTGATCAATGAGCGCCGTTTCAATTAGCCGCCCCAGTTGCATGCGCGCAAAGTAAGTTGAACCAGTGGTGCGGGAAGTGATTTGCTCTTTGAGATGACGAATCTCATCGTCCTTCTCTTCGAGTTCTGCTGTCACCGTGTCGCGATCCCAATTGACCTTTAGCCCAAATTCGACCTTGCCTTCCATCTTCGAGAGGACGTCGCGCAAGGCGTCGTATGTCCCGCGAATTAACTCGACGATGTCCTCTTCCGTGCGGAACAAGGCACCAAAAGCCATGGGCAACACGGTAAACTCTCGCATCACGGTTTCGTTCACCTGTTCGTGGGCAAAAACATTTTCTCGCGTTGGGTCATAGACCACTAGCGGTGTATTTGACACGACGGCGGCCAGGCCTTTGTGGCTGATAGTATGCACGTCGTCACCTCGGCCACCGATACCCATCGGACCGAACGACCGAGGTTCGGCGGTCTCAATAATGCAATAGACGTACTTGCCTTCCGGCACAGTTTCAACTGCGGTTGATTCCGTTTCACGAGTCATTGGAATAAGTCCGAATCCGGGGCCTGCAGTCTGCCGATCTGGTTGAGGCCCCAATGTTGAGATGGGATCAGTTTATAAGAAGAACATTCTGATTTGCGACATCCGGGAAGTATCCCCAAGGATGCATGATAGTCAGTTGCACCCTTCTCATCAAGTCTTTGTTCCAGGCTCATGCAGCTGTCAGGGACGCCAGGCAAGTCACTTAGTGACTGAAACACCTGGTCCAATCGTTTGTAAAACCTGTTGAAGTAAGAGGCTGGGCGCTTTGTCTGGCGGGTAACGGTGCCCGGTGCTTCCTATTTATCCGGCTTTGACCGGAATTCAAACACAACTGCTACCCTGGAGTTCAAACCGAACTATTGTAATGCAGAGGAAGCAAATTTGAAGCGGACCAAGATCGCAGACTTACAGCGATCTGTCTGCAATTTACCGCGAACTTTGCGGTCGCTGTCCAACCAATGCGAAATGATGCGACTTGGCATGGACGTTGCTCTTTCGAGAGTGCAGGCTTGAATGTGGTAAGCGCGTTTCGCGAAATTTCCAGATCCATACTTTCAAAAGGAGACTTGATATGTTGTGGACAATTTTAGTGATTTTGCTCGTACTGTGGTTAGTCGGTTTACTTGCCCATGTTGGCGGCGGTCTGATCCACTTGCTATTGGTAATCGCCGCAATTGTGCTGATTATTAATCTTCTTACGGGCCGGAGGGCAGTCTAGGCAGTAACTTCGGACGGTGCGATAGGCTTTCAACTCTCTATCCTCAATAAAGGCGTCTGCCTCCTCAAAGAGAGGTAGCGCTGTAACTTCGGCGTAAGGTTTGGGCGAATGAGGCGGAGATTGAATACCGGTCGAGCGCCCGATCGGTTAAGGCGCCCTGGTGGAAACGCCAGAGCATCGTCCACAACGAGCGGCGCCTCGTCAGCGATGAAGGGGCGCTGCTTCTTGCGGGTGTCCTTCCTCTGAAGGGGTGGATAGGTGCATCAAACCGGCGCGTGCAGTTTGGCCTCTATGGCTCGGTACCTTTTTTTTGCGAGCGACAATCTCACCAACTGCTTCCCTGGTTAGCTTGAAGATGGCACCTCGATTTTGGTTTAGGACCTTCAACCAGGAACTCCATCGCATCTGTGGGAAGTAAATACCGCGAAACCCCACCCTCATAATGAAGTGATAGATCTTCCAGCCGACCGACTTATCACTCATCGCCTCCATAGTTTCGGCGTTTCGTTTCGCACTGTAGGAGGCTTCCCAAGCGTGCTCGAGTTCCACCTGGGCTTGCGCAATCGACATCTTGAGTGGCGTATGCGCCATCTGGTAAGGAGCAAAATCCAGCCAGTGCGTTGGGCGAGTAAGTCTACCTTCCTTTTTCAAACGATCATAGAGCGGAGTCGCTGGAAACGGTGTCAGTTGTCCGAAAACCGGTAAACCCGGAGGCCAACTTCTGATCTGCTCTAACGTGCGTTCGGCGACCCCAGGCGTGTCGTTGTCCATGCCAAAAATAAATGAGGTAATCGCAAAGAGGTCCCGGTCCGCCAATCGATTTAGCACGGCCGCATATTCGTGGGGCTTATTAAAGCTCTTGTTGACATCCGCAAGATTCGCCGGGTCTATCGACTCCATCCCAATAAAAACGAGCATCCCACCCGCTTCCGCAATCAAATCGACGAGTTCTTCATCACGCAGCAAGTTCGCACTAATCTGTGCGGTCCACGGTAGCTGTGCACCGGCAGCGATGATGTCGCGTAATAGCGATTTGGTGCGCTTGATGTTGATGGCAAAGTTGTCGTCAACAAAAAAGACGGCGATCTGTCCGCCTTCACTTTTGGCTCGCGCTTTCAATCTCAACATCTCATCGACGATGCTGAGGTTCGAGCGAAACCGAACAGAATCTCCAAAGAAACCGGTCACGGTACAAAACTCGCAGCCGTAAGGACAACCGCGGCCCGATTCAATTGGAATAATCCGAAAGGTTCCCCAGCCGGGTCCTACGCGCGTAAGTAAAGGACGCATCAAGCCCGGAACTACATTGAACTGTTTGAGGTCCAGAGAATCCCAGGGAATTGTCGGATAATTTCCCAGACAAGGTTTACGCTCTTTGCCTGCGTCATCAACCGGTGCGTAAACTTGTTTCAATTCGCCGCGGGCAGCATCTTCAACGATTTGAGGCCAGGTCTCGTCGGCTTCGCCGAGCGCTATCGCGTCAGAATGAGTAAGCGCTTCATCAGGTACCTCCGTAACATGGGGTCCGCCCATAACTACCTTGATGCCGGCGGCACGCATGGCGTCAGCCACACCATACGCCTTCGCAATCATCCTGGTCATCGCGCCGATTCCCACTAGACCGATGTCTTCCCGGCGGACAAAGTCCACCAGCTCCTCATTACTCATCGCCTTCGCATTCCCGTCAACCAGAAAGACTTCGTGTCCTGATGGCGTAAGCGTTTGCAACAGAAACATCCACAGGTGAGGCATGAAGTTGCGAGTCACACCATTATCAGGATTGTAAAGAAGAATTCGCATTACTTGTTTTCCACCACTCGTAGCCGTTAAAGGGAAGCGACGAAATCGGGCGAACGTGTCGCGGAGGGGAATTGTGTAAACATTAAATGACAATGATTGCCGACGTGAGGGCAGACTATAACAGATATGTCTGATTCCGTACACAAGGACATAAAAACCCTTGGTTTTTCGGGCCAAATGCTTTCTTCATTTGGAAATTGGATCGCTCCTGCCGCACCGTTGCATACGACTGCAATTAACAGCTTAACAACTCGACCCAGATCGAAACGGGGATTTCTAGTCAAACCCATTCTCATTCAAATCGAGGCCTGCCGAAAACCAGCGATCCACTTGGCCGGTGTGGATATGTTTATATTGTCCGAATCTTTTTCGAAAAACGTTGGCACCCTGCTTGCGACGCTAAGGAAGTGTTGTGATGTCAGTACTGCGGTGCTCTGGAACTAAACAACCTCGAGGTATTCCTGTACAGGAAACCTACACACGAGGGGAGAAATGGAATGCCTGATAACGCTACTCAGCTGTACTCCCTGGCGGATTGTGCTCCGCGGGACTGCGCCTTCGTAGTTCTTGAAGATAATCGTTCAGAATGCGCGCATGACAAATCAAACACATCTGTCCCGGTGTTGCGGCATAGCTAATAAGTGTGCCACACGAGGAACAAACAACCTCGAACGACTGCGACTTGGTATTGTCCATTGCCGGCGACCCGGAATCAATCTTACTCTTCCTCATTAGAAACTAAACCCATGATTTTTTTTGTCCCAAAGATGACCGTTCACTACGCGACCCCGATGCTGCAAACAATTTCCGTTCCGAGTCAGTGAACTCACTCAAAACCTCATGACACACATTGAACGGCTGCAAAGGAATGGAATCCGTCGACTAGGAACAAGCAAGAGCGGATTTCGTTATGAACAGGCAGAGGGTAGGAAAGTGTCTCGAGCGGATCGCAAGAGAATAGAGTTGCTGAGGATTCCACCCGCGTGGACTAATGTGGCGATCAACTCAGCGGCTAAGGGAAGGTTGCAGGCAGTCGGTCAGGATGCCGCGGGGCGGTGGCAATATCTCTATCATCAAAATCACACCCGGTCGCGGGACGCTCGCAAGTTTCAGCGTCTGATCAAGTTCGCTCAGGCTCTTCCGGCGATGCGGACCACGATTGCTAAGCACTTGAGACAACCCGATCTGGGACGTGAACGCGTCCTTGCCTGCGTTCTGCGAATCCTCTCGTCGTGTTTCCTGCGCTCAGGAAGCGAGGTCTATGCGAGTGAGAATGGTAGTTACGGCCTCGCCACTCTCCGGCGGAAACACGTGAAGGTAAAAGGCGACGTGGTCGAGTTTGATTTTCCTGGTAAGTCGGGGGTGCGGCAAACTCAAGAGATACGCGATCGGCAGGTTGCAAAAGTAGTGCGAGGCATTCTCAAAGAACCAGGCTTTGAAGTTTTCAAATACAAGAACGAGTCGGGCCAGTTTGTCGACCTGAAGAGCCGGCACATCAATGAATACATCAAGGAGGTCATGAGCGGGTCTTTTAGCGCCAAGGACTTTCGCACCTGGGCTGGCACACTCGTCTGCGCTTGCGCTTTGGCTCGCGCCGGAAGTGAAAATGGTGAGAAGAAGGCGGATCGCAAAAAGAAGATCATAGCGGCCATCAAAGAGACCGCTCAAACGCTTGGCAATACGCCCGCCGTTTGTCGCGGTTCTTACATCTGCCCCGAAATCCTCATTGGCTTCGAAAGTGGAAAGATAATTGATAGCAATCTTGAGCGGTTGCAAGATCTCGTTTCCTACCGGGGTCGAAAGCTTCACCCAACAGAAAAATCTCTGCTCAACTTCTTAAAACGGAACGCGACGAAATAGAGGTTTCGGAAAAAGCCCGGAAGTGTGGCTCACTTATATTGCACTCTTCTCGAGCACGATTTTACGAGCACTCCTATTCACCGGCTGCGCTGATTGTAAAGGCGAGTCATCATCAACCTCACAGGGCACAGCCCCAGTGATGCAGGCCGAACCCGGCGGGGCAAAAGCCGCCGCCTCACATCAGGCGGCGAAGCCATAACATCGAGGCTTGTTCCAAGAAGAAAAGAATCTCACTTATCCGACTACCAACTCACCACCAGTTCTTCAGAGTCTTGCCACACAGGAAGATTCTGCCTTATAGAACCGCGCTGTAGTTTGTCGGCCGCGCCCAGCAATTTGCCAGCGCCCAGAACAACGGTCGTTATAGGATCTTTCGGCATATTGACTCTCAGTTTGAGCTCACTTTGCAGACGCTGCGTCATTCCTTTTAGCAACGCACCGCCGCCGGTGAGAATGATTCCTGAGTAATAAATGTCGGCAACTGCCTCAGGCTGCGCTTCCTCAATCAACCGGCGAACGCCCGCCACAATCTCTCCCAGAATGGGTTCGAGCGCTTCGCGGACCTCCTC
>Ga0070699_100001499_pt1 | contig 21387 bp, 16 predicted proteins | sample KBSK1503metaG_FD_65473 | JGI IMG/M metagenome (GOLD analysis project Ga0070699, IMG submission 65473) | Corn, switchgrass and miscanthus rhizosphere microbial communities from Kellogg Biological Station, Michigan, USA - KBS K1-50-3 metaG | ecosystem: Host-associated > Plants > Roots >...
GATTCAGGGGTTGCCGAGGTCCTGCAGATTGGCGGGAGAGAAGACAAACTGGGCGAAGTTCTCGATCATCTTTTCTATCACGCCTGGCAGCGCGGCGCCGTGGCAGCCACCGGTCCGATGGATCCCAGCCTCTGCGGCCCGCTCTCACAAAGTCATTGCATGTTCCATCGACCCGACAACTGCTGGATGCTGGTGCACTCGCACGATCCGCAGATCCTCAATGCGCTGCATGCCGGTGACGCCTTTCTGAGTAGATTGGAAGGCGAATGGTGGATTGCCGCCTGATCGCTGAAATCGGAGATCGACAATGAATCTGGAGACCGTCAAGGGGAACATCAAGAATTTCGGGATCTCGAAGGCGCTGGCGGATGTCGGCATGCGGGCTGCGAATCGCGTCGTCCCTTTCAAGGTCCTGAAAGGCATTTGCATCGAGACCGTCGATCCGGCCTTCCTCGAATGCCACCCAAGGTATGGCGGCCTGTTTCTCGACGAGACCATGCTGCGGCAGTTGTCCGGTGATCCGAAGAACGAGCTCACGCCGAAGTTTCTCGATGAAGCGCTCGCGAAAGGTGACGCATGCTACGGCTTCGTGGCCGGATCGGAGCTGGCGGCGTACGGCTGGTATTCGAGCAAGCCGACGGACCTCGAGCTACCGGGCCTGCAACTTTTTTTCAGCGATCGATACGTCTACATGTACAAGGGATTCACCGCACCGAATCATCGCGGCCAGCGGCTGCATGCAGTCGGGATGACGCGCGCTCTTCAGGCCTATATCAACCGCGGCTATCGAGGCATCGTCTCTTACGTTGAATGGAACAACTTCAGCTCGCTGAAATCGTGTTATCGGATGGGTTACCGCGACTTCGGCAACATCGCCATCGCCGGCGTCGGAGATCACTACGTTCTCCACCATGACGCCGGGTGCCGCCAATACGGGTTTCGTCTCCGGCGCACATCGCCCAATCATTGACCAGGATCCATTGTGACTAGCGCGACCCTAGAGCTCATGCAGGCGTCGGAGCCTGAGTTCACGATTGAAATTGTCGAGAACCCAGCCGACTTCGCGGCCATGCGGGATGAGTGGAGCAAACTGCTAGCGGCCAGCAGATCCGATTCGCTCTTTCTGACCTGGGAATGGCTGCACACCTGGTGGTCGCACTTCGGCGACGGAAAGCGTTTGTTTCTGGTCACGGTCCGATCGGGTGAAGATCTGGTCGCGATCGCGCCGCTGATCATGACACGAGCATGGGCCGGCCCTTTCGCGGTTCCTGTGCTGGAGTTCGCAGGCACGGGCACAATCGGATCGGACTATCTCGACTTCATCATCGACTCCGCATGCGAGGCAGCAGCGCTGGAGGCACTCTCCGATTTCCTTGCTGACACGGGCTTCAGCATACGGCTGCAGCGCATGAAGAAGGCGTCAGCCGCGGCGATCGCCTTGAGCCAAAGGCTCGCTGACCGCGGGTGGGAATGTCTCGAAGTCGAAACCGATGTCTGCCCCTACATCGATCTCTCGGTTGGTTCGTGGGAGGCGTATCTCAGCAGTCTCGGCTCCAGACACCGGTACAACTTCAAGCGACGCCTGCGGTTTCTCGACAAGAATCACACGCTGCGGCTGGAGTATGTCGAGTCCGAGTCCGAGCGGTGCGAGGCGCTCACACAATTGGTGAACTTGCATCTGCGTCGCTGGCAGAGTCGCGGCGGTTCGGATGCCTTCAACGACCTGCGGGCGCTGGCCTTTCACGACGAGCTGAGCCGGCTGGCTCGCGAACGCGGCTGGCTTCGCCTCTGCGTCCTGGAGCTCGATGGTCGAGCGGCGGCCGCGTTCTATGGATTCCGCTACGGCCGCACCTTTCATTTTTATCAGTCCGGCTTCGATCAGGCCTTCAGCCGCCACAGCGTCGGGCTCGTCACGCTGGGCCTGACGATCAAGAACGCCATCGAAGAAGGGGGCGTTGAATACGATCTGCTGCACGGTAGCGAGGGCTACAAGTTCTTGTGGGCGACACAAGCCCGCCCCCTGGTTCGGATCGAGCTCTATCCGCCCGGACGATTGGGTCGGATGCATCGAAACACTGCGCGCATGACCACAGCCGCAAAGAAGCTTGCCAGGCGCGTTCTCCAGGCACCAATCCGCTCTGTAGCCATGACTCGGGAGTGACATCGTGATCCGCACCCTCGTGAAAAATGCCACTGCCTGCGCCGTTTCGTGGACAGGACTCGATGCCGTGGCACGCGCGCGCTTGCATCGCGATCTTCCGCTCATCGTTGCGTATCACCGCGTCGTCGAGCGGCTGAATGCGGGCGACGGCTTCGCCCTTCCTGCTATGGAGATAAGCACGACAATGCTCGAGCGGCACCTCGATTGGCTGGGGCGGCACTTTCGGGTCGTGTCACTCGATGCCCTGGAGACGGAGCTCGAGAAGAAGTCGGAATCACGGCCACTGGCTGCCGTGACCTTCGATGACGGTTACCGCGATGTCTACGATCATGCCTTTCCGCTGCTGCGGCGCAAAGGCATTCCGGCGGGGATCTTCGTAATCACCGACTTGCTCGGGTCGAGCCAGTTGCCGATGCACGAGCGGCTGCACGCGCTGCTGGTTGGAGCCTCGCGGCAGCGGGCGTCCTTCCCGGACGCTCTGGCTGACGTACTGCAGGATCGCAAGATCGGACCGGATCCTTTCTCGGTCACGCGATTTCTCCTCGAGCACTTAACTCAGGCCGATGTGCAGCGCCTCATCGATGATCTCGAAGGCTCAACCGATATCGGCGAAACGTGGCGGCAGCCACTCCAGCCGTTGAGCTGGGAAATGGTCGACGCAATGCGCGACGGCGGCATGACCATCGGCTCGCATACCCAAAGTCATCCCTTCCTGACCAATGAGAAAAAGGAGTGCATAGCGGAGGAGGTGGAGTCCTCCCGCCGCGAACTGGAGAGCAGACTGGGCGTCGAGGTTCGGTGCTTCGCCTATCCCGGCGGGGCCTTCAACTCTAACGTCATTGATGCAGTGGCGGCCGCCGGTTACCGCTTCGCGTTCACGATCTGCAGACATCGCGATCCACGACGTCCAATGCTCACTATTCCCCGCACCTCGCTCTGGGAGCGATCGTGCCTGGATCCCTTCGATCGATTCTCACCCGCCATCATGAATGGTCAGGCTGGCGGCGCGTTCAACCTGATTTCGAAGTGTACGCAAACCCACGGGTAGTCGAATTCCCATGTGCGGCATTGCAGGAATCATGAGTCTCGACGGCCGGCCGGCCGCCGTCGAAGACGTCCAGAAAATGTGTGCCGCCATGGTTCACCGCGGACCCGACGACTCCGGCTTCTTTCGCGGCACAGGCGTCGCTCTCGGCATGCGCCGGCTGAGCATCATCGATCTCGCGACCGGCGACCAACCGGTGCATAACGAAGACAGCTCGGTGTGGACAGTTTTCAACGGCGAGATCTACAACTTCGCCGAGCTGCGCGAGCACCTCGAGCGGCGCGGCCACACTTTCTACACAGCCGGCGACACCGAGACGATCGTCCACGCCTACGAGGAGTCCGGCTCTCGCTGCGTTGAGCAACTTCGCGGCATGTTCGGTCTGGCGATTTGGGACGAGCACCGCCGCGAGCTCGTGCTGGCGCGGGATCGCGTGGGAATCAAGCCGCTGTATTGGGCCGAGGTTGACGGGCAGTTGCTCTTCGCTTCGGAGGTGAAAGCACTGCTCCAGCTTCCGGCCGTCACGCGCGACATCAATTGGCGCGCAGTGGACCATCTCTTCGCCTATCTCACCACACCACCGTCGGAAAGCATTGTCCGCGGCATCCGGAAACTCGAGCCCGGCCATCGGCTCGTCGCATCGGCCGAGCGCGGTGTACACGTTGAACGCTATTGGGACGTGCGGTTCGAACCGGACCACGGTCGCGACGAGTCATATTTCGTCACCCGGCTCGCCGAGCTTCTGGAGGAAAGCGTGCGGCTGCACCTCGTGAGCGACGTTGCGCTTGGTGCGTTCCTCAGCGGCGGCATCGACTCGAGCACGGTCGTAGCCACCATGGCGCGGCTCAGCCCTCGGCCGGTAAAGACGTTCTCCATCGGATTCAAGGAGTCGACACATAACGAGCTGGATTCGGCGCGGCTCGTGGCGCAGCGCTTTGGGACCGAGCACCATGAGTTGGTCCTCGAGCCCGACGTCATCGAGGTCGTCCACGATCTGGCGTGGTATCTCGACGAGCCGCTCGGCGATCCTTCGGCGATTCCGACCTACATGGTCTCGAAGCTCGCGGCCGAGCATGTGAAAGTTGCGCTGTCGGGGGATGGAGGCGACGAGCTGTTCGCCGGCTACGACAAGTATCTCGTCGAGCAGCGTGAGCGGCGGCTCAGGACACCACCGGCACTCGCCCGCCGGGCCCTCGGCGCGGCGGGACGAGTGATGCCTGCCGGCACGCCCGGCCGGAACTTCGCGCGCCACTTCGCGCTGAGGGGGACGGAGCGCTACCTCGACGCATCGACCCTCTTCAGGCTTGAGGACCGGCGCGAACTCTTCCGCTCGGAAGCTGCCGAGCTGATGACGGAAGACGATGAGGCCTCGCGCGATGCGCTGGCGTGCCTCGCCGCGGGCGACGGCGATTGGCTCGCACAGCTCCAATACTTCGATCTAAAGAGATACATCCCGCTCGACATTCTGACCAAAGTCGACAGGATGAGCATGGCGCATTCGCTCGAAGCACGCGTTCCGCTGCTCGATCACAAAGTCATCGAATTCGCAGCGACGATTCCACCCGAGTTGAGACTGCGCAACGGCACGACCAAGTACATCCTCAAGCGCGCCATGGCCAACCTCCTGCCCGCGGCGCTGCTCGACCGGCCGAAGCAGGGTTTCGCGATTCCGCTCGGCACGTGGTTCCGCGGCCAGCTCGACGACTTCGTGCGCGAGCTTCTTCTGGCTGATACGGCCAGGCGACGCGGCATCTTCAATCCCGCCGCCATCGAGCGGCTGCTTCGCCTGCACGCGCGCGGTCGACCACTCGACTTCCAACTCTGGACACTCATTTCCTTCGAGCTATGGTGCCGGGCTTTCCTCGACACGCGCGCACCCTTGCGCGTCAGCGCGCCGATCGAGGATCGCCCGATGGTCGTCGCAGGAGCAGTGGCATGACGACCGCAAAACTGCGATTGGTCGTATTCACTGGCGGTCCGTTGGCCCCGATCAATCGAGTCTTCTTGGAGCGTCTGGCGAACGATCCACTCTTCGATCTCGCCGCGATCGTCGTCGACGAGTACCGCCGGCCGCTAAAGCCGTTGCTCACCCGCATCGAGCGCGCACTCCGCGAAGACGGCCCTGCATGGCTGGCATTCAAACTCGGATCGAAGCTCCGCTCGATCAGTGATCGAGCCACGCTTCGGATCGCCGCGTTGGCACACGGACGCCCCCACTCCGAGGAATCGTACGAGACGCTCGAAGCGCGTACCGGCGTGAGGATCCACCGGGTTGCCGACATACATGATGCTGAGAGTCTTGAGCTGATCCGGTCGCTTTCGCCCAAGCTCGGGGTGATCGTGGGAGGCCGAATTCTGCGCGACTCGGTCATCACGATTCCCACGCACGGCACCTTGAACATCCACAAACGCAAGGTTCCCGACTACCGCGGCGGCGGCCCGGTCGGCTACTGGGAGCTTCTCGCTGGAGAGCGTTTCATCGGCGTAACCATTCACTATGCAGCCACCGACGTCGATGCCGGCCCGGTACTCGCGGAGGTGACCATTCCGATCGAAGAATGCGACACCCTGGAAAGCCTCCAGTTGAAGGCTGATCTCCGAGGCGCACAGCTTTACCATGAGACACTCCGACGCTTCGCCGAGGGTTATCGCGAGGGCGTTCCTCAGGATTTGTCGCGCGGCACGACGTATCGAGCACCGAGCGAGTTCAAAGTCTGGCAGCTGCGCCGGCGGCTCGAGAGACGCGCGGCGCGAACGATGGAGGTCCTGCGCGCGCGTCCCTCGCGTCTGGTCAGGATGCGGGTGCTCGCGCAGTACGCCGTGGTACTCCCCCGCCTCCTTGCCGTCCGACGTCGCCTCGTTCGGGAGCAACGTGCACCAATCAACATCCTCTTTTATCACCTCGTTGCGGATCGACCGCTCAACCACATGTCCCTGCCTCTGCCGGTGTTCGTCCAGCAGATGGAATTCCTGTGGCGGTATTACACGGTGTTGTCGTTAGACGAGGCGGTCGAGCGGCTTCGCTCCGGCAAGAACGATCAGATTGCGGCTTCGATCACTTTCGATGATGGGTACCGCGATAACGCGTGGGCCATCGAGTACCTGCGCTACTTCGGGATTCCCGCCACGTTCTTCGTGTCGATCGGCCACGTCCGAGACGGCAGTGTGTTCGAGCACGACCGGCAGAAGGGCTTCGAAGAAGCTCGCCCGATGTCGGAGGATGACCTTCGCAGCCTGGCCGGCGATGGCTTCGTCATCGGATCCCACGGCGTGCATCACGAGGATTTCGGCTCGCTCGAACCTGCCACTGCAGAGCAGATCCTCCGCGAAAGCCGAGAGTTGATTCAGGAGATATGCGGTAAGGCTCCCGGACACTTCTCATTCCCGAAGGGACAGCGCGGGACAAACATCACCGAGGCGAGCTTCGCCCTGGCGCTGAAATACTTTCCCTACGTGTACTCCGCATACAGTGGCTACTGCTTTCCACAGAATGGCCGCCGCCACTTTCTCCGAACAGGTAACCCACCAGATGTCAGCGGGCTCGCAATGTTGATGAGCGGCTACACGGGACTTCGGCGATGTCTCGCCGGAAATGCCTGGGGCCTCAAGACAGAAGAGCTCGATCCATGCTCGGGGACGGCCGATCGTCAAGCACCGGCTCTTCGTCCGGTCTAACAAGATTTTCCACACAACAAAACCTCCCCAAGAAAGGAGTATCTAATGAATAAACGTTTGAAATGGGGAATCGTGCCCACAATTCTTGGTCTGGTGCTCTCTGCAAAATTATCGGCTCAGACTTTCGTGGACTTCGAAGCGGTCGGCTCCGGGGGAGTCGAGACCAACTGCAAGCACATCGTGCAGCCAGGTTGCACCGCCAGAGGTACCGGTCTTGTCGGCGGAACGCCCATCACCGCTGCAAGCTCGATCGAATTGCGCACTGATACCGGCAGCCCGACCTCGACCAACGGCCCCGCGCTGGGGATCTGCGTTCCAGCATCGGGCGCTGGCCTGATCACCGAAACCGGCGGTTCCACCCTTAGCTTCAATACTGCCGGCACGCTTTGCGAGGAGGATGCGCCCAGCACGCCGTATCACTTCAAGGGCAGCTACCGTATCACTGGCGGCACGGGCCGCTTCGCGAACGCGACAGGCGCCGGCAATGTCACCGCCGCTTATGGGCGCGAAGGAACGTTCACGCGCGGGGGCGGCAACGCTGTCTTTTTCATCCGAGGATCCATTTCGTACTGACTAACTCGATTAAGAGGAGGACAAATCATGAAATCACAATGGACTGGGAGTCTCACGCTCTTGATCGCGCTGATGCTGGCGTTTCCGGCAGTTGTCAGCGCGCAAACAGATTTACATGTCACCGGTTCCGGATCAGTGGATACGAGCTGTCTTGTCACGCTGACCGAGAACTGCACGATCACGGCGACCGGCTCAATGAGCGGCGCCGGAATCAACCCCGGCACTTTCACTTTGCGCATCGACACGGGCAGTCCGCACACGCTCAACGGCTATCCCGGCTGGCCGAGCCAGGGATTCTGTATCCCTGCAAGCATGCAGGGAACACTGGCGGAAACTGGCGGCGACACGCTCCAATTCAATCACGTCGGTTTGGTCTGTGAAGAGGGCATGCCGGGATCGGACTATCAGTATAACGGGACATTCCGCATCACCGGCGGTACTGGACGATTCAGCACTGCCACGGGTACGGGCAATATCGTCGGTACCTTTACACGCGATGCAGCAAACAGAGCCCTTCTCGACATCCGCGGAGCCATTCAGTAGCCATTCAATGCATCCCTCCATCGCTGTCGTTGCCCCCACTCTCGAGATCCTCGGCGGGCAGGGGATTCAAGCGCGCGCTTTGTTGGACGCGTTAGGGCGGGACGGTCACCTGGTGACCCTCGTTCCGATCAACCCGCGCTTCCCTTCCTGGCTGGAATGGCTACGCGGGATTCCTTATCTACGCACTATGTTCAACGAAGCGCTGTACGTCTCTCGCCTGGGGCAGCTTCGCCAGGCGGATGTGGTCCACGTCTTCTCCGCGTCGTACTGGTCATTTCTGCTGGCGCCGATACCCGCGATCGTGGCGGCGAAATTGTTGCGCAAGCCGGTCATTCTCCATTATCACAGCGGCGAAGCCGCGGACCATCTCGCCCGGTGGAGTCCCGTCATCGCACCTTTCCTGCGGCAGGTCGACGAGATTGTCGTTCCGTCTTTCTATCTGCAACGCGTATTTGCAACACACGGGTATCGCGCGCGTGTGATTCCGAATGTGATCGACACGTCGCGGTTTCACTATCGAGAGCGAGCGACATTGCGCCCGCATTTACTGTCAGTACGAAATCTGGAGCGTCATTACGGAGTCGATCGCACCATCCTTGCCTTTGCACGGATCAAGGAGCGATTTCCGGAGGCCACGCTGACGATTGCCGGCTATGGCAACCAGGAGCTCGAGTTGCGGCGGCTGGTCAAACGACTCGGCGTAGCTGGTATCCAGTTTGTCGGCCGCGTCGAACCAGCCTCGCTGCCGGCGATCTACGACGGCGCTGACGTCTTCGTGAACGCGTCGTCGATCGACAACCAGCCGGTTTCAATTCTCGAAGCCTTTGCTTCCGGGCTGCCGGTGGTCTCCACTCCCACCGGCGACATCGCGGCAATGCTTCGCGATGGCGAAGCGGGACTGCTGGTCGATCCCGAAAATCCAGATTCCATGGCCGAGGCGGTCACTCGGCTCCTTGAAGAGCCGGGGCTTTCGTTGCGTATCACGAGACGTGCACTCGAAGAAGTGGCGCGATACACCTGGCCGCGGAATCGCGAGCAATGGTCTGCACTTTACGCCGAAGTCCTCACGCCGATAGCGGACCAGCGGCCGGAAGAAGCTCCTGCTCGGACCTCACCTTCTCATGTCTGATCCGACTCTCAGAAAACAATCGCTGGCTACCGACGCCTCCTGGCTGACGCTCGCCAAGACTCTGGCCTTCGGCGTCACGATCATCGTGCCGCTGGTCATGGTCCGTCATCTCAGTCAGCAGGACTTCGGTGTCTATCGCCAGCTCTCTCTGCTCATTAGCACCGCGATCATCGTGCTGCCCTTTGGCTTCGCGATGAGCGCGTTTTACTTCTTACCGCGGGCCGTGGACCGTCGAAACACCGTGGCGCTGAACATCCTTGTCGTCTACACAACTATCTCCGCGATTGCCTCCGGCGCTCTTCTCGTTCGACCAGATGCCCTTGCGGCGATCTTCCATGATCCCAGCCTCGTCCCCTATGGACGTTTGGTCGCTGGAATTGTCTTCTTCACAGTGGCCTCCTCGTTCGTCGACATGCTCGCGCTGGCCAATGGCGATCTCAAGAGCGCGACGACGTTTGTGGTTTTGTCGAATCTCTCAAAGGCTGCTCTGCTCTCCGGCGCCGCGATTTTCTTTGCTTCGGTGCGGGCGATCCTGTTCGCGAGCATGATGTATGGTCTTTTCCAGGTGGTCCTTCTGTTTGCTTACCTCAGACATGGATTCGGTTCCTTTCTTGGACGCGTCGATGCCAAATTATTGCGTCAGCAGGTCGGGTATGCATTGCCGCTGGGATTGGCGGCGTGGTTGTACTGGCTGCAGACAGAGGCTCACCACTATTTTGTGGCGCGGACTTTCGGTGCGGCCACCTACGCGATTTACGCGATCGGCTGCGTAGCCCTTCCGTTGACATCGATATTCGGTGAGTCGATGGCCTACGTGGTCATTCGTCACGTCAGCGAGCTGCATAGTCAGAATCGGCGCCAAGAAGTCGTCGTCTTGCTCAGCCAGGCCGTGCGCAACCTAGCCGCGTTCTATCTTCCGTTGTATGCCCTGCTGCTGTTAATCGGCCGCGATCTGATCGCTGTGGTCTATACGCCGAGGTTCATCGGCAGTTGGCCGATCTTCGCCATCAATCTGACTCTGATGCCGTTGTCGATTGTGGCCATCGTCAACGACGCGGTCATCCGCTCCTACAGCCGATGCCGGCCTTTTCTTGTGGTCGTGCGCTTGGCTCTCGTGCCGGTGCTGCTCGCGACGCTGTGGTACGTGACGCCACGGTACGGCCCGATTGCCACCATCTCGACAGTCGTCGCTGCGAACGCTCTCGAACGTCTGATCGTTGCCGGACGGACCGCCAAAGTTTTGGAACTTCGATGGCGCGACGCGGCGCTGTTGAAGGGCGTCATCGGAATCATGGGCACGGTGCTTCTCGCCGGCGTGGCGACTGTGATCGCACGGATTACCTCTGTACAGACTCAACACTGGAAGGCCCTGGCCCTCTCTGTTGTGGTATTTGCGACGGTTTACGTCGCTGCGAATGTCGTCCGCATTGTCGCCATCGGCGAACAGGCGATTGCCGAGTGGCCGTTCACCATTCTGCCGGACTCGGCGCGTCAGTTCCTTGCTGACCTGCTCGCACGAACCCGCCGTACCGGCGATCCGCAGGAAGTCGGAGAGAAGGCTGCCTGACCATGGAATCGTCGGAGCACAGCATCAGTGGATCGCGAAGGACGCTGGCCCGCCTGTCACGGATGGGATTACGCGAACTCGCGTGTCGGGGGCGGCAGGAAGCGTACAAGTGGATCGAACGCGTGCAGGCATCGGATACGCGCAGTGCAACTGCCGGAGATCTGTCCGAGCAATGCCTCCATCGATTCCTTCGCAACGCCGAGGCGCAATTCTTCGAAGGACTGTTCGACAAGCGAGTCCCCGCCGCGCTTGGAATTGCTGCCCCGCGCCATTGTCAGGAGCTGGTCGCCTCCGCGGATGAAATCTGTCAGGGACGTGTCGATCTCCTTGGATACCGCAACCTCGACTTCGGAGATCCGCCCAACTGGCATCTCGATCCGACCTCCGATCGTCAAGCGCCGTTGCGTCATTGGTCGCTGTTCGATCCACTGGACCACGAAACGGTCGGCGACAGCAAAGTGGTCTGGGAATTCAATCGCCACCAGTGGCTCGTCCAACTCGGCCAGGCCTATCGGTTGACGGGCGAGGAGCGATATGCAGAGCGTCTCGCTCGGCATCTGCGAAGCTGGTTCGAGGCAAATCCCAGGGGCATGGGCATCAACTGGACGAGCAGCCTCGAAGCGGGCTTGCGGATTATCGCCTGGTGCTGGGCCATTCTCTTCATCCGTGACTCCGAGGCCCTCGATGCGTCGCTCTTCAGCGAGCTGCTCGTATCCATCCGGTCCCATGCCAGGCACATCGAGCGCTATCTCTCCTATTACTTCTCGCCTAACACGCATTTGACCGGCGAAGCTCTCGGGTTGCTTTACGCCGGCGTGGTATTCCCGGAATTGAAGCATGCAGAACGCTGGCGGTCGCTTGCCACGCGCATTCTGATCGGGGAGATCGAACGGCAAGTCCTCCCCGACGGCGTCTACTTCGAACGGTCGACCTGCTACCAGCGCTACACAGCGGACACGTACCTGCACCTCCTCATTCTCGCTTCGCGAAATGGACTGGAGTTGCCGGCCGAAGTCACCCAGCGACTCCGCGGAATGCTCGATGCTCTTGTGACGCTGCGCCAGCCCGATGGTTCGATGCCCAGCATCGGCGATGCGGACGGGGGCTCGCTGCTGCCGCTGAGCACACCTCGACCCAACGATTTCCGCCCGATGTTTTCAACGGCAGCGGTGCTCTTCGAGGAGCCAGCATACGCGTGGGCGGCGGGCGAACTGGCGCCCGACACGCTGTGGCTTTTCGGCACTGCGGCAATAAGGATTTTCGAGTCCATCGATGCGGCGCCGCCAACTTCTCCCAAATGCCGCGTTTTTCCCGACGGAGGCTTCGCCGTCATGCGGAACGGATGGGATCGGGAGAGCCACTCTCTGATTTTCGATACCGGACCACTCGGTTGTGACATAAGCAGCGGTCACGGACATGCCGATTTGCTGAGTATCCAGTGCTCTCTGTTCGGCCAACCGTATCTGGTCGACGCGGGGACCTGCTGCTATACCGCCAGCCAGGAGCTTCGCGATTTTTTCCGCGGCACTGCGGCCCACAGCACCGTCATGATCGATGGTAAGAGTCAGGCGCAGCCGACCGGACCGTTTGCCTGGCAGAGTCTGTCAGCCGCGCAAATGCATCGATGGATCTCGAACGAGGCTCTGACTCTTGCTGATGCCGAACATACCGGCTACCGCGCGCTTCCCGATCCCGTGACGCATCGCCGACGCGTCATCTTCGTCGAACAAAGTTACTGGATTGTGATCGACGATCTGACCGGCGCCGAGAGTCACAGCATCGACGTCCGTTTTCAGTTTGGGCCGATCCAGGTCAGGCTCGACGCCGACGGATGGGCACGCGCCACGACTGACGGTCGCCGGGGTCTGTTGCTGCGCACGTTCACCAAAGTGCCGTTGCATGCCGAGGTCCGAAAGGGCCGTCGAGCTCCGCTTGAAGGCTGGATCTCGCCGAATTACGGGCAGTTCGAGCCCGCTCCCGCCGTCGTGTACAGCGCCACGGTCCGGTTGCCGGTGCGCATGGTCACCCTCCTCTGGCCAACTGAAGACCTGCACGAGACTCCGCCCGAGTTGGAAGTCGTCTTCGAGAGTTTGGGGAGAAACGCATGTTTGGTCTGGTAAGCGCCGGTTTTCAAATCCACTGAAGCGTGAACTCCTGACCTCGACGGTCAGATGCACGCTCATACCCCGACACTAACGATGTGCGGAATTGCCGGCATGATCCAATTCGACTTCGGGCGACCCGTTGAGGTCGAGCGTCTGCAAGGCATGCGAGACGTCTTGCGACATCGCGGTCCCGACGGAGAGGGCGTATGGATCGACGGGCCGGTTGGCTTCGCCCATCGGCGTTTGGCGATCGTCGACATCGTGGGCGGTGCTCAGCCGATGACAAGCAGCGACGGAGCTGCCTGCATTACTTACAATGGCGAGATTTACAACCACCCCGAGTTGAAGGCCGAACTCGAAGCGGCGGGGCACCGTTACCGCACGCGATCCGACACCGAGACCATCCTCCATGTATATAAGGATACGGGAGAGGCCTGCGTCCATCGCCTCAGAGGCATGTTCGCCTTTGGTCTCTGGGACCGGTCAAAGCAGAAACTGCTGCTTGCACGGGACCGCCTCGGCATCAAGCCCCTCTACTACGCGGTGACCGACCGCGAGTTGCTGTTCGCATCGGAAATCAAAGCAATCCTGGCCGCCGGTCTTCGCCCAGAGCTGAATGAGGGCATTCTTCCAGAGTTTCTCGCCACGGGGTTCGTTTCGGGTCCCGAGACCTTCTTTCGAGGAATCCGTAAACTCCTGCCCGGCCGTACGCTGACATGGTCGCGCGAGCAGGGCCTTCGCGAGCGCCGCTACTGGCAGCCGCCCCAGAGCGCGCAGCAAAACGGTCAGAGCCTGAAGACGCAGTCGACAGAACTGCGAGCTCGGCTCTGCGATGCCGTCCGCAGTCACCTGATGAGCGACGTATCCCTCGGCGTCTTTCTGTCAGGCGGAATTGACTCGACCGGCCTGGCGGGTCTGATGGCTTCGATGGTCAAGGAGCCGATCAAGACGTTTTCTGTCGGATTCCCTGATCGAGAAGGCAATGAGTTGAGCTACGCCAGGCTCGCAGCTCGATCGATCAAATCCGATCACCACGAGGTGACTGTCACTCCTGAACAATTCTTCCGATCGTTGCCCCGTCTGATCTGGCATGAGGACGAGCCGATCGCTTTCCCGTCGAGCGTTCCGCTCTACTTCGTCTCCGCCCTCGCACGTGAGCACGTCAAGGTCGTGTTGACAGGCGAAGGGGCCGACGAGCTGTTCTGCGGGTACAACCGCTACCGCTTGACGGCGTGGAATCAGCGGCTGGGACAGGCTTACAGCCGAGTCGTACCGCGGTTCGCGCGAAACACAGTCTCCCGAACGATCGGAGGGCTGCCGTGGTCCGCCCGACGTTACCTTGGCCGGACGTTTCTGGCACTTTCACCCGATCCACGCAGCATCTTCTTCGAGAACTTTGCGGTCTTCGGCGAACGTGCCCAGCAAGGGCTGCTCGTCAATCGAGCAATCCTTCGCTCCCGTGATCCATTCGCCGAGCTCCTGGCGTGCTATGAGGGAGTTTCCGGCGGCATCCTGGATCGCATGACGCACACCGACTTACAGACCTATCTCGTGGAACTGCTGATGAAACAGGATCAGATGAGCATGGCCGCTTCGGTCGAGAGCCGTGTGCCATTCCTGGATCACGAGTTTGTCGAGCACGTCATCGGCTTGCCTGCAGAGAGCAAGCTTCGAGGTTGGCAGACCAAGTTCATTTTGCGCGAGGCACTCCGCGATGTCGTGCCGGTCGAGATTCTGACTCGGCGAAAGATGGGCTTTCCCGTGCCCATTGGCCGGTGGCTGCGAGGTTCATTCGGAGGAATCGTCGACGAATTCGTCACCGGCCCTCGCGCCGCAGAAAGAAAGTTGCTGCAGGCGGAATTCGTGCGCCGCCTCGCTCACGAGCATCGTTCCGGTCACTCCGAGCACGGTGCTCGGCTTTGGTTACTGACAAATCTGGAGATCTGGCACCGCATCTTCCTCGATGGCGAAGATGAAGAAGCGGTCATGACTCCCTTCACCAGCCACGCTGCGGCAGCCTAACAAACAACAATGCACCTACTCTGGGTCAAGGTCGGAGGCTTGTGGCCGCTGAACACCGGCGGTCGTCTGCGAAGCTTTCATCTCATCAAAGAATTGTCGCAACGGCACCGGGTGACCGTGCTGACCACGCACGGTTCAGGCGACGATCCGGCGGGGCTTGCCGAAAGTCTTCCCGCGTGCGAACGGGTGGTCTCGTTTCCATACAATCTCCCAAAACGCGGCAGCGCGCGATTCGCGACAGCGTTGATGCGCTCGTGGCTCTCGACATACCCGGTGGACCTCTGGAAATGCTCAGTGGCATCCCTGGCGAATGAGGTCAAGCGCTCGATTGCTACCGGCTCAGTCGACTTATGCGTTTCGGATTTCCTATACGCCGCGCCAAACGTCCCCTTTGGCAATGGCGTACCCGTCCTGTTTTTTGCTCACAATGTCGAACATCACATCTGGCAGCGCATGAGCTGGCACGAGCGCCGGGCGTGGCGGCGGGCCCTGATCGAAATCGAATCTTCAAAGATGCGGCGCTGGGAAGCGGATACCTGCCGGCGCGCACACCTGACGCTGGCCGTATCCGAGACCGATCGAACACTGCTTCAGGAAATTGCTCCACAGGCAAAGACAGCCACAATTCCCACCGGCGTGGATACAACCTACTTCACACCTAACGGAGGTCCGGCTTTCGAGCATTCGCTGGTATTTACCGGATCTCTCGACTGGTTTCCGAACGAAGACGCCATCCTCTATTTCCTCAACGAAATGCTGCCGGCGATCAGGGCGGCAGTACCTGATGTGACATTCACCGCCGTGGGACGGAATCCGACTGCCCGATTGAGAGCAGCGATAGCTGCGGCGGGTGTCTCTCTCACCGGCACGGTCGAGGATGTGCGGCCCTATGTGAGCCGCTCCGCGGTATTCGTGGTTCCACTTCGCATCGGCAGCGGCACGCGCCTGAAGATTTTTGAAGCGCTGGCGATGGGGAAGGCGGTCGTCTCCACCACAATCGGGGCTGAAGGTCTCGGACTCGATCCCGGCACGCACTTCCTTCAGGCGGATAGCCCAGACGATTTCGTGCGTGCAGTGACCTCGCTGCTGCGCGACCCCGCACGCCGCGACGACCTTGCTCATGCCGCGCGAGAACTGGTGGAGACTCACTATTCGTGGCCCCAGGTAGCGAACCAATTCGAAGCTCACTGCCGGGAGCTACTGCAATTTACGTCTGGAGGCCGAGGATCATGACAACATCTCCATTCACTCGACAGAACCGATGGGAGGACGAAGCTCGTTTCTTCGATGAGCGCGCTTTGAAAGTCAGTGAGGCGGGGCTCGTCCTCGATCCTCTTGCGTTCCAGCGGTATTCACGCCCGGTCCTGCGCAGAAGATTCAACAAGGAATTTCGATTCCGGATCCTTGGCTCACTGGCCGGCAAAAAACTGCTGGATGTCGGGTGTGGTGACGGCCTGAATGCCGTGATGTTCGCAAAGATGGGGGCCCGCGTCACAGGCCTCGATATCTCGCCGGGAGCCATCGAGGTTGCGCAACGGCGCGCCGAAGTCAATGACCTCTCTGAGCGTACGCTATTTACCTGCGCACCCGTCGAGACAGCGGACCTCGAGCCCGATGCATTCGACATCGTCTGGGCAGATGCGATTCTGCATCATGTTCTGGACGACCTCGAGCTCGTCCTGCGGCACCTAGTACTCTGGTGCAAGCCGTCGGGCCTGCTTCTATTTTCGGAGCCGGTGAATCTGGCGAATGTTCTGCGGCGGCTGCGAGCCATGATCCCGGTGCATACCGAGGCCACTCCTGGCGAACGGCCACTAGTTGCGTCGGAGCTCGATTTAGTGAAGCGCTACGTTCCAGACCTGCGAATGCGGTATTACGGCCTCTTCGGGCGCCTCGACCAATTCATCCTCACGAATTTCAATTACGAGAGATCGTCTACCGCCCGGAAGACGGTCGTGAATGCCATTGATCTCATTGATTACGCGTTGCTGTCGGTGCCGCTCGTGAAGCGGCTTGGCAGCGTGTGCGTCATGTATGGCCATCCGAGTAAGAATGCGACACCCAGTTTTGAGCGCCGGTAGTCTCGTCTGCGCTTTGGCTATCGGCTCGAGCCTGTGGCCATCCTGCCGAGGAAAGACCGCGGCAGCCTCACAACTGCCAGCTCCGCAGAGCGACGATCGGCCGCTAGGAAGCGCGCCCGAGCGGCCACGCGTTTCCGTTGTGTTGCCCCGGGGCAAGACCACGCCTATGCGCGTTCTTGCGGCAAACGACGATCTTCAAAAGACGATCGACACAGCGAAACCCGGGGATGTGATCGGCCTCGAGCCCGGTGTGATCTTCAGCGGTCCTTTTACGCTCCCTAACAAGAACGGCAACGAGTGGGTCACGATCCGCACAAAGATTCCTGACGGTGTTTTCCCCTCGCCTGGGACGAGAGTGAACCCTTCTCACGCGTCTTTGATGCCGATCATCGAGTCAAGCTCTCTGTCCGCGCTCAGTGCAGCCGCCGGGGCCCATCACTACCGGTTCATCGGGATCCAGATCCGTCCGCGGTCCGGTGCCTTTCTTTACAACCTGGTCACCCTCGGACTGAACGAAGACTCTGTGGAGGCCTTGCCGCACCACATCACATTCGAGCGCTGTTACGTGCACGGCGACCCGAAGGTCGGCGGCCGGCGCGGGATCGCTCTCAACTCCCGCTATACGGCGGTTGTCGACTCGTACCTCGCCGATTTCAAGGAGCAGGGGGCCGACTCCCAGGCGCTCGCCGGCTGGAACGGCCTGGGGCCTTTCGCCATCCTGAACAACTACATTGAAGGAGCCGGCGAGAACCTTCTCTTCGGTGGCGCCGATCCGTCCGTGAGGAATCTCGTTCCCTCCGACATCGCCATCGTGGGGAACCGCTTTGCCAAGCCGCTCGCCTGGAAGATCGGAGACCCCAGCTACGCCGGAGTTCCCTGGACGGTCAAGAACCTGTTTGAGCTGAAGAACGCCCGCCGCGTGCTGGTCGACGGCAATGTCTTCGAATACAACTGGCCTCATGCCCAGAACGGGTTCGCGATCCTTTTCACACCCCGCAACCAGGATGGCAGCGCACCGTGGTCCATGGTCCAGGACGTGGTGTTCAGTCGCAACATTGTGCGACACACGGGGTCTGCCGTGAACATCCTGGGGACGGATGACAACAATGCCAGTCAACAGGTGAAGCGCATCTCGATCGTCGGGAACGTTTTCGAAGACATCGGCGGGCCGAAGTGGAGCGGCGCAGGAAGACTCTTCCAACTCCTTTCCCGAACGGCCGACGTGGCGATTGACCACAACACCGCTTTCCATGCCGGCGACGTCATCGCGGCGGAAGGCGGCCCCCACCTCGGCTTCGTCTGTCAAAACAACCTCACGCCCAACAATCAGTATGGCGTGGGCGGCGCCGGCACATACGGGCATCCCCTGCAGACGCTGTCAACATTCTTTCCAGCCGCGCTTTTTATCAAGAATGTGCTTGTAGGCGGAATGGCTCAACAGTATCCGCCCAACAACTTCTTTCCCGCGACATGGGCGGAGGTGGGCTTCGTCGATTTCGGCGGCGGTAACTATCGGCTTCTGCGGACAAGCCCGTACAAGAACGCAGGCACTGACCACAAGGACGTGGGGGCAGACATCGACGCGCTGGACGCGGTGACGACTGGAGCGCTTCGTGGGCAACTGCCGCAGGAGTGGATCGGCGATCACTCGAAGTGAATCATCATGAGCACTCTCAACTCGCGACCACGCGTGGTCCTCATCTGCCACCGCGACGAACCCATCGATGTCGAGGGACTGGCATCCTGGCTCGCGAATTCGTTCCACCTAGTCGGTATGGTGATCGTGTGCGACCCGCCGCATCTCTTCTTGAAGCGGGCACGAACAGAGATCCGACGCAGCGGCATCGTCGGGTTCCTGGACGTCCTGGCATTTCGCGCTTATTACGCCTTGAAGCTGGCCAGGTCCGACGCCGCATGGATCCACAGGGAAGTTGCCCGCTTGCGGGAACAGTTTCCGGCCGACCTCGACCGCGTTCCGCGATTGACGATCGCCAGCCCGAACACGGACGAGGTACGCATGTTCCTCGAGTCACAGCGGCCGGACCTGATGATCGCGCGATGCAAAGTTCTGCTCCGCCCAGAGATCTTCAACCTGCCGCGTCATGGAACCTTCGTGTTTCACCCCGGCATCTGCCCCGAATACCGCAACTCGCACGGATGCTTCTGGGCTCTGTCCAGGCGGGACCTCAGCCGGGTCGGCATGAGCCTTCTGCGCGTCGATCGCGGCGTCGACACCGGCCCGCTTTACCTTCAGACCACGTGCGCTTTTGACGAGGCTCGCGAGTCCCACGTGGTGATCCAGCATCGCGCCGTACTCGCGAGCCTCGACGCGATTGAAGGGGTACTTTGGTCAGTTTGCGCGGAAGCGCCCCAGCCCATCCCGACGGAAGGGCGTCGCTCCGCAGTGTGGGGGAAACCTCGATTGTCCGCCTACCTGCAGTGGAAAAGGGCGGCGAGGAGAACCACAGCGTGACTCACTTGCTCAGCTTTCTATTCCACGATGTCTACCGGGTGAGGCCCGACGAGAGTGGCTTCGTCGGTTCGGCGGCCGACCGTTACAAGCTGTCGGTTACTGAGTTCGACCGACAACTCGCCGGCCTTCTGCTCGTGCGAGAGGACTGGCCATTGCTCATCACACGCTCGATCGGTTCGGCCAACTGCACCTCACGATTCGCGGTCACGGTTGACGACGGCGGCATCTCCTACCGTACCTACGTCGCCGACCGCCTGGAGGAGCTCGGCTGGAGAGGCCATTGCTTTGTGACCACCGGTTGCATCGGTCGTAGAGGATTCCTCGATCGCGCCCAAATCCGGGAACTGTTCCAGCGCGGTCACGTCATCGGGAGTCATTCCGTCTCGCACCCGGCGCGCTTCAGCACCTGTAGCTGGAACCAGATGGTGGGCGAATGGAAGGATAGTCGAGAGACACTGAGCGATCTTCTCGGCGAAGACGTAACCGTGGCCTCGGTGCCCGGAGGCTACTACTCAGAACGAGTCGCAATTGCGGCTTCGGAAGCCGGGTTCAGGGCCCTCTTCACATCGGAGCCGGAAACGCGCATGCGGATGGTGAACGGCTGCATGGTGACCGGCCGCTTCACGGTGCGGAACTCCTGCGGCCCCGACTTCACCGCTCGTCTCGCACTACTCCGGCCGTCAGCACTTTTGCGAGAGTGGCTTTCCTGGAACGGAAAGAAGGTGGCCAAAAGCGTCCTCGGCTCGGCTTATCCCCGCGTGGCGAGGGCGGTCGCCCCCGCCAGGGCAGTGCCCAGCATCGTAGTAACTAACTCGAGAAAAACGGATTCTTTATGACGAGCATCAACCGAGCCTCGACTCTATTTCTCGTTCTTACACTGATCGGATTTGGATTGAGGTTCGGTTACGGCGTCGCACGCTATCGGACTGATCTCGTACGTGTTACGGGGAGCGAGTTCATCGCAAAGTGGGATTACGACGGCCTGGAACATGTGCTCATTGCAAAGGCGCTACTGTCGGGTAAGGGCTATATCGTGGATGAAGTTCCCGGGCTGGAGAGCAAGCACGTTCGCCTCGTGGGCCGGGAAGCGCTCTACAAGGCCCCGCTCTACGAGTTCTTCCTCGCTGGGCTGTTCAAGCTTTCCGGATTTTCCTTTCTGCTCTTCTTTCCTGCTCAAGCGCTCTTCGGAGGTCTTTTGTGCGGATTCGTGGGTCTCATTACCTTGGAGACCTTTGAGAGGCCGACTGCGGCCTATTTTGCCGGAGTCATGGCAGCTGCCCATCCCGTTCTTGTGAATTCCGCCTCGCAGCCCTACAACGAAAACCTGTTCTTCCTCTTGTTCGTGGCCACACTTTGGGCATTCTACCGATGGCTTGACACACAGCGAATGTCCTGGGCCGTCGCATCCGGGATGCTGGCCGCGCTCTGGATCCTGACTCGTGAGAGCGCCATTCCGCTGTTCATGGCGATGTTGATGTTCGCGATCGTCACGGCTCGACGCAACGCACGATTCTATTGGAGTCTCAGCGCCATCGTCGTGGTTGCCATCGGACTTATAGCGCCTTGGTCCGTGCGCAACTATGTGCAATTCGGCGTCGTCGTTCCGGTCGCCAGCATTACCGGTTCCGCCCTACTCGAAGGGAATAATGACTGCGTTGCTCGAGAGAGTCTGCTGACGCCGTTTTTGGCTCAACCATGCGCCGACACGAATCGGAAGGTCAAAGAACTACTTGATCAACACGCGTTTTCGGAGCGCCTAAGAGCGTATTGGTATGACCGGGCCGCGCGGGTTGTGGCGGTCAGATTTATCGTTGATCACCCGGCTGCGTACCTGAAGTTATCCGTTCGAAGGACTTGGACCATCGTCCTACCTTACAACCCAAGGGCGGATCAGCAGCCTCTGCAGAGAGCCGCGTTCGCAGCCTATTGGTTAGCCATCATGCCCGCCGGCATCATCAGTATGTTCATTCAGCTGCGGAGGCCACGACAGCAAACGGCAATGATCGTCCTATT